>Ga0182016_10008846_pt1 | contig 10086 bp, 9 predicted proteins | sample 712S2MmetaG_FD_120491 | JGI IMG/M metagenome (GOLD analysis project Ga0182016, IMG submission 120491) | Permafrost microbial communities from Stordalen Mire, Sweden - 712S2M metaG | ecosystem: Environmental > Terrestrial > Soil > Wetlands > Permafrost | place: Sweden: Stordalen | collected... | reverse complement strand
TGGGGACCCAGCAACCGGCTCCCGCGCCCCCCCGCTCAGGCCCACGCGCGAAGCTGTGGATAGGCGGATTAGCGGTCGCGGTTATTCTGGCGGGACTCGGGATTGGGGCGTTTTACTGGGCTCGCCTGCGTACGCACCCGAGCGAGATCGCGCAACCAGCGCCAAGCCCGCCTCCCAATCGCGTGCCAACCAGGCCTCCCAATCCCGAGCCCATCACGCGCCCTCCCGGGCCGCAGCCGGTAGCCGTGCCCGCGATCGCCATCGAGAACTTCGCGGTCGAACCGCAGGCGGTTGCGCCGGGCAAGGCTGCCGTCCTGAAATGGTCCGTGAAGCATGCGACGGAAGTCAGAATAGCGCCCGATATTGGCGTAGTGGGCGCGGCCGGCGCTCGCTCGGTCACACCTCAGTCGCCCACCACTTATAAACTGACGGCAAAGGCCGCAAATGGGCCGTCCAAGACTGCCAGCGTTACTCTCCAGGTGCTTGCCCCGCCTGCCATCCAGGACTTCTCCGCGTCCCGCACGTCGATTCAGTCCGGCCAACCGGTAGTTCTGAAATGGACCGTGACCGGCGCGGACCAAGTTTCCATCGATCAGGGTATCGGCAAGGTGCAGATGGAAGGCACCCATCCCGTGTTTCCGACCGTGTCAAGAGAGTATGTTCTGCGGGCCACAGGACCCGGCGGCAGCGTGAGCCAGCCCGTCACGGTCAACGTGACGTACAGAGGCATCCCAAAGATCGTACAGTTTTCGGCCGATCCCGACACCGTCAATGCCGGCGAGGCCGCCTTATTGCGATGGGAGGTGCTCAATGCGGACGAGGTCAAGATCGACCAGGGTATTGGGCAGGTGGATGCCCAAGGCCCGTTCAGGGTGACACCTCAAACCACAACAACCTACAATATATCCGCTGCCAGCTCGAGGGGAACGAATAAGAGGAAGGTCACAGTGACGGTGAAGAAGTAGCGCTCGCCATGCCACAATAAAACTGAGCATAGGTCTAGCATGGTCGAATCGCTCCACCCAGGCGTCTCCGCCCAAAACGCCCGCGTATGCCTCTTCGATTTCGACGGCACCATTTCGCTCATCCGGTCCGGCTGGATGGAGGTGATGGTTCCCATGATGGTCGAAATCCTGCTCGATCTCGCCACCGGCGAATCGGAAGCCGCGTTGCGCGCCGTGGTCGAGGACTTCATCTGGCGGCTTACCGGGAAGCAGACCATGTATCAGATGATCGCCTTCGCCGATGAGATTGCGAGGCGCGGCGGTGCACCCGGCGACCCGCTGGCATACAAGAAGATGTATCTGGACCGTCTGCACGCGCGCATCCGTCATCGCCTGGAAGAGTTGCGCCGCCACGAAGTGTCGCCCGACAAGTATCTGGTGCCGGGCGCGCGCGAGTGGATCGAAAGCATGCACGAGCGCGGCCTGCGCCTCTATCTCGCCAGCGGCACGGACCAGCCGTACATGCGCGAAGAAGCCGCGTTGCTGGACATCGCGCGCTACTTCGAAGGCCGCGTCTACGGCGCGCTGGACGACTACCGGAGCTTTTCGAAGAAGATCCTGATCGAGCGGTTGATCGCCACGTCCGAATTCGAAGGCGCGGAATTTCTGGGATTCGGCGATGGCTACGTGGAAATCGAGAATATCAAGGAGGTGGGCGGCGTAGCCGTGGGCGTGGCCACGGCCGAGCCCGAGTGCCGCACCGTAGATGAATGGAAGCGCCAGCGGCTGGCGGGCGTGGGCGCGGATTTCATCATTCCCAATTTTCTGTGCCGCGACGAGTTGCTCGCCGCGCTATTCCCCAATGGCTAGTGTACTGTCCGCGAATTAACTGGACAGTTCCTTTGCCCGGCGTGGCGCTGACGATCGTTGTTTGTCGTCTGCGTACCGCACTCGAACAGGCAGGCCACGAAAAACGATGGCCTGCCCCACCACTAAATTTGCTGCCCAGTTATTACGCCGCACTGACGCTGTCTGGGCTGCATGAACGGTCTAAACCCAGGCGCTTAGGAATCTTGCTAGGCTTGGTATAGTGCCGACAGTATTCGCGTTTGAAGGACTGCGGGCTATGATTTATCCAAACGATCATCGACCGGCCCATGTTCACGCGATAGGTAGAGGTTGCGAGGCAGTATTCAATCTGAACTGCCCCGCATGACGGGTCACCTGGTAGAGTTGTGCCGGGCTTGGGAGCAAGTTCATGGCATCGCGTGACGATTTCGAACTGGCAAACGAGCGAGCTAGAGAGATGGAAAGAAGCGTCCCGCGAGCAGTTGCCGCGCATTATGTTCGCAAGACGGGGAGGATCGTGGTTGAACTCAATTCCAAGGTGATCGTGAGCTTCTCGCCCGGCGATGTAGAAGGACTGGAAGACGCCAAGCCTTCACAGCTTAGCGCAATTGAAATTAGCGCGTCCGGCTTCGGCATCCACTTTCCAGCCGTGGACGCGGACCTTTACGTGCCGGGGATCTTAGAGGGCCTTCTGGGTTCCAGGAGATGGATGGCGTCCCGCCTGGGCCAGATTGGCGGCCAATCCAGGAGCAGCGCTAAGAAGGCGGCTTCCAGAGCAAATGGAAGGCTGGGAGGAAGGCCGCGAAGGGCCGTGGGACGGTAAATGCGGCAAGACCAGCCACGAGCGGCGCACGAACTGCTCGCCGCGCTATTTCCCAATGGCCAGTAAATATCCGCTCTTCGACCGTTCCCGCCTGCACGTGAAACCGCTCGCCGAGCGGATCAGCGATCTGGACACCGCCCACTGGCTGGCGCTCGATGAAATCGCCGCGCCGTACGCGCACCCCGATTTGCCCGAGGTCGCCGCCCGCATGGTGGCGGCCCGCGCACGCGGCGCCGCACGCATTCTGATGATGGGCGCGCACGTGCTGCGTGCGGGTGTGAACCGCCAGATCATCGACCTGGTGGAGCGCGGGTACCTGGATCACATCGCCATGAACGGTGCGGGCGTCGTCCACGACTACGAACTGGCGCGCATCGGCGCAACCACGGAAAGTGTTGCCCGCTACATCCGCACCGGCGAGTTCGGTTTGTGGCGCGAGACCGGCGAACTCAACGATTGGGTGCGCGAAGCCGCGGACGCCGGCCTGGGCCTCGGCGAAAACGCGGGCCGGCGCATTGCGGAGAGCGATTACCCGCACCGCGAGCTGAGCGTGCTGGCGGCCGCCTGGCGCAACTCCGTGCCCGTGACCGTGCACGTCGGCATCGGCTACGACATCCTGCACGAACATCCCAACTGCGATGGCGCGGCCTTCGGCGCGGCCAGCTACCGCGACTTCCTCATTTTCGCGCGCTCGATCGAACGCCTGGAGGGCGGCGTTTTGCTGAGCTTCGGCTCCGCCATCATGGCGCCCGAAGTCTACCTGAAAGCGCTGGCCATGGCGCGCAATGTGGCGCACCAAGAAGGCCGCTCCATCCGCAACTTTGCCACCGCCGTTTTCGACCTGGCGCCGATTGAAGGCGACATCCACCACGAGCTTTCCAAGGCTGATGCCGGCTACTATTTCCGGCCCCACAAGACACTGCTGGTCCGCACGGTGGCCGATGGCGGCGCCAGCTACTACTTCCGCGGCGATCATCGCGCGACGTTCCCGGCGCTGCGCCGCGCGATTCTCGAACAGCCATGACCACAGCGGAGATCCTCGCCCAATTCCCGAAGCTTTCCGCGCTGGTGGTGGGCGACATCTGCCTGGACCGCTGGTGCACCTACGACCCGGCTGCGTCGGAGCCTTCGCGCGAAACTGGCATTGCGCGCCTCGGCGTGGTGCGCACGGAGGTCACGCCGGGCGCGGGCGGGACGGTAGCCAACAATCTCGCCGCGCTGGGCGCAGGCCGGGTCGCCGTGTTGGGCGCAATCGGCCAGGATGGCTCCGGTATGGAGCTTTCCCAAGCGCTGGGAGCGCGCGGCATCTCCGCAGAGTGGTGCGTGCGCACGGCCGCCATGCAAACCTTTACGTACACCAAGGTGATCAACGCGCGCACCGGCGTCGAAGACCAGCCCCGCCTGGATTTCATCAACACTGCGCCGCTCGCGCCCGAAGTGGAGCGGCAGATACTCGACAATCTGCAACTGGCCGTCGAATCGTTCGACGTCATCCTGATTGCCGATCAGGCCGAGACCAGCCAGGGCGGCGTCATCACGCCTGCCGTGCGCGACCTGCTCGCCGAATTGGCGCCGCAATATCCCGGGCGCATTTTCTTCGCCGATTCGCGCGCGCGCATTCACCTGTTCCGCAACGTCATCGTCAAACCAAATCGGCAGGAGGCCGAGAGCGCCTGCCGCGAGTTGTTCGGCCAGGTGGACTTTCCGGCGCTTCTGCGACACGCGAAATCGCCGCTGATGTTCGTGACCGAAGGCCCTGGCGGCGTGCGGATCGTCGGCGAATCGGGCGAGATGTGGGTCCGTACCCGGCCTGTCGCCGACCCGGTGGATATCTGCGGCGCGGGCGACAGCTTCTCCGCGGGCGCGTCGCTGGCCCTGCGCGTGACCGGCTCGCCCTCCGAGGCCGCCCGCTTCGGTAACCTGGTGGCTTCCATCACGATCATGAAGAAAGGAACCGGCACGGCATCGCCCGAAGAGGTTCTGGCGGCCGATGCCGGCGAACTCGATGCCCGAGAAACGAACCCTGGCGATTGATGTTGGCGGCACCAAGTTCTCCATCGCGGCGTTCGATGGCGAACGTATGGTGCGCCGCGAGTCTCGCCGCACGGATGCCGAAGGCGGCCGCGAGTGGATGCTCGACCAGATCTCAACCATCGCGCGCGACTGGCAGCGCGAAACGCCGGCGGACCGCTGCGGCATCGGCTTCGGCGGCCCGGTCATATTCAAGGAGCAGCGCGTGGCGCTCTCCACGCACGTCGGCGGCTGGCGCGACTTCCGGCTCACCGAATGGGTGCGCGACCTGCTCGGCGTGCCGGCCATCATGGATAACGACGCCAACGTTGGCGCGTTGGGCGAGGCGCGCTTCGGCGCCGGACGCGGCTGCTCGCCGCTGTTCTACATGACCCTTTCCACCGGCATCGGCGGCGGCATATATCACGACGGCTGCATCTGGCGCGGCGCAGATTCCTACGGCGGCGAGATCGGCCACCTGACCATCCGGCCCGACGGACCGCAGTGCCTGTGCGGCTGGCACGGCTGCTTTGAGCGCATGTGCAGCGGCTTGTGGCTGGCCCGCGATTACGGCAAGACCGCGGAGGAACTGATGCGCGATCCCGCTTTCGTCAGCCGCTACGTGATGGATCTGGCGCTGGGACTGAAGGCCTGCATCATGCTGTTGAATCCGGCACGCATCGTGATTGGCGGCGGCATTAGCAAGGCCGGCGCGCGCCTGTTCGATCCGCTGCGCGCGGAGCTACGGCGGCAGATCACGGACTGGTCCGGCGCGCGCATCGACGTGGTGCCTGCAGCATTGGGCGACGATAGCGTGCTGTACGGCGCGCTGGCGCTGGCGGAAGAGCTATAAAGTGTGGGGCGGGCAATCATGCCCGCAGCCGCCTTTCAGGCGGCCAGCGCCGGCTAAGAGCCGGCTGCGGCCAAGATTGGCCGCCCCACAAGACTCAGAAAGGGGCCATACGCCGCTTCCAAACCGGCAATGTCGATTTGCCAGCACAGCCCGTATCTGTCCTTCAGCCAGCCGCATTCGATTTCCTTTCCGCCGCCGGATAGCTTCTCCCACATCTCATCCACTTCCTATAACTTGAAGGCAGGCCCGCCATTCAGCGCAACGAAGTTTTGTCCATCGAGTTCAAAGGCCACCGTCATTCACACGGCCCTCAGGGCCAGGTCCCGATTCACCGTAGCGGGTGACGGCATCAATCCTTGAATTCTTGAACACGGAGGTATAAAACCGGGCCGCCTCCTCGGCTTGATGATCGAACCACAGAAATGGAGTGACCTTTTGTACGGACCTGCTCATACCCTCTCACCTCAAGAATGGCAAATAAGCCGGTACCCTCCGCCGGTACTCCTCAAACTCCTCGCCGAAACGCGCCCGCAGCAGCCCTTCCTCCGCTTGAATGCGAATCTCCGTTCCCGCGATGTAGAGCGCGACGCTCAGCAGCAATAACGGCCAGCGCGCGAAAAGCAGTCCGGTCGACAGCATCATCAGAAACAGCGAAGCATACACCGGATGCCGCACGATGGCATACGGCCCCGTGCGGATCAATTCGTGGTCTGCATACAGGCCTGCCAGAATGCGAAGCTGCTTGCCCAGATGCCGCACCGCCAGCCAGCCAAACACGGCGGCCACCGGGCCAAGCACCATCGAGGCGACGACGCGCGGCGGACCTGGCACGCTGGTGTTCGGAAGCCATAGCCAGGCGAAGAATATGCCAGCGGTCTCCAGCGCCAAGCCCCAATCGCCCGAATGCGCCATCACTTCCGATTGCCGCTTCGGTCCGGTGAAGCGTTTGCGCGCGAAGGGATACAGCCACAGCACCCACATGGCCAACAGTTCAAGCACCGCAATGGCGAAAAGATTCATCGCGCGGCATCCCCGAGCGGCCCGCTCAGCCTGATCGTCCGGCCAGTCCGCGCGGACTCGCGCGCAGCTACCAGGATTTCGGTCACGATCATGTTGTTCTCGATCGACGACAGGCCGGCGGGCTTCCGCTTTCCGCGCACGACCGCCGTCAGGTACGATATCGAATCGTGCTCTTCGGCAGGCAGCGCCTCCAGCGTGCGGGTCTCCTCCTGCGCGCCCGGCAACCGCACGCGCAGCGCGTCGCCGCCGGTCGCGATGGCGTACCCGCGCTCGCCGTACACCTCGAAATCCTTGCGGCCGAACGGCCAGTTCCACGACGCTTGAATGATGCCCTGCGCTTTGGGATACTCGACCAGCACCGAGGCTTCATCGTCCACGCGCGCATAGATCCCGGGCTTGATGGTTTGCGCAATGGCGGTCACCGCCACGGGGCGCTGGTTGTCCATCAGCCAGGTCATCAGGTTGGCGCCGTAGCAGCCGAAATCGAACAGCGCGCCCGCGCCATTTTTCACCGGATCGGTGAGCCAGCCGAGAAACTCCGGTCCCACGCCGATCTCTTTGGGCCCCTGGTGGCCGTCCATCGCCACCATCTTGCGAATATCGCCGGCGGCCTGCTGGTCCTTGACGATGCGCCACATCGCGGCATGGCTCGGATACCAGGTGGTCTCGTAATTCACGATCACCTGGATGCCGCCTTCGTGCGCCGCCCGCGCGATGGCCCGCGCGTCCGCCATATTTACGGCCAGCGGCTTCTCCATCATCACGTGGATGTGGCGCCGCGCGCAGGCCTCCACCACCATGGCATGGTTGAAGGTGCTGGTGAACGACGCCACCGCTTCCGGCTTCACGCGATCCAGCATGGCCCCCAGATCCGTGAAGAATACGGATTCCGCGAGGCCATAGCGCTGCGCGTAGTGCCGTTGGAGCGCGGTGTCGGGGTCGAAGACGCAGGCGATTTCGACGTCCTTGCGCTGGCCGGCGGCGCGCAGAAAACCGTCCACGTGGCCGTGCACCAGCCCAGCGATACAAAGGCGCAGCGGCTGCTCGCCGGCGGCCAGCAGGGGCAGCAGCCCGGCGGCCAGAGTCAACTTCAAGAGGATATGCATTCTGTAATGCATGATAACCGGAAAGCGGCCCGGCCCACCGCCCGGAGCGCTACTGGGGCCGGTAGAACAAAGTGATTTCGCAGCCGCCACTTCCCGAGCACAGGCTGGCGGCGCCACTATTCAACGTGATGCTGGTGATATGCAGGCCGTCGCCGTGGCCGTACACGCGCTCGTCGGCATTCGCGGTGCTTTGCCACTGGTCGAAGGGGAGTCCGGTGTTGGTGAGGTGCAGCCCCTGGTTGCCGGAGATGGGCGCGATGGTCACTGATCCGGCGCCATAGGTCACCTGGATCGTCCAGGGCTGGGTCAGGTCGATGCCGCATTTCGGGTCGCCCGCGCATTGGTCGGTGCCCCCGTCGATGATCCGCAAACCGCGCAGCACGCCCGCGGTGTTCTGATGCCGCAGTTCGGCCGGGCTGAGGTTCCAGTAGGTGCCCGCATCGAGTCCGTCGGCGCGAAGCAGGATGGATCCACCATCTTTAACCGTCACTTTGGTGTCGTCGGCCTGTACTCGCGAGGGACCGCCGCACGTCAGAAGAATTGCCAGAGGGAGCGAAGTTGTAAGTGTGAGCCGTATCATGTGGTTGTTTTGTTCCTTTGTCAGTTGGCTTTAGGCGCCGCCTGATCGACGCGCAGCAGTTCCGCATGCATGCGCCGGATGACCGGACGGTCCAGGTACGAGCGAAAATCTTCGGCGGGCCACGAAGCCTTCAGTTGGCCGAGCGCGGCGGCAGCCTGGGGTGCAAGAGCGGGGTCCGGTGCGCCGGACCGCAGCAGCAGCACGCACGCGCGCCAGAGCGATTCCGGCCTCTTGGCCGATTCGAAAAAGTTGCGCGCGCGGCCCGCATATCCGGCCGCCGCCGCGCGGTCGCCGGCGGCCAGCGCGGCTTCCGCCGAGCCCAGCAGGGCGTCCGCTTCCGCCGCAGGATTGCCGGACGCGTGTGCCAGGTCGAACGCCTTGCGGCAGGCCTCCAGGCCCCGCGCGCCGGCGCCCGACCGTGCCAGGGCCAGGCCCAGCGCCAGACTGGCGCCGCGCCGCGTTTCCCGGTCGCTCGCATCGGCGCTGAGGAGCAGGGCCTGGGCTTTGGCGCGGACCTCGCCGAAACGCTCCTGCAGCAAAGTGACTTCAAGAGCGCCGACGGGACCGGCGCCCACGTCCTGCTGCGACAGCACACTGCCGTCTTTATGGCCGAGCCTGGCGTGCATCAGGGCCACGTTTACCTCACTGGTGGCCGTGCCGGACGAATTGCCAATGGCCTCGAAAACGCGCCGCGTCTCGTCGAACATGCGCAGGGCCTGCGGCCAGCGGTCCTGGCTGACTTCGAGCGACGCCAGACCCTCCTGCGCAAGCGCCAGCGGCAGCGACGGACCGGCCGGCTTCATGGTAGCCAGGGTTTCCTCAAAGGCGCGCCGCGCCCCGTCGTAGTCGCCTTTGTCACGCGCGGCACGGCCCAGCAGGATAAGAGCGATCGCGGCCTCAGTGCGGAAACTGGCCTGCTTATAATACACTAGCGCGGCCTGCACATCCTGCCAGCCCTGCACCGCGTCCCCCGTCTGGATGCGGATACTGCCCAAGTTCACCAGCGCGCGGGCTTCCGACCGCTTCTCGTGGTTTCGCCGGGCGATATCGAGCGCTTCCTGTAAGGTGCGCAAGGCTTCGGCGGCGCGGCCCTTGACGAACAGCGCGTTGCCCAGGTCGATCAACCCCCGCGAGGCCAGGTTCTCGATGCCGCCGGCGCGGGCGATGGCGATGGCGCGGTTGGCGTCGTCCAGTGCTTCCGCGGTTTGGCCGGCCTCGAGATGAGCGTTGCTCGACAAAAGCAGGAGCTTGATCTGCTGCTGGTCGTTATCCGTGACGCGCGCGGCCGCCAGCGCCTTGCCAATCAGTTCGCGGGCCCCGGCGGGAGTGCTGGCATACCGGGCGCGAACATAGAGGCACTCGGTCACGCCTTCCACGTTGGAAGCGCTTTGGAACAGGCTCTCGGCGCGGTCGAGCGAGCGCCCGGAGTCGTCCCGCGCGCCGGTGCGGGCCTCGAGCGCTCCCAGCCGCAGCCACGCGGCGGCGTTCTGCGCATCCAGGCGAACCGCTTCGGAATACGTTGCCATGGCCTTCTTCGTATCCTGGTTGCGCTCCTGTGCGCGGGCCAGGTCGAGCAGCGCTCCGGCGCGCTCGTCCGGCGCAACCCGCGCGGACATTTTCTGGAATGTCTCCGCCGCGGCCTTGAACTCGCCGGTGACGGTCTCGCGGATCGCGTCGAGATGAAGGCCCTCGACCTCCGGCAGTGAATTGCGCGCGGACATGGTTTTCAGTAATTCATCCTTGGCGCGTTCCAGGTAGTCGAGTTCATACCAGGCTTCGGCGAGGTAGGCGTGCGCCATGGCGTAAGAAGGGTCGATCTCCACCGCGCGGGCCAAAGCCTTGCTCGCCCGATGGTAACTGCCGGCGTGCAGGGCGGCGATGCCCTCGCGATACCAGGGAAC
>Ga0182016_10008841_pt1 | contig 10091 bp, 8 predicted proteins | sample 712S2MmetaG_FD_120491 | JGI IMG/M metagenome (GOLD analysis project Ga0182016, IMG submission 120491) | Permafrost microbial communities from Stordalen Mire, Sweden - 712S2M metaG | ecosystem: Environmental > Terrestrial > Soil > Wetlands > Permafrost | place: Sweden: Stordalen | collected... | reverse complement strand
GGGATCTTCAAGCCCAAGAGGCCAATCGAGGTGATGCCGAGGCTTAGCTTGACTGGAACGGTGAGGGTCTCATCGCCGGAGACCGTAACGCTGTCGACGGCCGAGCCTTCGATCGCCTGGGTCTGGGTGAGCGTCATGCCAATGCTGACAGGCGCCACGCCGAACAATTTGAAGGTCGCGGTGAATGCTGGGATCGAGAGCCTACCCTTGACGGACCCTTGGCCAGTTTCGGTAATGAGTTCGCCCGAGCCGTTGAACGTCGAGCTCGCGGGGAGAGTGATTGCCTGGCCGAGTCTCTTGGGCGTCAGCGTGCCGGTGAGGAGCCAGTTGTTGTATTCCGCCTGTTCGATGGGAGAGACGCTGTTGCCACATGTGTTCAACGGTTGCGTGCCGACGCCGGGCTGCGCGGCGGTCTGACCGGTATCGTCCCAGTAGTTTCCAGATACCGTCCCGACGCAGTACTGGATGCCGTTGACGAGCCTGCCACCGCCGTTCGGAGCGTACCCGTGACTGTCCGACCCAGGGAATACGCCGCCGCCCGAGTTGCTCGCCGTAGCCGGGACCGTCGCGCCCTGACAGGTGACGGAGTTCGTGTCGCCCGAAGGGGAATAGCCGATGGTCGCGGTCGTGCAGCGGGCGTAGTCGTTGTCCGTGATGTCCAGCATTGAGGTGCCCGCGCTCGGCGCCTTGCCGTTCCCGCAGGTCGTGATCACCGAGTCGCCGCCTGCGAGCAGGCTGTGGGTGACCGTCACGATCTCGCTGCAGGGCGCGTCGGTGTAGTCGTCACCGAAGATCACCGCGCCCTCGCCTCCATGCTGACCGCTCCCCCTAAGGATGTCCTCGCCGTGCGGATTCAGCATCGTGTCGTGGGTAAAGGTCACGGTCGTCCCCGCGTTGAAGTAAACGTCCTGTGTCGACTCCGGGCACTGGCTGGTGCACGGTCCGGGCGCGCCCGATCCGTTGTAGGCAAACGACCCGTTGGTCGTGAAGATGTAGCTGTCCGACACGCTCCAGTTGCCGCTGTTGAGCGTCTCGCCGAAATCGTGGACAGAGTCGTGGCTCAAGGTCGCCGTTTCCCCGCTGAAGTTCTCGACCCCGTACTCCATCATCTGGGAGTCACTCACCGAGCTGATTGTCGTGTCCGTGATCGTCGATTTCCCACCGGTGAGCTCAACAGCGGCCGACCCAGACCTGGCAACGTTCGTACCGGTCACCGTGATGCAGTCGTCATGGAGCGTTACGCCTTTCGGGACCGTCACCGACCCGATGATGTCGGTATCGGACACCGTGCCCGCAAGCGTCCCACCCGCCGATCTTTCCGGGAGAGCGGTGCACGCCACCGCCGTGTTCGGCGTGCAGCTGATGAGAGCCGCGAGCTGGCCGTCGCAGTACGGTCCGACACCCCCGTTGCCGCTTGCCCACGCGTTATTGCCGCTCACCCACGTATGGGCAGGATCCGGGAAGTTGCACGCATACGGCGTTGCGAAGCAGTTGGTGGGCCTGGAAGTGGCAGCCGGCGCACCTGACGCCGGCGTGAGCAGCAGCACCGGCCCCGCAAAACAAAACGCCCCAAGAATGAGGGCAAGGCTGCTTCTCCGAATAGACGTGCTTGCCTCCGTCGTTGCGATCCATGCAGCGCGTCCTGACGCAGGCCCCCCTGGGTCGCGGTTGTCCGCACCGCGCTATGTGGGCCAGAGCATAGATCCCGGCTCGGATCCGTGCCGCCCGGGCGGGGTGCCACAAATCTCCGCCTGAGCCTCGCAAGGAGCAGCGCGCAGACGCTTCGCTCGACCGGCTTCATCACTCAGGCGGTGGTCGCCTGGGCTTCACACCGCAACTCGCGGAGGTCGATACTGGTTGTATGGGAATGAGCCGGTGGGTTGGGATTCTCTTGGTTGGGGGGCTAATGGCCTGTGCAGGTGCAGCGCCTGCGCTGGGCGCGCCGCGATTTTCCGCGCCGATCACGGTCGCTGCACGCGGGTTGCCGTCTCTGAGCGCACCTCCGGCGGTCGCGGTGAATGCGTCTGGGGACTCGGTCGTAGCGTGGAACGCCCAGCTCAGGGGCCGCGCGTATCTGCGCATCGATGTGCGCCGCGGCGCGTCGTCAGGGCGCCTCGGGCGGGCCCAGCAGGTTGGCGAAGGCTCGAGCCCCAAGGTCGCGATCGCCCCAGACGGCGCCGCGGTCGTGATGTGGGAAGGGGTTGCGCGGCCCGGAAATGGCCGCCGGCTCTTGCTCGCGTCGATCGCGCCGCCCGGCACGGCGTTCGGCCGCCCTCAGAAGCTGCTGCTCGTGAAAGCGGACGTCCCGTATTTCAGCGTCGTCGCGACGGACGAGAGGATCGTCGCGATCTGGGGCCAAGGCATACCGCACGGCCAACCGGCGGTTCGCTACGCGATCGCTGCCGATCGGCTGTTCGGGCGGGACGAGACGGTCGGACCTTCCTACGAAGGCTTCCTCTACGGCGCGGGTGCCGACGCGGCAGGTGACGTGATCGCAAGCTACGACGCTCTGCCTCCAACGTCAAAGGAAGAACCCCACGTGGCCGCGGCTGTGCTGCCTGCCGGGGCGAGCTCTTTTCGAGCGCCCGAAACGCTGGCGCCTGGCCTGCTTGCCCAGCTTCCATACGCGGCAGCGGAAGGAGAAAGCTTCGCCGACGGGCCCGGCGGCGTCGCGGTGGGGCTCACCGCCGGCGCAACGAACAGCGTGCTGCTTTCGACGAGTCTCGGCTCAGGGCTCTCGTTCTCGCCGCCTGTGCCCGTCGGCGAAATACCCAATCCGCCCCCGTCCCTGACGACATACACGGGTCCGGCGCTTGCATTGCCCTCTGAAGGCGGAGAGATTGCTGCCTGGACCGTTGGTCGCTGGTTCTCGGCGCAGAGCGAGTCGCCGGTGACGGGATCGCTGATGGTGTCATCCGAGCAGGCGGACGGCTCGTTCTCGGCGCCCGTTTCGCTCAGTCCTCCGGCGACGCTCTCCCAATACCCCGTCGCGGCCGCGACGGACGACACGGCGATCGTCGCTTGGGGGGAGGGGGCGTTCGAAAGGGAGCGCCTGGTCTACTCGGTCCGTGCCGCGGGCCGGTCGTTCGCCTCGCCGCGCGGACTCGCCCGGGGCGTGCTCCGCCAGCCCGCCATAGCCGCTGCGGGCGCACATGCGCTGATCGCATGGATAGCCGGCACGCGCCTGCAGATGGCCGTCCTCAACGGCTGAGCTGCTGGACACCGGACGCCTTCGCGACGGCGCCAGGTCGGTCTATCTCTCTCCCGGTGGACCAGGGCGCCCTGTCCGAGCGCTCGACGCTCGTCCAGAGCGATCGTCTGCATGCGGATCTCAACTCACGGGTAGGTCGCGCTCCAAGCTGGACCGGTTGCGCTATTGATTCCGGCGTAGCTGGCGTGCACGAGCACCGTGTCACCTTGAGCAAATGCGGCCGTATCCGCGTTATCAGAGCAGGAGTTTCCCCCCTTCGGCACGGTGCACGTGATCGCAGTGTTTACACCGTTCTTCTGCACGACCAAGACCGTGTTGGTGCTGACGCTCGTGGCGAAGTGCACAGTGAAGTGCGCGAGGGTGCTCGCCACCGGCAGCGGCGTGGGTGTCGTCTGTGCGGACAGAGACATGTTGAAGCCGCCGAGGTCGAAGAGAATCGAGCCGGCGAGGCCTCCGTCGAGGATGCTCGGGCCAGCCGGGCCGGTCGTGCCCGCGGCGCCTGTCGCTCCGGTTGCGCCGGCATGGCCTTCTGCGCCTGTCGCGCCGGTCACTCCCGCGGTGCCCCTCGCACCGGTCGCTCCGGTGATGCCGCTTGCACCCGCAGGTCCGGTCGCTCCCGGTGCGCCGGCGGGGCCCGTGGGGCCTGTTGCACCCGTCGGGCCGCCGACTCCCGTCGAACCGACTCCACCGGTCGGACCCTGCGGTCCTGTGTCGCCGGTAACGCCCTGCAATCCGGTCGCGCCTGTGGCCCCAGCGGGACCCGCTTCCCCCGATTCATTGACGAAAATCCAAGCAGCTCCGATTCTGACCTGCGAAGAAGCCGGCCACGAATTGGGTCCTCCGATCAGGGCGGTCGTGCCGAAATAGGTTAGTGCGACGCTCGTGCCGAATTCCGTTTCAGGCCCGATCGCGCCGAGCCCAACAAGCGAGCTTTCCTCGGGCGTCCAAGTCGCTGATCCCGTGTGAGAGTAGGCAAAGACTCTCCCTCCAAACCCAGCGTCGCCGGCGACTGCGCTGGGGCCCCCCAGCAACAGCGCTGTACTTCCGTCGCCCGCCAGCGCCACGCTGTAGCCGGTTTCCGCCTGCACGCCTCCCGTCAGCTTTTCGCCCTGCTGGGACCATTTGGCACCCGAGCGTGCAAAGATCCACGCCGCGCCTGCGGGGAAGTTGCATTTGTCATTGTCACGCGGGGCACCGATCAAGGCCGTGTTCCCGGAACCTGACAGGGACACGCTGAAGCCGAAGTCATCGGTGCCGCATTCGACAACCTCGCCGCTACCCGTCAGCTTTTCGCCCTGTTGGACCCAAGCGCCGGCCGAGCGGGTGAAGACCCACGCGGCTCCAACGTTTGCCGTGCCGATGGTGCCATTGTCAGATGGTCCACCGACGAGCGCGGTGGTGCCTTCGTAGGAGAGCGCGACACTCTTGCCGAAGTTGGCTTCACCGACCTCCCCACCACCGGTCAGCTTTCCTCCCTGCTGGGTCCAGTTGCCCGCCGAGCGGGTGAAGACCCACGCGGCACCGATCCCGCCGCCGTCCCCCGGGCCGCCGACCAGCACCGTTTCTCCCGCGGAGGAGATCGCCACGCTCCTTCCGAATTCCCCGGCACCGGCCTCCGAGCCGCCGATCAGCTTTTCCCCGTGCTGAGTCCAGATCCCTTCTGAGCGCGTAAAGATCCACACAGAACCGACACCGCCGTTGTCCTGAGGCGCACCGATAACGGCTGTGGTGCCATCGGGCGAGAGGGCGACGCTGGCGCCGAATTTGCCAGCGCCCACCTCGCCGGACCCGGTCAGCCTTTCGCCCAGCTGGATGAATGGGTCTATCCGAAGCGGGTAGCGGGCATCCCTGTCGTCAACCATGATCCGCAGGTTTCCGTTGCCGAGCAGCAGCCGGGCCGGAAGTCGGCGACCGCTCGCGTCAACGGCGTTCAACTGGCCGTAGCGAAGCACCGTATGACCGGCATGGGTCCTGAAGAGGAGCTGCGATCCGTCCTGCTCGGACGTCAGTGAGCCGCCAAGCGACAGAGAGAGCACGAGCGGCCCCGTGCCGACCCGCGGCCGGCCCTGCAAGGCAAAGCCCTGCTCTACGCCGTATGGACCGGTTCGGTAGAACTCGGTGACCGGACCGTGGCTGTATCGGACTTCGTTCGCTGATGACGATGGCGCCACCGGGGCCACCGGCTCGACGTGCTGTCCGCGCCCAACGCCCGTCAGAGAGAGGCCGAGCGTGTAATGCGCGGCCTGCAGCGTCGCACCGAGCGCAACGAACCTATCCTGAATGCCACCGCCTTGAGACTGCAGCCGGCCGCCATGGCGAACCGCCCAGAAGGTCCGGTCGGACGCGCCGATTCTCGCTGACAGCACCGGGGTTAGCGTGGCTGGCAGGCTGGTCGCTGTGCGGCTGGACCGAGCGCGCGCAGATGCCGAACCGTGAACGCGGAGTTGCCCAACCAGAAGAGGTCCCACCACCACGGCCGCGAGCATCAAGGCAGCCATGACCCTGAGGCAGGCGGACACCGTTCGCCGCCGCCCTTCGCCATGCTCGATGAATGGCACCGCGACGGCGCTGCCATTCGTCATCCCCAACGCCGGCTGTGTTCGCCCGTTGAACAAGCCAGATCCCCGCGACATCCTCCGACCTCCCGAATGGTTGCCAAAGCAACGCGCAGCCCGGCGCGATCTTATCCGCTGGGACCACCATCAATCTCACGACGCCCGCCACCGCGGTAGGTAGCCACGACCGCGAGATTCCTGAAAATGGCCGCGGCGGGTTTCGAACCTGCGACCTCCCGCGTGTGAAGCAGAACCCGAGAGGTAGAAGAAAGCGAAAGAAACGGCTCTAGCAAGCCAAGGCGGAACCTGAGGTCGGCCCTCCTGAGACTGTTTTGCCAGGAGCTAGCTCGTGACGAGAGCCAACACAAATCCGTCATGGCCCTTCCGGTCGACCGTCTGGATCGCCGTCGCCGTGACGCGAGGCTCGCCACCGAGAAGCTCATAGAAACGCCTCAGGCCGTCAAGACCGCCCTCGCCGAGGCGCGCATCGGTGGCGTGAGGGTCAAGGATTCGCCCGGCACGGACGACGTTGTCGGCGACGATCACCGTGCCGGCTCGCGAGAGCTTCAATGCCCACTGCAAGTAGCCGGGGTTGTTCTGCTTGTCGGCATCGATGAAGATCAGGTCGAACGGCTCGCTCCGTTCGGCAACCAGTTTGTCCATGGTCGACAGGGCGGGCCCGACGAGGACTCCGATTCTTTCCTGCAATCCGACGCTCGCGATGTTCGCCCGCGCGACATCCGCGTGGTGGGCGTTGAGCTCCAGCGTCACGACATGTCCATCTTGGGGCAGTCCGCGAGCGAGCCAGATCGTGCTGTACCCACCGAGCGTCCCAATCTCAAGGACGCGCCTCGAGCCGCTGATCCGAACCAGCAGTTCGAGCATCCTGCCCTGGCTCGCGGAGATAGGTCCCCCGACGAGGCCTGCTCGCTCACTCGCGGCGAGCACCGCGTCAAGCGCTGGATCCTCGCCGATCAATTGACCGCTCACATAGCCATCGACGGCAGCCCAAAGGTCTTGGCCTGTCATCAGGAAGCGTCTTTGGGTCTACTGGTCAAGGGCATCTTCGTCGAGACCGGATTGGCGGAGGATGGAGCGCAGCGTGCCCCGCGGGATCTCCTTGCGCCCGGCCGGCACGATCACCGTGCGGACTGGGTTACCGGTCTTACGGAACTTGACGTGGCTGCCCCTCTGGGAGACGAAGCTGAAGCCCTCTCGCTTCAGTGTCTTTTCGATATCAGCCGAGGAGTAGAGCTTAGGCATGCTCGACGGTTAGCTGCCTCAGCTCCGGTGCCTCCACCGAAGCGACAACCGTCATCGGCATGTCCTCGAAATACAGCTCGAGTGCCTCTTGCAGGTTTGCCAGTGCCTCTGTTTCGGTGTCTCCGAAGCTGGACACGTCGACATTGAGGCATTGAGCCACAAAGTGCTCATCCTCGCGGTAGACGACTGCTTGTACCTCCACGTGATCCATGGGAACTCCGTTCTCATGCTACAGCGCCTGCTTGGGCCTTTGGGCCGAGAATGGCGCCTCAAATCTGCTGACGCATGCACCCCGACACGCATGTGCGGAGCTGGTCAATGGGCGCGGCGGGTTTCGAACCTGCGACCTCTCGCGTGTGAAGCGAGCGCTCTCCCACTGAGCTACGCGCCCTTGCATGCTGAGTCTATTGGCCGTCGCGTGCGTCCGGCTCGGTCGGGGCGGTGACGGCTTCGAGGTCAGCGGGACGCCCGCTGGCGGATGCGACTACGCCAGCGCGGTTCTGCCCGCGAGGCTTCGCCCGGAGACCCTCTCGAGCACCTCCTCGGCGAGTGCCAGATAGTCGGCCCCGAGGTCGGGGCGATAGTCGATGATCGACTGCGCACGTTCGGCGGACTCGGCGTAGGCGATGGATGCGCGGATGGCCGTGTCGAAGACGTGGCCGCCGAAGTGCTCTCTCAGCCAGGCGAGGGCTCCGCGGGAGTGCAGCGTGCGCATGTCGGCCATGTTGAGCAGCACCCCCAGCAGCGAGAGCTCCGGATTGAGGCTGTCGCGCGCCATTTCGACGACCTCCATCGCCTGCTGGACCCCGCGCAGGGCAAAGTACTGTGCCTCGGCTGTGATCAGCGCACGGTCGGCTGCGACGAGAGCGTTGACGGTGAGCAGCCCGAGCGATGGAGGGCAGTCGATCAGGATGATCTCGTAGTCCCCGCCGGCGTTCGCAAGTGCCCGCCTGAGCGTCAGCTCGCGACCCATCTTGCCGGTCAGCATCAGCTCCGCCTCGGCGAGGCTGAGGTTCGCGGGGATCATGTCCTCGCGTATCGCTTCGGTCGCGGTCGATCGCCCGCAGAGCACGTCGGCGATCGTGGGGGGGTCCTCGCTCGGCGGGTCGAGATAGTCGGACAGATTTCCCTGCGGGTCGAGGTCGACCGCCAGCGTGCGCACACCGTTCCGGCGAAAGGCATCGGTGAGCGTGCGGACGGTGGTTGTCTTGCCGGTGCCTCCCTTCTGTGAGAGGACGGCGATCGTGTGAGACATGCGGCCGATCCTACGCGGCGGGGTCGCGCGCGTCCGCGGTGTCGGACTCGCGGGTCGACGCGAAGAGGCCGGCGTCGAAGTCGAGAGTCGATGGTCGTCCGGTGACGCTGACCTTCGCCCCGGTGATCGGAGAGGTGTTCGCGGTGCGCTGGGAGGCGGTGAACTCCCCGAGCGCTTGCGAGGTCTCCTGGAGACTCCTGGCGCGTTCATCTCGTCGCAGGCGGTCTCGCCTGAGGGCGTGCAGCTCGTCGAGTGCCTCGACGATGAACCTGTCGCCCGGCTCCTTGCTGGCCCAGAGGCTTCGCATCGACTTGGCGGCGAGCAGCGGCGTCTCGACCGGAGCGGAGTCGCTTTCCGCGGCGTGCGCGTGGGTCATGAGCTCCTCGCGTGCGGTTTCGGCGCTGTCGAGATCATGAACATCGACGTAGATCGTGCGCATGTTGGCGACATCGAAGGGCAGCTCCTGCGCGGCGTCGATCAACTGCACGACCGGCCGCTGCGCGGCGTGGCGGATCGCCAGCGCGTAGAACACGCGGGGGCTGAGGTCGGTCAGATCGGCCACGACGAGGTCCGCCTCGGTGACCGCGGCGAGCAGCTTGCTGGTGATGACGCCCGGGCGCTTCATGCGGTCGGAGCGCTTTGTCCGGTAGCCGAGCTCGGCTGCCACGGGCTTGATGACGTGCTTGAAGATCTGATCGGCGCGCTTGCCGGCAGGGGTGCCGGCGTCGCCGATCGGCGAAATGACGAAGCAGGTACGGCGTGCCATCTGGTCCTCCCGGCAGATGTGGGAGGCCAGCATACCCCGATCTACTACCCCTCCGGCCAGCTCGCCGGGGCCATCACGCCGTCCCCGTCCTCCGGACGCGGCCCGCCGACGGCGATCAGGTCGAGCCCCTCCGGGCCGCCCTCGAATGCCCGCACGACCTCGGGCGCAACACGCAGCACGTCCCACTGCTGCAGGTCGATGACCTCATCGTCGAGCAGCGCCCTTCCGGAGCCGGCGATGACGACATAGGCCTCCTCCTGCTCGCGATGGCTGTGGGCCATCGGGCTGCGCATGTTCGCCGCGTAGGTGAAGCGGCTGACCCCGAGGTCACGCGAGTCGAGCTGCTTGCGCGTGAACCGGCCTTCGATGCCGGGCGCTCGGTCGCCGACGACGTTCTCGATCTCCAGAAGATTGACGGTTGTGTAGCTGGACATGGCGCCTCCTTTGGCGATGCACGGTTGGACCCCTCGGGTGTCGGCTGCATATTGACCCCTCGACCGATACGGCGCGGTGGCCCTCGGCGGCGGCGCTTCGCAAGGCGCTCCTCGGCGCGGATCTCAGTGGAGGAGGTAGAGAGCCGCGACGACGATGAGACCGGCGAGCACGACGCCCGCCGCCGCAAGTACGCCCGGACGGGGACGCCGCCCTACGCGATAGATGGTGGGCGCCGGTTCGCCCGCCGGGGTCCTGTCATCGGCGGCGATGCCCGAGGCGGCGAGCAGCGGGCGCTGGTGCGCTTCCAGCGTCAGCGCGTATGCCACCTGCTCACGCAGGCGGATCAGCTGCCGCTGGCGGGAGAGCAGCAACACGGCCAGGAACAGCAGGACCGCGAAGCTGATGAAGGCGACGACAACGGCGCCCTTCGCGGCGGGGCTCGTGCCTGTCACGCCGGGCGGCGGCGGCGTGAAACGGCGCGCTGCAGCGCCGCCGGCGCGCGCCGTCGAAGTCGGGCCGATGACCGAGCGGGTTTCGCGTGCGATGGCGACCATCGCTTCCGGTGAGAGGCCGTAGGTGAGCGTGTTTTCGATCCAGTAGGCGGCG
>Ga0182016_10008840_pt1 | contig 10091 bp, 7 predicted proteins | sample 712S2MmetaG_FD_120491 | JGI IMG/M metagenome (GOLD analysis project Ga0182016, IMG submission 120491) | Permafrost microbial communities from Stordalen Mire, Sweden - 712S2M metaG | ecosystem: Environmental > Terrestrial > Soil > Wetlands > Permafrost | place: Sweden: Stordalen | collected... | reverse complement strand
TCGGTGTCGGCATTCGGCGGCGGCGCGAGCAGCACCGCCTATGCGACCGCGAAGGCGGGGCTCGCGGGATTGACGCGGGAACTGGCCCGCGGACTCGCTCCGCACGTGCGGGTCAATGGGATTGCGCCGGGCTACGTGAATTCCAACTGGGAATGCTCGTTCGGTGACGTGGAAGCGTTGGCGAAGGCGGAGGTGCCCTTAGCCCGGGTGGGGCAGCCCGACGAGTATGCGGAACTGATCGTGTACCTCTGCGCCGGCGCCTCTTACATGACGGGCGAGGTGGTTGCGGTCACGGGCGGCGCACGGATTTAACTTCGGCCAATAGACCTTGGCGCGCGCCGTAAACGGGAAGGGCTTGATAAGACCAACGCAGCGAGGCATCTGACAACGGCCCAGGCCGATATAAACACCCGTATCATCGTTTATTGCGGCGCAACCCCAAGGCTCAAGATCCGAAGCTTCGCCTTGAGGGACAGGGACTTCATCCACATCAAACTTGTAGACGCCGCGGGCAACCAATACGACGAATTCACTGCCCAGCGTCCTCGACGCAGCGGAACCCAAGCGTCGCCGCACGGTCCTTACTCGGCGCCATCAACAACAACTTTCCATGCTGGTCATTGCGATAGCCCTGGGGGAAATACCATATCGAACCTTGCGGCTGGTAGTAACTCCCACCGCGCAGAATGGCCGCACGGGTATGTTCATCCACATATTCATCTGTCCACTGCCAAACGTTACCCACCAGATCCATGACTCCGAACGGACTCGCGCCATCCGGATGAGCTGACACGTCGTCCGGTCCACGCAGCTCACGGCCCTTATCGGGTATCGGGACTGCGCCCGCGTTCCAGTCATTACCCCATGGATACGAGCGATGGTCGGTGCCTTGAGCGGCATACTGCCATTCCCACTCGTGCGGCAGCCGCTTGCCCGCCCAAGTCGCGTAAGCACGGGCGTCCTCGAGCGACACCCAAGTCACCGGCTTGGCATCCCAGCCCTGCGGATAGGAACCGTTTATCCAGTCTTTCAAGTAGTTCAAATCATCTTTTGGACGGTATCTCGTTGTGTCGATGAAGCGTTTGTATTGCGCATTGGTGACCGGATATCGGTCGATGTAAAAACGATTTATCCGAATCTTGTGTTCATGGAAGCGCCGGGCAGAATCCTCCCATGGATAGGCGATATCCAGTCCGATCGAATCGTCGCCTTCTATTTCGAGGCCTTGAACGGAAAAATCAAATTCGCCGGCAGGAATTTCAACCATCCCACCAGGAATAACTTGGGAAGTCTTTGTGAGAGGGATATCGGTCATGTGTTGTGGCAACGGCTGCCACTGATCGGACAATTGCGCCAGTGGCTCGGCGGTCATGGCTTTCATTTTTTGCATCAACGCAACGATCGTGGCGTCGGGATCGCCAGGCATTTCAATGATTGCGCCGAAACCGTGCGCTTCCAATGGAAAGGAAAGAGTCAGCCCGCTTTTCTCGTGCTCGCCCTGAAGCTCCGCCCCGTGATAAAGATCAAAATAGCGCTCACCCTCGTGAAACGGCACCGTCATCTGCCGCCCACTGACCGAATATTCATTTCTATTTACGATCGTCCAGACAACCGCGTTACCGGCAGGCCAGCGGCTTGCAAAAACGCCAAACCGACGCATCGGATAAAACGGTTCCCATTCGGGGCTCACCAGGAACTTTGCGATGCCTCTCTCGAGCGTCGCCATCCGGCGTGTAGCCTCCCCGTCCCGAGGCGTTATGCCGTTCCAAATGCCCCACACGTTTTCCCAGCTTTCCCATCCGATGCCATTGAAGAACGCGGCCTGCAAATCGTCTATGTGATCTCGGCTCAGGCGATCCGAGACGTTTGCCATGTGTCGAGTCTCGAGCCACTTATAGCGATATACCTTGGGAACGAACTGCGCGTACGTCTTTGGATCCTCCTCCCACCACGATAAAATGTTCCAGGCGACCCCTTCGTCGCTGAAGGACTCTTCCGGCTGATAGGCGAGTGGATGGCCGATCCGATCCGCGGCTGCTGGAAACGCCGGCGGTACACCGTGCTGCGTGTCGCCGTTGACGCCATCGGCGCCTATTTCCTTCATCAACTCCGCGATCGCGGCCGGCCATGGCTCGCCGGGGGGGCGGGTTCCCTGATCCCACATGTTCATAGGAAACAGCACCCGTATGCCGCGGTGATGAAATTCCGCGATCATCGCTTTGACGCCGGCTACGCCCCCGGGCATGGCACGAATCATGTCGAGCTGATTGCGGTTGTCGATCCCGAGATTGGGGTACACGGGCCACAATAGAATGGAATCGATTCCGCCGTAGCGCCGATTCACGTCGTCCAGGTATCGATCGATCGTGTATCGGTTGTTGGTCGAATCGTAGAGATATCGATCCTCCACCATTGCCTGCGGCTGGATGAAGCTCGATTGCGTCCATTGCAATGCCGGCATGTCGTACCGGGATCCATCATAGCCGATGTAGAAGCGGCGTTTGGCCCGCCATTGCCGAAGCACGTCGAGATAGTTGGTGTGCACATCCGGACTGCATTCGGCCGACCCGAACTGCACGCCGCCCTCCTGTAACCCCAGACATTGCGGGCCGTTGATCATGACGGAATCGTGACTGTACAACCCAGGAATGTAAGTCGCCTCCAGGCGTTCGTCGGCGAGACAAGACGTGACAAAAGCGCCGGAGAAAAACATAACTGCACTCGCCCACCCAACCCAGGGGCGCCGGCCACGACATCGGCGCAGCGCACGAGACCCGTCCACGTCCTGGCTATTGGTCATTAAGCAGTCCCCCCCAAGAGCCTGCAGCTGATCATGCTCGCTATTCGGCTACGACGCGTTTCTGTTGGTGCTGGATCCGAAATAAGCATTAATTTCCAGTCGATTGGGCATCCCTCGCTGAGCGCCGAGACGCGTCACCGAGAGCGCTGCGGCCTTGACCGCCGCCTTGCAAGCTTCGACCAACGAGGCCCCCTCCGAGCAGGCCACACTTAGTGCCCCATTGAACACGTCTCCGGCTCCGGTGGTGTCGACTGCGGGGACCTGAGGGGAAGGTATCAATGTCACATCGGAACCTTCGGCGAGCAGGCAGCCTCGCGCGCCGAGTTTGATGATGACTACTCTCACCCCGAGATCCTGAAGCTCTCGCGCCACGTGTCGGGCCTCGTCCGGGGAAAAAGCCCCGGGTGTTCGATGGACGAGTTGCGCTGCCTCGGTTTCGTTCGGAGTCAGAATGTCGACATAGCTGTAAAAGTCCGACGGTAACGCCCTTGGAGCCGGAGCCGGATCCAGGATGACCGTGGCTCCCTGTCGCTTTGCTGTCTGCGCGGCAGCAAGTACAGTCTCCATCGGTGTCTCCAGCTGCAGCATCGCAATTTGCGCATCAGCAAAATGCCTTGCATCCATATCGAGGTCGGTCGGCAGATACAAATCATTGGCTCCCGGAATCACCACAATCGTGTTTTGGCCAGAATCCGTCACCAAAATCACCGCCACGCCACTCGGACCTTCGACGGCCCGCAAGCCGCTGACGTTACAGCCCTCGGCTTCGAGACTGGCGCGCATGTGCTTGCCGTAATCATCGGTACCCACGCGGCCGAGAATTGAAACCTCGCCGCCCAGCCTAGCCGCCGCGACCGCCTGATTCGCGCCTTTGCCGCCGGGCTCCGTTAGGAACGCTTTACCGAGGATGGTTTCTCCAGCAGTCGGCAGTCGGGAGGTACGTGCGATCAAATCCATATTGACGCTGCCTACGACGACTATCTTAGCCACGGAATCAACCCTCGTACGCCAGCGCAATCAAACTGATCGCGGCGATGTACATAAGAAACATCCATAGGATCGCCGTCCAGGCTTGGGGCGGCGCGCTCGAAAACTCGCGCCAGACGAATATACCCCACGATGCGGCGATCAGCGGCGCCGATTGCCCGATCGCATAAGAGATGGGCACGCCCACGAATCCGGCGGCGATGAAGTTAAAGCATCCACCGACACCCCAGGCGATTCCACCGATAATGCCCAGCAGATGGTTTTTCGAATCCGCAACCCAATACCCGCGAAACGACACGCGCGGCCCGCGAAAAGGATGCCGCATGAAATACACGTTCGCCACAAAGCAGCACAGAAGCGCGCCACCGCTGAAAAGTGCGGCGACGCTGTATGGGGTCAACGCATGCGCGTGAGTCATCGCTCGGGTTACAAATGGAGCGAATGCGCCCATGAGAACACCCGAAACCACGCTGATGACAATCCCAAGGCGCGTGCCGGCCTTGGCTTCCAAGGTCCTATAGGCCTTCGCGTCAAAGAGCACCGCCGCAATGGCCAACACCACGCCGCACCCGAGGAAGGCCACGTTGCCTTTCGGCTGAAGGGCATAACTCAGCACCACACCCTCTACAACGGCTATGCCAATGGCGATCGGAAACGCTATCGCCAATCCGGCAATATCGATGGCGGCTACCAACAGCAAATTGGCAACATTGAATATGGCGCCCGCGATCAGGGCGAACCCCACATTCGTCCCGTTCGCTTCACGGAGGTTGGCGATGAACGGTTCGCCCGAGTTGCCGTGGCTGCCGAGCGTGAGGCCAAACGCAAGCGTGCAGAGCACAACGCCGATTACGTAATCCCAGTAGAACAGCTCGAAGGCATAGTTTTTCACACCCTTGTAGGTATTGGCCCACGAGCCCCAGAACACCGCACTCAATATCGTCAGCGTCAACGCGGTCGCGAAATTTCCCGGAACATACATATCCTCTCCCCGCTTCATCGATGCCGATCCAGCACCGCAATCCGAAATTATTTCCATCGAGTATGGCGGGTAGCGCTACCATGTGCAAGAAGGGACTCCTAGTTTTCGATGCGTCTCGTCTGATCCCCAAATGTTGCCGGTTCTCGCGCACGCTCCGTCGCGGCGGAGATTAGTATCCCTTCCGTGTAATAATGCGCACAAATTGATCTGACCTTGCTGTAATCGGCCTTTGCCGATCGGCGTAGCATTTTTGGCAGCGGATTGGGATCTGAAATCAGCATGTTATCTAAAAATGTACGGCTCAAGAAAAGGCGCCGACGCAGCATTAATGTCGTCACGCTTCACGATGTTGCGAAGCAGGCGGGTGTCTCCCCGATGACAGTTTCGCGTTTCATTGGAGGGAACTCCAACGTTCGATTCGCCGCTCGCATTCAAAAGGCGATCGATGATCTGGGCTATTCACCAAATGCGGCGGCGCGCAACCTCGCCAGCGCCGGATCTTTGAAAATTGGGCTGATCTATGGCAATCCGAGTGCGACGTTCACGAGCGAGTTTTTGGTTGCATTACTGGAGAACAGTAGTGGAATCGGCTGCCAGCTCTTACTCGAGAAATGCACTAGCCCGAACCGACACCGATCGACCGCACAGAAGTTGATCCAGCGCGGGGCTGATGGAGTCATCCTGCCTACTCCGTTGTGCGATTCCGCCGAGATATTCCAACAATTCGAAGAGGCTAATGTAATCACGGTTGCAGTGGGGACGGGACGGGAAGATGCTCGCGGCTTGTCCGTGCGCATCGATAACTTCGGTGCCGCTGAGCAGATGACGCGGTTTCTTCTAGCCCAAGGTCACCGCGATCTTGGTTTCATCCTCGGGCATCCTAAACAGATTGATACAACCCAACGCTTCGAGGGATTCGCGGCGGCGCTCAAGGCTGCTGGAGTGTCGGTCCGGCGTGACTGGGTAAAGCAAGGGCTCTACACCTACCAATCCGGCTTCCTTGCCGCCCAGCAGCTATTGGAGACCAAGGACCGCCCCACCGCCATTTTCGCAAGCAACGACGACATGGCCGCCGGTGCTTTGGCAGCGGCCCATCGCCGGAAGCTAGCGGTACCGGAGGACCTTAGCATCGTAGGCTTTGACGACACGCCACTCGCCACTACCATTTGGCCAAGTCTGACGACGGTGAGACAACCGGTCACTGAGTTGACGGGCCTTGCTCTCGAGATGTTGGTTGATGAAATTCGCCGACGCCGAGAAGGAAACGCGCCGCGGTTGCGGCAGGAACTCGTGAAACTCACCCTCGTGAAGCGCGAGTCGGTGGCGGCGCCAATCTTCCGAGATGCACGTTAGCGCAGCCTGAAGGCGCCAAGGCGCGTCCTTCTGCGGTGCAGGCGGCCCGGAGTTGCTGGCCCGTGCGCCAACACGACAATTCTTGCCGGCATTCTGGCGGTAGCGCTACCCCTTGCAACCGGTAGCGCTACCAGACATACTTGGGGCGAGCCCTTGATCCTGACAAAAAATTGGGCGGATACGCAGCGAATAACGACGACTGTGAGCGGGGATGTCTCTATGAAGTCAAATTACAAACTTGCATCCGCTGTTGCCGCTGTGCTCGGAGTGCACCCGGCCACGATTTATGCGGATCAGGCCTCGGCCCTCGGCGCCTCCGATGCGCTCTCCGAGATAGTTGTAACCGCCCAGCGGCGCTCGGAAAACATCCAGGATGTGCCGATCACGATCCAGGCGCTCACCGGCGAGACCTTGTCTCAACTGAATGTCCAGACCTTCACCGATTTTCTCAAGTACCTCCCCAACGTCACCAGTCCGTCGAGTGGTCCCGCCGTCGGGGAAATCTACATGCGCGGCCTCAGCAATGGGTCGACCGCGGGTCAGGGACTGGGTATTTACCCGAACGTCGCCATCTATCTCGACGATCAATCCGGTCAGTTGCCGAGCCGCAATTTGGACGTTTACGCCGCCGATCTGGAACGCATTGAAGTTCTCGAAGGTCCACAGGGAACTCTGTTCGGCGCCGGTGCGCAAGCCGGCGTCGTTCGCTACATCACCAACAAACCGAAGTTCGATGTGACGGAGGGCAATGTATCGGCAAGCTACGGAACGACCGCCGGCGGCGACCCGAACAGCGCCGTGACGGCTGTCATCAATCTGCCGGTGATTCCCGACACGCTGGCTGTACGCGCGGTCGTCTACGACGATACTCGCGGCGGCTATATCAACAACGTACCCTCCACCTTCACTCGCAAGGCGAGCGACCTGAGTATCCGCTACGCGAATTACGCGACTGCCTGCAAAATCGGAGCTCCCAGTTCAACGGGACTTTGTCTTGGCACGGGTAACGCTCCAACGGCCTACGGTGTGCCACCGGACAGCGTGGTAGCCAACAATTTCGATCTCACGGGGAATGCCATCAATCCGGTCACGTACCAAGGTATTCGCGCGTCGGCGCTCTACAAAATCAATGAAGACTGGACCGCGCTGCTCGCGCAAAGCTACCAGAGCATGAACGCGCAGGGGGTGTTCTACGAAATGCCGAACAGCTCTGACGGTCAACCTCTCCCATCGCTTTCGGTTTCGCTGTTCACCCCGTCATACAACAAGGATAAGTTCGAAAACACCGCATGGACGGTCAACGGCCGGATCGGGGATCTGAAGGCCGTCTACACCGGTGCGTATCTCGTGCGGAACGTCGATCAGGTGCAGGACTACAGCAATTACTCGCGCGGTGCCTACGCGGATTATTATCAGTGTCACGGGGCGACGCCGAGCGGCAGTCTGAAGTCAACTTGCTATTCTCCGCTTGGGCAGTGGCGAGTCATCGAGCGCAATACGCATCAGAGTCAGGAGATGCGGTTGAGCACGCCGGACGAGTGGCATATTCGCGGAATCTTGGGCGCCTTCTGGGAAGATCAGAAGATCTACGATCAAACCGACTGGCTCTACACATCTCTGCCCACTTGCACGACGAGCTCGGACGTGGGCTGCTTGACGCCTCTGTCGCCGCCACCCGGCTCGACCGCGAACAACCCGAATATACGTAACGGCAATACGTCGTTCTTCGATGATACGACCCGAGGATATACGCAGTATGCGTTTTTTACCTCGATCGACTACGATTTGATTCCGAAGGTCCTCACGGCCACTGCCGGTACGCGCTATTATCATTTTGACAACACCGAAACGGGATCTGCAGTTTCGGGCTTCGGGTGTTACCAGGCCGGCCCGGCTCCCTGCGCGACCGAAGGTGCCACCAACCTTAATGCCGCAAATCTTAACTCAACCTACTCGGGCTTTAAGAGCCGCGCGAACCTAACCTGGCACGTGACTCACGATGTGATGCTGTATTACACCTGGTCTCAGGGATTCCGGCCGGGAGGATTCAACAAGGCACCCACCTGCCACATCCCGGATGCGAGCGGCGTGAACCTCTACTGCATTTCGCTCAATTATGCCTCCGACTCGCTGACCAACAACGAGATTGGTTGGAAGACGGAGTTTTTCGATCGCCGCTTTCAGTGGAACGGTGCCGTATACCAGGAGAATTGGAACAATGTCCAAACGAATTTCTACGACCCGGGCGAACTTGGGAGCCTAGGGTTCGTTGATAATGGTCCGGATTACCGAATCCGCGGAGTTGAAACCTCCATCGTTGCGCGCGTCACGCAAGGTTTGACGGCGCAGGGTTCGGCATCCTGGAACAGTAGCAGCCAGACCAATTCGCCGTTTTTGATCGCCAATAACCCAGCATTGCGAGCCAATCCCGCGACCGCGAGCGAGTTTGGCAAGCCGATTACCTCTGTGGCCAATCCCTACGGGCCGCCCGGAAGCCCGAGCGCCAACTCGCCGCCAATGCAGTTCAACATTCGTTTGCGCTACGAATGGGCGATAAGTTCATATAACGCGTTCGCGCAGGTCGGCGCCACCCATACCGACCACTCATACACACAATCTGGCAGCAACCCGACTCTCTCCTCGGGCGGCGCTGTCAGCACGACCGCGCTTCGCTTCGAAAATCCAGCGTATTCGACCTACGATGCCTCGGTGGGAATTGCCAAGGACGCATGGAGCGTGCAAGTCTTCGGTCAAAACCTGACTGATGTGCTCGCCAGCGTTTTCACTTCTACGACGCAATTCGTTGAGTCTGAAACGGTGACTCGGCCGCGCGTGCTCGGCGCAAGATTCACGTATAAATTTTAGTACAACGATGAAACAACGGGGTATCGGCATGCGCTGCCTGAGTAACTGCACGCCGATAGTTTTATTCGCGGCCGCACTGTGCACGGTCCCTATTTGCGCGCATGCCGGCGCAGTGACGCAACCACCAATTAATCCTGAGTGGGTAGTATCGGCCGAGCCGCGTGAAAAATGATAATTTGCCAACTCTCACGGGATCTCCGCGGTGGCACCGTTACATGACTTTCCTCGAGGAACGCTGTTGTTCCGGAGCCACGCTCAAACGATGATCGAGCTGACAGATGCGTTGGTGAAGGCGGAGCTTGCGATCGTGAGACCTATGCGATGGCCTCGACCGGGATTTACCGGCCAAGCTCGCAATTATGGAGCGAGGAGACGGCTCATATAGAAACGAAAGAATGTATCAGAATCAGAATGCAAACAGACTTGTACGTTGCTGGGACCCGATCCGACGCGCGTCATGCCTTTATCATCCACCCGTATATGCATTGCCTGGACCGGGCAAAGCGACGGGTCAATTATGTAGGCGATGGTCATTGCGTCATAGAGCACCGGCGTTAACCCACCTGCTGCGTTCCACTGGTGATATAACAGCGTCAGCGAGTCCGATAAGGGCGTGCCTTGCGCGAATATCGCGCTTCGTTTGATCTCATCTAGGCGTAAGTGACCCGTGGAGTCGACTTCACCCAACATACGATCAAGGATCTTGGCTCGCCCTTCAGTGTCTCCGGAGTCCGTGGTAATCCCTAGTATGTCGACTTCCGGACTACGCAGCGCGAGGGCCACGGCGAACGCGTCGTCAATGTCGGACCCAATATCGGTATCGATAATGATCTTCTCGGATTTTTTTGACAGCGAAGCACTTGACTCTGCCCGCCCGACCACAGAAAAGCTGCTGACCAGGAGCAAGGCAGAAGCGATGAGCCTAAGGTGACCGCACATTCTGATTATCCATTGGCATTTACGTGCCTTACTTTTCTTGCCTTAGGGAACGTCTGAAAAACTGATGCTGAAGAAGGGTAAGGCAATGGGATTTCGTCCTCGGTCGGCGCAACGGCACGTTTCCGCGGAAACGTCTTCGCTTTGCGCCTCGCAATCCCCGTTTCG
>Ga0182016_10008838_pt1 | contig 10093 bp, 11 predicted proteins | sample 712S2MmetaG_FD_120491 | JGI IMG/M metagenome (GOLD analysis project Ga0182016, IMG submission 120491) | Permafrost microbial communities from Stordalen Mire, Sweden - 712S2M metaG | ecosystem: Environmental > Terrestrial > Soil > Wetlands > Permafrost | place: Sweden: Stordalen | collected... | reverse complement strand
GAGCCGCCACTCGGCGGCTCCGAGCCGCCGTTCGGCGCCTCGTTTGAAAACGGGGCGGCACGGCCCCCCGTTCACCCCCGAGCCGCCACTCGGCGGCTCCGAGCCGCCGTTCGGCGCCTCGTTTGAAAACGGGGCGGCACGGCCCCCCGTTCACCCCCGAGCCGCCACTCGGCGGCTCCGAGTCGCCGTTCGGCGCCTCGTTTGAAAACGGGGCGGCACGGCCCCCCGTTCACCCCCGAGCCGCCACTCGGCGGGGCCGTGCCGTCCCGTTTTAGAAGAGACCGCGGCTATGACTACCCCTCAAGATTCCGATATCGTTATTCTCAGCGGCGCGCGGACGCCGTTCGGCAACCTGAGCGGCGCGCTCGCCGGGCTTACCGCAACGGATTTGGCCACGCATGCGGCTCAGGCGGCGCTCGCGCGCAGCGGGGTGGCGGCCTCGGAGATCGACGAGGTCGTGTTCGGCAACGTCATTCAGAGCAGCGCCGACGCCATCTATCTCGCGCGGCACGCCGCGCTGCGGGCCGGGGTTCCGGTTTCGGTCGGCGCGCTCACGCTCAACCGGCTGTGTGGTTCCGGCTTGCAAGCGATTCTCTCGGCGGCGCAGTCGCTGACGCTCGGCACGGCGACCTACGCGCTGGCGGGCGGGAGCGAGAACATGAGCCAGGCTCCGCACGTCGTGCGCGGCGCGCGCAAGGGCTTCCATCTCGGCCAGAACGTCGAGTTCGAAGATTCGCTCTGGTCGGCGCTGACAGATTCGTATTGCGAGACGCCGATGGCGAACACCGCAGAGAACCTGGCGGCCAAATACGGCATCTCGCGACAAGCGTGCGACGAGTTCGCGCTCGCGAGTCAGGAGAAAGCGCTTGCGGCACAGCAGGACGGCTACTTCGCCGACGAGATCGCGCCCGTCACGATTCCGGGTCCCCGGGGTACTGAGGTCGTCGTGGATAAAGACGAAGGCCCGCGCGCCGGACTCTCGCTCGAGAAGCTCGCGAAGCTCCCCGCCCGGTTCGCCAAAGACGGCGTGGTCACGCCCGGTAACGCGAGCGGAATCACCGACGGCGCCGCGGCGGTCGTCCTCACGACCGTCAAGCAAGCCAAGGCCGACGGCCGCACGTGGATCGGACGCTTGGTCACCGGCAGCGTCGTCGGCGTCGAGCCCAGCATCATGGGCATCGGGCCGGCGTTCGCGATCCCTAAGGCGCTCGCACGCGCCGGCATCACCGAGAGCGATCTCGCGACGATCGAGATCAACGAAGCGTTTGCGCCGCAAGTGCTCGCGTGCCTGAAAGAACTCGGTCTGAACGGATCGTCGCACGCGCGCCTCAATCCGCACGGCGGTGCCATCTCGCTCGGACATCCGCTGGGCGCGTCGGGAGCGCGGCTCGCGCTCACGGCGCTGCACGATCTGCGCGCACGCGGCGGCGGGTACGCCGTCGCGTCGGCGTGCATCGGCGGCGGTCAAGGCATTGCAGCAATCTTCGCCGTCGATTGATTCGCCGGACGAGAAACCGCCGCGCTCGCCGTTCGACCGCATCTGGGACGTTCTTGCCGTCGTTCTCATCGCGTTCGTCGCGTGGCGCTTAATCGTGTCGCCGCGTTCGCTCGAAACCGCGTCCGCGGCTCCTCCCGCTCCGCACGTCGCGTTCGAACGCCTGGACGGGGGAACGTTCCGTCTGGCGGATCAGCGCGGGCGGCTCGTGTTTCTCGACTTTTGGGCGTCGTGGTGCGCGCCGTGCAAACAGGAGCTGCCGCTGGTCGAAGCGTTTGCGCGCAGCCATCCTGCGTCGGAGGTCGTCGCGGTGAACGTCGGCGAGCCGCGCTCGGTCGTGGCCGCGTTCGTGCGCCGGCATCCCATCCGCAACGTCGTGCTCGACCCGGGCGCAACGTCGCAAGGTTACTTCCAAATCGAGGGCTTCCCGACGGTCGTGGTCGTCGGTCCGGAAGGCAAGATCCGCGCCACCTGGGCCGGCTTCAATCCCGCCATCGCGCTCGCGATGGCAAACGCCGAAAGTTCGCTCGTCAAGCGATAGGTTATTCGAGAAAAGGAGACGAGAACGATATGGAGCGTGCTTTTTCTGCGGTCTTGCTGGCTATCGGGTTGATCGGCGCCGCGCCTAGTGGCCGCTCAGAACTCGAAGACCGCTTTGCGACTGGAACGATGTTGAATGCACCGGCCGCAGGCGCGCAATGCATGGGCTCCGACCTGGCGCTCGGGACCAGCGACTTAGCGACGGCCGCTCCGTCGGGCGTGCTCGGAAGCAAGGCCTCGTCGGTAGTAAACATTTGGGCGATTCGGCGCAAATCGGATGCGTCGATCGTCGGCTACGTGGCGAAGACATTCGACGGCGTCCTGTGGTACGAAGCGCCCGTAGAGGGTCTCAATGCACAGAAACTCGACGACGCCCAATCTCACATGTTGGCGAATCAGCCGTTAACGTTTACGAGTTGCTTCCAAAACGATCTACCAGTGTAGACGGGCTTTATCGATCGGAGCTCGTCGGGTCGCCGTCGATTTCGCCGATGATCCGGGTTTTCGCGGGGACGACGAACGCCGGCAGTGTGAAGTGCAACGTGTTTCCGCGAAGCGTGCCGGGAACGTCGACGACGTTGGGAACGGTGCGCGCCAGCGTCATCGAGTAGCGATACGATGGGTCGAGCTTGGACGGAAACGTCACGTCCATCGTGCTGCCGCTCCCGACGCGAACGGGCGCGTTCGCGCCGAGATCCAGGTGAAAGAAGAACAGGCCGTCGGCGCCGGGCGAGGGCGCCATCTCCGTTTTCGTCGGCGCGCGGCCGTAAAACGAGACGGCCGTTCCCGGCGGGGCGTCGAGCGCGGTAAGGGATCCGGTCACCGCGTATCGGCCCGTCGTCTCGGGAGCGGCCGAGAACGTCAGCGCGCCGCCGGCGTGCGCGATCGCGACGAGCGCGAGTGCGAACGCGACGGACGCGACCAGCGAGCGCTGCGCTACGTGCCGCTCCACTGTGGTTTGCGCTTTTCGAGGAAAGCGCCGGTGCCTTCTTTGATGTCGGCCGTATTCACCAGCGTGCCGAATTCGATCGCCTCGAGTTCGAGCGCGTCGTCGAGCGAGAGGTGCGCGCCGCCGTGAATGACGCGTTTGCATGCCGCGATCGCCAGCGGTGCTTTGGTCGCGATGACGGTCCCGATGCGTTTGGCTTCGCCGAGCAGATCCGCAAGCGGCACGACTTTCTGAACCAAGCCGATGCGCAGCGCTTCGGCCGCGTCGATGATCTCGCCGGTGAGGCAGAGATACATCGCCATGCCTTTGCCGACGAGGCGTGTGGTTCGTTGCGAACCGCCGTAACCCGGAATGAGGCCGAGATTGACTTCGGGCTGCCCGAACTTCGCATTCTCACTCGCGATGCGAACGTCACCCGCCATCGCGAGCTCGCAGCCGCCGCCGAGGGCGAAGCCGTTGACGGCCATGATGACGGGGATTCGCATGCGCTCGATCTGGCGCGTAACCGCTTGGCCCATGCGCGCCTGCTCGGCGCCGGCCGTCGCGCTCTCGAGCGCGTTGAGCTCGCCGATGTCGGCTCCGGCCGCGAAGGCTTTTTCGCCGGCGCCGGTGATGACGACGGCCCGAACGTCGGCGTTCCCGTTCAGCTCGACGAGCGCCAGCGAAAGCTCCGCTAAGAGCCGGCGGTTGAGGGCGTTGAGCACCTCCGGGCGGTTCAGCGTCACGACGGCGACCGGACCGTCCTTGTCCACGCGAAGGTGTTCGAAAATGCCGGCCTCACTCATAGTCGTAAAAGCCCTTCTTGGTCTTACGGCCGTAGCGCCCGGCCAGCACCATGCGCTTGAGCAGCGGCGGCGCGGCCATAATCGGATCCTTGAACTCGTCGAACATGATTTCAGAGATGTAGTACGTCGTGTCGAGCCCGACGAAGTCGAGCAGCTCGAACGGTCCCATCGGGTAGCCGCATCCCAGCTTCATGCCCTTGTCGATGTCTTCTTTCGAAGCTAGGCCTTGCTCGAGGCAGCGAATCGCGTAGAGCAAATACGGAATCAGCAGGCGGTTCACGACGAAGCCCGGGGTGTCTTGGGCAAGGATCGGTTCCTTGCCGAGTTTGATCGCAAAGGCGAAAAGATCGTCGACGACGTCCTGCGTGGTCGCGATGGTCTTGACGACCTCGACCAACTTCATCAGCGGCACGGGATTGAAGAAGTGCAGCCCCGCGACGCGATTCGGGCGCTTGGTCTTGGCGGCGAGTTCGATGACGCAGAGGCTCGAGGTGTTGGTGCACAGGATCGCGTGCGGCGCGAGCAGAGCGTCGAGCTTTTGGAAGAGTTCGGTCTTCACGGCGACGTTTTCGACGATCGCCTCGATGATGAGGTCGCAATCCTTCATCGCCGCGACGTCGGTGGTGGCGACGATTCGCGCGAGCGTCGCGTCGCGGTCGGCGGGCGCTAGCTTGCCCTTTTCCACGAATTTCGCGAGCGAGGCGGCGATGGACTTCATTCCGCGCTCCAGCGGCTCGGGAGCGACCTCCATGAGCACGACGTTGAAACCGGCCGACGCGCACGTTTGCGCGATGCCGTTCCCCATCAGTCCGGCGCCGCAGACGCCGACCGTACGAATCTCCGACACAGATCGTTCCTTCTTTCTTATGGTTTGATAAAGAGCGCGGGATGGTTTGGTAAAGGGCGCAGGGGCCTTCGTTGCGTTGCGGGTATGCCCCCTTTGACTTATACTAAGGCTGACCGGATGGTGGCCGAGCCGTCATTGGTCGCGATTCCCCCATAGAGCAGGAGGACCTGGAGACTGTGCGCACCGCGTATCACGAGGCGCTCGAAGCGACGCGCCTGGACGTCGTCCGACTGGGCGCGCTGGCCGTTGAAGCCGTACGAGGCGCCGTCGACGCGCTCGAACATCGCGATGCGAGCGCGGGCGCGCGCGTGGTCGCCGGAGACGACGCCGTGGACGACCTGCGTCGCCGCGTTGAATCGCATTGCATCGAGCTCATCTGGCGCCAGCAGCCCGTTGCCGGAGAGTTGCGCGAGATCGCGGCGATGATCGAAATGGCGACCGACCTCGAGCGCGTTGCCGACTACGGCGTGGACATCGCCAAGAACGCCATCAAGCTCGCCGATCAGACGCTTCGACCGCAGAAGGTCGAGATCGATCGGATCGCCAGCGTTGCGACCGGCTTGCTCGCAGATGCCATGCGCGCGTATACCGAACGCGACGCCCAACTGGCAAGTTCGGTCATCGAACGCGACGACGAAGTGGACAAACTCTACAAGCGCAGCATCAAATTGTTGCAGCAGGAGATGCAGGCCGATCCCGAGCTGGTGCGCTCGGGCACGCGCTATCTGTTTATTCTGGCCTCGCTCGAACGCGTCGGCGATCGCGCCGGGAACATCGCCTGGCACACGAAGGGCATGATCGGCGCGGAGTGACCGGACCGCCGCTTCCGCGCGACGACTTCGGCGTCACCACGACGCTCGTTTACCTCAATCACGCCGCCGTCGGCGTTCTCCCTCGTCCGTCCGTCGTCGCGTTGCAAGCGTTCCTGGAGGCGCAGGCCTCGGGCGGCGTACTCGGCACCGCACCTTACGAGATGCGGATGCCCGAGTACCGCGAGCGGTTGGCGCGCTACATCGGCGCAAGCGGCGAAGAGATCGCGTTGCTTCGGAGCACGAGCGAAGGCGCGTCCGCGATCGCCGGCGGCATAGATTGGAAGCCGGGCGATGAGTTGATCCTCTGCGACAACGAGTTTCCGTCCAACGTCATACCATGGCTGCCGATTCGCGAGCGCGGCGCGCACGTGCGATTTCTCGACGCCTCGCGCGAGCGGCTGACGCCCGCCGTGCTCGAGAAGACGATCGGCGAGCGCACGCGCGTTGTCGCGGTCTCGTGGGTGTCGTACCACGACGGGTACCGGCACGATCTGGCCGGGCTTGCCGAGGTCGCGCACCGGCACGGCGCGTGGCTCTGCGTGGACGCCATCCAGGGCCTGGGGGCTTTCCCGCTCGACGTGCGCGCGGCCGGCGTCGACGCGCTGTACGGCGCGGGCGCGAAGTGGATGCTCGCACTTCAAGGCGCAGGCTTTCTGTACGTGCGCGAAGACCTGATCGATCGACTCACGGTTGCGTCGCCGGGCTGGCGCTCCGTGGCCGACATGTGGGACTTCCACGCCTACGAGCAACCGTGGTCCCCGCACGCGCTACGGTACGAAGGCGGCACGCCGAATTTCATCGGCGCGCTCTCGCTCGAACGCGCGGTGGATCTCTTCGAGCGCTGCGGGCCGGATCGCATCGCCGCGCACGTCCTGGCGCTGACGGACCGCTTGCACGAAGGACTCCTGCGTGCCGGTGCGGAGGTCCCGACGCAGCGCGGAGCAGGGATATCGTCGGGTATCGTGACATTCCGGATGCCGGGCCGCGATAGCGTCGAACTCGGGCGCGCCATGCAGCGCGAAGGGATCGTGACGACGTGGCGCCCCAGCGGCATCCGCGTCGCCCCGCACGGCTACAACTCGCTCGACGAGATCGACACGGCACTCGACGTGCTCGGCGGTCTCGTGAAAGGAACACGATGATCGGTCTCGTTCTTTCGGCACTCGTCGCTCAGGCGGCGCCCGCCGCGCGATTCCCCGCAGCCGGCACGTACAACTACACGGCGACGGTGGCCGGCAAGAACGCCGGACAGATGGCGCTGACCGTATCCTCCTCAGCGACGGGTGGGCTCACGCTCGCCGAGAACGCGTCGGGAAGCTTCAGCGGAACGCCCGCAACGGCCAAGTCCACGATGCTCTTAGCGCCGGATTTGTCGCTGACCGGGTATTCGGCGAACTACGTCGTCGGCGCGCGTAACATGCAGGCGAATATCGCCTTCAAGGGCACGACTGCGATCGTAACCGGCGCGGCTGGCGATACGCAAACCATGACTCTCGCCGCAGATGCCAATCATTTCTGCGTGATCGATCCCGGACTGCTCTCCGGCTTCTTTGCCGCGCCCGCGCAGATGTCGGCGTGGAACGACAAGCCGGTCATCGCGATCGTTCCCGCGTTCGGCCAGAGCGTGCCGCTGACCGTCGGCTCCACAACCGCTCCGGCGACGCGACCCGCGAACGTACCGGCGAGCGACGCCTATCTCTCGCTGGCCGGACCGGTGACGGTCGGCCTCTGGTACGATCCGTCGTCCTTGGTCGTCGACGAGATCGACGTGCCGTCGCAGAATGCGACGATCACGCGCACGCGTTAACTAATAGCCGCCGTCTTTGACGAAGCACGACGCCATGACGGCGTCGGTCATGCCGTGAATGAGTCGCTTGTCGGCGGGGGCGACCGTCGCTAGGATTCCCCCGAGACGGACTTCGGCTTGCGTTGCGCCCTGCGAGCCGGTCACGAAATAGTAGGGGCACAGACGTACGCGTCCGTCGTAATTCCGAATTTCGTCGGTCTTGCGGTCGAGATACATCTGACGCAGCCGTTTGCCCTTGTGGAAGCGCTGGAGGATGTAGGGCGTGCGCTCGAACGAGGCGAGCCCGTTCTCGAGCGTCGCCGCCCATTCGTCCTTGGTCAGATCGTTGGCGATCTTGACGCCCTTCGAACCCCAGGCGAGCTCCGAGAAACCGGACGGCTTGACGACGTAGTCGCGCTCGCTCTTGCCCAGATCGAGCAGCTCGCGCCAGTCGCGAACCGGGCGTCCGCCGATCCGCAGTCCGTCGATGACCGCTTGCGGCGGAAGCGGGCGCGGATCGAGAACCCACGTTTGCGGAAAGAGTTTAAGAAGTCGCTCGTAGGTCTCGTTTCCGAGCTCCTTTCGCCAGAGCGATTCGAGCGCGGAATGATGGAAGAGCGCGAACGAGAGCTTTTCTTCGAGGTCCGCTTTCGGCGGCGGCGTCATCTTGATCCGGTTGTGGCGCGCCGCGTAGAGCATTAGCTCGTGCTTGGGCACGTTCATGAGGTCGAAGAGCTCGAAGTTGCGATAGAGCGCGTCCAGACGCACGTCTTCGCCTTCCGCCGGCCGCAAGTAGAGGGCTTCTTCGGTAAACACGACGTCCTGCGGTTCGCAGACGTACGCGTTGGCGACGCTCAGACGCCGCGCGGCGTCGGCGAGCCAGCGCATTTCGGCGCGGTAGTCGCCCGACTCGTCGGAGACGACGACGGCTACGGTGGGCTTCTCGACTCCGGTGAGCGCCGCGAGCATCGCCCCGAACTGAAGCGGCATTCCGTCGACGCCGCCCACGCTTTCGATCCCGAGCTTGCAATACGCTTGGGTCATCGCCCCAAGAAAACCCATGCCGCCAGGCACGCTGTCGAGCTCCGAAGCGACGAAGCCGTCGTCGGTCAGCAATAGGTCGGGGCGCATGATGAGGGGCACGTCCTGTTTGAAGCGATTCTGCCGGGCGAGCCGGACGACGTGCTCGGGTTTGCCTAGATCGAGATATTCCGCGATGAAGCCGGGCGCGGTTCCGCGAGCGCTCCGGTTATAGAGGTTGTTGAGTGCGCGATAGAACGCTAGAAGGTCCGTGCCGATCGCCTCGATCTTCGCCACGCTCTCCGCGGACAAAGCGAACGGCTCGGGACTGACGCGCCAGGCGATGCGTTGATCCTCGTCTTCGACCCGGAAGAGTCCGGGCGGGATCGCATCGATGAGAAAATGCGCTTGTTCCTGAGCCGTGAGATTGGGGTCGATGGCGGTACACGACATAGCGACGCTGCCTCTAGCGACTACAGTCGAGGAGCTTGGCGTTATGCAGGGCGATATACCGGCGGCGCATGATGGCTAAAAGTCCCTCCGCGAGCCTATGGTTTCGTTCCGAGCCCTGGAAATCACTTGACGATGATGGCTCCGGGGGTGAGCATAGCCGAGTCCACGCGGACCTGGCCGCCCCCGTACACCAGCGTCAGGTGGAGCGTCCCGGTCATCCCGACGCGCGAGAGATCGAGATTGCGGATGAGCCGAGACGGCCCTTCGCTGGCCACGAAGAGCAGCGTGGGGCTCTCGGAAAAGGACCCTCCGGCAGCACTGTACGTCGCTTGGACGGGCACGGCGACTTCGCCGCCCTGCACGATGTGGGGAGCGCCGGCGGGGCAAAAGCCGATCGCGACCGGCGTCCCGCGAACTTGCAGCGTCTCGTGCGAGCAGCCGCTCTGAGCCGCTGCCGGAACGGCTGCCGAGGCGGCCGCCGCCGCGAGCGCGGCGATCGTGAGAAGTTTCAACACGCGAACAAACGTTTCGGGCCGTTCGGATGTCGCACCCTCCGCCCGCAAAATTGACGTTCGCGCTAAGATGGGTGATGTGCCCCTCATCGCGCTGGTCGCGCTCGACCTCGACGGAACCCTGCTCGGCCCGGACGACGGCGTTTCGGCCGCCAACCGCCGGGCGATCCAAGCCACCCTGGAGCTCGGCGTCCGCGTCGTCCTGGTGACGGGCCGCGGCGTGGATTTCCCCGCCCGCTTGGCGCGCGAACTCGACTTGCAACTGCCGGTCATCTGCGCGCACGGCGCGTTGACCCAGGACTTCGTGACCGGCCGCGTTCTCGGTCACATTCCCGTGCCGCTGCAATACGCGCGCCCGATGGTCGAGTTCGCCGAGCGCCACCGCTTGGAAGTCGGCGTGTACGTCGGCGAGCGCTTTTACCGTCTAGAAGGCACGAACCCGTACATGGAGGACATGGTTGGGCCGCACTGGGTCGACGTCCCGAGCCTCGCCGCCTTGCTGGGCGAAGCGCCGACGTTCGTTCGCTTTCTCGGACGGCGCTCGGTCGAGGCGATGCGCGCCGAGTTCTCCGATCTTCCGCTGCACTTCAAATACGAAACGTGGGGCGATTTCGAGGAGTGTGCGGTCACGAGTCTCGAGGCGACGAAGGAGAACGCGCTGGCCAGGCTCTGCGCCGATCTCAACATCCCTCCGCGCGCGGTCCTCGCGATCGGCGATTCGCCCAACGACGTTCCGATGCTCCGCTGGGCCGGCCTCGGCGTCGCGATGGCGAACGCTCCCGAAGGCGTGCGCTCCGCCGCCGGCTTCGTGACGGCCGGTAACGGCGAGGACGGCGTCGCCGCGGCGATCGAACGCTTCGTGCTCGACCCCGGCGGCAAGTCGTCGCGAAGGAG
>Ga0182016_10008835_pt1 | contig 10096 bp, 7 predicted proteins | sample 712S2MmetaG_FD_120491 | JGI IMG/M metagenome (GOLD analysis project Ga0182016, IMG submission 120491) | Permafrost microbial communities from Stordalen Mire, Sweden - 712S2M metaG | ecosystem: Environmental > Terrestrial > Soil > Wetlands > Permafrost | place: Sweden: Stordalen | collected... | reverse complement strand
CGTTTTATTCGTGCCCACCGTGACACTGCCGAAGTCGACGCTCGCCGGACTCGGTGTGAGCGCGCCTCCTGTCAACCCAGTTCCGGAAAGCGCAATGCTGAGCGGCGAGTTAGAAGCATCCGACGTAATATTTACCGATCCAGCTGCAGCTCCTGCGCTGGTCGGGGAAAATGCCACACTAAAACTGACACTCTGGTTGACGCCAACCGTCGTCGGCAGTGTAAGACCGCTAATGGAGAATCCAGTTCCCGCTGCCGATGCGGCTGTGATCGTGACCGCCACGCCGCCCGTGTTCGTTAGAGTTTCCGACTTCGTGCTGGTGGTGCCCACCTGTACGTTGCCGAAGGCTATGCTGGAAGGATTCGGAGTGAGTACTCCGGGAACCACGCCAGAGCCGGCCAGGTTCAGTACAACATTGCTGTTCTGCTGATTCGAAGTGACGGCGAAGGTTACGCTGCCGGTGAAGTTGCCGTTTCCGGTGGGAGCAAATGTAACGGTCGCGGTACTGGCTGATCCGGAGGGGATGGTCAGTGGCAGCGCAAGGTTACTCAGCGAAAAACCCGCTCCGCTCAGCGTCGCTTGCGTGATGGTTAAATCCATCCCCCCGCTGTTTGACAGCGTCACGGTTGTCGTCTGATTGGACCCTACTTGAACCGTTCCAAATGAAACTGGGGAAGGGCTGGGGGAGAGCTGGCCGGGGGTTCCTGCTTGCGTGTCGCCTGCGCCAGCGGCTGCCAATGTGACCATTGCTTGCTGGTTTGCATCGTCAAAAGAGATCGAGGAGGTTGCGTTTCCAGTGACCGTAGGTTGGAACGCCACGTTAAAGGAAGCGCTTTGTCCCGCAGCTAGCACGAGGGGCAGCGTGACTCCTGTGACTTGGAAGACGGCGTTGGTTCCCTGAATGGAGCTGACAGTTACAGAAGAGCTCGTGTTGTTGATGATGGTATCGTTCAGGGTCGAAGTATTGCCGATGGCTACGGTCCCAAAAGTGAGGGTACTGGTCGCAAGCTGAACTGTTCCGGAACCGTCTTTCGCGCCACCACTCAAGGCCTGGCATCCCGTGAGTACGAGAAGGAAGCCGGCTAGCACAAGGGACGTCAGCGAACTAAAGCGAACCAGAGATTTCCTGGAACCGTTGACCGAGGTCCGTCGTGAGGTCCGTTGCGACGTACAGCGTGCATCTGGGCGCAGCCCATTCGCTGAAAATTGCGGCTTGGTTCTCTCGGTAGTACTGCCTGCGCTTTTCTTCTCACTGTGCGACTGCCGATAAGCGTTCAAAGCGACCTCTGGTGTCGTCTCCGCAAACCACGGCGGGGGATTTCATGTCACCGGCGCACAGCTTCGTGTCCCGGCAGAATCAGTGTCGCTCTCGCTGTCGCGCTGCCATAGATTGCGAAAGGCCAGCTGGGCGCGGCATCTGGCCAACTACGAGAGGGCCGAATCGCGCCTGCCAAGATGAACTGTGGTGCAAACAGAAAAAACGGAAAACAACTTATAAGCTATTGCTTAGAAACGGCTAAGAATACTTAGGGCACGTCTAAAGTACTGCGGTCACCTTCGGGCGGTGACTATTTGCTGGTCTGAAGGAAAAAATGAAGGAGTTTGCGGAGCTGTGCCGGGTTGGAGGCGACGACTGATATGTGCAAAGTATTGCGTAGCTGCATCCCCGATTTCTCCCTCAGAGATGCGGCAGAACGACTCCGCGCCTAAGTCTTTGCCTTTCTTTCAATTCCGGCGAGTCGTTTCCGCCGTCCTGGGGTTTAGAATACGAAATGACAGGTCGGAATGGTCTGCGGCGTGCATCTAATCGTTACGCATCCAACTAGTGGTAAGCAAAGTTCGAGGGATCACTGAGCAGGAGTTACAACAAGATGAAATTTTCGTTGGCGGTCGCGGTTGCATTCTTGGGCATCAGCATCACTGGATTGGCGCAGCAAAATAATAACCAGTTTCGAGTTAAGCATCAGCCAGCGGACAAAGGGATCAAGAAGAGCTCCGCGCCGGTTGCCGCTACTCCTAAAACGACGGCCAATGCAAACGCCAAAGATCTGCAAACGCTGGAGCATCAGAGTGCCAAAGGGACGTCTTCACGAAACGCGGGAGCGCAAAGAACACCTCCATTGAAACAGGTCAAAGAGAAGGCAAATCCGCCGATGAACTTCAATGGCGGTAGCGGCGGCAAAGGCTCGACTTTCGCCCGGCAGAGTTCAAATCCCTACAAGGGACGGCTTAAGCAAAAACACTCCCGTTAGGGAGCCGTCACGAGCAAGTCGAGGCCATACCTGTTGCTCGTGCTACCTGATCCGTTTTCAATCCTTTCCAGTCAGCGCTCGATCACGGGAGGGCGCTCGACTGCCGCAGAGGGCAACGTCCGCTTATCTACCTTCGGCTCTTTGACGGAATATTTCAGCAGGCAGTAAAAAGCCCGCACCCCGTCCTTCCATCCAATTTTCTTACCCTCTTCGTAGGTGCGTCCCCAATAGCTGATTCCGACCTCGTAGATGCGCAACTTCCGGCGTGCCACTTTAACCGTAATTTCGGGCTCGAATCCGAAGCGATCCTCTTCGATCGGGATGGACTGAATCACCTCGCGCCGAAAGGCCTTGTAGCAAGTCTCCATATCGGAGAGGTTGATATTGGTCAGGCAATTGGAAAGCAGCGTCAGAGCCCGGTTCCCGACCGAGTGCCAGAAGTAGAGAACACGATGCGGGGCTCCTCCCAGAAAACGCGATCCGTAAACGACGTCGGCCTTGTCTTGGATCAACGGTCCAAGCATCAACGGATATTCCGTGGGATCATATTCCAGGTCGGCATCCTGAATAATGACGTATTCCCCTGTGGCTTCCTGGAAGCCACGGCGAAGCGCCGCTCCTTTCCCCATGTTCTCCGGTTGCAGGACGATTCGAATCTGCGGATGTTGTGCTTGCAGTTCCGCCAGAATTTCGCGCGAGCCATCCGTCGACCCATCGTCGACACAGATCAACTCGATCGCCAGCGGAACCGCTAGCACCTTTTCCACGACCTCGCGCAGCGTCGCGCGCTCGTTATACACCGGCATTACGACGGAAAGTTTCATGGGTCGGCAAGTCAGTCTGACAGCAGAGCCTTTAGCAATTAGCAATGACCACGATTGTAAACCGGCAGATTTCAGCTGGATATTGCAAGCTACGCTATCGCGCGCGCAGTCGTCTCCGTACCGTCTCTTGTAGCAGCCGGATCGCCAGCGGTAACCAAAAAGTAAATGCAGTGATTACCTGATTGTCAGGCGTCATTCTTCCGGAACAAGATACTGTCTCGTTATAAGTTTCCGGATCCGTCCGGGCTCCCGCTATCTTTCAGACGAGGAACTATGCAGAGCAGCCGTTTGCCTAATGATTCTGAGCCAGCTCTTTGGAAAGCACTCTACAAAGCAGCTCTATTTGAGACTGATAAAACGAAGATTCTCGAAAGGATTCAGGAAGCACAAGCCGAGATCTTGTCCCGCCGTCGAATCGTTATGTCGCCGGCAGGCACCCTTCACGAGCTACGTGCTATGGACACGGCTCTGTTGTCCCTACAGGCTTTGGCAAATTGTGTGCTCGCTCCCAGTCGTATGTTGGCCGTGAGAAGGGCAAGTCTTGAAGCGCAGCAATCTCACCCTCCCAGCCGTAGGGCCAACCGGGCTCACGCAGCGTAAGCACTCCTTGAAACGCCAATTCCCCGCGGGTTGATTAAGCAGCCCGAGCCGACGCCCCTCCCGAGTCGATACGAAGAAGGGGAGCGAGATTCTGCCTCACTCCCCAGTATTATTTCCTAAGCAGCCTTCGGATCTTTTCTGTCCAGATCTCTATCCTGACCTCGACCCTTGTCTTGGCTGGGCCCGAACTTGATCAACACTTTCGTATAGCCGTCGATCCGCTGATCGAATTTGTCGTACGCGTCTGGAGCTTCCTCGATGCTGATGCGATGGCTGACGATCTGGCTCGGCTTCGATTTCCCGTTAACAATCAGATCCCGAAGATACTCGTTATACTTCTTCACCGGAGCCTGGCCGCTTCCCATGGTGAGACCTTTGTCGAAGAAATCTGCCAGCGAAAAGGGAAATATTCCCTGCTTCGCCTGATCATTCTTCGCGCCGGGGTCGGGCGCAATGTAGACTCCGATCATGCCCAGCGATCCCGTAGCATTGAGCACGCGAACGCAGTTTTCCAGAACCTGCGTCGCCTTTTCTTTGCCGGGATTCTCATCGTCGCGCGCCTGATACCCCACTGCGTCAATGGCGCAGTCCACGCCCTTCATCTTCTCTTCGCCGGGGCGCAGGCCGCCGGTGATTCCCTTGTTTTCCTTGCGGAGCGCGAAGATCTGTTCCACGGGATCGCCCTGGGAGAAGTCCACGGGAATCGCTCCGAGTTCCTCCGCCTTCTGCAGTCGCTCCGGAATGCTGTCGACTACGTAGACCTCTGACGCACCCTTCAAGATCGAACAATGGGCGGAAAGCAATCCCACCGGGCCTGCGCCGAAAATCGCAACCGTTTTACCCGCGCTGACGCAAGCCAGTTCAGTCGCATGAAACGCCGTCGGGAACACATCGGATAGAAGCAGGAAATCGTCCTCCCATTCATCGCCCGGCTGGCCTGGAACCTTCAGACAATTGAAGTCCGCATAAGGAACCAGAACAAATTCTGCCTGGCCGCCTTTATAGGGACCCATGCCTGCATATCCGTAAGCGGCATGCGGCGCTTCCGGATTTAATACCAGGCACGCCTCAGTGTGGCCGCGATGGCAATTGAAACAATATCCGCAAGCGATGTTGAAAGGGAGAACCACTCGGTCACCCTTCTGAATGCTCTGCACCGCATCGCCGACTTCGTCGATCACCCCCATGATCTCGTGGCCGACCACCGTGCCCTTGTCGAGAGGCGTGCGGCCGTCATACATATGCAAATCGCTGCCGCAAATTCCGCTGGTGGTGACTCGTAAAATTGCATCGGTGGGCGAGTCGATTTTTGGCTTGGACTGCTTGGATACCGACATCTGCCGAACCCCTTCGTAAGTAATTGCCTTCATCGTCATTCGAAAACTCCTATGTCGTAAACTTTGAGGTTTTGATCCTTATGAAGTGGCGTACATTCAGGGTCAACCCCGAGCCGGCAAGCTGGAATCGGGTTTCCACTGTAAGTCCAGCGATGATTTGCACCAGCAGTTACGGACGAATCAGGCCGTTTCATCGGAGCAGCGATGAGGCATCCGTCGACCAAAAGAAATGAAGATATCGAGAAATGGAAGATCTTGAGAAATGAAGGAGGAGGAATTATTGCAGGCTGAGGTTGATGTCGCCGTGCTTATCGAAGGTGACTTGCAACACGTTGTCCTGTTTGCTGGCAAATTCTCCCGTCACCGTGGCGGATTGATCGTACCCCACGGCATCGGAGGTGACGCGCACGCGTAGATGATGATTTCCGGCGGGTACTTGCATGGCGTGCAGCTCATGCCCCTGCACGTGGTGGAAGACGACGAGACGTTTCTTGTCGGTTCCTTCCAGGGGATGGGTATAGCTCAAATGATCGTCCACCCAAACGGAAAGCTTGGCTTCCGCGAATCTGTGGTCGACCTCAATCTCTAGCATAGCCGGAGGAACAGTCGGCGCTGCCACTGGCGCCGGGGTTGAATCCGACACCGTTTTTATTGCGGCCGGGCTATTGTGACTGGCCGGGGCCGCGGGTTTCCCCGATCGCCTCGATCCCGGCGCTCGCGTGGTGATTGGCGAATCTTGCGCGATGATGGAGTTGTCCGCAGGTGATGGGGTGGAAGAACCCGTCGGGGATGGCGGTGTCGCGTCGGCTATGATCGAATCAATAACCTGCGCTGCCGTCGGCCTCGGCGGAGCGGCTACTGGTTGCGTTGGTGCAATTGAATTTCCGGCTCTGCTTCGCGATGCTCTCGGACCAAACGAGACGACCCACACTCCATAAGCAAGCGCCGCAATCAAGCAGAAGGCGCCCACGACAAGTGTTTTACGGCTCAGGTCGCGAAGTTGCTTGAGGGAGTCTCGCACCTGCGCGGAAGTGTGTGGCACCGGGTCCCGGCCCGCAACAGTTCCGGCCTTCCGGACCGGCGCTACGATTTTTTTGAGCTTCGCTCTCTCGCGGTCTTTCTCCCGCTCTCTTTCTCGATCTCGCGAGGCTTGGTTCGGAGCAGGAGCGAAGCTCGGGCTCGGCTGTTTCGCTTTGCTCCACGGCTCCCGGCCTTCGCGCAAATGCTGAATGTCGAAAGCCATCTCCATGCCGCGCTGGTAGCGCTGTGCTGCGTCTTTGGCCATGGCTCGGTCGATAATGTAGTCGAGACCGGGAGGTAGTTCCGCATCAAGAACGGTTGCCGGCACGGGATCACGATTCACCACTTTGTAGGAGATCGTGATGGCGCTATTCCCCTGGAACGGGCGATGGCCGGTGAGCATGGTGTACAAAATTACGCCCAGGGAGAATATGTCGGAGCGTCCATCGATCGCATCGCCGTTTAGCTGTTCCGGCGACATATAGGCTGGAGTTCCCAGTGCGCGTCCGCCATGGGTCAGGTCGCCGAAATTGAGTTTTGCTACTCCGAAGTCGGCGATTTTTGCCTTACCGTCCTGGGTGAGAAGCACGTTTGCCGGTTTCAAGTCGCGGTGTACAACTCCCTGGCCATGGGCGCAATCGAGAGCCTCCGCGAGCTCCAGTGCGAGTTGAAGGGAGGTCTCCACCGACAGCTTGTGGCCCACGCTCGATTGCATCATCGCATCGAGTGACTGGCCGCCGACGTACTCCATCACAATGTAGGGAGCACGCGTTTCCGGCTCTTCGCCCACGTCAAAAATGGTCACGATTCCGGGATGAGAAAGCCGGCCTGCGGCTTCTGCTTCGCGAAAAAAGCGTTCGCGAAATTCCAATTCTTCTTCCGGTGGCTGACCGGCCAGCGAGATAGTCTTTACCGCGACCACACGATTAATTTTCGGGTCCCGCGCCTTGTAAACGATGCCCATCGCTCCCCGCCCTAGTTCGGAGAGGATCTCGTATCGTCCAAAGCGGTCGCTTCTGCGATCTTCCATAGGGGTCCAGCGCCGAACGGAGAAAAGAAAATGGTGGCCTTTTTCTAATTGTGCCTCTCTGTGCCCGAAGTTCCAAGTTACCTCCGTGTCGCCCAAACTGCCGGAAGCGCCCGGCCAAAAGGCGATCTGACGGGCTGACTTCGGATCCGATACGCGATTGTTTACGATCCTCTAAGGCATCCCACGGATGGGATCGACACCATGGCCGGCGCAAACTCGCTACAGTGAAAGAAGCGCTTCCTGATCCACGCAACGATGTCATTTGCGGGGAAGGGAAACGGAGACTGAGCCAGGAGGTTTTCGAATGTCAGGAACTAGAATTACTTTTCTATCAATTCTTCTTCTGTGCGGAACGTGGGTGTTCGCGCAGAGTGGAGGCGCAGGTGGTGCAGGAGGCTCGGGCGCGGGTGCTGGTCAAGGAGCAGGAGCAGGAGCAGGCACCGCAGCAGGACAGACTCAAACGCCGGGTACTTCGAACCCTTCGGGAATGTCGACGACGCCCGGAAGCGCTTCGACGCCCAATAGTCCGAACTCAACCCCGTCGACCGTTCCGGGATCCAATTCCCCGAATCAACCGACTCCGGGCAGCAGCACGCACCCCTCGACCGTTACCCCGAACCAGACTCCTGGAAGTTCGCCCAGCGACTCGCCTTGCGCAGCAATGCCGGGAACACCCGGCGCGCCGAGCGGATCGGCTACCAATCCGGGAACTCCCAACACCGGCTCTTCCGCCAACAACGGTTCGTCCGGTTCGGGCACTGGAAGCAGTTCGAATCCTGGCGCGTCGAGCGCACCTTGCTCACCCGCCAGCAGCGGCTCGCCTAAATAAGAGGCTCGCCCAAAATTAAGAGCGTCACTTAAACAATTTTGGGGAAAGCGATTTTCCCCACTCGCACGCGGACCCGATTCTCTCCCGGGTCCGCATTTTTGTTGGGGGAGGATACTGCTATTCGTAGGTGAAGGACAGCTTGTCGAGATAGATGGAGTAGGGCGTTTGCACGTTGTTCCCGTCCATCTGGTAGTTGACCGTGATGCCGTACCATCCCGGATAGGAAGCGGGGTTGTGATAGATGTTCAGGGTATTGGTCACCCCGTTCAAGGTGATCGACTTGTAAAGAAGTTGATTACCCGAGGTGCGCTCGACCTCAAGCGTCAGATGATTCCAGGCATTATTGTTGGGATAGCAGGGCACACCGGTAGGAATCCATTGGGCCGCGACCGGATCCCAGACGTCCCACTCATTGCCACCGGCGATGCGGCATTCATGGCCCCATACGAAGCCCATGCCGTCAAAGAATTGATTGAGGTCGAACTCGAGCGCTTGCGACGCAGGCAGATTGCTGCCAAAGAAATACACGTCGTAACTGAGATTGTGCACCGATGGAATCAGCGAATGATTCTGGTCCAGCATGCCCTGTGTCGATCCGTCCCCAATCAAGTGGTTGTTGAACAGAACGTCCCAGTACGGTCCGGTACCGCCGATATTGAACTGCGTTGCCGAGCCGGACAGGGAAGGATTCTTGATGCCTTGCTGCATGCTGAACGTGATCTGCTTGCCGCAGGGGTTGCAGTCGATGAAGTCAGGAGGACCCTGCCCGGCCATGTCCCAGCCGTTATCCGCCTGTACGTTGTTGAAAGCATTGCCCACCACGATGGTGACCGGCGTCGTGGATGATCCGCCGCAATTGTCCCACTCTTGAACGACTGCATTGTAAGTTCCCGGAGCCAGAGAGACATTCGCGTTCATGCTCGAGCCCGGCCCGGAATACGCCAGTTGGTAGGGGGCGCTGTAGACGCCCATGGAATTGACGCCCTTCGAGCACGACGTACTGGCCGTCGCTACAAAGTTCACCGGCGAACTGACGGTAGCGTTCGGGAGCGGCCAGGATACCTGTACCCCAGTCTGATTGCTTACGTTGACGGTCACGCCGGCAGTGGCAGCGCCGCCGCAGTTGTCCCATGCCACCACCACTGTGTTGTAGGTTCCGGGGTTAAGACCCAAACTTGTATTCAAACTGCTTCCATTGGACACGTAGGCCAGAACTCCGGGAGCGGTGTAGACTCCCATCGAACCGACACCTTTTTTGCAGGATGTCGAGCCAGATGCGTTGAAATTGACGGGGCCTTGCACCGTTCCGCCGGTCGGGCTGTAGATGGTAACACCGGCGAATGCAGTGGACACGAGGATGGCGAAGATGCTTACCAGGATTTGCACACTCTTAGACATGGAATACTTCTCTCCCAAAGAATTTGGACTTAGGGTCCTCTCAGTTGTTGTGCGACACTGACTGCGGGTATCATGACGACACCCGAGCGACATTCGGGAAGAAGTGGCGTTCTACCTGGGCGCAAAGTGCAGCAGATCGACTCATATCCTTGAAGTCCGCAAGATACCGGATTAGGAAAAGACAGGCAGAGTCAATCTGAATTTTGTTGAGCATACCAGAAACACTGTATTCCACCGCAACTAAAATCATGTATTAGGAACTCGGAAGTACATCCCATTTTTTACATCCTCTCAGAATTATTTTCCCTTCATGGCTGCCCCGGTGCCGACTACGCTAAGGGCTTCATGCGCAGGTTCCGAAGTCTACGATGGACGAATCTTGGACCAACAACAGCAAGATTCCGGGCCGGGATGGCTCGCGAAGACGAACCGCCGAGGTCGACTCGGCCTAAACACATTAATTTCGTTTTGGAGGATTTACAGCTCTGGAGTTGGCGGGGCGGTGTTACGGGTCTGTCACGGAGATAAACACGGACACCAGACAGGCTCCGAGCGAATCCAACTGCCGCCAGATTTCGCTTTCGCGCGAAAGTGCTTTAAGAAAAGAGATTCTGCTGCATGTATTTCTTGCTGTCGAACTTCTTGCCCGTACTGGCCCCCGACATATATCGGATGAGCCCAAAGATCGGGCGCTCAAACCACGGCCGATCGTATTTCCCAACGATGGACCAGGCGATGCCCGCGTATCCATTCGGATCGCGCCCGTCGAGTTCGTACTTGTCGTTCAGCCACACCGCGATCCGATG
>Ga0182016_10008831_pt1 | contig 10099 bp, 6 predicted proteins | sample 712S2MmetaG_FD_120491 | JGI IMG/M metagenome (GOLD analysis project Ga0182016, IMG submission 120491) | Permafrost microbial communities from Stordalen Mire, Sweden - 712S2M metaG | ecosystem: Environmental > Terrestrial > Soil > Wetlands > Permafrost | place: Sweden: Stordalen | collected... | reverse complement strand
TGAAGCTCACCAGCTCTCGATTCAGCAGGTTCGCTCGACCAGATCAACTTCCCGACGCGGTTGCCACCCCATACGGCGCCGCCGGACGGTTACGGAGTAGCGTGCGCGGTCCCGCCCATCGCTAAAAATACCGTCAGGACAATCGCAATATCCAATATTCTCTTATTCATGTGTTTTCCTTGTGGTTGGTGTTGCGCTTGCAACACGTCAGAGTGTTCCGCAGGTCTCGCCAGCATATCGTGTGCCGACCTCGTCACATCCAGAACGGCCAAATGTTGCAATATTCTGATAAATAGGAGATTGCGTTCAGAGCAATCACGACCCGTAAAAATTGGGAAGGACTGAAAATTGGTTAAAATGTAAGGGTGTCCGACAGGGATTCAGGCTTATGGAGCAGATGGACGCAGTGAACGATTCGTAAAACGTTATAAATCAACGCCATATCTAAATCAGACCCGACAAAAAGGTGGCAAAGCAAACTATTCCGACAAAATCATGTATTCCGGCGGGCGACTCAACACGATTGGAAACCACAAGCGACGCGCCAGAATGCCTTACGGCGCGTCAGGGCCGACGCCCGCCACCGCAACCTCGGCTGCCGCAACGCTGCCCGTCCACGGCAAAGCTTAAGAGACCAGGCACTCAATTCGGCCTGTAGTTAGATCCGCCGCCGTTGGGGTCGGCGGGTGACCACCAGAGCAGCGTCTTTCCCGCGCTGTAAGGAACGAGCGACTGGGCCGCGAATTTTTTTACAGTCAGGTAGTCCACGTGTCCGTCCAAGGCGACGATGTTGCCGCCGTCTTTGCTGTGCAATCTCCCAAGGCCCTCATCTTGATAGGGTGGGGAAGCGGGGTCGTTGGAACTGTCATTCCACGTCCCCGCCAACTCAGCCGTCCCGTTTTGGCCATTCTGTTCCTGGCCGTTTAATTCCAGGTATTCATCAGGCTCCCAGAGCAGGTAACACTCGCTGGACCAGATTTGGCTGACTTTGGGAGTCTTAAGAGTGGAACCGTCGTTGACCACGATCCCATTCATCACATAAGTGCTGAGCATGTTGTTACGCTGGTTTTTGATATAATCCTGGCTCCTGGATATGTCGGTCGGACAAAGGAACGCTTTGCCGTTCGGCATGTACTGATAGTATAAGCCATTGTACGAGGCGGACTCGGCCTCGTTTTTATACGGATTGTTAAACGGATCGGGGACTTGCGAGCCGTTGCCCCCGCCGACGGTGGCATTCGGATCATAAAGCCAGCCCTTGTATTCATCTCCTCCACTGCCGCCGTCCCAGCCGGGCAGGGCCATTTGCTCGCGATTGTCATCGTGGTAGAGATGCTGCGTGATGCCGAGTTGTTTCATGTTCGCGGTGCATTGCACTCTCATGGCATTGGCCTTGGCCGCGCCAAGCGCGGGCAGGAGCATCGACGCCAGAATGGCAATGATCGCTATGACGACTAAAAGTTCAATCAGCGTAAATCCTTCCGGCCGCTTTCCAGTCATAGCCTCAGGCAATGTCGTTTTGGTGTTCATAAATTTTTGCTTTTAAGACATGGAAGCCCCGGCAATTGAAGCATTGGAGGCTGGTCGCGTAACGCCGGTTACCGTTACTTCTAAACGACTATGTTCAACTTAGCGGGCGCTTCCAAGAACTTTTGCGCAAAATAGAAGCGACAAATGAATGACGGTTTTGTGACGAATTGGATGGAGTGGCACGACGAGGCAATTATGAGTAACGGTGCAACCATCACGAACGGGCTGAGAACACGCTCGGTTCCTCCTTCGCGCAGCATTTTTACGAGAAAACAGGACGAAAAAGGAGCGAGTCGCACAGCCTCCCCCACAGAGGAAAGCTAGTCAAAAGCTAAAAGGCGCTGGCCCAAGCCAACGCCTTTTGCCGGATTAGAAAAATCGACTCTATTAAGCCGCTGGCAATTTCTTGCGCAACTGCCGCACGGCTTTCGATCCAAAGGGAAGCAGCAGCATCGCGCCCGCAACCCAAGTGGAAGGCTCAGGGACTGCGGTGAGCGTGACGTCATCCATCCAGAAATACCCGGGCGAAGGCATATTCAGGGGGTAGGGGGTGCCGCTGCTGTCGAGCGGAGTCAACAACAGCTTGTTCACCAACGGTTCGCTGGCAAAGCTCTCATTCACCCATGATCCATCCCCTGGAAGGGTGAAGATGGTCGTAAATGCGGGGGGCGAACTCGTGCCAACGAACCCTTGGGCTTGAACTTCGTACGCACCCCCGGCAAAGTCGCCTTGGCCGGAAAACCAACCGGAGAGGGTGAACTGACTTCCCGCGCCCGGGTTCACGGACTCAACGCGCATGGGCGTGCATCCCCATGCATTGTAAGCCGCATTGGGAAGGGAGTGGGCTACGACACCCTGACCCGCAGCCGTCGAGTATTGAAGCAGCCCATGATAATTGTCGTTTGGCCCAGCGGAACCGAATGTGCTGTCCCCAAAATACCAATTGTAGCCACCGTACCCCAGGGGGGTCGGCAGGAAACTACCAGGCGACAGGTCATCCCAAGTCACAGTCACGGAGGCGCGAACTTGCATAGCGGACGATCCCGCGAGGACAGCACCAGTCAAAAAAGTAATCGCCAATTTGGTCATAAATTTGTTCTCAGTAATTAAGGCTTTCAAGCGCACCGTTCATGCGGCGTTGCAAATCAACGGTGGTATTCTTCCATTATCATCAGAATTTAGTCTATACCCTTTTGGGACATCTTTAGCTACTTTTGGGCCATCAGCATCCGGCTCCATTTCCGATATGGTCGCTTCAAATCCCTCTCGCGTGCCCCAAATCCATTCGCCCCATCTATCCGCCCCGGTTGGCTCGCCAGAGCAGGACCGCGCCGACCGCCTGGAAAATAAAATTTGGCAGCCAGACGATCAGGTAGGGCGCGCGTTCGGCATGGTTAATCCAGGCCAGCGCCAGGACGATGAAGCTATAATAGACCAGCATGAGCACCAGCGCGGTGGCGACGCCCACGCTTGTTTCGCGCCGGTGCGCCCGGATGCCCAAGGGAATCCCCACCAGCGTAAAGCCGATGCAGGCAAAGGAAAAAGCCACCTCGCGGTGCATGTGGACGAGCATGGGCGTGGCCAGGTCTTGCACCGCTTGGCGGAAAGCGATCCCTCCCTTGGCTGATTCTGGCCGGGAAAGATTTTGATTGGTAGGCGCGGCCAGCGGACTTTCCAGTTGCTTTAATTGATCCCGCAATTGCCAAAAAGTCATATCGCTCGGCGGAGTGACCAGAACGGCCTGCGCCTGTTCCTCGATCGAAAGATGGACGGGCACTTCCAGTGAGGACGCATCTTGATCCGCCCCATTTGTTCCGTTCACCAAGTGCATCACGGGATTGTCCGGAGTCCCGCGAAATGTTAAGATAATCTGCTTATGAACAGGATCCATGAACAGGGTGCCTGTCGCGCCTTGCAGGATCTCTTTGCATTCCCCTGTCCGAGACCATTTAACGGCTGTTACGTCATCCAGGTTGGTTCCATCCGGGTACACTTTGCGCACCAAAACGGTCGCGTTGCCCAGGCGCACTTCCTCGCCGCTGCGAAAGGGATTGGAGGGCATTTCGGAAGAAGCGCGAAAGACCAGCGCCTTGTAGGCCATGCGCGTGGCGGGCGCGACGTAGAAGTTCAGCCAGGCGCAGATGCCGCTGACTAGGACGCTCAGGATGAGCACTGGCGTAATCAGGCTGATCAGGCTGATTCCGCTGGCCCGCGCCGCGGTCAATTCCTGGTCCGCGCTAAAGCGCCCAAAGACCAGCAAGGCCGCGGTCAGCATCCCGATCGGCAATGAGAAGGCCAGGACATACGGAATCAACAAGAGGATGGCATGAAGCGCCACGCTCAAAGTAAGCATCCGCTTGATGAGCAGGTTGAGAATCTCGTGAATGACGTTCCCCAGCAGGAGAACGAAAGTGACGACGAATACCGTCATGCCCAACGTCGCCAGCATTTGGCGAGTCAGGTAGAGGTGCAGGGTCTTCATCCCGCAAAGCGCTGCTGGCCGCCACGCGAACCTCGCGCCGGCCCGCTAGCGGGCCGGCGCAGCGCGCGTTTAAACTAGGGGTTCTGGCGGGCCGATTCATCGGCCGCGTCAAAGGCGTGTTGCAGCGCCACCAAGTCTTCACCCGGCTTGAGCGAATCGAGGATGGCTTGCTCCGCCTTGAGTTGTTCTGGCGAATAAGCGGCCGCTTTGATGGAGAGGCCAATGCGGCGCTCGCCCTTGTCAATCTTGATCACGCGCGCGGTCACTTCCTGGCCAACTTTCAGGACGTTCTTGATCTTGTCCGTGCGTTCTTCACTGACCTGCGAGATATGGACCAAGCCGTCAATATCATGCTGCAAGCCAACGAAGGCGCCAAAGCTGGCTAACTTGGTCACGTTGCCAGTGACAAGGTCGCCCACTTTGTAGAATTGGTCGATGTTGCTCCAAGGATCAATGGTCAATTGCTTGGCACCCACGGAGATGCGCTGGTTGGCCTTATCGACCTCCAACACCACCGCCTCCACTTCGTCGCCTTTCTTAAAGACTTCGGAAGGATGGTTGATTTTGCGAGTCCAGGAAATATCCGAAACGTGGATCATGCCGTCGAGGCCTTCCTCCAACTCGATAAAGGCGCCGTAGCTGGTCAAATTGCGAATCTTGCCCTTGACCTTGGTGCCGGAAGGATATTTCTCCACCGCGCGGTCCCAAGGATTGGTTTCCAATTGGCGGATACCCAGGGAAATTTTCTGCTCTTCGCGATTTATGCCAAGAACCACCGCCTCGAGCTCCTGGTCGGCTTTGAGCACGTCGGACGGTTTGGCAATGCGCTTGGTCCAGGACAATTCGGTGACATGCACTAGGCCTTCCACGCCCGGTTCCAATTCCACAAAAGCGCCGTACGGCACAAGGTTGACAACCTTGCCTTTGACCTTGTTGCCCACCTGGTACTTGGCGTCGATGTTTTCCCACGGATTGCTCAACTTTTGCTTTAGACCCAGGCTGACCCGTTCCTTTTCCCGATTAATATCGAGCACGACCACGTCAATGTCCTGGCCCACCTTGAGTATCTCTGAAGGATGCCCCACGCGGCCCCAGCTCATGTCGGTAATGTGGAGCAAGCCGTCGATGCCGTTGAGATCGATGAACGCTCCGAAATCTGTGATGTTCTTGACCGTGCCCTTGCGAATGTCGCCGGGAGTCATCTCGGTCAGGAGCTTGACCCGTTTGTCATTGCGGCGCTGTTCGATCAACTCGCGGCGCGACAGCACGATATTCTGGCGCTCCTGGTTGATCTTGACCACTTTGTACTCATAGGAATTGCCAATGAATTGCGCCAGATTCTTGGGCGGAACAATGTCAATTTGGGACGCGGGCAGAAAGGCCTCCACCCCGATGTTGACGAGCAGGCCGCCTTTGACCGCCGCCTTGACCTTGCCTTGAATGGTGCCGCCTTCATTGCAAATGGTGAGGATCTTGTCCCAGTTCTTCTTGAACTCGGCCTTCTCCTTGGAAAGGACAACCATGCCCTCCTTGTCCTCCAGTTTTTCGATCAGGACATCGACTTCATCGCCGAGTTTGACGAGTTTGATATCGTCGAATTCATTGGCCGGGATGACCCCTTCGCTTTTGTAACCGATATCGACAAGGACTTCTTTGGGACGAACTTCAATGACGATTCCTTTGACAATTTGGCCGGTGGCAAAGCGGGTGGAGCTTTGCTTGAGGGCCTCTTCCATGGTGAGCATAATAGATATAACTGACAAACTGCGGGAGACTCGTGTGGGCGCGTTCGCGCGAAACCAACGAAGACTCCATTGCCTACCTGACCGCGTTGCCTGGCAACAGAGGTTAAAGGTTAGGTTCCATTGTTTAACTGTCTTTTCTCAGCCTCAATGAGCACCGCCAACGCGGGCTCAGGCAAGGCTCACCATAGCCCTTTCCCTCCAAAACGCAAGTTGAATCTTAGTGTGCGGCCGCTCCTTACATTTCAACGACCGCCCATCTCCTTGCGCAGGTCGTCCAAGGTCGCTTTCCATCTCGCGTTTTGCGGAGCCAAATGGACGGCGCTGGAGATTTGCTCAAAGGCCTCCGCCTTTTGCCCCGGCAGGTTCCAGAGCGCGATTCCAAGCCAAAAGTGAGCGTCCGCGCCGCCCGGTGAACAATCCAAGGCGTTGGAAAAATAAGGCGCCGCCTCGGCAAATTGCCGCAAACGAATCAGCGCCAGGCCCGTGTCAAATTGCACCTCGTAATCCTGGGGGGCCACCCGCAGCGCCAGCCGACCGGCTCGCGCCGCCTCCTCGTTCAAGCCCGCGCGCAGCGAGAGCGAGCACAACAGCGCCGGAGCCGGCGCATAGTCCGGCGCCAGCGCCGTGGCTCGCCGCGCCCAGTCCACCGCCGCTGCCGTCTGATTTTGCTCCCCCAGATAAAGGGCCAAGGTCGTTAACAGGAGCGCGTTGGTCTGCGTCAAGCCGGAGCTTTCCAGGCGGGCCACCGCCTGCGCGGGTCGCCCCGCTTCCTTGTCCAATTCCGCCAGCGTCTCCAGCGCGACAGCATTGCGCGGGTCCAACTCTAAAACCCTTTCCAAAGCCGGGCGGGACTCTTGACGCCCCGCGGACATCAGCCCAATCGCCACCGCAAGCTGCGTCTGCACGGTGTTCCCTCGAATCCAAAACGAGGCGTAAACAGTCAGCACCCACACTCCCAGGCAAACTGCCATGGCCGGCTGCAGTTTAGGGAACCGGTCCCACCAAAACTCGAGGCCCAGCGCCCCAAACGCGCAAAACGGGAGCGCGGCCGGCAGGCCGTAGAGCGCCCTGGACTCCGAGTAATAAGGCAGTTTCAAACTCATCTCGAAAATGGCGGCGCCAAAGAGCAGCGCCACCGCCGTCAATAACAACCAATCCAATTGCCGCCGGCGTATGGCCGCGGATAAAGCGCGGTACCCTCCAGTCAGGGCGAGCGCGGTGGGCGCAAGCGCCAACGTATAACCGAGAACCATGAGGTTGTAGTTCCAAGGCGTCCGTCCGTAAAGCCGCGTCGCGCCCCCAAAACAACCATCCCCCCACCAGGTTGAGTACACTCCGTCCCAGAAGCTGTGAAACCCGCTGAAAAAAGGCCGGACCAGCGCCCGGCCAAACGACCAATAATAGTCTGGTGTCCGGTAGCCCGGCTGCTGCCACCAAGCTGCTCCGATGGCCGGATTCCAATTGCCCGTCAAGGGATTGCCATAATCCCGCCAAAGTCGCGCGTAATGCCACCCTCCAAATAAGGCGCACAGGCCGGCCAGCCAGGCGACGTTGCGAATGAATAAAATTGGTGCTTCCCGCTCTTGTCTGGCTTTGGCCGCCAACACCAGCAAGACCGCCGCGAGCACAATCACCGCCGAAGCTTTACTCGACAGCGCCGCTCCCAAAACTATTCCCATGACGGAGTACCACCCTGGACGGGCATTTTTCCCCCGCAAAATCCGCAAGCCCACCCACAGCGCGGCCGTGTCCAGGACGCCCCCAAGCAGTTCGTTGGTGGGATAATGAGTCAAATATAACAATACCGGCAGAAAGGCCGCGAAAAGAAAACCCGCCATCTGGCACCGGCGGCGTCCCGCAAAAAGCAGACGCAGCGCATCGAGGATCAGCGCCAACTCGGCAGCGCCCAGGAACAGGTTGAAGAAACACAGCACCGGCGCCGCCGCAGGCTGCAGTGCCTTGAGGTGAAAGAAACCTAGCAACGCCGCGCTCAAGACATAGTAGAGAGGGGCCTGAAACATCTCCCATCCCTGGCTGGCATTGGGCAGCGCCTTGTGCTCTTGAATATACTGAATGTAAGCGAGGTGGGCGGATGCGTCGTAACCGCTTTCCGCGGGTAACAACGGAATGTTGTGCAAGATGAGAATGGCCCAAGCCGCAAAAACAATTCCAAATCCCACTGCCCAGCCTTTGGGACTGACCAGGCTGCCCCATCTCCTCATCGCCGCCACTGCCAGCGCCGACAAACCGGCGAAGACGGCCAGAATAGGCCAGGCGTGGCGCAAAGCACCCCGGATGTTTTCCGCCCCATAAATCCAGTTGCCTGGCGCGGGTTCTGTCGGCCTGGAAGCCAATCGCGCCCGCTGCCAAACTGCGCCCGCCAGCGAACTTTCCCACGTTTCGTCCGATCCCAAGCGAAGCCCGTCAGCCTGCAACTCAAGACTCAGCGCCGGAAAGGCACCCGCACAACTGACCCGTGCCTCGACTTCGTTGGTCCCGGCGTGAAGTAATGAGGCAACATCCATCCGCGCGGTTTTGCCCCATTCGGTGGCGTCGCCCACCGCTGCGATCGTCCCGTTAAGCCTCACTTGCCCGGACCGTAAGCAACGCCAGAGCAAGGTCGCGTCCCCCGGGTTCCCGGTTAGGACAAACTCGTGCCGGAAAACGGTTGTCAAGGGTGTCCCAGCCAGCGGAGGCACCCGCGGCGGAGATGGATAGACAATCCAGGAACCGGGACCGGGATTGAGCATATTCGGGTTTTGACTGGCAATCAAGCCCGCCGAGAGGCAGCAGGCCACGGCCAAGCCGGCGCAAAGAATCTTGCTCATCACGATGCCGACACCTTGAAGGGGAAGCCATCACAACGCAACTGAAACGTCGGCCTGTTGGAGTACCACAAGAGCATCGCGGCGCGCGCGGCTGAATTCCCCGCCGGAGCCGGCCAGGATTCTGCAAGGACGCGGCTAACTGTGGCGAAAAGTGATGCGGGCCTTGCCCAAGTCGTAGGGAGACATCTCCACGTTGACTTTGTCGCCAACGCTGATGCGGATGAAGTTTTTGCGCATCTTGCCGGAAATATGCGCCAGAACTTCGTGGCCGTTGGGCAAAGCCACTCGAAACATCGTGCCAGGCAGAACTTGTGTCACGGCGCCGGTTAGCTCAATTGGTTCTTCTTTCGCCACCTGTTTTTAGTTCGTTGTCGGGTGAAGGATCGCCAGCGGCCGGCTGGGACGGTCTCTCACAGTGTCGAGGCCGGGAAATTTGCCGTTTCTCCCCGTGTAAAGCAAGAAAACTTTTCGTGCCCTTTCGCTTTTTTCGCCAGCCGCCATAAAGGACGCCGGAAAGGCGCGACCAAGGCGCCCGCGCTCTCGTTCAGGCCGCCTTGTAAGCCGTAATGCTATCGATGCGGTAGCGTTTCTTGGTGTTTTCGAGGGCGACTTCCACTTCCTCCTGCGGCTTGCGGTTGAGAAGAGATTGCGCCACAGGAGTGAGATAACTGATAATGCCCTTTTCCGGGTCGGAATCCCAAGCGCCGAGAATAATGAAGTGCTCGACGTTTTGATGCTCCAGATCAGTGACATCGACCTTATCCCCAATGCTGACCACATCCGTACGAGGGTTGGCAAAATCGGAACCCCGGGCGCGGACTAATTGAAATTCCAATTCGCCCTTGCGCCGCATGAGAATCTTCTGCATTTCCTTGGCCGCCTTATACTCGTGGTTTTCGCGCAAATCACCATAACTGCGGGCCACCGCGATCTCCTTGGAATTGGCCGGGATGGCCTTCTGCACCAGTTCGGCATATTCGTTCTTGCGGCGTTCCAGACTCTCCCAGGAAACGATAAATGAAGTATCCTGTTTGGTCGCTTCGCCCGAGATCATGGTCTGAACCGCCGGGTAGCTCTTGACGATGCGGGCCAGCAGCGACCGTTTGTCCATGTCGTTAAAACAAGGAGAAAGTTGCAAGGCGCGGGTCAAATCCTTGATCACTTCCAAATCGGCGGAGCCGATCAGTTCGACCAAAAGGGTCTGGTCGTCAAGAATGTAATCGCGCAATTTATTGGAGCGCTTTTCGTTGAATTGGTCGCGCTCCATGGCCGTGAGCATGGCGCGAAAAACTTCGGGTCCGAGAATATCGGCGTAAGAATCGGACCTCTCACGGGCCAGCCAGAGAAGCAGCTCGCTGCTCGCTTGGTGCTGGCTGATGAGCTTATTGAGCAATTCCTTGAGCGCCTCCAGCTTGCCGCCGGTAATGAGCGCGTGGGTCACCTCCGAGGCGAGCTTGGCCGAGACGCTGTTTAAAGCCGCCAGTAAAGCGTCAGCCCATTGCTCCGGCATGCAT
>Ga0182016_10008828_pt1 | contig 10101 bp, 9 predicted proteins | sample 712S2MmetaG_FD_120491 | JGI IMG/M metagenome (GOLD analysis project Ga0182016, IMG submission 120491) | Permafrost microbial communities from Stordalen Mire, Sweden - 712S2M metaG | ecosystem: Environmental > Terrestrial > Soil > Wetlands > Permafrost | place: Sweden: Stordalen | collected... | reverse complement strand
GCCGCGAATGGCGGAACTGCGATCCTCGGTAAATGCGCCAATCAGTTCGCCGGTATTCACAATCTTGAAGGCGTTGAGCGGGGAAGCCAGGGTAGCTACCACATCGGTTGCAGTCATGGGCAGCGAAATATTGCCGGCCTGCAGAATGGGATGGCCACACGCCAGCAATTGCTTCGGATCAATGTAGGTGACCGTGCAGGTGGCCGCAATCTCGATATCGCCGCGAACCAGTTGGGCGCTGACAGCCGAGCCCGGTACAACAGTGGCCAGAGCTGCGGCCGAAGGTTCGTCGCTCGATAAAGAGGAGCCTCCCAACCCGCCGGCCGCCACCATCTCCAGGCCAGTGCCAGCCATCTGCTGCTGCCACAGTTTGATTGCTTCCGGACGAAAACCGCTCATGACCAGCGGCGTCTCCATGGCCTGGAAGTTCATGCCGTCGGCCGAGACCGTCGACCCCGCAGAGGAGGTTTGAGGCACCCTGACCCCTGATCCCTGATCCCTGACCCCTGCTTCTATAGGCAAGTCGCGCACTTCGAGCATCTGCTCGATGGGCGTGATTCCGGCAATCGGGTCCTTGCTGAATTCGCCGATGCGGTAAGAAAGGGAACCGAGCAGCCGGGCGCCGATATAAACAGGGCTACCGCTCATGCCGGCCACCACGCCGGTGTATTCAGGCTTGGTGCCGTGCAACTGGGCGAGAATCATGTCTTGTCCAGGCCCGCGCGCCCCCCGCAGCACGCCGAGGATTTCAACGTCCATTGGCTCGGGCGTATCGCCCTGGAATACCGTCCACGCGGTGGCCTTGAGTCCCTTCTTCACTTCCTTGAGGGGGAAGATGCCTCCGCTGGACGGCGGCGGCCCGGCAGCAACCTGCGTATCTTGCGCCTGCAACGGCTGGGGCCAGAACCAGGTAGCGAGAGCCAGTGTCAGGGTGCATACCAGAGCCGCCAGGCCGAAACGGATTTCCTTCACGCGAGTTTCCACGTCTATTAGAGTACAGCCTGCGAGGCAGCTGTCAGCTTTCATCTGGCAGCTAGTAGCTGTAACCCGTCTTCTCGTATGCTGTTGAGCAAAGAGGTCGTCATGTACACCCTGCGCCTGTCTGTTCCAACTTCTCGCCGTTTGCCGCTCGCCGCGTTGCTCATTCTTGGTATGACCGTGACAGTTGCGCCCTTCGCCCGGTCCCAGGCCGCGCCTCCGACGACGCCTCCGACACCGCCTGCCCAGCAGCCTGACCAGACCTCGCCCGACGCGGGAGGTCCCGGCGGCGATTCGGGCGTCATTGCGCTTCCCAAAAAGAAGGACGCCCCGGCGGATACGCCGCCCCCCGCTCCTGCGGCTCCCAAAATCAAGAATCCAGAGGGGATGGCCAACTACTCCCTGCGCATAGAGGTCCCTGAGGTCACAGTCGATGTGGGCGTCCTGCTCGAAAAGACCCACCAGTTCGTGCCCGGCCTCAAGCCCACAAACTTCAGGGTCTATGAAGATGGCGTGGAACAGAAAGTCTCCGGATTCAAGCGCGTAGAGGCGCCGATTACGGCGTTGATGATTTGTGAATTCGCCGCGAATAGCTACTACTTCATCTACGACATGCGCAACGCGGCGTTCGCTTTCGCCCAGCAGTTGCGCCCGCAGGATTATGTCGCGCTCATGACCTTCGACATGCGCAACCAGATTCAGCTGGACTTTACACAGGACAAGCGCCAGTTCCAAGAGGCCATCAACTCCCTGCGCATTCCCGGCTTCAGTGAGACTAATGTGTTTGACGCGCTCTATGAGGGACTTGATCGGCTGGAACGCATTGAGGGCCGCAAATATATCATTTTGATCGCTACGGGAATAGATACGTTCTCAAAGCTCACCCTGGACAAAATTCTCAAAAAGGTAAAGGCTGCGCAGGACATCACCATTTACACTGTTGCGACCGGCGGATTTGCGCGGGCCGCGAGCGCGCACGGCGACAACTTGACCTTCCTGCAGGCTGACAACCAACTAAGGACTTTTGCGAATCTCACTGGCGGAGCGAGCTACTTTCCGCGTTTCCCGGCGGAAATGCCCGACATCTTTTCCGAGATCAACTCGAACATCCGCTCCAAGTATGAACTGATCTACCACCCCAGCAATGCCAAGCAGGATGGTACTTATCGCAAGCTGCGCGTGGAGCTCGTGGACGACGAAGGCCAACCGTTACGCATTCAAGACGAGAAGCACAAGCCATTGAAATACGACATCATCACCCGTGAAGGGTACCGCGCCAGGCAGGAAGTGGAATAGCCAGAGAGCAGAAACCGAAGAACGGCTGGAGGCTACGCGGTGGCAGCCGTCAGCCATTCTGAATTTGTGTTTGTGTTTGGCAGCTACTTGAACTGGTTTACGACGTCCATGGCGTAGTAGCCGACCACAAAGACGGTCGCAGCCACAACCAGCCAAAGTGAGGCCTTTCTGATCGGCTCGAGCTTGTGCATGCTGTCCGCGATCGCGGCCTGTTCAGTCTTCAGATTATCGAACGCCGAGTCCAGGACGAGCTGATTTTCTTCGTTGCGGCTCAGCCTGCCAGAGTAGATCTTGAGAGCCAGCATAACTACCACCAGCACTCCCCAAATTGCCCACATTACCGGCACAAATCCTGTCATATTCCACCTCCATTGATCTTTTGGGTCCCAGATACCGGCGGGTCCGTCAAGGAATCGCGGTCTCGTGAGTAGAGGGGCCTTACGATTCCCAATATTAGCCCTAAACCAGTCGGTTTCGGGTGACTGGTGTCACAGTCGTTTTGTTCAAATGAACACAGAAATTCTGCCGCTTACCGGGGGAATTTGGCGTCCGCTGCAGCCACGCCCAACACGCCCTTGTTCCTGCGACCTTAACCCTTTTGGTTGCATCCAATGGAAGAATGCCGCGGTAGGGACTTGTGTCCAGGACCGCGGAACAGGTACAGTTTAAGTACCGGCAAGCATTTCACAGCTCGAAAGGAAACCATGGCTACTGCAACCGTTGCACACGCACAGGAAACCGAAAAGAAGGCACCCCTCCACTTGACTCCCCAGGCAATTGCCAAGGTGCGAGAGATCATGGCGACTCAGGATCCTTTGCCCGCCGGCCTGCGCATTGGCGTGGTTGGCGGCGGATGCTCCGGCTTCCAGTACTCCATGGCCTTCGAGAACCAGAGCGGCATGATGGACAAAGTGTTCAGCTTCGATGACCTGAAGGTCTTTGTTGACGCCACGTCGCTCATGTATCTGAACGGCTGCATTGTCGACTATGTCGAGACGCTTGAGGCGGCCGGCTTCAAGTTTGAGAACCCCCAGGTGAAGTCGACCTGCGGCTGCGGTTCCTCTTTCAGCGTCTAAGCGCTGGCGGTCGGTTTCTTGAGCAAGGCCCGTCTCTCTCTGGAGGGGCGGGCCTTGCCGCGTCTGGACGCAAGCGGATGTAAGGTTTGTCGGTTTACTGCTGGGGCGGTGGTGGTGGTGGAGTGGGTGTAGTGCCCCCTGTCCCACCGGGACTGCCGATGCCTGAACCGCCGCCAAAGCTGGATCCGCCGCTGGTCCCACCAAAGCTCGATCCGCCACCAAAGCTGGATCCGCTGCCGCCGAAACCCGATCCACTGCCGATAGGCGAACTGCCCGGCATGCCCGCAGCAGGTGTTCCGACCGTCCCCGTATTCCCGCCGCCGCCGCCCATCGACATCATCTGCTCGGCAATCGGGTCATAGAGGAACTCCCACTCGTTGTAATGATTCTTCTTCTTGTAGACCAGGATGGACTGCTTGGGGCTGGTGGGTGAAAAGCCCATAACGCCGATGCCGCCAAACGTCTGGCCATTCGAGTTGTCACTGGAGCCACCGAAGATGGAGCCCGTGCCGCCTGTCCCGTTTCCCGTCCCGCCGAATCCGCTTCCAGTCCCGCCGCTCTGGCCAGTTCCATTCGTCCCGCTCGCGCCGCTCGAGGGGTCCGTCGGACTGCCGGTAGTTCCATTTCCGCTGCCGTTATCGGTCGTCCCCGATGTGGATCCGTTATTGCCGCTGGAAGAACTAAGCCCGCCGATGCTCGGTGTACCGGTTTGCCCGATCGCACCCGGAGTCCCAGGTGTGCCCGGCATTAGTCCGCCGCCCACCGGCCCGGTTCCGGCAATCGGCTGACCGAAGAAGCCCAGTGTCTGCGTCTTCTGCTGGCCCACCCGGATAATCTTCCATTCATCTTTACCGGTTGTGGGGTCAATGTATTTCTTCCGCAGGAAACGAATCTCGTTGGTCTTTACCAGCGCATCCACATTGGGCGGATAGGAGCCGAATTTCTTGTAATAAAGCTTGACCGCGCGGGCATACTGCTTGCCACGGTGCATGGTCTCAAGTTCGCGTTCGCGCTGGATCGACTTCGCAACCTTTGGCGCGGCGACGGACATGGCGATCACCAGAAGCGCCAGCATGAACATGACAGCAACCAGGATGTAACCCTCTTCTGAGGGCTTGGGGCGGCGGGTTGGGAGGGTCGTCGTCATGTTTAACTCGTAGCTCTCAGCTTTCAGCTCTCAGTTACTAACCGTTTCGATCGGCACCTGTCTATCTGAGCACGATTCATTTTCGTCGAGCCAGAACAACTGAATGCTGAGAGCTTACAGTTGATAGCTTTCAACTAGTTCGCTGACAGCGTCAACGTCTGAGTGTTGTTATAGCTCAAATCGGTCACTTGTACACTGCCTTGCTGGATGGCGCCCACTTTGTAGCGATGATCCACAATTTCGCCGGTTTTGGCCATGAATACATCGTCGCCGTGCGAAAAAAAGGCCTTCATTGTCTTGTCCTTCGTCTGCGTGTAGCCAAAGTATTTCAAATCGATCGAAGGGGCCGAAGGTGCTACGTACACGGGCGGAAGCGTCGCCCGGGGTTCATCGTTGGCGCGCGCGTTATGCAGCGGCTCTGGAATATCAACCGGCCCCGAATCGGCGGAGAAAATGTTCCTGCCCGTCCCTGCGTATTCCACGTCCTCGCTCCCAGCCAGCTTGTCGAAATGCACCGTAGGGTCCAGATCGGGATTGGTCAGTTTTTCTGCATCCGGACCTTGACCTGTCGTCCCAGCCCTTGCGCCCTGCGCCGGACGCGCTCCCGAAGTTGTCCCCTGCGGAACGGTTTTGACCACAGGAGGCGGCGGAGGAGGCGCGGATGGACCGCCAAAATAGTCGCTCAATTCGTAAATGCCTGCCGCAATGACGACCACGAACAGCCCGATCACCATGTAAACCTGGCGCTTGTTTTCCGTACCCAGTGGGATGGCCATGCTACTCGCCCTCCTTGCCGGTCGTGGGCTCGGCCGCGGGTGTGGCGGCGGGGCTGGAACCGTCCTTGCCCGCTTCCGGCGTGGGCGGCAATTCGCTCGGCACGTCGGCCGGGCGCATCCATGTGGAGACACCGAGCCGCAAATTGACCAGCCCACCTTGCTGCCCCGTCAAGTGCATACCCCGAATCACAAAGAACATTGGGTCGCGTTCCAGGCTGTTCACAAAGCGCATGATGTCCGGATACGCGCCGCTGATGCCGGCATCGAGCGAAATTTCGGTCAGCTCCGCTCCCGGCTTGCCTTGCGTATATTGCATTCTTGACAAACGCACGTCCGACTTTACCGCCAGGTCGCCGATTCGGGCCGCAAATGAAGAATAGGTGGAAGGGATGCGCTTTTCATAGAAAGCGTGAATCTTCTCCCTGGACTCCACGACACGTTTGTCCAGACCGCGCAGCGGTGCTGTTTGCATGTCCATTGCCTTCAATTCAACCTGCTTGCCTGCCAGAGCATCGGTCGACCGGCTGTTGGTGGCTACCCAATCCAAGCCCAGGCGAACCGACAAGACGATGACCAGCACCAGCAGAACGGCGAACCCTGCGTAGTGCCAGGTAAGCGGAGAAGAAAGGCGTTCACGCCAGAGGGATGCCGGTTGGTTGCTCAATGCGGGCCTCCTGGCGGTGGGGTTTGTGCCGGCGCGTTCCCCGCATGGGGTCTCACGGGATGTGACGTTCCACTGTAAGGCGGACGCCCTGGAGCGATCGCGGGCGCAGATACCGGACGAACAGAGCGCGGCGTGTGCGTAGCCGATTCCTTGGAATCTTCCAATTTCGAAACCGGCTTCCTGGCTGCCTTGCGCTCGCCCGGTAAGGCTGGGTTGTACTCAGCCAGCACATCGAACTGCACGCGGTTGGAAGCGCTCACCGGCTCCACATGTTGTCCAGGACGATCGGTGCTTTCCGCGTTCTCGCCCACGATGCGGGGAAACAGAAACCGCCTGGAGTGCTCCAGGTTGCTGACTAGGAAAACCGCTTTGTCGCGGGGACCCAGCACCTGCAGGTGCAAAGTGATGTGTCCGTCTTTTTGGCGCGCCGGTTCTAGCGTCGTCACCTGCACGCCGCCCGGCAGCACAGTCTCCAGGTCTTCCATCGCCAGCGTCCATGAGAAGGCCTTGTCGTCAAACATGGTGTTCAACGCGGCGGCCTGCTTGAGCACCTGTGCGTTGTCCGGCTGGTGCATCAGGTCGGTATAGCTTTGCCGTTCGCGGGCGATCAGGGCAATCTGTCCGTCGAGCGAGTGGTCGCGTGCCCGCGCCGCCTCGGCCTTCTGGTGAATCGCGTGCAAGCCGATGCCCAGCAGAATGGCGAGCAATGCCAACACCCCCATGCCGATGCGCAGGCGCTTCATGGCCGGTCCCAGATCGGCGAACGGGCGGGTGGCGAGATTGAGAGTAATTCTCATCGCTACCGCACCCCCGCCAGCGCGCCAGTGACTCCGGCAATGCTAGCTGTGCCGAGCGATGTGACCGCCCCGGTTTCAGGTCGCCCGGTCAGCTCGACGATGCTCAGTTCAGGGTCGTTGATCCAGCGGGCAAATCCTTCAACTCCGGCATCGTCCTCACCCGTATAGCCAGCGAAATGGAGCCGCGTGGGGCGAGCGCCCAGCTTGTCTTCATAGTAGGCCGCGGCCACAGCTACTCCGCGGCGGGCCTCATCCAGGCGCAATGCGGGATTTTCCGGCAGGTCGAGGGTGCGATAGAGCAGCAGGTCCTGACCATTGGAGATGCAGGTAGTGAGCGCCACCGAACTCATGTTGGCAATCAGCACTGCTTCCATTGAGTCGACCGCCGCAAGAGCAGCCAGGCTGGAAGGCAAGACTGCGCCCGGCTCGTATCCGGCAGCGCGCACGGCGGCCTCATATTCGGCCAGGACGGGGCCGGGCAAAACTGCCGCCAGCACCTTGCACTCGTGCTTGTTTTCCATTAGGACCTGGTAACTCAGTCCGGCGTGTTCAACATCGAACGGAACCATCTTGCGCAGGCGGAAACGCAGCACAGGCAGGGCTTCCACAAGGTTGTCGGGAAGGGAATCGAAGTCCAGCACGAACACGCGCACCACTGTGTCTGGAATGATCACCGTCACCGATCGAGTGCGCGGCGAAGCCTGGTCGAGAGCTGTGCGGATTGCGGCCGCCACGGCTTCCGGTGCGCGCACATTCGGCTCCCCGATGCCAGGCAGCAGCGCCCCGGCCGGAAGCGGCTGGTAAGCATACGCCGGCGGCTGACCGGGGGCTGGAATCACGGCAGCCAGCACGCCTTCAGGCGTAATCTCCACCGCCGAAGGGGGCCGGCCGCCGGGCTCGGTGCCGAGTTTTGCCTTGCTAAGAATCGAACTCAATGTTCCCTGTCTCCAAATGCAGCTTTTAGCTTTCAGATATCAGCCTTCAGCTATCAGCCTTCAGCTCTTGACTGCTACCCGTTCCATTCTCGACTCGCCCGGGGCGATTCATCGCCGATTGTTTCACTGATAGCTGAAAGCTGAGAGCTGACAGCTATCTCGATGCCTCAATGAACGTAACTTTGTTGATCTCTTTCAATGTTGTCAAGCCGCGGCGAACGCGGTCCAGAGCCGATTCACGAAGGAAGCTCATACCTTCTTTGCGAGCCAGTTTGCGTACTTCCGATGTTGGTTTCTTTTCCAGAATCAGCTCGCGGATCGGGTCGGTCAAATCCAGCAACTCGTGAATCGCCGTTCGTCCGCGATAACCGGTGCCGCCGCACTCCATGCAGCCCTGTCCCTCGCGGAAACCGAAGCCGTGCCACTCGTCCGGGTCCATGCCAAAGGTGACCAGAATGTCGTCGCCATAAGTAACGGTGTGCGCGCAGTGATCGCAGATGGTGCGCACCAGCCGTTGAGCCAGGATGCAATTCAGCGCCGACACAAAGTTGTAGACCTCGACGCCCATATTCACGAAGCGGCCCAGCACGTCCACCACGTTGTTGGCGTGGACGGTTGTGAATACAAGATGCCCGGTCAGCGCGGAGTTGATCGCGATCTGCGCTGTTTCGTTGTCGCGGATTTCGCCGACGAGAATCTTGTCCGGGTCATGGCGCAGAATCGAGCGCAGCCCACGCGCAAACGTCAGTCCCTTTTTCTCATTCACCGGAATCTGCGTAATACCGCGAATCTGATATTCCACCGGGTCTTCAATGGTAATAATCTTGTCTTCGTCGCTCTTGATTTCATTGAGCGCCGCGTAAAGTGTCGTCGTCTTGCCGGAACCCGTAGGGCCCGTCACCAGCACCATGCCGTAAGGCTCGCGAATGTAGCGGCGGAAGCGCTTCAGGTCCTCGTCGGCAAAGCCCACGACCTCGAGAGTCAGGTTGCGGAACTTCTCGCTCATCGACTCTTTATCGAGCACGCGGAGCACTGCATTTTCACCATGGACGGTGGGCATGATGGACACACGGAAGTCGATCAGGCGGCCCTTGTAGCGCACGCGGAAGCGCCCGTCCTGCGGGACTCTGCGTTCGGCAATATCCAGCTCGCTCATGATCTTGATGCGGCTCAGAATCGTCGAGTGATGCTCGCGCGCAATCGGCGCCATAGCCATCTGCAGCACGCCGTCGATGCGGTACTTCACGACCACCGAATCGTCATTTGTCTCGATGTGAATGTCGGATGCGCGCCGTTCCAGAGCCGTGAAGATGGTCGTATCCACCAGCCGGATAATCGGGCTGATGTCCTCTTCACTGGTCAGCTTTTCGATCGAGATATTCTCGTCGGAGTTTTCGTCGCCGGTGAGCACATCGAAGGTCAGCCCTTCGCTGGCTTCGTCCAGCACGCGCTGTGACTGCTCGGTCTTTTTCAGCAGGTCGGTAATCTGCGAGAGCGTTGCCACGCGCGCAATAATGCGGTGCGCCAAGAGGCCGGCAATCTCGTCCAGCACCATCAGCCGCGAAGGATCCGAAACCGCAATTACCAGAGCGTCGCCCTGCTGCTCGATAGGCACAAAGTTGTAGCGGAACATCAACTCCACAGGCACCGTTCGCAGCAGATCGTGCTGAATTTTGAAGTTCTTGAGGTCGACAAACTCCGCGCAATAGCGCTTCGCCAGCGCCTCGGCCTGGGAGCGGTCGTCGGTACCCGTCGGCATCGGAATTGCAAGTACGGAAGCTGAATCTGCCATGGCTTTTTACCCTCCTCCGCCCCCGCCCGTCATGCCCAGCGAGAAGATGGGCAGATAGAGCGAAATGAGAATGAACACGACAACAATGCCCATGATGATCAGAATGAAAGGCTCAATCAGCGCCAGCGACGCGGTCAGCGCCGTAGCCACATCTTCGTCAAAGAATTCTGACACGGAATTAAGCATCTGCGGCAGGGCGCCCGTTTGCTCACCCACCGCGATCATCTCCGCCGCCAGATCGGGAAAAACCTCGGTGCTGATCAGCGCCTCGGCCAGGCTCTTGCCCTCGCGCACCGTAGTAATCGAGGTTATCACCGCTTTCGACACGCGCCGCGAACTGATGGTGCGAGCCGCCGTCTCCAGCGATGGCACCAGCGACAATCCGCCCGTGAGCAGCGTGGAAAGCGTCCGCGCAAAGAGCGCTACTTGATACTTGAGCCAAATGTTCCCGAAGACAGGCAGCTTGATGCGCACACCGTCAATAAAGTCCTTACCCCGCTCCGTAGAAGCAAATTTGTAGATTGCCGCAGCCACAATCAGAATCGTCAGCAGAATCCACAGCAAATTGTGGTTGAGCCACTTCGAGAAGTTGAGCAGGTAAACCGTCATCGCCGGCAGCTTCGAACCAAGCTGGTCGTAG
>Ga0182016_10008827_pt1 | contig 10102 bp, 9 predicted proteins | sample 712S2MmetaG_FD_120491 | JGI IMG/M metagenome (GOLD analysis project Ga0182016, IMG submission 120491) | Permafrost microbial communities from Stordalen Mire, Sweden - 712S2M metaG | ecosystem: Environmental > Terrestrial > Soil > Wetlands > Permafrost | place: Sweden: Stordalen | collected... | reverse complement strand
GCTCGCCCGCAGCTTGGACGAACAGCGCCAGAAATCGGGCGGCGTCTATATGCCGGTCGTCGCGCGCACGCGCGATGACGGGGCGTCTGTCTTTCCCGATGCACTGGCGATCGCCGCAAGCGCACCGCCGGCGCGGCTGGTGCGGCGGCTCTCCACGGCACTGCGCGTACGCACGCTCCACGGCACGGTGTTGCGCCGCATGCGCACGCTCGCCTCCCGCGGCCAAACCCTGCCGGCGCTGTCGGAAAGCGATCCGCTCGAAGAGGCGAGCGTTTTGGTTTCCGGGCGCGGCCGCTCCTACCCGGAATTGTCGGTTGCCGTCGGCGAGCGGGTCGGCGTGGTCGGCGCGCTCAGCGTCGAGAACGCGGCGCGCGCGCTCAATGTGCGCGAGCTCGACGGCATGGTGATTGGCGACGGTTTCGGCCCGCGCGTGGTCGAAGCCTTATTGACGGTGCTGGCCGACGACGTGCGTTTTCGCGATCTGCCGGTCGTTGTGCTCGGCGGCCATCCGGCTGTCGTCGAGCCCTACGCCATGGAGCTCGCCAATCTCGAGCGTGTCACGGACGGACCGCAGCGGGCCGTCGAACGTCTCCTGCCCTATGTCCGGCTGCACGCCTTCGGCCAACGCCTCAAGCGCATGCTGAAATCACTCGATGCCCAAGGCATGCTCGATCCCGACACTGGGCTGTTGGCGCACGATGCTTTCTGGCGCGATCTCAATCGCGCCGTCGACGACGCCGAGAAGCGCGGCACGGGCCTCTCGATCGCGCGGTTTTCATTCGATGGCACCGATCGGCGCACCGGTCTCGACGCGGCCCGCCTCGTCGGCCGGTTGATGCGCCAGGTCGATTTTGCCTGCCGCGAAGCCGACAACTCGATTTTCGCCGTCTTTACCGAAACCGATCTGCGCGCCGCCCATGTGGTCGCGCGCCGTATCGCCAGCGTGCTCAAGAACACCATGCTGGCACCGGACCGCAAAAAAAGCGGCGTCGAGGCGGCCGTGACGCTCGCGACGCTGAAGCCGACCGACAATATCAATTCCCTGATTTCGCGGGTCGTGGGTGAGGTTGCCGCCAAATAAGACGGTCACCATGTAATCTGGAAAGGCACCCTGAGACCGAATCCCGGGGTTCCTTCTGATACGCAAGCCCGAACCGCACCGACGCAGAGGTTCTGCCATGGACGATGTCACCGAGGCGCCCGCGACCGTCCATATCGACGTCGTTTCCGATGTCGTTTGCCCGTGGTGCTATATCGGCAAACGCCGGCTGGAAGGCGCCATCGCGCTGACGCCGGACGTCAAGGTCGACGTCAATTGGCGCGGCTATTTCCTCAATCCGTGGATCCCGCGCGAAGGCATCGATCGGCAGACCTACCTCGAAACCAAATTCGGTTCGCCCGAGCGTTACGCCGTCATTGCCGAGCGGATTGTAGCGGCCGCCGCCATGGAGGGGCTGGTCTATAGCCCCGACAAGATCGGCCGGCAGCCCAATACCCTCGACTGCCATCGCCTCATTCTGTGGTCGCGCAGCGCCACCGATCCGGCGCGCATGAAGCAGCGGCTGATGGAACTTTACTTTGCCGAGGGCGCCGACCTCACTGACTCCAAAGTGCTGATCCAGGCGGCGGTTGATGTCGGAATGGACGGCGATCTGGTGCGCCGGCTGTTGGCGAGCGACGCCGATATCGACCGCATCGAAGGCGAAGCCAATGCCGCCAAGGAAGCCGGCATCGACGGCGTGCCTTGTTTCGTGTTTGGCGGCAGCGTCATTGTCACCGGCGCGCAGTCGCCGGAATACCTCGCCAGTGCCATCGAGCGCACCTCAGGTCGGCATAGCAGGCTGCGGGCTTAACCACGCCGGATGCCTCCTGGCCGGGCAGGGTTGCGATTGTGCCAGCGGCCGGCTGCCGGCTATCAGCTCAATTCCAAACGGGCCGTGGAGATTTCGACGCGCCCGCGGATCATGATGTTGAAGGCAACGACGATGCGATCCTGGGAGCCGTCCGCGCTTCCCTCTTCGACCGCATGCGGAACGTGGCTCGGCCAGATCAGCACGCGGCCCTTCTCCGGCGCAAACACGAAGACGTCGGCGTTGAACTCGTTCTTTTCCAGATAAGTGGGTTCGAGATTCTTCGCGAGCTGGCGCGGCGAAGCGAACACGATCGGCCCGCAATTCTTTGGCGTCTTGATATAGACCACGCCGCTCAGCAGGCAATTCGGATGCATGTGCATGGAATGGCGGCGGTTTGGATGGGCGATGTTCGCCCACATATTGGTGATGTAATGCGAATCGCGCTTGACCGCGTAGATGTCCAGGATCTGCTCGGCTTCCCGCATGACGACGTCGACGAGCTCTTGCATCTCGGGCAGCGTCTGCAGGTCGTCAGGCGTCATATAGGCGCGCAAGGCTTCCCGTGCGGCGAATGTGCCTTGCCCCGATCGCTGTATTTCCCGCAGTTTTCTCTCGACCCGGTCGCATAGGCTGAGGTCCGACACCAAGCCCGCAAACAGCGGTGTCGGGAACAGCCTGAACATCTGTTTGCCGGTCAATTCGGCCGGCTGGGGCGCGAGCTTGGGCGCGAGGGGGGTGTAAAGCATCGGGAGGCAAACCTGATGTGGCCGAATATCGGGCGTGCAACATGGATCGACCGGCGGTTTTGACCAACCCCCGAAACTGGGCATGGCGATGCGTGCCGCATACCGGCTCCCCAAAATTGGGGATGCCGCGGTGCTTGCCGCCTGCCCCACAACATGCATTTCAGGTGACCTTCGCCGCCGTGCACACGAGACTTGGACACCACGCTTGGACCGTTTGTCGCGTAGCGTTACACGCACTTTCCCGCGCTTTCTGATCGGCCCGTTCGCGCGGGCGCCGATTGTGCTGTGCGCGGGTTTCTCCGCGTTCGTATTGGTGCTGTGCGTGCTCGCCGGCATTCATTTCAAGCATGCGGTCGAGCAGCAGTTTTACAGTGAGACCCAGAACATCGCCCAGATTCTGATGGCCGGGTTCGACGACGACGCGGCTGCGGCGGACGGCATTCTGACGCGGGTCGCTGCGGAAATTCCGGAAAGCGAGGTCGCGCGAGACCACGAACCGGAGCTGCACCGGCTGCTGGCAGGCTATGCGTTGCAGCCCTCCATGATTGGTCCTGCCATTGTGGATCGCAACGGCGCTCTGATCGCCAGCGCCCAGGTCGATCGCGTGCCTGAATTGTCGCTCAAGGATAGAAACATCTTTCGCTTTCATGCCGAGGCGTCGGGCACACCGCAACTCTATGTCGGGGCGCCGACACGCACCCGGATCGCCGATGAATGGGCGATCCAGTTCTCGCGACCTTTGCGCGATGCCTCGGGCGGCTTTTTCGGCGTGGTGCTGCTGTCGTACCGCTTGGAGCATTTCATCCGTCTTTATGAAAAGCTGAAGCTGAGCGACCGCGGCCTGGCGGGGTTGGTCGGCAAGGACGGTGTGGTGCGCATCCGCTCGCTCAACGGCGAGATCGGCTACGGCTCGGCGGTGCCTCGAATCCCGCTTGTCTACGACCGGGTGCTGGCCGGACAGATGAGCGGCACCATCTACAATCAGGCCGGCGGTCCCGACGACGTCATGCGCATCGGCTCCTTCGTCGCCTCGGCAAGCACGCCGTTCTACGTCACGGTTGCCTACGACACCGCCTATCTGCGGGCGCAATATTCCGGGTTCTTCTATGCGCTCGGGCTGTGCTGGCTGGCGCTCACCGTGGCGATGGCGGCGGCCGCCTCGTTCATCCATCGGCTGGCGAAACTCGGCCAGCAGGCCGAGCTGCAAATCGTCGCGTCGGCCACCGCCGAACGGCAAAAGATTTCCGCCGACATGCATGACAGCATTGGCGCGAGTCTCGCGGCCTTGCTCGCCTATTTGACCACCGAAAACATCAACGTTGTCGACGTCAAACGCCGGATCGGTGAAATCCTGATGGAGTTGCGCTTCCTGGTCGACAGCGCCGAGACCGACGACCGCGATCTCAATCTGCTGCTCAGCAGCGTGCGACACCGCATGGGCAGCAGCATTGAGCTCGCCGGAATAAATCTGCAATGGCAGGCCGGCGCGCTGCCGCGGATCGAGGGGCTGACCGCGCGCGATGCGCTGTCGATCAAGCTCATCCTGATGGAAGCGCTGAGCAACGTGCTGCATCACTCGAAGGCCAGGACGGCGGCGCTGACGGCGGGTTTCATCGCGCCAGCATCCGTTATTGTCATGGCCGTGAGTGATGACGGCTGTGGCTTCGATCTGGCGGACACCGCCGCGGGACGCGGCCTTGCGAATATGCGCCGCCGCATCGCGAGCATCTCGAGCGGGGCCAAGATTTTCATCGAGGCAGCGCCGGGACGCGGGACGGCGGTTCGGATCGAATTGAACGCACGACCCCGCGCTTGATCCAATGGCGGCCTCTTGCAGTCCGCGCTCGGTTAATGGATCAGCTTGCGGCGGCGCGCTTCATAGACCGCCTCGGTCTTGGAATGCACTTCGAGCTTGCGATAGACGCTCTTGAGGTGGCTGTGCACCGTCGCCGGGCTGATGCCGCAAATCTTCGACGTTTCTGCGTAGGAAAATCCCTTGGCGATCATGTCGAGGATCTCGTGCTCGCGCGGTGTCAACGTGGTTTCGGCGGCGGACTCCGCTCTTTCGTCGGCGGCTCTCGTCTGCAGCCTGTTCAACAGCTTGCGGGCGATCATCGGCGACAGGGGCGAGCCGCCGTCGCGCAGCGCGCGGATATCGCGCTTGAGTTCTTCCAGCGCCGTTCCTTTGAGCAGATAACCGTCGGCGCCGGCTTCGAGCGCCGAAGTGACCGTCTTCTCGTCGCCGAAGGTGGTGATGACCAGCACATTGCATTGCGGATGAAGCGACTTCAGGCTTCGGATCACGTCGATGCCCGAAATGTCCGGCAAGCCGATATCGACCAGCGCGATATCGAGCGCGAGACGGGCGAGCGCCGCAATCGCCGCTTTGCCCTCGGCGAGTTCCGCGACCACGATATAGTCCGGATCCGCCTGCAGCAGCGAGACGATCATTTTGCGCGACGCCGGATCGTCTTCGACAATTGCGGTGCGGATCGGTCTATTCAATTTGGCGGCTGACACTCACAGGGCCTCGTTCGCTTTGAAGCGGCACATTAGCACGTTCGCCGGCAAGGCAACGCTGAGCCCTGGAATGGCGCGTTGTTACGCCTCCGGCTGGAATTCTACGCCGACATTGGTCAGACCGCGCCAAGCGAGCCGACAGCGCCGCGGCTTCTGGCCGGTGTCGAACGTAAGATCGAATTCGGCCGGCAGGTCGGCTGCACTCGCAAGCTGCAAGCCGGCGCCCTGCGGGCTCAGGTCGCGCACGATACAGCTGACCGCAGCGCGGCCCGGCACAACGAGTTTGGCGCCTTTGAATACTTTCTTCCTCGGAAGGCATCGCCGCTCTGGCATGTGATCCTCCACAATTTGACGAAAATGACTCTAGTTATAATCTGTTGCCTCGAAGCAAACGCGATCGCGCGTAAAGTCCTAATTTGCGGAAACCCTCCCCGCCGACATTCGTGCGGCCACACGATTTCAGTTCGAGGAAACAGCGCGTGCTCACTGCCGCCAAGAACGAGCTTCTGACCCGTGTCGGCCCGGGAACGCCGATGGGGGCGCTGTTGCGCCGCTATTGGATGCCGATCGGCGGGGCCTCGGAATTCGACAAAATCTCGATCAAGCCGGTCCGCCTCATGGGCGAGGACCTCGTCCTCTATAAGGACCTCGGCGGAAGATTTGGCCTCGTCGACCGCCATTGCCCGCATCGCCGCGCCGATCTCAGCTACGGCTGGGTCGAGCCGCACGGTATTCGCTGCAGCTATCACGGCTGGCTGATGGACGAGACCGGCCAATGTCTCGAACAGCCCTATGAAGATACTGCAAGTCCGAAGCCATCGAAGGCGAATTGCGGCATCCGTGCCTATCCGGTGCGCGAACTTGCCGGCCTTTTGTTCGCCTATATGGGGCCACAGCCGGCGCCGGAGCTCCCGGTCTGGGAGCCGTTCACCTGGGACAACGGCTTTCGCGAAATCGTGCTCGCCGACGTGCCGTGCAACTGGTTTCAGTGCCAGGAGAACTCCTGCGATCCAGTGCATTTCGAATGGATGCACGACAATTGGAGCAACCGGCAGCACGGCGCCGACGGCAATAGCGCGCCAAAACATCTCAAGCTGCAGTTCGAGGAATTCGACCACGGCTTCATCTACAAGCGCGTGCGCGAAGGCCAGCCCGAAGACAGCCGCTATTGGACCGTCGGACGGCTGGCGCTCTGGCCGAACGGGTTTTATCTCGGCAGCCATTTCGAATGGCGCGTGCCGGTCGACGACGAGAATACATTGAGCGTCGCCTGGTTCTTCATGCGGGTGCCAAAGGGGTGCGAACCCTATGCGCAAAGCCAGGTGCCGACCTGGACGAGCCCGATCAAAGATGCCGACGGGCGCTGGATCTCGAGCCACGTCATCAATCAGGATATCGTCGCCTGGGTCGGCCAAGGCCGCATCGCCGATCGCACGCTCGAAAATCTGCGTTCGAGCGACATCGGAATTTCGATGATGCGGCAGCGTTTCTTTGCCGAGATGGATGCGGTGGCAGACGGTCGCGATCCGATGGGCGTGATCCGCGATCCGGCGGCGGCCAGGAACGTGCCGCTGCCGAATATGATGCGCGAGATCAACATTGCAGGCCTGCCGCTCGAGGAGTTGCGGAAACATCCGCTGTTCGGGCCGCGATTTAAGGAATTTCAGTTTCACGTCGGGCAGCCTGTCGAGGTGCGGCGGGCGTTTGAACGGGCGATGGGGATTGGCTGAGGGTGGTCCGCGCGCCGGCTTGGTCTGCTGCACCATAGCGACATTGGCCGCTGCGGCGGGCGCGACGTCTTCCTGCCGCGTGCCAGCTGTGGCGGCATGTCGCGATAAATGGCCCCCGCGCGACATGACTGCGCCGCCGCTGACTCTTTTCCGGCGCCTCAAACGTCCTAGTTCGTGAGGCCGATGAACCTCATTGGCCACTCGCGCTGGAGAGCGAAACGGGAGGAGCCGTTACATGGTTGATATTCTTCACAAAGTCGGAATCAAATCGGCGGCGCCGGATGATGTCTATAACGCGCTGACCACCCCTGAAGGCCTTTCCGCCTGGTGGACGAGCGACACCCAAGGCGACAGCAAAATCGGCGGCGTGCTGCAATTCCGCTTCGGCAATGGCGGTTTCGATATGAAGGTTCTTGAGCTCGAGCCCGCAAAGCGGGTGTTGTGGCAAGTGGTCGACGGGCCCCAAGAATGGCTCGGCACCACAATAAGCTTTGATCTCAAGCAGCAAGGTGATTGGACCGTCGTCCTGTTCAAGCATCAAGGCTGGAAAGAGCCGGTCGAGTTCATGCATCATTGCAGCACCAAATGGGCGGTGTTTCTCTTGAGCCTGAAGTCGCTGCTCGAAACCGGCAAAGGCCGCCCCTGGCCGAACGAGATCAAGCTCGACAGCTGGGAATAAAACGGTGCCGACCCGAGAAGTGGGATCAATTTGGCATCTTGGGATTTCGGTACAGCAGACATCATTGGGAGACGATCAGGTCGGGCAATCAGCTGACGGAGAGAGCAATGACAGACTTCACGGGAGATGAAATCGGAGCCCCAACGGTAGTCGATCGGAACACCTTCCAGGCGGAGCTCGACGCATTGCGGGTTCGAGAAAAAGCTCACACAAAAGAAGGCGACGCCATTGCGGCCGCCCGGCGACGGCTCCCCATGGTCGAGATGGACGGCGCCACATCGCTCATTGGCGATCGTGGCACGGTGACACTGGTGGAGGCGTTCGAGGGACGCCGGCTGCTCATCGCCTACTACTTCATGTGGCATACCGGCCAGCCTGCGCCGGAGCAGTGCGAGGGATGCACCCTGTATACATCCCAGGTGCGTGAACTGTCCTTCATTCATTCCCGCGACGTCACATTCGCCACGTTCTGTCAGGGCCCGTACGAAGAAAGCATTCGGTACCGCGACTTCATGGGCTGGGAGATGCCCTGGTATTCGGCCCCTCGTGAATCGCTCGAGACCCTCTTGGTTGGACGCCGGGTGGGGATGATGCACATCGTTTGCTACCTGCGGCAGGGATCCAACGTCTTCGAGACATACTGGACGACGCGGCGCGGGGTCGAAGTGATGGGCAACAGCTATCCTTTGCTCGATTTGACCGTCTACTGGCGGCAGGAGAGCTGGGAGGACTCGCCATCCGGCTGGCCGCAAAAGCCGGAAGGTCAGCACAGCTACCGTCGCGATGGACGGCCTATTCCCCAGTGGCCTCGCCTAGAGGCCGGCTATTCCGACGACCTCGGAACGAGCGCTCGCTGATATCTCGACGCATCGGCGACGCCGGCGCAGTGACTCTTTTTCGCGGCCCCGAACGTCCTAGGTTCAGGAGACACAAACAAGGGAGCGGGTCGATGAGCCTCAAGGGCAAGATTATCGTGGTGACCGGCGGCAGCGGCGGCCTCGGGCTCGGGCTTGTCGAGGCCCTGGTTGAGCATGGCGCCAAAGTGACGGTCGTCGCCCGCGAATCCGATGCGCTTAAGTCGGTCCATGACCGGCTGAGCGTTGCCGTGATCGCGGCCGACGTCACCGACGAGGCGGCCGCGCACCGTATTCTCGCCGAGGTTCGCCCGGACATTCTCGTCCTGAACGCCGGCGCGACCCCGCGGATGGGGCGCTTGGACCAGTTGAGCTGGGCGGATTTCACCGCGATCTGGGACACCGACGTCAAGGCCGGGCTCTATTGGCTCCAGGCGGCGCTCAAATTGCCGCTCAAGCCCGGCAGCCGGGTGTTGGTCGGATCGAGCGGCGCGGCCGTGAATGGATCGCCGATGTCGGGCGGCTATGCCGGCGCCAAACGCATGCTCTGGTTCATGGCCAAATACGCCAACGGCATCTCGCAGCAGAACGGCCTCGGTATCCGTTTCCAGGCGATCGTACCGATGCAGGTGATCGGCGGGACCGGGGTCGGCGAGGCGGCAGCGGCCGGCTATGCCCGGGCGATCGGCATCGGGCGCGAGGCGTACCTTGCCCGGTTCGGCGCGCCGCTGCTGCCGCGCCAGTTCGGTGATCATCTGGTCGCACTGCTGGACGATCCGCAATACTCAACAGGCTTAGCCTTCGGCCTGAAAGGCGATACCGGCATCACAGTCCTCGAGGGAGAGACGGCTTGAGCGGCGGCCCTTCCCTACCCCCCACGACGCGCCGGGCGGAGCTTCTGGCGTTCGCCGAGAAGCTGCGGCCGGAGCTGCACCGCTACTGTGCGCGCCTGATGGGCTCGGTGATCGACGGCGAGGATGTGGTGCAGGACACCTTTACGCGCGCGCTTGCCGCGCTCGATGAATTGCAGGAGGACGCGCCGATGCGCGCTTGGCTGTTTCGGATCGCCCACAACCGCGCGCTCGACCTGCTGCGCAGCCGCGCCATCCGCGCGGTCGAGCCGATCGAGGCGGCCCACGACGTCGCCGACGCGGCGACCCCGGATCCCGCGGAGATGCTGATGCGGCAGGAGGCGATCGCGACGGCGGTGTCGCGGTTCGCGGAGCTTCCAACCATTCAGCGCAGCGTCGTCATCCTCAAAGACGTGCTCGATCAATCGCTGGAAGAGATCGCAGCCCTCCTCGACCTCACGGTCAATGCGGTGAAGGCTCACCTTGCCCGCGGCCGCGCCCGGCTCAAAACCATCAACGCCGCGGCGCCAGCAGAACCCGCGCCGCGCCAGCCATCGCCGGCGGTCGTCCGCTATGTCGCGCTGTTCAACGGGCGCGACTGGGAGGGCTTGCGCGCGATGCTGGCCGACGACGTGCGGCTGGTCCAGTCAACCTACCCGCCGCGCGCCGGCGCCGCCGACGTCGGCATGTTCTTCGGCATCTATTCGCGCAGCGCCCCGGTGCGGCTCGTCCCCGGCTGGCTCGATGGCCGCGAGGTGATCGCGGTCTACGAGGATCCGGCCGCGGTGAAGCCGAGCTATCTGATGTGGCTGGAATGGGCGAACGGCCGGATCAGCTTCATCCGCGACTACAAATATGTCCGCTACGTC
>Ga0182016_10008826_pt1 | contig 10102 bp, 6 predicted proteins | sample 712S2MmetaG_FD_120491 | JGI IMG/M metagenome (GOLD analysis project Ga0182016, IMG submission 120491) | Permafrost microbial communities from Stordalen Mire, Sweden - 712S2M metaG | ecosystem: Environmental > Terrestrial > Soil > Wetlands > Permafrost | place: Sweden: Stordalen | collected... | reverse complement strand
GTATTCCGAATCGCAGCGCCACACCGAGCGAGCTCTAGCTCTCAGAAGGAAGTACCTGGGCCTATATGCCCCTGAAACACTGACAACGACCACGCTCCTTGGGACGGTCCTGCTGGATGCATCGCAGTTTGACAAGGCCGAGCCTATTCTGCGATCTGCCTATGAAACAAGCCGCAAAGTGTTAGGAGAGAATGCTCCCGAGACGCTCAGCACCGAGCAGCAGTTGGCCTCCGTTTGGATGCAACTGGGAAGAACTACCGACGCAGAGCCTCTGTTGAAGCACAACCTGGCGATGCGCCGTCGCGAACTCCCACGCAACGATGCGGCACTCAACGAGGCCATCGCTCAACTCGCCGCTCTTTACGACGCATCGGAACGGCTTGGTGAGGCTGAAACTCTGGCTCGCGAGAGTGTGGAACTTTCGCTGAAGATTCACGGCCCTGACCATCCTGTCACGCTCTTCTCGCAGTACGTTCTCGGGTCTACCTTACAGTCGGAAGATAAGCTTGAACAGGCAGAGCGAATCTATCTTGAGGTGCTGGAAACAAGAAAGCGAGTGTTGGGGCTGGATCATCCGGATACGCTTGACACGATGTACAATCTGGCTACGTTGTATCAATCGATGGGAAAATACGAGGATGCCATCGGTCTGCTCAACACTCATCTTGCGGCAACGAAACGTAAATTTGGGGAAGAGAACATTAGGTTATTGAACCCTTTCTATAGCCTCGGCTATGCCTATATTCAGTTAGGCAGATTCGCAGAGGCAGAACCATTTCTTAATAAGGTGCTGGAAACGGATAGGCGCTTGAACGGAGAGAATCATCAGGGCTCATTAGTACTTCTCGCCATCCAGAGGTTGGGGATTCTCTACCGTTATCAGGGACGGTACGCAGCTGCGGAACCTCTGGCGCGCGGGGCCGCGACGGGATTCCAGAAGATTTTTGGACCTGATCACTCGTACACCGTCAGCGCACTGACCGCATTGGGAGTGCTACTTCAGGATGAAGGGAAGGACATGGAGGCCGAGACGACCCTTTCTAAGGCCCTTGAACTGAATCGTAAGAATTTGACTCCCGGGTATTCCACCACAAGATCTTGCCTGATCGGACTTTCACGGTTGCGCCTCAAGCAGGGACAGGATGCGGAGGCGGAGAAGTTGCTCGGCGAGGCAATCGAAATCACGAGCGAGCGTGGGTATCCAATGTGGGATCGTTTCGATGGGCAAAGCCTGCTCGGCGCGGCTCTGCTCGGCCAGGGAAAATACGCCGAGGCCGAGCCGCTGCTGATTTCGGGCTACGAAGGACTCCAAAAGCTGAGTCCCGCGATCTCCGTCGAGGCCAACCTGCCTGAAGCGGGCGAGCGATTGGTGCGGCTGTATATCGCCTGGGGCCAGCCGGAGAAGGCCGCCGAGTGGCGTCAAAGGCTGCAGCACCTCGAAAAGTAGAAGCTGCTCATTCATCGCTTACACCGTATTTCTCCGCTCGTCCCGCCAACGCCGCGATTCATCTTTCAAAGAAATCTGAGATTTCGTGAACCGGTTTGTCCTGCGTTTCCGCTTATCCATATTGAAGCGGCGGATTCCGCTTGAAGGCGATTCCGGATCCCCTCCCGCGCAGAGCCGGAGGGGGACGCGCCCAGGATGGCGCGCGGCGTATCGTCAAACAAAGCTCGAAGGAGAACGTGTATGCAAACTCGAAGACGTCTTTTCTTTTCAATATGGATGGTCGCAGCGGCATTCTGCGTGTGCGCTTTGCCCGCAAAGGCAGAGAGCAACAACGAGTGCCAGCAGAGCTGCGCGGCAAGCAGTGCGCGATGCCATCAGAAGGCCGATGCGGAATATAGGCAGTGCATGAAGTATTGTTCGCCGGGCGCCGCGTACAGTATGTGCACAAAACAATGCGGCGCAAAACAGACCGGCACCGCGAATGGCTGCCAAAACGCCGAAAGAACCTGTCAGGAGCGGTGCGCGGCGAGTTCTGGCTCGGGATCGAGCTACGGTAAGAAACCTAGCTTGCACTGACGCGTGCGTCCGGCCGATTTGGCCTTGTACCGCGTTGCCGTTTGGCGCGATGAAGGGCAGGACTAAAGTCGCTGCCATCGCCGGAGACGCAATCGCGGCCCTTGATGGCTTGCGATTTCTTCCGGAAAACCCAACCGCTCCTGCGAGGAGGAACGATGAAACACCAACGAATTGCCATCCTGGCCGCCATGCTGGCGGCATTTGGAATCGCCGCGGTTGCTGTCGAATCGGGCGCACAAAGCAGTGCCGGCCGCAAGCCGCGCGTGGCCGTTCTCGACTTCGACTATGCCACCGTGCAGTCCACCTCTGCAGCCATGTTCGGAAATGATGTCGACGTTGGAAAGGGGATATCCAACCTCCTCGTCACGGACCTTGTCAAGAGCGGTTCCTACTCCGTGATCGAGCGCTCCGCTTTGGATAAGGTTCTGGCCGAGCAGAACTTCTCCAACTCCAACCGCGCCGACCCCACAACTGCCGCCCGCATCGGAAAGATCCTGGGCGTCGATTACATCATCCTGGGGAGCATCACCGAGTTCGGCAATGAGACCAACAAGCAGAATGTCGGCGGCAGTGGCGGCAACTGGCACGGCTTTGGCGTCGGCGGCATCGGCCACTCCAACTCCAAAGCCAATGTGGCCATTGACGCCCGGGTCATCAACATCGATACGGCGGAGATTCTCGCCGCGGCCGAGGGCAAGGGCGTGTCCAGCCGCTCCGGGCTTTCGCTGCTCGGCGGCGGCGGCAACTGGAATGGGTTTGGCAGTGGCAACGTCGATTTCGGCTCCAGCAACTTCCAGAACACGATCATCGGCGAGGCCACCAAGAAGGCCGTAGACCAGCTGACTGCCGAACTGGTCACCAGCGCTGCCACGCTTCCGGTCCACACCGTCAAGGTGGACGCACTGATTGCTTCTGTCGATAGTGGCCAGATTGTGCTGAACGCCGGCGGCAGGGCCGGCATCAAGCAAGGCGATCAGCTTTCGGTGGTACGTGTCGGCAGGGAGATCAAAGATCCTGCCACGGGTCAGGTCCTCCGCCGGCTCACTTCCAGCATCGGAGTCATTCAAGCTGGTGACGTTGATGATGTCTCCGCAGTTTGCAACGTTATGTCCGGCTCAGGTTTCCAGGTGGGCGACCACGCGGTAACGCCCGGCACAACGCCTGGCGCCGGTAGTCCTGCCGCTGCCCCAACCGGGGCGCCGAGTGCGGCTATCACGCCACAGCCACAGCCAACCGCAGGCACTTCGGTGCCTGCGGGCACACCCGCTGCTGTCGATACGCCAGCCAACGTCGCATCGGGCCAGCCCGACCTGACAGTGGTCAAGTCTGAGTTCATTCCCGGCGACAAGGTCGTCTTCGCGGACGACTTCTCCGACATGGCCGGCGACGAGGCCCCGCCGCACTGGAAGGTGCGCGGCGGCATGGCCGAGCTGCGCCAGGGCGGAGGCATCCGCCAGCTCACAATCCATGGAGACGATGTCTACCTGACACCCAACCTTTCCGAATTGCCTTCCAACTTTACCCTCGAGGGCGACATCTTCTTCAGCGAGCACTGGGAATACGTTTATTGGAGTTTCGCCGACAAGAAGGGCAGTGACGTATTGAGTATCAAAGCCCGCCGGAACTACACGAACCTGATGCTCGACGTCAAGGCGAAGAACGGGCAAGAATTCGAATCCCTGGCCGCCAATTCGCTCCCCGAAGATTTTAGCCAGCCAATCAAACTACAGGTCTGGTGCCAAAACGGCCGCATCCGCGTTTACATCAACAACAATCGTGTCGTCGACGCGAACCAGATCAGTCTGCCGCCGATGAACGCCCCCGTCGCAGACGTGGGAAACGCTAACGGCACGGCCTATGTCGGCTTCCGCAATATTCGCATCGCCGAGTCCACACCGGATTTTGGCAAGGTGATCGAATCATCGGGCCGGTTCGTTACCCATGGCATTTTATTCGACACCGACAGCGATCGCATCAAACCAGAATCCGCCGCAGTGCTCCAGTCCATCGCGCGCGGCCTCCAGGCTAGCCCCGACCTCAAGGTCGAGATCGACGGTCATACCGACTCAACAGGCATTGCGCAGCACAACATGGATCTTTCCAAGCGGCGTGCTGAAGCCGTCAAGACAGTTTTGGTATCGCAGTTCAACATCGACGCATCCCGGCTGACGACCGCAGGTTTCGGCTCGTCCAAGCCGGCCGCGCCCAACACCACTCCGGAGGGCAAGGCGCAGAATCGCCGCGTGGAATTCGTGCGCAAGTAAGCGCAAGGTAACAAGTGCACGCAGCAAATCGCCGCTGTGCCGAATCGATTTGTAGGAGAGGAAATGATGCGGATCGCGCGTAGTACATTCTTGCTGTTGCTGTGCCTGCTGCCGGCGCTTCTGCCGGCAGCGGCTGAAGACAAGTTCGGAGTACCGGTTTACGCGGGCGCCAAATACGACGCCGAAACCTCTGCATTTGTGGTGCAGATGGGCGGCCAGGCGGCCTGCTACCAGTCTGCCGACGACCTGGCGAAGGTGGTTGCGTTTTACAGCAAACTGCCTGGCATCGTCGTCATCCACACCAGCGCAAAGGGCGCGATGTTCAAGCTCAACGGAGTGAGCATTACCTTGCAAAGTCCGTGGATGAACATGAAAACCGGCGCGCGCAACACTGACACACTGATATCGATTGTGAAGAATTGACGCGCGGCGCGCAGAACTTTTCATGCCGCTGCTTCCTTGCTGAGCGGCGTAGACAGCCGATCTCCGTAGAGCCCGGAGACGCGCAGGATCGACGAAAGAGGGAGCTCAGGGGAGTCTTTGGCGTCGTGGGATTTAGTGCGCGAAATCGCGGTTCTGGGTTGGATACCTGGAGGTCATTCGGCGGCCTTGCTGCACTCCTGGAGTTCCTGGGCCAGGCCGCAGAGGCGCGCCGCGCAATTCGCGGTAACAAAAAGGTGAACCATGAGAGCAATTCTTGCATGGAGTTATACAGTTCTGCTAGGCGCGGCCGTTTCCTCCGCATGGAGCCAGTTCCCGCCGCCGCTGCCGCCGCTGCCTAACGGATTTCAGGTCGATCCAGCCATCGCGCAGGTGCAGGCCCAGATGCGCGCGAGCGGCATGGCCGATGCTGGAGGGGGGACAAAGGCCAACCAAGAGATACCCGGCTGCCCCACCCTTATCAAGATCTCCTTCGGCTACGGATGGACCTCCGCTTACTTGGACAAAACAACGGTCGACAGTATGCTCAAGGCTCTCCAGGATCCCGCTAAGGACTACGGTTGGTACCTGGAAGAACCGGTTAGCAAGAAGGCTTACAAGAATGGAGTTCTGGAGTGGCGCAAGGATACCGTTACGATCGCCGGCGGCCACGCCCCCTGCCCGGACAAAGTGGTCTACTACGACGGGAAATGGATGGGCTATTTATCCAACAAGGCGGCCTACCAGCCCGGCAAGATCATTACCATCAGCGTCACCTTTCTGTATAACTCCCAGCAGCAGGGTCAGGCCTGGATCGACGAGTACATCGACAAGCTGACCGAGGCACTCAGCTCCAAATAGTCCGCCGCAAAAGATGAGGGAAGCCATCATGTCAAGCCGTCTGTCGCGCTTTCTTGCAAGTTTCATTGTTGCCGTACTTCTCTTTGCGTTCGCGGCCCCGCAACTGGGCACTCCCACCGTGCAGGCCAAAGACGGCACCGGCCTCGACAAGATCACCTGGTCCGGCACCATTCGCATCGAAATGCAGAGTCATCACACGGATCCGCCCAGCAATGATCCCTACCACACCCACACCTTTACGTCGAATCAGAACCACGCAACCGAGTATCAGGTGCAAGGGCTGCCCCACGACGCCCTCAATCAATGGGACAACGATGATCAGCAGGTACAGGTTCGCTACCATGAGGACCATGCAGGCACCGAAGTCTCTACGCAGTTCCCAAGCTCCCCCACCAATACGCACTCCGAGGGGAGCGAAGACGGGAGCGGAAGCACTACCGGAAGCGTGTCGCTTTGGATTCGCGGCGACGGAGAGCTGGACCAGGGCCATTGCCGAATCGAAGCCGGAGGCGTGGGATCGCGCTCAGATGGCGGGCAGTTGACCAAGGACATTTCAACCTCCAGAACAGAGCACGAATGGGGCGTGTGGAGCGGCAATCCCATCAACGACACGAAAAACACTTCATCGACCACCTACCTGCTCGGCGTGGATATGGACTTCACCTGCGCGAAGGGCGCTCACACTCTGAGCGGAACGCAGGAGACCGAGCACACGGCCGACATGACCGAGCGGGTGACCTGGAACCTGTATCAGGATGGCGATGCGCAGACCGAGGTCGAGTTGGTACCGCCGGAGGCGTATCCGGATTGGATGCCGCAGGCCGACAAGGATGAAACGACGGTGGGCAACTTTATCGATATCGGCATCGTGGCGCACACCAAAGGCGATCCCAGCCTGAAGCCGCCCAAGCAGGTGAAGAAGTACACGATTACGCTCGAGAACACTTCGCGCGAGCAGGGAATCGACCTGAACTGGCCCAGCAGCATGGCCGGCGCCAAAGCCACCAAGGACTACGATTTCCGCATCGACCCGAAAAATGCGCTGGTCAAGGTGATCGACGACGACGGCCAGCAGGCCGAGACCACAGAGGAGAACCTGACCGACTTCAAGGTTCGGCTCAACTCCTACGACTGGGGCGGCTACACCACGCTGAAGGTCGTTGCCGTGTTTTCCGATGGATCGACGGTGACCGCTCACATCCATGGCGGCACCAGTGAATCGCTCAACGTACCCCAGGACGACAACCAGAACCACATTGCCGATGTCTGGGAGAAGAACTGGGAGCTTACCGGGGCACAGGCCGATGCCGACGACGACGACAGACCGGTAGGCGACGGCTACAAGGGCGACTCGATCCCGCTCTATGACGAGTATCGCGGATTCCACATTGGCGGCCATCATGAGCGGCTTTCACCCATCACCAAGGATCTCTTCGTCCTGGACAGCACGAGTCTCGGCGGTGGAATCTACCAGGCCTCTACAAGCGTGCATCTGCATTTGGTGCAGAGCAGCGAAACCGACATCATCCCGGGAAATGCCGGAGCGCAGGACTACGTAACTGCCAACGGCCACGGGGAGAAGGTCTACGCCATCTGGTTGCTCAACAAGGCGATTGCGGCCGGCGTCGTGGGCAGAACCAACGGCGGCCCGTCCATCCCGGAAAACATCGAGTCGATCTGGATCGATGCGGCGGCGCTTGCCGAACTCGATGGAGGCCCGGACGGCCCCCAGCTGAAGAGCACCGTTGCCCACGAGCTGGGCCACGCCTCTAATGTGCGCCACCACGGCCAGGGTCCGGACTTCAAAGTAGGCAATGTCTACTGCCCCGACCCCAACAACGATCGCGCTATGAAGGAATACAAATGCCCAGATGACCCTGACCATCCCGGCTGGGAACTAAGTTGCTTCATGGTCGCCGCCAAAGGCGGACTGTACTCTGGCAACGATGCCTGCCCCATGCGTTACGACGATACGGACTTCTACCTGAACCCGAAGGGCAAGTGCACTACGAGAACCCTAACGTACAACAGATTGAGTCTCTACGGACAAGACCCGCCGGGCCTCGGCTCCTTCTGTGCCAGCCCTGCCGGCACGGGTGTCAACGATCCTTCACGCGATCCACCCAAGGCCGGCGATGCCACGCTGGGCCGTTGCGCCGGCCAAATCCGCCTTAAGAAATGAGCATTGAGCTATGAAACGTATCATGATTCTCCTGCTGGTGGCAGCCATCGCTCTGGGCGCTGCCTATTGGCTGCTACGCCAGCATCGCCGCAAAGCGATTGGCCACGGGGTCGAACTCCAGGCCATGATGATCGACGAAGATGCGCCACGCAAGATCGAGCCCTCGATCTCGCTAGCGGTCAATGAAGACAGCAAAGCCACTGTCTCCATCGGCCAGCCACTCTGGTTCACGGTGCGTGTCAACAATGCCGCCGCTTCCAACGAGCTTGCCTCCGCGGCGGCCATCGCTCAGCGGCTCAAACTCATGCCCGCCGACGCGCCGGCCCGCAAGCAGTTGCAGCAGGACTACGACCAGCGCTCCGCGCCGGCAGCCATCACGCTCGGCGATTCCGCCCACCCCTGGATCAGCGCTGTGCAATTGCTCTCTGGATCCTCGCCCGATCAGGCACAACCGCTCGATTTCGAAGCGCCTCTGGTCGAGAATCCCGGTGCAACCGCGACGCTGCGGGCTGATGGCTCCACCGAAGCCATCTTTGGCGTCTCCGCCACCAAGGCTCCCGTGGGCGCCTACACCCTGATCGCTTGCCTTGGCACAACCGGCAACTGGCAGGGACGCGTCTGTTCCAGTCCAGCTTCGCTTACTGTTGTTGCCGCCAAGGCGCCCACAACCAAAGCGGACCAGGCCGCGCTTGAGGAACAGCGCGCGCGTTTTGCCTTTCTTGCTCACGATCCCGCGGCTATGGAAGCCAGCGGTCGCGCGCTGGTCGCAGCCGATCGCGGCTCGCCAACGGGCCACATGTACCTGGGCGAGGCCAGCTTCGAGCGCAACAACATGCAGCAGGCACTCAACGAGTTCCTCATCGCCCGCGCCGTCTACCAGAACCGCAACCCAGACCAGATTGAGCAGCCGGTTTTCCTCAATGCGCGCATCCGTGAATCGATGGAAGCCACAAACGGCGCTAAACCGTGAGGCACTGTACACAAATATGTGCTTCAGTTTGGCGACATGGTACAGTTCCAGTCGCCCTGGAAGGAATGGCGCGTCAGTTGGATGGCGGCCAATTTGAGTGCGAAATTTGCGGCAATCGACTGCTTGAGAAAAGATAAACGATGAAAACCATGCTTGCACTGAGCCTGGGAGTTTTGCTGGGCGCTGCGGTTCCGACCGCTATGGGCCAGACCCTGCCGGCGCTGCCCAGTGGATTTCAGGCCGACGCCGGCTTTGCGCAAATGATGGCTCAGATGCGCACGGCCGGCGTGGCTGAGTCTGCTCCGGCGCGGTAAAGCTCACTGTCGAGCCGCGGCCCGGCGAACTTACTCCGGAGCAGCAGTTGGCCACAGTCTTGTTGAAAGCAAGCCTGGGTTCCGAGCAATACCACTGGATGAACTCCCTGATCGCATGATCGTAGGTTCGCTGTGAACTTGGAGAAGTCAGACTGTTTAATACGGCCGACTTCGATTGCTCAAGGTCCGGGAGCTTCAGGACATGCTTCGGTGTCCGTTTGCGGTTTGTCTTGCTTTTTGCCATGGGCACGGCCTCCATTCGCCGTGGGAAAAAGCATGATCCAGATGATCTTCTTGTTCCACCGGATCCGGCCGTGTAACTGAGTACTTAACGAAACTTCCGATGGATTAGTAATGTGAAGCCGAAGCACATTTTCACCGCCGCAGGAAGCCCAGTAGGTAAGATCGGTCCCCTGAAGCGCCGCAGGGTCCGGAATCCTGCAATCCAACCTCAACTACCGGAAGCCTGGCGCAGTGCCGCCGTAGGTCTACTGATCCGGCATCAGCCAGCCCGTGCCGTCTGATTGCGTGTTTCGCAATGTCGTGCCCCGGCCGGTGCGCGGAAAGTGTGCCGAAAAGTGGCGGGCCGCTCAGAAGGTGATCGGTCGGAAAGATCGCCGCCAGACTTGCCATTGCACGACGGAATTCCCTGACAAACCCTTCGGGTCGGGCACACATCTCGCACACAAAATGCAGTCCAAAGGCGAATCTGCTCAGCATTCAGGAAGAAATGTCGTTGATAAACGCAAATCAGTTATCACCGATTCAGTTGGGCACGAGTGCCCGGGAAAAATCGTTTCTCAGACACCGACCACTGAGAATTGAACCCTCTCAGATGCCAGAATCGCTCCGAAATGGACCGAGTCAATTGCTTTCTGTATCCTTTTCGGGTACGATTGACTCCGGAATGGGTACAGCTAGCGCACTTTCGAGCACGCTGTTTGGGCGGACGCGCGGTGCGGTGTTGGCCGTTCTGTTTGGGCATGTTGGCGAGTCCTACTACTTAAGACAACTTGCCCGGATGACGGGGATTACACTGGGGCCCGTGCAGCGGGAGTTGCGCCAGTT
>Ga0182016_10008825_pt1 | contig 10104 bp, 11 predicted proteins | sample 712S2MmetaG_FD_120491 | JGI IMG/M metagenome (GOLD analysis project Ga0182016, IMG submission 120491) | Permafrost microbial communities from Stordalen Mire, Sweden - 712S2M metaG | ecosystem: Environmental > Terrestrial > Soil > Wetlands > Permafrost | place: Sweden: Stordalen | collected... | reverse complement strand
GCGGGACCGTTCGGCGCGCCAACGCCGGGTTTCCACTGCCGGGCTGTATCGAGGATGACCTGAAGAACTTCGGCGTTGTAGCAATTTTCGACCAGGCTCTTGTCCACCCGGTTGCGCTGGAATTCGGTTTGCACAGAGGGACGGTCAAGGAAATCGGGCAGACTGTTGCTGGATGCGATTTCCTCCAGGATCTCCGTCTGCTGGGGAGACAAATCGTCCAGGAATCCAAGGGCGTAGTAGCGGTCGCGATCGCCATTCAGGGCTTGCAGCGTGGCTTCATCCATCTGCCCCGGCTGCCGTTCTGTTTTAAGGATGCCAAAGCAAGCTTTGGCCATCATGTTGCCATTGATCTTTTGGGCCATCCCCTTGCGCGAGGTCCAGGGCATGACCTTCTCCTGCAGGTTGTTGAGCATCTGGCTCTGGGGGCCAATCATGGCGCTGAACGTTTTGAGCTGTTCCGGCGAGGCCACTTGATATTCGAAAGGCTTGATCTTCGGACCGAGCCTGACGTAGACCTTGCTGTTGTTCTTCAGCTGCTCCTGCAGCGGGGGAGGGACACTCACGTCCGCGAAGGTGCTGGGCCCGTCGAAGAACTCGTTGACCTCGGTCGTGATCATGTAGAGCTTGCGCGCCGCGATCATGTAGCCTAGGTACGAAAGGTTCTTTGCCTCATCCGTCATGGTGGAGGAAGCTTTGGGGCTGGGCCGGGTGCTGTCCTGGACTTTTTGAGAAAGTCGGCGGGCCGCCTCTTCGGCCAATTTGTAAGCCTCTGGGCATGTTTGCTGCCAGCGGGCCAGCTCCGCCTCTTCGACATCCATGTAGGGCGTTACCTTGGCAAATCTTCCTGCCGTCTGGTCGTAGAGCCACTCCACGGCATTGCGATGCTGGACCGCGGGGTGGGCCAGCGTTTCTTTGAGCCCGGGAATGCGCTCAATGAACAGGTTCGTGGCGGCCGCGCGGGACGGATCCGCGTTCATGCCGGCCAAGGCATCCTCCCACTCATAGCCAAAGTCTTCGTCGATTTCGGGCGTTCGTATTTCCAAAGCGTTGAGAACGGCCCGCTGTGCCGGAGTGCGCAAGAGCGCCATTGCCTCTGTGCGGAGGTCCGCTTGAAGCATGCTGGGCGGGTCGCTGTAGCGGGAGACCAGGCTGAACATCTGCTGCTTGGAGGCGAGCTCTAGCTTGCCAATGGCTTTATAGCTGGGCTTCTCCGGCTCAGGTTGCTTATTTTGTGCGGGCACTTGCATACTTGCTGTAATTATACCAAGCTGAAGTGTCCTCCCGACCGGCTTTATTGAAGAATTTTGCTGAACTACTAGCTCGCCTTGGTGTCATTTTCAAAATGGATGTCAGTGGGTCACAGTCGACGACACTGAGTCACATACGTTGCGACTGACACTTGTGTCGCTACGCTTTGCGGATTGGGGTTGCAACAAGCCTGGTTTGTCCTGCTCCGGGACCGAGGTCACCGAAGGGGAGTAGTCCAGATCATCTTCCAGCCGGAGGCCGCCTCTTGCTGAACAAGGCCCACTTCGGGTTTTGCCGGGGTAGGTGGTCTTAGCCAACAAGTTTCCAAGTTTCCTCCATCCCTTCCACGGATGCCTGTTGCCATCCGTTACAGGTGGCAGCAGGGTCTTCGGGTTTCCATGTGGCGCGCCACTTGTGGATACCGCGCATGGACGGCGCACAAGTCCCTTTGGGCCAGTTTCATGCTGGAGCGGGGAGTTCCCACGCAGCCCGTGGCGAGCTGCAGGAAACTGTTGGGCGGGAAAGAAGGAGTTGGAAGCGCCAGATCTTCTCGATTTACGCCCGCCTTGAACTTTACGATGAAATATCCTTCGGTTTCCGGCGAGTAGGCGGCCTCGGAGCCGTCGCATGGCTTGTGGTGCTTGATGCTCATTGTTTGATATTCGATGGTTTGGGTGCGTTTTGGCTGGCCCGTTCCAGCGGGGTCAGTGCCGACGGCAGCCCGCACGCCTCCATGAGCCGTTCATGGGCGTCCATGAGATCATGCATGCGTTTGCCCGCCTCTTCGACTCCATTCACGTTTCGAAGCATGATGTGGGGGCATTCCTGGGCTCTGTCGTGGGCCTGCAAATACCTGTTGGCTGCCGTCGCAAACGCTCCACCCTTGGCACCTTCCTCGCGGCAGGCTTCTAAAAGGGCAGCCTTGGTGTCGTCCCTGCGTTGGAGCCGGCGTTCAGCTTTGGGATCTTTTGGACGAAAGGTCTGGTAGGTCTGAACTATTCCAGATGCTTGGAGCCTGGCTTGGGTGTAGTCCGCGGCTGCATCTTGCAAAGTACTCATTCGTGTGATCTTGTTAGGTCGAGTTTTATTGTAGGACTTCCTAACCATCCTAGATACCACAGCGTAAAACTAAATACGCTGAACTTCTACAAAAACCGTATAATGCATTAAGAGGTGCATTGTGATCCTCTCGAATCTAGGCATTTTAGCTGCAATGAAGGCTGGCCGCCTGCGAATAGACAACTTGGCAGGGCTGGACCCGTCGCTGGAGCCGTTCAACACCAGTTCGGTGGACCTTCGGCTGGCTCCGGAGATATACATCCCTAAACGCCTTGAAAAGCCTTGGGACCTCCGGGTGGATTACCCAGGAAACTACCTGCTGGAGAACTCAGAGCATGTGATCATCACCAAGGAAAAGCCGTTTGTGCTGGAACCTCATGTGTTCGTCTTGGGCTGGACCATGGAACACGTTTCCTTTCCAATGGATGACAACGGCCCTTGCTACAGCGCACGGGTCGAAGGGAAAAGCAGCCGGGCCCGGTGCGGCCTTGTAGTACATCTCACCGCGCCCACCATCCACAACGAGTTCAATGGCAAAATTGCGCTCGAGATGGTGAACCTCGGCCTGACCCCGATCTTCCTCCACGCCGGCGTCTACATCTGCCAGCTGGTCATAGAGCAATTGGACCGGCAGGCGGTGACGGCGCCCAATCAGTTCTCCGGCCAAGCCAACCCGGTCGGAACCAAACGCTGATCGGTTTACTTGACGTACACCTTGTAGATGTAGGAATCCCCGCGGGAGCCGTGCTGGTCATGGGCCGTGGCCTGGACCATGTAAATGCCGGCATCCAGAGGGCCCAATTGGAAGCTGTATGGAGGCTGTGTCAAGATCGAGACGAGCTTGCCATCAATGATCAGGTTCACGTCCGTGATGGCATCCGCTTGGTCCGGATCGACGACCGAAACGTCCAGTTTGTAGGCTGAGGCGACACCCAGCGTCATGCCGTCGGTGATAATCGGTATCGTGACGGTAGGGGGATGGTTTTCGTGAACGCTGATGTTGTTGGCCGTGGCGCAGGCTGTCAGGCCAAATTCGTTATAGGCGGTGATGGTTACGGTTTTGGTGCCAACACTGTCTGGCTTCCAAGAGCCGCTTACCGCGTTGTCCACACAGGGCAATGTGCCTGCCTCTTCTCCATTGACTTTGACATCCACTTTTATGACTTGACATTGTGAGTCCGTGACGCGCGCGACCAGACGGATGGTCTCGCCAAGGGCGTAATCCTGATGGTTGGTGGGTGATATCAACCGGATGGAAGGTGGTATGGCCATGGCGTAGCGGTTCTGCTTGGGCAAAGCCAGGAAAACCGCGGTGCCGTTGGTGAGCCCCGTGTTGGGGGCCAGGATAACCCACCGGCTGGCTTTGGGGATGTCATAACCGGCGCCGCGGAGCACGTTGATGAGGTCCTTCAAGTCCGTGACGTGGGCCAGCTTCTCGAAGTCGGTATTCCAAAACTTGTAATAGGCTTCCTGGATCCGGTAGGCACTGTCGTGGATGTCCGCTTCCGACGTGGAGCAGTTCTGATACGCCAGTAGCGCACAGGCAATGGCTAAGATGCCCATGAGCCAACTTTCCGCCTTGCGAGGACTAAATTCCATTTGCAATGACTCCTTGCCTTAGTATATGTCGGGAAAAGCCACGCTGCCTCAGTTTTTTGAGAGAGGCCCGAGCTTTGCGCGGATGTCATCCAAAATGATCTGGCTGGTTTGCTGGACGGTCAGGCCGGAGGTATTGATGCACTTGGCGCCAAGTCCCAGCATCAAAGGGGCGGCTGCGCGCTGGCTGTCCTGCCGGTCCCGGACTGCCAAGTTGTCCGCCACCCCGCCGGCCCCGCGGCGTTTGGCCCGCTCTTCCAGACTGGCGTCCAGGTAGTACTTGAAGTCGGTCTCCGGGAAAACGCTGGTTCCTATGTCCCGGCCCTCCATGACCAGGCTGCCGAACTGCGCGCATTCCTGCTGTTTTCTTCTCATCCACTTCCGGACCGCCGGGACAACCGCAACGAGAGAAGAACCTTGACTGACTTCGGGAGTTCGCAAGGCCTGATCGTCGGTCAAATCCTTCAAAGTGAGGCGCACCTGGTTGCCAACCACCTCCAGTTTGGGCTTCCAATGGGTGCAGGAGCGGGCGACGGACGAGGCGCTTTTGACGTTAATCTTGTGGTGGATGCAATGCCAGGCCAGGGTTCGGTACATGGCGCCGGTGTCCACGTGGAGGAAGCCAAGAGCCTCGGCCACAATGCGGGCGTTGGTACTCTTGCCGCTTGCGGCCGTGCCATCAATTGCGATTACAACGCGCCGGTCCATAGTGAATTATAAAGTTGTACGCCTGTAGTGCCTGATGAAAACTTGCCGGCTTAGGAGGTAGAACATGACCGCCACTTGCTGATAGTGCCGGGCCGTCAACGCCGCGATCCTGTTCATCTCGGATCGAGTGCAAATCAGCCGGACTGGAATCATCCGTTCAACCTGCAGGTTGCCGGATGGCGTTACCCACTGGCCCTTGGCCGGGCTCAAGAGTGTCAGCCCTCTGCTGACCTTGCGCACTTCCTGGTCCCAAAGCCGGTGGTGGGATCTTGGCACCTTTCTGCCATTGACCGTGACTGGTACGAGTATCTCCCACAGCGATTGCTTTTCCATAAAACTTTTTAAGCGGCCTTCAGCTGCTCCTGCTGCTTGTGCAAGCAATCGGGGCAGGTGAACGTCCCTGTTTCCGGATCGTGGACCATGGCTTCCTTGTGCGCGGTGCGCCCGCAAACCTCGCATCCGCTGTAAAAATTCATGAGGTCGTCGCACTCGGGGCAACCCGGGCAGGTGTCGATGTGGTGGACGTTCTTGGCGTCAATCCGGTTGAGTTCCGCTTGGAGAGCGGGCAAATGGGACTGGGCCCATTCAGCCGCGTCTCGGATTAGTAGTCGTTCGCGCACACCTTTTGTTTGGCGAGGAAATGGCCCGAGGCCAATGCGAGTGCCGACGGGTTGTGTCTGGGCTAACTCGATTGGGTCTTGAAAATTTGCAATTAGGCTCGCCTTTGGCGGGCACTGCAAATGACTCCACGCCGCGTGCATTGGCGAGGATGACTGCCGGCACCAGATCGCCGTCCCGCGCGAGCGAATGGCGAGCAACCGTTTCCACGTGCCGAAGAAGGCTCTGCAATTTTGGCGACATATCAGGTGAATTCATAAACGTGGCGTGACATTTTGCGGATGGTCGAAGGCTCTTTGACCAGCTTTGCCAACGGTTGGGTGAAACCAAAATAGGGCGCAAGGGCGCCGATCAACTCTCATTTAACGAAGTCTCCCGTATGCTTTGGTTTGACCTTGGAAACGCTCAAATGAAGCGCCCGCGTCGGCGGTGCTCCTGGCGGATGGATTTCCACGCTGAAGCAGATGCGCCATCGGCCGGCGATGTCACACCAGTGCTGAGGATCGAAACCAGGCAGGGGAGATCTTCCCGCCAATGCTTCAGCAATCTGGATCGGATGCTGGTGCGCGTAGTTCACAACTCGCTGGATGCTGGCTTTGTCTTCTTCGCTGAAGTTCATGTCATGCGAACGCTTTTTCCAGTTTGGCGTTGCTGTAGCCAAGCGGGATCTTCTCCTGCTCGAGGCGCAAATCATTGGCGGCCACCAGGTCGTAGGCCGCTCGCTCCTCCGGGGTCAGGTTCTTGGGTGTTTCCCCGGCTTTTTCCCCCTTCCCGCACAGGGAGCGCAGGTCCGTGAGCGTTTGGATGTCCATCATGGCACTTCGGATATTGGGATAGGAAGATCGCAGACGGGCTAGGATTTGCAGCCCATGCTCGTCGATGTCGCCCCAGTATACCACATCGCACTGGCTGAGCCAGTCCACCCTGGCCAGCAACTCTGCGGCTCTGCCCTGGCCAAAGATGCCAAGCGCGTTTGGAAGGCCGGGCAAACATTCCAGATTCATCAGGTTCTCAGTGATGATAATGCGCAAACCTTTCGCCGGCAGCGCGCAAAGGCGGTCACGGGGCAGACCCATGCGTTCATCGGTCAGGTTAAACCGGGTCATGAGCTTAGGATCGAGCGCGCGGAACCGAATCGTGTGTTCGACGGGCTTGAGGCCAAACTTCTCCTCAAAACCCTGGCCATTTGGATCCTTGGAGCTTTCCGGCAGGACCGTCATCAAGAGGCTGGTCAACACTTCCGTGTGTTCCTGGATGAATTTGGTGTGAACAGGGATGGGCAATTGCCGGATGTAAAGTCCTGGTCGTGGAATGCTCAGAAAATAATCCCCCACCACGAGGATATCGGTCCAGTCACTTTCGTATTCAAGCACCCAGCGGATGTGGGATGCCAGCCAGGCCTCGATGGCGGGGTGCCAGGCTTTGGTGACGGCGACGTTTTGCTTAAAGAGCGCCACTTCCCTCTGCTTTGCCAGAGCTTTTACGAACTGCTCCTCCGTATCAAACCGGACTTGGGAAGGCAATCTTTGGGGCCCCCACATGCGGGTATTCCGCTCTTCGAATTCGATGACGTAACCGAAGTTGCCGTTTGCCAGGGCTTCTATTTCATCCTTGAGCTTGGAGAAGTCGTCGCTGGGGGACGGCCGGCCGAAACGTATCCGCATCGGGAACAGGTTCTCACCGGTGACAACAGCCCGCAGATAAGTGTAGTACTTTTTCCCGGCCGCGGCGCGTATTTCAGTTGGGCTCAGCATCGACTTTTTGGGCGTTTTTGGCTTCCCAGGCCTTTCGGACCTCCAGATACCGCTCCCGCGTCGCGCGCGTCAGGGACGAACAGTGTGTGCTCAAGTTCGTGTTGGCCAAATGGTAACTGTCCACATAATTTTCCACGATGCGGCTCTTGGCGTCCCACGGGTTGATGACGATAAGCTGCAGGTCGAGGGCCTGGAAGAGCTCCAGGGCTCGTATCGAGTTGTCCGGGTCGGTTTTGGCAAAGGCTTCGTCCACGAGCACCAGGCGGAACCGGTTGAGGTCGTCGCCATTGCCCGTCAGCCCATATTGCGAGGTGATGGCGGAAGCCATGATCGTGAAGGCCAGCAGCGTTTTCTCCCCGCCGGACTTGCCCGAGGAAACGGCGTAATACTCAACCTCAGTGTTGTCCGCGGTGTCGAGTTCCTGCACGCCATAATCCATCCAGTTGCGGACATCCGTGACTCTGGCGGTCCACTCCGGTTGCTTCTCGAAATCCGCGATGAGTTCGCGAATGTTTTTGTAAATGGCGTCTTGCTCACTCGGCTCCGGCAGAATGCCCCTGGTCAGGCAGGATTTGAGGCGGGCCCGGAATGTGCGGATTTCGTCTGAGTTGGCCGGGGTGACGCGGATGTGAACGTAGGTTTCCCTAGAAAACTTCGTGTGCCGAAGCGTCTGGTTCACCACGTCGATCCGGTCGCGAATGTCCTTCTCGTCCTGGACCAGCTTCATGTTAAAGGCCGCCATGTCCATGATGAGCTTGGTGTTCAACAGGGAGAAAAAGCGCTCATGGTGCTTGGGCAGCTCCTCGCCTTTGATCTCATCGCGCAGCTTGATAAACTCTGATCCGTAGGCGATTTCGGCCATCAACGAAGCCCTCTCCTGGGGATACTGCTGCAGGAATTTCTGCATGGCCGGCAGGATGTACCCTTGGAATGCGTCCATTTGCCCTTGCAGCGTGCGGAGCTTTTCTTGGATCTTCCGGTCAACCGCATTCTGCACGGACCCAAAAGTGTCGAGGGTGAGTTTGTTGTCCCCTTGCAGTTCGATGATCTGAGTCTGGAATTCCTCGGCTACTAGAGGAACTCCTTCCAGCTCTTGCTTGAGCTGGTTGACCCGGCGGGTGTTGTCTTCCCGCTTGCCGCCCAGGCTTCCAATTTCCTGGTTCTTTTTCTCCAGCTTTTGGGCCAATTGCGTGAGATCCCTGTCGACCGCGTCCAATTGCCGCTGGAGCTCCCGGACCTTGTCGGAGGCCTTTTTCAGGCGTTCCTGCTCATCATGCAGAGAGATCATCCTCTCTTGGAACGGCCGCGGATCGAGGGCGCAAATCAGCTTTTGAAGGAGTGAAAAGGCGTCTAAGATGGCCGCATGACGACTACCAATGAAATGGCAGTTAGTTTACCTCACTCCGACCTTGAGTTGGAGGCGTTGTTGCCAGCCGAACCGGAACGGTTGCTTCGCGGGCTGGCCGGACAGATGCAGGACTCGGCCCTCTGCGCCGATCAAGACCTGGGCCACATGGAAGAGCAATTGTTGCGCGGCGGGCATGAGGTGTTCCGTCAGATGCTGGAAAAGGCAGCGCAACTCAAAGCCGATCAAGCGCCGCCGATTTGCCCGGTCTGTCAAAATAAGTTAAGCCGTTGGAAGCAAGGCCATTGCACCAGTATTCAAAGTCGGTTTGGCCTCCTTCGCATCCAACGGGCACGAGGCTGTTGCAAACGGTGCCGCAAATGGCGTTTTCCAGCCGATGTCCTGCTGGGCCTGCCAGAGGAAGGCACGCAATCGCCTGCGGTGCAGGAAATGGCGGCTCTGACCGTGAGCAAGATGCCAGCCCCGGAAGCCGAGCAAGTGGTGGAGCGCCTGGCCGGGGTCAAGATTTCAGCGGCCACTTTGGCGCGGCAAGCCCGCCAGCAAGGCCGGCGAGCCGAGCAAAAGCGAAAGGAAATGGATGGGCAAATGAGTCAGCCGGTGGGCCGTGCGCAACAAGACAACGACCTGCAACTAAAGTTGGCTTTGGAGCCGTTTACACTGGTCATTGAATTGGACGCCTGGAACATTCGGGAACGAGACGCTTGGGGCCAAAGCGAGGCCTTGCGCCGGAAAGGAGAGGAGCCTTCCCGCTGGCATTGGGCCTATGGTGGCACCTGCTTTCGACTGAGCCAGCGCACCGAAACGGCAGGAGGACGCCCCACGATTTTGAGCCGCGGCTACGCCATGACGCGCGGAGGAACCGACGCCCTCAAAGAGCAGTTATGGGCCGAAGCCATGCGGCACGGCTTGGGCCGGGCCGGCGAAGTCCTGATCGTGGCCGACGGCGCGGCCTGGATCTGGAACCTGGCGGGCGACCGCTTTGCCGGCGCACGCCAGCGCGTGGACTTCTACCACGTCAGCCAGCATCTTTGGGCGGTCGCTCACGCCTTGCACCCCGACGATGAAGCCGCCGCCAAAGGATGGGTGCAGCCGATGCTCGACAAGTTGAAAGCGGACGCCAGTTGCGAAGTCATCACCGACCTGGAAGAACTGCGACAACGGTTGGAAGGCCCCGCGCGCCAACAGGTGGAAAAAGAAGTCAACTACCTGCAAACCCATCGTGATCGACTCGACTACGGAACGGCCCGCCAGCGCGGCGAACCGTTGGGCAGCGGAGCGATGGAATCGACTTGCCGACAATACCAAACCCGCTTCAAGCGCACCGGACAGTTCTGGAGTCAAACCGGGGACGAAGCGCTGATGTGCCTGGAAACATTCCGACGCAACGGACGCTGGCACATCCTATTCCCTCATTCCAAATCAGACCCCTCCAAAAACTGATTTGCGCCCGCGGATCGATCTCATCAAAGTTCTCGATCGCCAGAATGAGTTTGATAGCGGACAGTTTCTCGTTAATCCCCTTGAGCTGCTCCACCGACTGTTTGAACTTGCGGTCGTTGTCGTTGACCTGCTGGGTCAGCAATTCAAATTCCTCCATGAGGGCCGCGAGTTTGCTCTGGGTGCTCCAGCCCAGCACATATTGTTTCCGATCGCTGATGTCGAACCTGTCGTCCTTCACGTGACGGGCGCCGTCTTTGATCATCCCGTTTTTGGTGATGCCGAAATTCTGTTCCCGCAGTTGGTCGACGGTCTCGC
>Ga0182016_10008824_pt1 | contig 10105 bp, 13 predicted proteins | sample 712S2MmetaG_FD_120491 | JGI IMG/M metagenome (GOLD analysis project Ga0182016, IMG submission 120491) | Permafrost microbial communities from Stordalen Mire, Sweden - 712S2M metaG | ecosystem: Environmental > Terrestrial > Soil > Wetlands > Permafrost | place: Sweden: Stordalen | collected... | reverse complement strand
AGCCAGATCCAGACGCCGTAGATGCCGTGATAGAGGATGGGCAGAAAAATGAAGACCCATTCGAGGACGCGAACGAGGGGAAGGCCGTTGAGGAACTTCACCTGGTCGCCATAGGCGATGGGGCCTTTGAGGGCTTCAAAGTTGGAGAGCAGGTGCTCGAGGAGGAACGCGCCGATGGGGATGATTCCGAGCAGGGAGTGGAGCTTGCGGAAGAGGAACTCGTTTCCCTGGGCGGCGCGGAGTGGAGGCACGCCCTTGCGGATGGTCGGGGCTGGGTGTTGGGCTGTTGCCATGGAAATCGAGGCTCCTCAAGTTTGGGAGGGTTCGGTGCGAACGATCTGCTGAATCGGTATCAGATTAAGAGACAGAATTGCAGTGGGTTATCCCTAAGCATTATTGGAGTCCCGGACGATGATCGTCAAGGCGGCGAGCGGGACGAGCTTGGTGCGTTGCCGTGAGACGAAAGTAGCTGGGGAATAGAAGAGTGATGTGAAGTTCGGAGCGCGAGCGCATTTGAGGCGGGAGAACGGTCTCAATTTGCGGAGGGGCGTTCCGCTTTATCGACAACGAGCGCTTGAACAGGGCCTTTTGTCGCTGTGAGTTTCAAGCCTAGTTGCTGCTGAATGGCGGAGAACAGAGGTGCGCTTGGCGCATCCTCGGGGGCGGCTGGAATTTCTCCGCCAAATTGGGTCTCGTCGGGAGCCCATTCGAGGTCGAAGTCGAATCTTCCGATGAGGCCGGTCTTGTCGACCACTGGGCGATCGAGGATAGCGCGCTGAAGGACAGAGACAAAGTCGGCCATGGCGACATTGCGGGCCGGCATGAGGATGCGGTGTGGATAAACGGTGCTGATGGTTTGAGGAGGGTCGTCGGGGGCCGATGTGCTGGCTTTGAGTTTGGGTCCGCCCTTGGCAACGCTGAGCTCGTAGATAGATAACTCTCTGGCTTCGCGATGGAAAGTGAGCTTGAACCTGTCGGCAAGAAGGTTCCGCAGCATCGTCATCTGCTCAGCGTGGGTAGGACGGACGTCGCCGGGCGTGACGGCTTCGATGTTGAAGTGGTCGGATTCGAGCCACGACGGGCCTCCGGAAATTTCGACCGAGTTGAGTTCGTATGCGGCGGCGATCAGCAGCTTGAGGGTGTAGTCCTTGCAGACGAAGCGGTTGATGCTCTGCATGACAATGTAGCGTCCGCCCTTGGGGTCGTGCTCCACCGGCTTGATGGTAGCGACTTCGAATTGATCGAATTTGGGGCGGGGATTAGGGCCAGGCGCGGGAGTCTGGGCGAGGGATAGCGAATTGGAAAAAACGATAACAGCGAGAGGGATCATTCGAAGGTGCACACCGAACCTCAGGGAAGAAATGTTCGTGCTGATCCATTTTCGCACCGGGCAAACTTTGGAATTGGAATCGGCGCTTGACGCGGACGCTGTGGTTTTGCAAAGCCAGGGTTACCAAGCGCGATTGAAATCGGTGAAGAGGGAGCCGGGGTTGTCCGAGACGAGGACGCCATCCTGGTGACCTCCTTGATCGAGGAGGAGCTTTTGGATTGCGCCGTCGTGGAGGACGTTGTTGCGGATGATGCAGTTGCTGAGACCGTGGTAGACGATGCCATATTCAGGGCCCCATAGGCCTTTGGGACCATCGTCCCGACCTGACTGGAAGGTGTTGCCGACGCAGGTGACGCCCTGGGCGCCGTCGAGGAGAAGGTTTGCTGAGTCGTGAGGTTTCGATGCTGCATTTTTTCCGGCGCGCTTGAAGAAGTTTCCGGTGATGGTGATCTGGGTCGAGGGATTGTGAGTGCTGCGGATCGCGAGGCCGATGGTGCCGGCGCGATCGAAGAAGTTGCCAGTGATCTGGTAGCCGTCGGAGCTGTCGAGGAGCATGTTTTCTTCTCCGTTCCACTCGATGCGGTTGGCGGTGAAGGTTACGGATGTGTTCTGCTGGCGGGCAGCGAAGCCGGCGCGGCTATTGCCGGAGAACCAGTTATCGAGGAGAAAACCGTCCCAGCCGCGGAGCATGAGGCCATCGCCGTGATTGCTGTAGAACTCGCAATGACGAACGCTGAAGCACCAGGCGCATTCGAGATGAGCGCCGTCGCCGGTGAAGGAGCCGACCTGGGTGCGTTCGATGCGAAACCCGTCCTCGTGCGCGCCCCACTTGTCGCGGCGGGTGGCGATGCCGTGGACGTCTTTGCCAAGATATCCGCCATCGAGGGCGATGCCGTCTACGGTTGCGCCGAGTGCGTCTGTGAGGTTGAGGAGGCAGAAGGCATCTGGCGAGGCGAGGCGCAGGACGGAGCCGCCGGCGGAGGAGTACCGCCAGGCTGGGGTGCCTATGAGGGCAGTACGCTCGTGGAGATGGAGTTCGCCGGTGAGGTAGACGCCGGGGGACAGGATGACTGCGCCGCTGGATGTGCCAGCGGCGTCGAGGGCCTTCTGGAGGGCTGCGGTGTCGTCGGTTTTGCCGTCCCCGAGTGCGCCGAACTGGCGGGCATCGAAGGTGGTCTGGTGCGTGGTGTCCAAAGGTGCGGCGGAAGCGGTGGTGGAGAGGAGTGCGGCTGCGCTGCCGAGGAGGGCGGAGCGGGCGATTTGGCGGCGATTCGGGAGGGAGTTCATTGGAATGCTCCTCGATGACTTTGGCAGGGCGATTGGCTGCGATGGGCCATGCTAAAGCATATTCACTGTTGTTGTAAGGCGGGCATCCTTCTATCCCACCCTTGGCACAACTGCAAGGACCTGCCAAGGATGGGGCACCCGAGAATGTTGTCGGAATTAGACAAGCATTGGCAGCAGGGCGCGCAGGGCTCGGCCGCGATGGCTGAGGGAGAGTTTGGTTTCAAGGTCGATTTCGGCCATGGAGCGGTCGAGTTCGGGTAGAAAAAAGAGCGGGTCGTAGCCGAAGCCGCCGGTGCCGCGCGGGGAGTCGAGAATGGTGCCTTCGACTGAGGCTTCGGCGGTGTGGAGCGCGACACCGTCGCGGGCGGCGACGAGGACGCAGTGATAGCGGGCGGTGCGCATGCTGGTGGGGACATCGGCGAGGCGCTGCAAGAGGAGCATGTTGTTCCAGACGTCGGTATTGTCGTTTGCGTCAGGTGAGTCGACGAGGCCGGAGTCTGCTGCGAAGCGGGCGGAGCGCACGCCGGGCGCGCCATTGAGGGCGTCGACCTCGAGGCCGGAATCGTCGGCGACGACCAGCTCTCCGGGGGCAAAGCGGGAGTAGTAGACGGCTTTGAGGGTGGCGTTTTCGGCGAAGGTAGCGCCGTTCTCTGCGGGCGCTTCAATGGAGGCTAGGCTGTGGAGGGGTTCGATGGAGATGGAATGGGCCTGGGCGGCGGTGCGGAAGTCGCGGAGTTTGCCAGCGCTGGTGGTGGCAGCCAAGAGGCGGAGGGGCATGGGGGTAGTTTAACGGGCTCGCGGGTTGGGCGGCGATGCTTACACGATCTCGTCGATCACATTATCCAAATTGTTTTCGGCAGCGATCTCGCTGTTGCCGGTGGCGGTTGCACCGGGAACATTGGGAACGGAAACGGTGTATACGCCATTGGATTCCTCGACAGTGCCGGCGTATTGCTGGCCAGCGACTGTTGTGGAGTAGGAACCGATCAATTGCTCGACGGCGCTGGCTGTGCTGGAGGCGACCGGCGCAGGGGCCGCGGCGTGTCCTCCTCCGCGATGCGCTCTGAGGGCAGGGGTGCCTGCTGGCGCAGTTGATTGAGCAGGGCTCGGTTGCGCAGGCGTCGATGCCACGCTCGTTGCAAGGGCAGGCAAGGTGCTGGAGGCGATAGCGACAGTCTTTGCGGCCAAGGCTGGGTTAAAGGCCGGCGTGATGGAACTAATCGCGGAAATAGCGCCAATCGACATTGTAGTTGCCTCCGGGAGCGAATCGGGCAAGCAGCGTGAACCTGGCCCACTTCGTTCATCGGCGGATGGGGGACGAACATCAGGGCAAAAAAAGAGAAACTTCGGAGATGAGAAACTTTGGCTATCTTCGGACTTTGGGCTGTGGATGGGGCGATGGGCCGGGGTGGAGGCGCGGCGCAAACTCTTGGCCGATGGGGATGGTTAGCTGGGCTGGCGCGAAGGGTGTCAGGAACTGAGAGAGGCAAATCGGAATTGGGATCGCCGCCGATGACAGGGCCGATGCTATTCTTTCTTTCCAATGGAGGCGGGAATGCGACACGGTTTGTTCTTGGCGGGGTTGATTGCGATATCTGTGGCGGCGCTGGGGCAGGTTGCTTCGACCAGCGGGAATGGGCAGGGCAGCGATTCGCAAGCCAGGACTGTTCGGTTTGATGATTCTTCGACGGCGACGCAGGTGCTGAAGGCTCGAGGCGAAGGGGTGCAGATTTATGCGTGCGTGAAGGGCGATGACTGGGCGTGGAAGCTGAAAGCGCCGGAGGCGACGCTGTTCGATGAAAACCACAAGGCGATCGGCAAACACTTCGCAGGCCCAACTTGGCGGCTCGATGATGGAAGCGAAGTGCAGGGCAAGATGCTCGAGAGCAAGCCCCAGGCGGGGACGATTCCGTGGCTGATTCTTATGGCGAGGACGACTGGCGGCGAGGGGCGATTGAGCCGTGTGGATGCTGTTCGCCGGACCGAGACACAAGGTGGATTGGCGCCCACGACTGGATGCGACGCGCAGCATGAAGGGGCGGAGGTACGAGTGGCCTATTCTGCGATGTATAGTTTCTTCGACACGAAGTAGCGCCGCCATTCACGGGCCACCGTGAATGAGCGGGAGCAGGCGAGTTCATGGACAGATTGACGCGACGTCGGTTTCTGGGTAGGGCCGCATCTTCCGCGGCAGCTCTCGCGATAGGCACTCCGGGAATGAGTTTGCAGCCGCTGATTGCGACCGAAACTCTATTGCGGGGAAGATTCCTGACCCACATTTCCGTGGTGCGGGTGAATCAGATAGAGGTGACGCCGGAGCGCTCGATTGGCCAAGACGAGTCTGCCGACAACAGCCCGGAGCGAATCCGTTCGCGGCGTGAGGCCTTCCAGAGAGGATGTCCTGACGGCCGGATGACGTGGGCAATCAGCTGGCTGGCTTTGAACGATGGCCGGAAAGAATATCAGGAAGCCCGGCGCCTGCTGGCCTCGTTTCACGATCGATATGGGGACGAAATTACCTTCTTCCCAGGGGGCTACTTCGCGCCCATGTACGATTCGCGCGAACACATCCGGCAGGTCATTCACAAGTCGCTTGGCATGATCTCTGCGATGGTGGGTGGCGGTTACCGTCCCGAGTGCCTGGTTGCAGGATTCATGGACGCTGAGAACCAGCGGCTACTCGCTGCGGATGAAGGCATTCACGTGTGCCAGGGCCAGATATGGAGCCAACATGCGATCGACAACGGAGATGGAGACGGAGGCGTTTGCTATCCCTACTATCCGAGCCGCGAGCACTACCTTAAGCCAGCCCAGGGTGCGGGGGATTTGATTGACTGCGTCTGCCTGGACGGCTGGACTTGTGATTTTGTCTCTGCGCGGCGCGATGGATTTCAGGGAGGGTTCAACAGCCGGATGGGCGTCGGCCCGATCGAAACGGTCGGCAATCTGGGCCGCGTGGCTGGACGCAGGGAGATGATGGATACCACGGCGATGCATTTTGACACCGGCTGCGCATTGAACGGCTTTGGCTGGGTGACGGCGATCTGGGAAGTATCGATCGGGCACGACGAGGATTTGACCTGGTGGCTGCAGGCTGTGCGCGAGAGGTGGCCCGATACAAAAGTTATCCCGGAAGGAGAATTCGGGCTGACGTGGCGCAGGCATTTCGCAAGCAATGCTTTGCTCAACTACCGCTTCGATGCCAAAGGAACCGGCGCACCGGGTTCGGAGAAAGAAACGGAGATCAAGTGGTTTATGAATCGGGAGTTTCGGCTGGCGCTGATCCGCGACTGGGTGAAGGGAACGCCGCCGCTGGTGCTGGACTTTACCCGTTACGACCTGAAGGCTGGGGAACCGCAGGGGCTGCAGCGCGAATGGAGCTTGATGAATGTGCTGAACCAGAAAGGCACGCGACCGCAGGACAGGCCCGTCCCCTTGGAGGCGCTTCTAGCCGAAGATCAGCGTCGCATCTACAGTCGCTATCCGGAATTGAAAAGCTGACGATCTTTGGGCTCAAGTTCGCAAAGGAGGCAAAAAGCTCGCGAATCGTACAATTGAGGGTTGGTGCGAGCGCTGCGGCTGGCGCTGCCGGCGAGGAGAAGACATTGATAGAGCGGTATACGCGGGCGGCGATGGGCCGCATCTGGACGGAAGAGAACAAGTACAGTTGCTGGCTCCGGGTCGAGTCGGCGGCGAGCACGGTGCTGGCCGAGGACGGAGTGATTCCAGCGGACGCGGCGAAGGCGATTGCGGAGAAGGCTGGGTTCAGTGTGGCGCGGATCCAGGAGATCGAGGCCGAGGTGAAGCACGACGTGATCGCCTTTGCGACGGCGGTTGCGGAGACGCTGAAGGCGCAGGGGCTGGAGAGCGAGTCGCGCTGGCTGCACTATGGGCTTACTTCGAACGACGTGGTAGATACGGCGCAGTCGCTGCAAGTGAAGGAGGCTTCGGGGCTGATTCGCGATGGACTGTTGAAGCTGCTGGCGGTGCTGAAGCGGAGGGCGATTGAGTTCAAGCACACGCCGACTATTGGACGGACGCACGGGATTCATGCGGAGCCGACGACGTTTGGGTTGAAGCTGCTGAACTGGTACGCGGAGATGGAGCGGAACCTGGCGCGGTTTGATGCGGCGGCCGAAGACATGCGAGTCGGGAAGCTTTCGGGTGCTGTTGGAACCTTCGGACATCTCAATCCAAAACAGGAAGAAAAAGTTTGCGAGCGGCTGGGGCTGAAGCCTGCGCCGGTGGCTACGCAGGTGATTCAGAGGGACAGACATGCGGCGTATATTTCGACGCTGGCGCTGATTGGCAGCACGCTGGACAAGATTGCAGTTGAGGTTAGGCACCTGCAGCGGACGGAGGTGCGGGAGGCGCAGGAATATTTTAGCGAGGGGCAGAAGGGTTCGTCGTCGATGCCGCACAAGAAGAATCCGATCACGAGCGAGCAGATCAGCGGGCTAGCGCGGGTGCTGCGGGGAAATGCGCAGGCGGCCTTCGAAAATATTGCGCTTTGGCATGAGCGCGACATTTCTCATTCGTCGGTGGAGCGGGTGATTTTTCCTGATTCGACGATATTGGTAGATTATCTGCTGGCGAAAACGGAGAACCTGATTGACCGGCTGCTGGTTTATCCAGAGCGGATGAAGAAGAACCTGGAGTTGACGGGCGGGTTGATTTTTTCAGGGCAGCTGCTGCTGGATCTGGCGGAGGCGGGAATGACCCGCGAGGACGCGTACAGCCTGGTCCAGGCGCACGCGATGCGAGCGTGGAAAGAGGATTTGGTGTTTCGCGACGAGGTGGCGAAGGACCCGGAGATTACGAAGTTGTTGTCGGCGGAGAAGCTGGCGAAGACGTTTGATTACATGCGTCAGTTGGGCAATGTGGATGCGATTTTTGGGAGAGTGTTGGGGGAGTGAGATTTAGTTTTCAGATAGCGGGTTGATCCATTTGAGGCCGGGGAAACGGGCGAAGTCGCGATCCGTGGAGTAAAGCACGCCACCGTTTTCCATTGTCAGCGCGGCCAGTTCGGCATCGGTGGTCAACGGCCCGGTTGCCTTGCCTTCCAGAAGGATGCGCCGGAAAAACGCCCAATGGCGATCGCCGGGGGCGAGCAGGTGCACAACGGGAATCGAGAACCATTCATCGACAATCTCGGTCGCCTCTTCCATGGAGAGACGATCACCTGGAAGATGCCTGTTCGTAATGATCCGAATGAAGGCGGATACGGTCTGCCAGGGAAGGCCGACTGCTTCCGTGCCTGAGAAAATGTCTTCCACCCATAGACGCGCATTTTTTTGGTTGGACGCCGATTTGTTATAGGCGTAGAGCAGGAGATTTGCGTCAAGAACGATCAACGGTGTTCCGGCCCTTCGAGTTCCTCGATAATTTCAGCAATGTTGTCGTAATTCCCGCCTGGGGGGAGCCCTAACGCGCGCGCCTTCACCTTGAACCGACGAGGCGGCTGCGGTTGGCGCGACAGGGCCAAGCCGAGGCTGAGCAGATTGTTGACGACCGCCTTGAATGGTTTGCCGGTACGGCGGACCTCTTGTTCAAGTAGCACGGCAATGTCATCGTCGATGGAGAGAGTTGTTCGCACATCATGATGCTAGAAGTAGCGGCATCATGATGTCAAATTGAGATCCGGGACTCTTTGATCGCCGGGGCATCGAGGCTTGGGCCATTTGGATGACATTTTCAGGAGGTTGGCTTAAGAGTAAAGTTGAATCGATAAGGTGGCAACACCTCATTGCGGGGCAAAGGACGAATCGTGAGTTGGGCAGTTCGGGCGATCATTGTTTTGGTTGGCATGAGTCCTGCGATGGCGCTTGCCCAATGGCAAGCTAAGCAGGCCGCACAAGAGTCGGAACCTTCTGAGTTCTATCCTGACGACTGGAATAGGGGATTTGACGAAGCGGATCCTCCTTCGGACGCTGTGCTCGATGCGCTTCTGAAGACCCGTGAGGCAAATGAAAACGCAGATCGATTGAAAGGATTCGATCGCGAAGGACTTCGCAAATTGTTCCGCGTTGTTCGTGTTCATCTTGCAGGGACCGGTGAGGCGGATGAGGTTGTCCTCGGTCTTTTCCCGATGAGCGGAGCCGACTGCGATTGGTTCTGGGTTGTGCGCGACAGGGGTGATCGTGTGCGGGTGATTCTGTTTACAAACGAAGATGGCATCTATCTCCTAAACACGAAGACGAACGGCTATCGAGAAATAAGGGGTGTTTGGAGTTCCGGAGCCGGATATTCGATTACTAGACTCTATCGCTACGATGGAACGACCTATACACTCGCGTATGAGCGTACGCGCCAGGAGCTTCTTCCCAGGGCAAAGCAATGAACCTTACTATCGCAATCACGGGCGCATCGGGCGCGGTGTTTGGGCGGGAGATGTTGCGCGCGCTGGAGGCGGACGAGCGGGTGAAGCGGGTGCATTTTGTGGCGAGCGAGAACTCGCTGAGGGTGATGGCGGAGGAGTTGGAGTTGAGCGGGCGGACGGGGTTGCTGGAGAAGTTACTGGGGCATGAACCCGCTAAAACGATTCAGCATTCGGACGTGAATATTGGGGCGGCGATTGCGAGCGGGAGCCATCCGTCGGATGGGATGATTGTGCTGCCTTGCTCGATGGGGACACTGGCGGCGATTGCGAATGGGTTGGCGAATACGCTGATTGCACGGGCGGCGGATGTGACATTGAAGGAGCGGCGGCCGCTGGTATTGTGTGTGCGAGAGACGCCGTTTAATCGGATTCATCTGCGCAATATGACCTTTGCCGCGGAGGCTGGAGCTACGATTTTTCCTTGTATTCCGTCGTTTTATAACCATCCGGTGGATTCGGAGGAGATGGCGCGGCAGTTTGTTTATAGGGTGTTGGGGCATATTGGATTGGTACAGGCAGGGGCGTATGTTTGGAAGGCGGAAGAGGGTGGGGTCTAGGGTCTGGGGCACAGAACCGAGATGTGGGGCATCCGGCGTCAGGGAGAAAATGAACATTGGGAACATTTTTGGGGTAGCGGTGTCTAAACCTTTATGCGTGGGGAGGGGGTCGGGCACCCAAGCTGCTGTTTCTCAATCGTTTCTGCAAATCGTTGCTTGTCAGGGTGGGCTTGGCTTTCTATAATCAAGGCTCACCGCAGTGGAAGCCGTGGTATGGTTCACCAGACACCTTGGTAAGGGACCGGGTGATCAGAATCGGTTGCGACCTCCGCTAGCGGGTGCTAGATTTTAGATTCCCATTCAAGATTTTCCCAGGAGCACTGAATGAAGAAGTTAGTCTTTGCGTCTGTGATGGCATTGGCGAGCCTGAGCCTCGTTTACACGCCAGCGCTGCGAGCCCAGGACATTACCATCAAGGATCCGGCCGAGTTCAACGCCTACCAGATGGCAACCACGCAATCCGATCCGAAGGCAAAAGCCGCGGCTCTCGAAACCTTTTTGCAGACTTATCCGCAGAGCGTAGTAAAGAAGGCTGTGCTGGTAATGCTGCTT
>Ga0182016_10008822_pt1 | contig 10105 bp, 8 predicted proteins | sample 712S2MmetaG_FD_120491 | JGI IMG/M metagenome (GOLD analysis project Ga0182016, IMG submission 120491) | Permafrost microbial communities from Stordalen Mire, Sweden - 712S2M metaG | ecosystem: Environmental > Terrestrial > Soil > Wetlands > Permafrost | place: Sweden: Stordalen | collected... | reverse complement strand
GACTATTACCCCGTTATTTCAATTCTTTACGGCACCGACCGGACATTGAAAAATAGTGATTTCACCTCGAAAAGTTCACCGGACTTAAGTTTTGGACAGGCCCGGTTCATCCTTCATCTTCACTATTTTCGAAAAAACGACAGCGATCAAACCTGGTGGCGCCCCAGGGATTCATCCGAAAAGAAACTGGGTTTACAGCCCGTCAGTCCCCTGGACGAAAAAACCTTTAACCAGGCTCTGCGCCATGACACCCAAAACGAAACCTTTCTCTACGTGCACGGTTTCTCCACCACTTTTGACGAGGGGGCCAAGGAAACGGCGCAAATCGCTTATGATTTACAGCTTCCGGGAAAACCTTTGCTTTACAGCTGGCCCTCTCACGGCAATATTTCGGTGGGCGATTACAAAGTGGACCAGGACACGGTCAACCAACCCGAAGCCATTGCCCATCTCAAATCCTTTATCCGTCAGGTCCTGCGGGAATCGGGACGGGGACAGGTTCATCTGGTGGGTTTCAGCATGGGAACTTATCTTTTAACCCGGGCCCTGATGGAACTGGCGGATGAGGGACAGGATTTTTCCAAGGTCGGAGCCGTCATCCTGATTTCCGCCGATATCGACGCGGAGGATTTCAAAAATCTGTATTACCCCAAATTAAAAACAGCCCTGGATGGAAAACTCGTCCTTTATGTTTCAGGAAGGGATAAGGCTTTGGAACTTTCCGCGGATTTTCATCATGGCCGGCTGCGCCTGGGCCAGGGTGACGGCAAAGCCACACTGATTGAGGGCCTTACCACCATTGACGCCACTCAAAGCTCTCAGGATTGCGGCATCTGCCACGGTCTGTCGCAGATCAACGGGGTTATCAACGATATGTACCTGTCGCTGCATAACGGACTGCCTCTGAACAAACGGCTCGTGGACGATTATGTAAAAGACGGGAAAAAATATTACCTGCTTTTCGATGACGCCCATTCCATTGAGACCATTGAAGATCATAACTTCGCCATCGCGGGACAACTGGGAACTTATCTCAATAACTTGAAGTTGATCTGGCTTCCCGATCCGGCACTGGAAATCGCGGCCGGAATCAATCACGGCTTCCTGCCCACCGAATTGGAATTGCGCTGGAATCTGGAAACTCAAAACCTCCGGTTTTATTTAAACGGGGGTGTCGACTATTACGACCAGGGCAACGGCTCTACCGCCTGGGCTCTTCATGGCGGACCGGGCCTGGAAGTGGTTTCAGATTCCGGATTGGGATTGAGTCTGGAATGGGACGGAGTGACGGAGCTTTCCCGCTCTTCCGCCGTCCTCAGCGGTTCCTATTTGGACCGGTTATTGAACAACGACGGGTTCCCCTGGAGCGGCTTTCGCTTGCAATTGATTAAGTATTTTGACTTCAACAAGCTGTTGAATTAATCAATTTGGTTTGGAAATGAAGTTTATTTTTTAGACTTGGAAAAATTGATTGGCGGAAAGGCTTCGGTTTTATCCGCGGCTAGAATCAATTCGATCCCGCCGGAACCGTCCGCCGGAACAAACCCCGCTACTTTTAAGCCCCGCATTTTAAAGGTCTCTGCTGAATTCCCGTTTTTAGCAGGCCACGTAAACTCGCCCGAATCATTGGACCCGCTGCTGGTTTGGCCAAAGCTGCTCTTGGCCCAGTTTACAAAATCGGACGAAACGTTCTTATCCAAATAGAAGGTCATATTGCCTGACGGGTCATTTTCTGGAGCCTGGGAAGGACTCATTTTGCCCTCTTTGATCAATGTTTTTATTACCGCCAGACTCAGCGCTTTAAATTTTAAAACCGGCGCCTGAAGGGATTTTCCGTCAGCGGTTTGAACATGTAAAACCAGTCTACCTGATGTTGGAACAACCGGGGTCAGCTGATCGGCTTGAACCGCTTGCGTCAAAGCAAGACAAAACGCTAAAACCAAACCCGTCAACCTGAAATTCCATTCGCGCATAACAACTTACCCCCGATAAAAAATTCACCTGATCAAGTTTATCACTCTAAAATTTTAAGTTTTTTCGATTTGCACAATCAGTTGAATTTGCTGAAGAATGGCCGACACCTTCTCGCATTTTTCCTTCGACCCCACATAAACCAGGGCCTTGCCCTTTTGGTGAACCCGGATGGTCAATTCCACCGCCCGCTCCAGCGCGTAACCCGTGGCTTTTTGGATTTGAAGAATGACTTCATCGAAAGAATGAACTTCGTCGTTAAACAGCATGACCTGCCAGGGATTGCCTAATTCGGTTGCTGTGTTCGTTTGGTTATCGATAACTTCTTGTTCGTTGGTATTCATCCCCGTCCCAATGCGTTAGATTTTTTCCGCGCCGATCCGGTTAATATCCGCGGTGGCTAATATTTTCTTCGGGGCGCCTTGTTTGGCAACCAGAATCATCGCCAGCCCTATCTGGCGGGTGTTTGTCACAAACCGGGGAAAGAGTAATTTTAAGAAAGGATATAAGGGCGCCGCAACCGCGTAAATGGCCCGATAAAGCTTTTGTTTCGAGACAATACCATCCAGGGGCTGGATATAACCGGGCCTGAACATATAAGCCGCTTTAAAAGGCAGTTGAAGCAGGGCGTTTTCGGTCTCACCCTTTACCCTGGCCCACATCACGCCGCCCTTTTCGGTTTCATCCGTTCCCTCGCCCGAAACATAAATGAAAGTCATGGATGGATTAAGCCGGGCCAGGGTCTGGGCCGCCGCCAGGGTGAAATCATAAGTCACATGGCGGTAAGCCGGTTCGGTCATACCCGCGGACGAAACACCCAGGCAGAAAAAGCAGGCGTCGAATCCGGTCAGTTCTTTTTCGAGATTTTCAAAGTGGGTGAAATCCTGATGTTCTATTTCCCGAAGTTTTGCCTGTTTTATTCCTGAGTTTTTGCGAGCGACGGAAAGAATCTCCGAGACCTGGGGATCGGCCAGGCATTCCTTAAGAACACCATGCCCCACCATGCCCGTCGCGCCGAAAAGAATTACTTTCATCGTTTCACCTGAGTGGTTCAATTTTAAGCGGGTAGATCAAAAAACAGAAAATGGGAGTTCTTTTCAACTTCAACCCACAGTTGGCTTTCATCGCTGATGGCAACCCCATCTCCGCTGGAAATGGTTTGACCGTTGAGGCTCAGTTGACCGGACGCCAGCTGCAACCAGCCCTTGCGGCCCGGACGCAGTGACAAATCAATCCTTGTCCCTTTGGTGGGTTTGGCCAGATATAAATCCACATCCTGGTTCATGGTAATGGAGCCTTCCCGGCCGTCCTTCGACAGGGCCAGAAACAGATCGCCCTCATTGAGTTGTTTTGAAAAATCTTTTTGAGCGTAACCGGGCTTCAGATTGTCCGCCTCGGGCAGAACCCAGATTTGAAAAAAATGGGTTTCCTGATCTTTGAGATGGTTTTGTTCGGAATGACGCACACCCGTACCGGCGCTCATGCGCTGAACTTCGCCGGGCAAAATAACGGCGGCGGTTCCCATGGAGTCTTTGTGTTCCAGCGCACCGCTGAGGACGTAAGAAATGATTTCCATGTCCCGGTGGCCGTGGGTGGAAAAACCCGTGCCGCCCTGGATATGGTCTTCGTTGATCACCCGCAGGTCGCTAAAGCCCATGTGGTTGTCGTCCTGATGCTCACCAAAAGAAAAGGTGTGAAGTGATTTAAGCCAGCCAATTTGAGTTAAAAACCGTTCGTCGGAGCGTCTGATGGTAATCATAGTGGGAGTCCTTTATTGAATTGGATTAACAATAGGATTCATCAGAATCACTTCAAGGTAGGCCCTGCTCGAAACTAGGAGCAGAGATCATAAAGCTGGGCGCCCATACCTCGCTGATCCCCGCCAAAACCTTTCGCTGAATTGATTTCATCAAAATGGGGCCGTTCCAAATGCCAGAGAGAGGGATCCACCTTTTTACCGTGTTCCCGCACCCATTTAGCGATTTTCGCCCGCTCGCTATTGGGATCGCCGAAACCACCTGGACCGCCTCCCCGACCACCTGTTTGGGTTCCTCTATTACCATTGCCTTGCCCGCCCTGCCAAGGTTGTCCATTGGGCCCACCGTTGTTACCAAGCCTGCCAAAACCGCCCCGACCCATACCGCCTACAAGCATGTAGCGGAATTCCCCGGCTTTAACCTTGGCGATGAATTGATCCAGTGTGATCGTGGGATCGCCTCCCATAAAACCGCCGATAGAGATAGCGGGTTTCCCCGTGTTAATAATGATGGAGGAAACCGCTTGGCTGTTCTGAGCCACCAGGAAATACTTGGGATTTATTTCATGGGCGTCCAGAAAGGCTACCAGTTTGTCCTCATCAACCTCGCCGCCAAAACCGCCGAAAGCTTGGCCACCGTTGCCGGATAACAAATTTGGATTCGCTTCAACCGAATGATCCGCCACCTCGATAGCCGTCAGCGACCAGATGACAGGGGAAACAAAGAAAAATGTCAAACCGATGACAAAGAAAGTGGGCATCCATCCTTTGGAAAGATTTCCTTTTTGGACCGGTATTCTTAGAACAGCCAAAATTCCAATGGCTAAACCCGCACCCGTCATGATGGGCGTTACCACAGGCTCCCAATGGGGATAAGCGGACCAAATATAAACCTGCCAGAGTAAGGTGAATAAAAAAGCTGTGGGCAGTAAAAACCAATGTTTATCTCCGGCGATAAATGACTTCCAAAGAGCCCTCGCCCCGATACCGGTCAGGGCCGCCAAAGGGGGGGCAAGCATCACGATGTAATAAGTGTGCATGGCGCCTTTCATGAAGCTGAACACCAGGGCGTAGGTTAAAAACCAGCCCAACCATAAAAGCAAAGAGGCGTGGTGTTTTTCGAGCGGCCATCGAAGCGGAACTTTCTTAAACGCGGCCCAAAAACCCAGAAGAACCAAAGGCAAAAACCAAATAATCTGTCCCGCCATATTGGGGTCAGCCAGACGAAGTGGCCCGGGCTGACCCGTACTCATTCCTCCCCCCCCGCGATTACCCCTGCGGTTTTGCGAAACCGGATTTCCATTGGCATCCCTTTGAATATTTTGCGGAGGAGTTTGACTTGCGGCTGAATCGGTCGAAGGAGTCGGAATAGGGTTAGCCGTTATGGGTGAAGCCGCGGTCGGAACTGTCGGGCCGCCCCGTCGCCGGGAAAGCAATCGTTGAAACCCATTCCAACCGAGAGACAAACTGATCATCGAATTATCCTGGGTGCTTCCCACAAAAGGTCTTTGGGAAGCGGGTGTAAAATCCACAGCCAAAGGCCAGGACAAGGCCACCATCGCCAATACTAGCGAGCCTATAGTTAAATCGGCAAAGCGGCGTTTCCAGGGAACGACCGCGCCCACCCAGTAAAGCAAATAGAAAGTCGGCAATATGATAAAGGCCACCATCATCTTGGTGTTAAAGCCCACACCCACCAACGCCAGCGCCAACAGCAATAAACCCCGGCTGGCCTTTTCGACCGCCAAAGACAATGCCCAAGCCGCCAATAGGATCACGAACATCAAACACTCATCGGTGTTGTTGTAACGGTCCACCGCCACACAGATAGGCCCCACCGCCATGGCCAGCGCCGCGATCAAAGCCGCCCAAGCGTCAAACCGGCGGCGAACTAAAAAATAAACCAAAACGACCGACAAAGTCCCTTCAATCACCTGAGGAAAAATGAGACTAAATCCGCTGAAACCCAATAATTTGGCGCTGAAGGTCTGTATCCATAAAGACACCGGGGGTTTATCGACGGAGACCCATCCCACTGGATCAAAGGAGACAAAGAAAAAGTTATGCCAGTTCATCAGCATGCTTCGAACTGCCGCGGCGTAATAGGGATTGCCAAAACCGTTTTGGTCCAGGCCCCACAGCCGCAAACCTGCCGCCAGAACAAGAATAGAAAATAGGCCGAGCCATTCCCAAAATCGTTGGGAATCGGAATTTATGCCTTCTGCGGTTGTTTTGGTTTGCATGGACTTTTAGACGTATGGTTCATGTTTGAGTGTCAGCGAAACATAACCATTTCAGATATCAAAGGCTTTGGCCAGTTCCATCATTTTTTCCAGACCCAGTTGTTCGCCCCGAATTTGAGGATCGATATTCACTTTGGCTAATGCCGCCAGCACTTCCTCGGCCGGTTTTCCCAAAAACTTCAAAGAGTTCGTGATCACCTTACGGCGGCTTTGAAAAATGCCCCGGCTGATGGCGAAAAGTCTTTTTTCAGTGGCGCCGGACAAGGGCAAGTCGCGCTTGAGCTCCAGTTCGATAAAAGCCGAATCCACTTTGGGGGCCGGACGAAAACAACGGGCCGGCACATCCACCACCTTGCGCACATGGCTGTAATAGGCCGCGCAAACGGTTAGAGCCCCATAGGCTTTGCTGCCGGGCTTCGCCACCAAACGGTCCGCTACTTCTTTTTGGATCATCAGGTAAATTTTCCGGACAATGGCCTGGTGCTCGGTTAAAAGTTTGATGATGAGCGGCGTGGTGAGGTAATAGGGAATGTTCCCGGCCACCGTGATAAGCGCGGGCGGCGGAGGCGCGAGCGAAACGATATCCAGTTTCATGATATCGGCCTTAATCAAAGCCATGCCCGGTGTCTGTCCGAACTTGCGTTCCAGCATGGCGAAAAGTTTATGGTCCATCTCCACCACGGTTAACAGCCGGTCTTTTTTTGCCAGTCGTTCGGTTAAAACCCCATAACCCCCGCCCACTTCCAGTAAAACATCCCCGGGCGGACAATCGATGGCCTTGTCGATCTTTTCGACAATATTGTTATCGGTGAGAAAGTTTTGCCCCATGGACTTGCGGGGACGGTATGAAAACTCCTCAAAGAGAGCGGAAATGGATTCCATTACAGGGTTAATTTTTCAGCCAGCTTCATGGCGGCGATCATGCTATGGGGCTTGGCCACACCCTTACCCGCGATATCAAAAGCCGTTCCATGGTCCGGTGAGGTGCGGACATAAGGCAGACCGAGGGTCATATTTACCCCGTTTTCAAAAACCAAAAGTTTAAAGGGAATCAAACCCTGGTCGTGATTCATGCAAAGCACCGCGTCGTACTTGCCCTGCGAAGCCCAATAGTAAAGGGTATCGGGCGGATGCGGCCCCGAGACTTTCCAGCCCTTGCGCTGGTACTTGGCGATGACCGGCTTCAGGATTTTGATTTCTTCTTTCCCAAAAGCGCCATTCTCTCCGGCATGGGGATTCACTCCCGCTACCGCGATGCGGGGGTTGGAAACACCAAACCATTGGCGAAGCGACTTATGGGTAAGGTCTAACCGCTCGCTGACCAAAGCGGGTGTTACGGATTTGACTGAGTCTTTTAAAGCCACATGAATGGACTGAAGCACAATTTTAAAAGGGCCGCCCACCATCATCATGGCAAAAGATTTCGTTTTGGAAAGATGCGCCAATAATTCGGTATGACCCGGAAAAACGCAGCCGCCCTTGTGAATCGCTTCTTTGCTGATGGGGGCTGTCACAATGGCTTTCACCTTGCCCTGCAAAGCCAGCTTGGACGCTTCGTAAATATAATCCACCGCGGCCACACCGCAAGAGGCAGAAACTTTTCCCATCTCCACTTTCTCAGCCCCGCCCAAATCCAACACGCCCACTTGGCCCTGAAGTCCGTAAGCGTCTTCAACCTTTTGGATTTGAGTTAAAGAAATTTTGATCTTAAAGAGTTTGCCCAACTGCCGGAGATAATCAAAATCACCCACGATGACATAGCGGGAAATAGTGTTTTTAGGAAAAGACGCCAAAGCCTTGAGCGCCACTTCCCCGCCGATCCCGGCGGGGTCACCCATGGTGATTGCGATAAGCGGTTTTCGGGAAGAATGACTCTTCATCGCTTTAAAGAACTTTGGCGGCGAGAGCGGCCAGCGGCGAGCGTTCGCTCTTGGACAAAGTAATGTGCCCGAAAAGCTCATTACCCTTGAAGCGTTCGGCCAGATATACAATGCCGTTCGAGGAGGCGTCCAGGTAAGGGTTATCGATCTGGTACGGATCGCCGTCATCACAATTTTGGTGCCAACCCCCGCGCGGGACACAATGGTTTTAATTTCATGCGGCGTCAGGTTTTGGGCTTCGTCGACGATCATGTATTGCTTGGGGATGGAACGGCCCCGGATATAAGTGAGAGCTTCCATTTCCAGTTTATGGGAATCGAGCAGATATTGAACCTTGTCATCCACTTCTTCCGTATCATTCTGCAAATGGCCCTTATCAAGAATAAATTCCAGGTTGTCAAAAATCGGCTGCATCCAGTTCATGAGCTTTTCGTCTTTGGTACCGGGCAAATAGCCGATATCCTTCCCCAGCGGAACGATGGGGCGGGAAACCAAAACCCGGCGGTATTTCTTTTCATCCAGGGTTTTCAACAATCCGGCGGCCAGGGCCAGCAAAGTTTTTCCGGTTCCAGCCGAACCCACTAAAGTCACCATGGGAATACGGTCATTTAAAAGCAGATTAAGGGCGAACTGCTGTTCGCGGTTGAGCGCTTTAATGCCCCAGGATTCGGGTTCTTTAAACCAGAGGGGTTGCGCCAGTTTGGCTGAGTCTTTGTAAACCGCCAAAGCGGTTTTGCCTTCGTGAATATCGCTTTTGAGCAGTAAAAACTCGTTCTCAAACAGCTTTTGATCGGCGTAATTGGCCAGAGAAAGTTTGCCGGTTTTATAAAACTCATCGATGCTCGAATCCGGCACCGTTACGGTTGTCCAACCCGAATAGAACTCATCAATATTCACCTTGTTGGATTCATAATCCTCCGACGGAACGCCTAAAGCGTCGGCCTTTATGCGGACATTGATGTCTTTGGTGATAAAGCGGACATTTTCGCCTTTTTCCTTCAGCGCCAGGGCGATCCCGATAATATTGTTGTCGACTTTCATATGCGCCAAAGCCGCTGGTAAGTGCGTATTGGGCGTGCTGATATCCACCCGAAGTTTGCCGCCATTGGGCAGGCTGACACCCTCCTGCAGGTTTCCTTTTTTGCGCAAGGTATCCAGCAAGCGGGCCACTTCACGGGCATTGCGGCCTTTTTCATCCTCGTATTTTTTAAAAGTATCCAGCTCCTCAATCACAGCCAGAGGAATAACCACGTTATTGTCCTCGAAAGTCTCCAGGGCTCTAGGGTTGTGAATGAGGACGTTGGTATCGAGAACGAAAGTTTTAATCATGAAGCGTGACCTCGCAAGCGGGAAAGATTGGGTACCGCCCAGGCCCAAAAAATCCGGGCAAGGCTAAAAACCCATTGAGACGTTTGGTAAAAAGCTTGAGACCAAGGCAAAACCGTCGGACAGATGAGACAAACTAAAAGCAGAAAAATGATTAAATTTCCCGTCAAAATAAAAATCAACGAGAACACAACACCGCCTTCCTGCAAATCCGGCTGATGATGCGACAGCGAATAGATCGTGAGAACCAGGTGAAAAGCGTAAGTAAATCCCATCAACGCGATGAAGTAGATTCTATGCGGTTCAGCCGCGACTAAATAGAAAAGAAGGGTAACAGCAGTGTAAAAAGGAAATACATAAGGCGCCAAGCAGATGAACACATGGGACTTGTTCACCACCGTATTGCCGCCCTTGTCCGACGCTTCCAGAGAGGAAACCTTGCCGCCCATCATGACCGCCGCCAAAGCGTGGGTCAGTTCGTGCGCCAGCACGTGGCTAAAAACCGGTTTGTATAACAGAAAATGAATCAGCAGATAGGCCACAAACCCGCCCATAAACACCGCAGGTTCTTTTTCCATCCAGGGGATCTGAGGAAGGGTTTGGTACAGAACGCAGCTTACGGCTGCGCCCAGCCAAATGAGTTAAATGCCGATGATGATTTTAAGAAAAAAACCGAGAATCGATCTTTTTAGAGCCAATGGAATAATGTCCGAGAGCGAGAAATGAACTGCTTATAGCTTAATCGAACGCACTTTTATCGTCTACGAACTTCAACAATATTTAAAGCCAAACCCTCTTGAACCACCAAGGCACTAAGGGCACAAGAACAACGAAAACATGACTTCTTTGATTTAAAAATTAAAAAAATATTCGCTTTTGATTTTCTTGGTGAACTTGGTGTCTTGGTGGTTAATAGCCTTTAAATTTAG
>Ga0182016_10008821_pt1 | contig 10105 bp, 8 predicted proteins | sample 712S2MmetaG_FD_120491 | JGI IMG/M metagenome (GOLD analysis project Ga0182016, IMG submission 120491) | Permafrost microbial communities from Stordalen Mire, Sweden - 712S2M metaG | ecosystem: Environmental > Terrestrial > Soil > Wetlands > Permafrost | place: Sweden: Stordalen | collected... | reverse complement strand
GCAGAAACCTCGTTCCATACAACTGATGATCTTTCGGAAGCCATCGAGCTTTTCACCGAAGCCTACACTGAGGACGGCCTGAGGACTCTTGATATTCCTCACACGAGACGAAGTGTGAACGGCTTGAAGCTCGGAAGGTTAATCAACTTGCCTCGCACTGAGGAAGATATATCGAGCGCCAATGATCCCAAAAATAAGGTCCAGTTCGTCAAAGGTTGGATTGGCATTCAGTATGTCGATTTGCGTCTCAAGAGAGCGATCCAGGGTGATAACGAACAAGAACTCAATCCTTTCAGCAACTTTACTTCGAACGTGGAAGGCGATACGGTTTTCCTGCCCGATATCATCTATCTCCCCAAGTTGTATGAACAACTTGGCATCGCCAGTTTGGAACAAGCTGGTCTCACTTCTCAAGATTACTTGGATGCCTGGGAGGGAATCAGAATAACCCTCGAACCGTTGCAATTGATCGCTTTCGAAGTGGGAGGCCAAGAGATTTCAAAGAGGATAGCCATTTCGGGTACCGGCAAGTTCGCACGGAATGAGGATCAACTCGTTCCAGGCGACGAGGAATTCGGTGACATCTACTATCTGATCGAATTGCCAGAACTGGTCGTGAAACGTTTGGCTGTCCGAATTGAGAATCTCAAGAATGCAAGCGAGGCGCCTCTCTCCGGTATCTCCCGCGATTTGCTCCAGAAGATTTCCAGTCCGGCTTTGCGAGGGAAGGACCTGATTGGTCTCTGCATTCAAAACGTTGCGATCAACAGGTTTTGCAACCAGGAGAATCAAAGGTTGTTTCGCCAGAGGTTGCAATCCGAATTCAATCTGGATTGGTCCGCTGACAAACGCGGTTTTGCCACTCCTCGTGAACTGTATGTTCAACTCTATAAGGGCTACTATCTGATCGAAGGAGATGTCACTGGGGGATTCGATGTGAATCGAGTTGTTGGTCCCAGCAAGCACAACGCGATAGCACGAATTGTTCCCACACCTGACTGGTCAGCTGACTGGACTAATTGGTTCTTCTTCTTTCCAGACCATCCGGATCTCAGCTTTATCGTCCATTCTGATGGCAACACGGGCGATGTGAGTTACGAAAAGACTGACAACATTCTCACAGTTGGAGAGCAACAAGACATCGACTATCTGGCCGAGGAGGTTTTCGCCAGTCCTCAAAGAGACCAATACCATGATTTTGCCGCAGGTCTGAACGACTTGAATCATGCTTTGGACTTCTACGTGCTTGGCACAGATATCAGTCTGAATAGACAACATGATGCCAACTTGCTCTGCGTCTTTTGGCTCGAGTGATTCCATCTAGAAATTACAAAAAGAAATTGCAATGATAACACAGTTCGCTTAGAACTTAGTTACAAAATGTCTTCTCTCGATACCTCAATCTTCGTTTACAAAGATGTATCAAGAAGCATAACCAACAAAAGATCAATCCGTTCTGGACGTTGGCTGCCAGAAAGGCAAGCAATGTTTTCATACCAGATGTTAATTACTTGCCAGAATTGTACCAGCGTCTTGGTGTCACAGATTTGAAAACCAGTGGTTTAACAACCGCGGACTATCTCTCTGCTTGGTCTGGTGTGAATACATTGATAATCAACGATTGGATAGTCTTGGTGGGACTCCAGAAGGAGCCTATCGGAATCACTTGGATTGACCCACAGTTCGAAGATCGAAAGACAGACAAAATACTCCATGTCTGGTATCTCGAGCGTCTGCCAGAGATCGTCTTGAAGCGACTTGAAGTCCGCATTGAGAACTTGAAGGAAGCAGGTGGTGGCACTGCGCCTCTCTCGAGTGTTCCCCGTGATATTTTACAGAAGATCACCAATCCAGCTCTCAAGGGAAAAGACTTGATTGGTCTCTGTATTCAGAACGCTGCGGCGAACAGGTATTGCAACCAGAATGATCAACAGTTGTTCAAAGATCGTTTGTTCTCGGAGTTTGGTCTGAATTGGAAACTGGAGAAACAAGAGTTTGCCACACCACGTGAACTCTATATTCAAATGCATAAGAAGTACTGGGAGATCGCTCATCAGACAGAACATCCTGAATTGCATGCGCGATATGGCAAGTATAACCTCATTCATGTACCAAGACAGTCATCGAGAGGAAAAGACACTGTTTTGCGAATTGTACCCGACCCGTCTTGGCCGAAGCAAGCCAGTAGCTACCTCTTCTTTTTCCCTGATGAGGTCTCTCTTTCTTACATTAGGCATGCAGGTCATCGAGAAGAACTGATATCCTACCAAAGAACTAATCGGATCAAACTGTTTTTGTCAGACAAACAAATCGATGAATTTTCGAAAGAGTACATGCAGAAATTATCGCATCAAGTAGGTGGCACCTTCTTTGGCAGAAACTTTTTCGACATTCCAAGCAACGGCAAGTGGGGCGACTTTATTGCTCAAATTGTGGATGAAGATGAGGACGAAGGAGCGACAGATCGAGTCTACATTTTTCGCTTAGATTGAATCAAAGTTCTATGAACTGAGATTTCACAAGTTTCATACTATGAGAGTCTCAGAAGGTTGCATCCAGATGAATAAGTTTTGTCAACATTGTGGAACTCAGACCGAACACTTTGAGAGGGAATATCGTTCAGGCGATGCGAAGTTTGGTTGTGTCCCATGTCGAGATAAGTTTGGAATCGTCTTGCAAGCTCGTATGAACTTCAGGATGGCACTTAATTGTCAAACGTGTGGAGAGCGGAAAGGTGAAAACTTGGGAGGACACTTCTTCAAACATGAGAGTGAACCAGAGCAATACATCTGTCCAAACTGTACGATTTGCTGCTTTTGTAAGCAGCAAATACATCCAAGTCAAGGCAGAGTTCTAGGCGGGAAGGATTACGACTTGGTCTCACATGATGATTGCTTCGTGAAACGGAAGACGGCCATTTTGTAACTCTGTCTGTTAAGACATTGTTATAATTATTCGATGAGCATTCTGGCCAAACACATTCCATGTCCGTAGCTATACTTGGTATCATTCAACATGAGGTCTAGGTTAGCTTGAGTAGCCAACATCGTGCTTTGAGGGCAGATAAGATCTTCTGCGACGCCGTATTTCTCTCGATAGTAGTCCAAAGCTTCATAGCGTGGTAAGTCCACTTCGATCAAAAGTAAGTTATGACCAGCTGCTACCTTCTTCTGTAACTCCTTGAATTGCGGCTTCTCTCGAGCGAGTTTCTTGTACCACTTGACATAAACTTGCTTTCTACCTTCAACCACGCCGAGTGGCTCCGGAATGATCTTGCCGTCATCATCTTCTGCCATCACACAGATACATTTGCTGCGATGATCGTAGCCCACCGGATAGCGGACAGCGTACTTGTTCGTCTGTAGCTTCTTCCGCCATTTCAAGTAGGCCGGCAGAATTTGCCACTCTCCGATACCACCGTTCGGATCATCCTTCCAAACAGCATGAGTTTCAGCAGGATGATTCCAAATGACAGTCTGATCGTAGCGCGAGTAGGTTTGGCGAGAAGCTGGTACATCTGGGTAAAGCTTTGAGGATTGCCACCGATTTTCCATGATTGTTCCATCAGACTCGCGCAACTCATACGGACCGAGGCTGCCATATGCACTACTTTTGGTCAACACCACAATTGACTCGAAGTTCGGTAGACTGGGATCAGTTCGTTTTCCCGACCGATCATAAACACACCTGCCGACTCGCACAACACCTTTCGACATCATTCGGGACCATCTGAATCCGAAAATTGTTAGATCTTTTTACAATCCTAAATGGAACAAAGCGAGATTCTCGAGAGCTTCTTGAGGGCTCTCAGATCGCGGGATCTGTGGTACTCATTCGATACCGGCCAGATTCTGACTGATGCCGAGTTGCGTCTCATGGTGGCTCAGGAGTTGATTCCGCTCGACGAGATAAGTGCTGAACCCGATATCTTCCCAGTTTTTGGAAATGTGGATGACGCAGTTCGATTCCATTTGCCTGCCCTGGTGGAATATGTCAGGTCAATCAGAGGAGAACCCAAAAGAACAAACAGACCAGTGACCAAGACTGTTCCTCAACCAGCTAAGACATCAAGCACCAAAACCGCTCAACCATCTTCTGTCAAGAAGCCTCTCGCTGCTCGTACGAAGAGACCACAACCTGCTCGTTCAACTGCGGTTGTTGAGACTCCCATTGAGGTTGAAGGCAAGCTTCCCTTGTACCCAGCCGTGCGAGGCTTCCATAACCCAGGAAATTCCTGCTTCATGGATTCCAGTCTGGTGGGTATGTTTGCTTTCGAAGGATCTCCCTTCTATGATAACTTAGTGATGAAAGACTTGATCTACAAGGAAGGAGAACTATTGTGTGCTAACGATGTCGCCACGGATAAGTCTATTCGCCTTCGCATCCAGGAAGCATTGAGGAATGATGTTGAACAACTTATTGCAAGCAAACCGAAACACGTTTGTACCAATCTGCGCAAACTGATTGGTGATACTTGTCGTCTCAAGTCAACCCAGCCTGGAGAAGGCTTTGGGAAGCGAGTCGGTGCCAACATGAGCGAAGGTATTCACGATCCTGGTGAGTTCTACACGCGTTTGCTCGGTGCTTTGAACTATCAGCCAATGCGATATGAGACCTACTACGAATACCAAGTTGGATCAGAATGGTATCGCATCTCGCAAATCATTCGTGCTGACACGGATGCTCTCAGATTGGTCGCAAGCGATGAAATTCTGAAGGGAATCAAGTGGCCTCAAACTTGGGATGGCGTCGAGAGCGAACTCGAGAAAATTGTGGTCGATCAAAATACTCTAGCAGAGTTGAAGGCAGCAGGTGTGAGCGAAAATGTTCTCGTGGAGCTCAGACGATTGGGGAGCAAGAGAGATATCATTCGACGTGAACGTTTGTCCCTTCAGAGAGCTGACTGTTTTGTCATCTCGATTGATCGCCGCGATTATAGCAAGGCGGGAGAAACCGCAGTCAATACTCGGCGCCTCGAAGTTGATCACGAGATGAAGGTCACTTTAGATGGCGGAGAGCAGAAAACGTTTGTCCTCCAAGCTGTTGTCTACCCTCCTGGCGCGGGGCATTACCAGTGTTTGCTCAAGAGTGGAATCGACTGGTTTGACTATAATGATCTTTCTACGACTAAGCCAGTGACGGCCAGCAAGATCGGGCAAGCAGCCGCAATCAGGACGATCAACACGCGGGGAGTCTTGCTTTTTTATTTTTAACGACCTTCTCTCCGAAAGGAGTTGATCGAAAAGCTTGCCTGTTCGTGCGAACCCTACGTCAAATCCCTCTGCTTTCAGATGTGAAACTCCTGATGACTTTCCCATTGTTGCGAAGTTTGGTCTGACCAATAGCTGAAAACCATGTGGACATCTTTTGAGTAACCATGTCTGGGTCCTACGAAGACGTTTTGATCGCACCTCGGGATCGCTCGTTTTTCCATTTTCTTCAACTTTGATTTCTTTCAGCAACAATTTTGAAGTCATCGAGAAACGATTCGCGATCACTTTTTGTATCATTTTGTTGCCAAGCATCCTGGGAACGAATGTTTAACCCTAACGAACCTACGTAAAAATCAAAGAGATTTGCATGGCTTTTCGACCAATTGTGACATCGGGGAATCCCTCAGAATTAAAGGGGTGTCCAAGAATGTTGCGGCAACCAAATGAAGTCAAATGCCCTCCCTTCGAAACTTTAGATCCATACTCAAAAGTACCCTCAAAATTGTACGGATTGCATGTCGCTCGCGAGTTGCACAAAGTGGCCAACCGAATTCATAGATGCTTTAGATGGTTATAAATAAGGTGATCAAAAGATTGAGACCATTCGTGAGAGACGATTGAAATCCATTTTTGTCAGTGAAGAGATACTCCAGTTTGTTCGCAAGTTGAATGAAACATTTTCTACCATTCTGAAAGCAAAAGAGGGTCATTACGATCTATATTTATGGAATCTACTCGTGGCCTAATGATACGCCGAGAGTTTTATTGTTCTGGATCAACACGATCCCACATGGTTATGCCAGTCATGTTTATGCAGCTGACCTTGTCGTCACCCCAAGTGGTTTTCAATCCGGTAGTACGAATCGCTTGAGTAATCAAATTCGCACTAGCCATCCAGCCGATCAACGTGAAGTCCCCGAAAGGAGGTCCTGCCGGATCTTCTTCGAAGTTCAAGTAGAGTTGACATGTGGATTCGGTGAAAGCAAAGCCGATGAACAGATAGCGTGAAGTTGGTTTTACCTTGATGAAGTCTCTGCTTGAGCGTAAAGTGACCTCTCGGGGAATCACATCGTGAAAATAGATTGCTTCCACAATGTCGAAGAAACGCGGCAGTCTCAATTCGCTACGTCTCGAAAAACTTGCAGAAATCGGATCGACAACATCCATGCTCACAACTTTGTATGGACTAGCGAGACGAATGAGCGGAACTTGGTGATGTGGATACGCGCTACAATTGAGATCATATGCGATTCCTCTCGCTTCGGGCGGTACGAAGAAGATCGGTTGTTCGAAAGGTCGCCACACCAAGAAGTTCAATGGTCTCGACTCGATTGTTTGTATGAAATCTCCCTTGTTAGTATCTCTGGCGATCACCTGAAGAGCAGGCTTGACTCCCAGAATGGAGCAAGTGGAAATTAACCTATCGTAGTTCTCTTGAGCCAAATTGGCGACAAAAATGTCTTTCACCAAGTGTTCTTCATAGTGAGTTTCCGAGGGAAGAACCTCGGAGGCAAAGAATTGTTCCTCCATTTCTCAAACAAGAGAAGAAAATGAAGAGCTTCAGTTTGATTCAGAGTAGAAGATACTTAAACTCTTCACTTTCCATTCTCGGCGACCCTAAAAACGTTTTTCACCAAGTCCAATTGGTGCCAAGGCATGTTGTTGGTCAGCATTCCATACAAGATGTGGGCATCAGTCCATGGCTTGTCGTCTTGATCCATGTAAGTTTCATAGGTCATTCCCAGTTCATGAAAGTCGATTGCATCATAGTCAAGAATAAAGCTATCCATGCCGGAATTGATCGAGGTCACTAAGTCACGATAGACGTTCGTCCTTTTGACCAGATAGTAGTACATTGTTGAATATATGTAAACTTTCGCTTCTTTGAACGGTAAGAGTTCGCCTTGCCAATACAAGTATTTGGGCAAGCAGCCAGCACAATGAGGCTGTCTACGGACATAAAGTGGATGCTTCTTGTATGATTTGGTTGCTCCCACAATGAGTTGATGATCGCTGAAGAAATTGGAAGTCAAATCGGAACGGGTAGGATGCTCTTGAGACAAGCTAGCTGATTCCGTCGTTTTCAAATGATTGTTAAACACCATGAGAGAAAAGAAAGCATTGCAAAGAGAATGCGATCTTTCTACAATCGTTTCACCAAACATTGTCACAAAGTGAAGATCAAGAGGTCCTAAATTGGATGCGGAAAGATCGTCCCAAGTTTGAGACGGAGTGGGTTGTAGGCGAATAGCAATATGACCATCTAACATTGGATCTGGATATGTTAACGGCATGTCTGGATGCACGATACAACCTACTCTCACATCGCCCTTAATTCGACTAGCTCGATTTTTGTCTGCATTGTGTTTCGCATAAGATCTAAATTTGAGATCAAATGCCACTCTCAAAGCTCCTCGAAAGAACCATCGTCCGAAAATCGATTGGCGTGTGAAGCGTGGCACCTGAACGTTACTCCATTTGAGTGGCTTATTTGATCGCAATTGGTAAGCTTTGTTGATTTCCATAAGAGAAAGCTCTGGGACTCTATCTTTGATCTTATGTAGAAACCACCAAGCGAGAAGCGCTGCTCTTTCCGTGCCGTCTGGATCTGTGATGTATATGGTTTCTCCCCGTGCGATTCTAAAGTCGAGATTCATCATAAAGTTCTCAAAGCGAATCGCATGAGGAGGCTCATGTCCAGGCCAGAGAGGATACAAAATGAGCTCCGGATAGTCACTTTTTTGATCAAAAGCTGAGACGACATCTTGATTATCCGATTGAACTACGGCCGAAATCTTTTCGTCTCTAATTTTGTTCCTCCTATAGTTCTCAACATTGATTTGATCATAAGGAAGATCATATTCTGACCTAGTATCCAAAATGATGTCTACATTTTGAGGACAATCGTCTGGAGCTCCGAACATAACAGTTCCATTCATCACGCTAGCATAGCGAACCACATCCATTTATAATTGAGTTTTTAATTTTTTAGACACATCATGTAAAACGCGAAATAAGAATAGCAAGACTTTTTGAATCTCTCATCGTTTTCTTTGCGTCTCGGATGGATGTTCCGCAGAGTTTGGGCGAGGAGTTAGACCAGACTGCCGAAAATGATTTCGGATCGTTCATTCAGCTGGGAGAAGTTCTGCTTGAACTCGCAGGAAATCAGAAAGGACAGCTTGATGTGACGCAACCAGTCAATCCAGATGGAGAGCTTCCAATCAAGCTTACCGCCTCCACAAAGCAAGGTAGTAAGTCTTCATCTGGACAATCTTTGTTTGACGATGTTTGTCGTCAGTTGGAAGCAAGATGTGATTTCTGGAAGCCATCAGATTGGAAAGGCTTGGCGCATGAAGATGTGATCGCAAAGTGGAAGAATCGTAATACCAACCTGTTTTTAGCAGCTAGCCTGCGCCAAGTGTCCACTTTGCGAGCTCGTCAAGGAGACAAACGTTCCGCCGATGCGCATTCCAAAGGTGCGAGTCTGATTGCTCGTAGCAAGGTTCGCATCACGTCTGGATCTCAGGCACAACAGATCAAGGGCATCGGACCCAAAATCGCCGCCAAGATTGATGAACTTCTGGCCACTCACAAGCTCGAAATCCTGGAGGAGGAACAGGAAGTCGATCGAGTACTCAAACTGTTCATGGAAATCTGGGGCGTCAATGTGGCCACAGCTCGAGTTTGGTATGATCGCGATCTGCGCACGTATGAAGATATCGAGAGAGAGGTCGAAGAGGGAAACATCGCTCTCACCAAGTTGCAGAAATACTGGTGGAAACACAAAGAAGACTTTCCGCAACCCATGGATCGAGCAGAAATGAAGCAGATAGGAACTCTGATCGAGAAAGCAGCGAAGCTCGTCGTTCCCAACAGCGAGACCATCATCGTAGGATCATATCGTCGCAACAAAACGTCATCCAAAGATGTCGACGTTCTGATTCTTGTGGATGGCAAGGAAAAAGAGCACAGTTCCTCTCATTTGACAATACAAATCGCAGATCAACTGTCCACTCTTTGCGATCTCGAAGTGGTGGTCAGTGGGGAGGCCGTCGTGATGGGCGGAGTGCGACTACCAAAGGGAGGAACAAAAGAAACACAAACTGGATCCAAACTGGTTGCTTCCAAAGAAACACAAATCGGATCCAAACTGGCTGCTCAGAAAAACAAACATTTGTGGCGTCGGATGGACTTTTATGTTCAGCTCAAAGAGGAGCGAGCTTGTGCTCTCCTTGCCCACACTGGTCCCTACGATTATAACATCAGGATGCGTCTCGCGGCGAAAGAAATGGGGTGGAAGCTGAACGAGTATCATTTGTATGACGAGAATGGAGACATCATAAGCACAGAAAGTGAAGCAGATGTGCAAAACCTACTCGGCTTCGACGAGGCAGAACCGGAAGAACGTGCCTAACAACAACCTTTCAAGCTCCATTTGGGGCGAGAAATAAAATCAGAGAGAGAGTCCTCTTTTTGGACATGTGGTGGAATCAAATTGTAGCGAGAAGAATACATAAGAATTAATCGCTTGAAGCTCTTGGTGGAGCGAGAATGACACGTACTGAGCTTTACAAACTAGTTTCGACTTTGTACCTCATGGAATACAAAAAGACACACGCAATAAGCTCCAGAAGAATGAACCAGAGGAGAAAATTGACGAAGCGCTTCATGATTACTTTTCATGATTCGTCGAAAGGACGATATTTCTTCAGACCTGTTGTTTCCTGATGCCAAATACAGACGAGGACAATGATGCAAATCAGAACGGCGATCGTAACGCACATAATGATGAGCGAAGAGAAGTTCATCTCGAGAGTCGGAATTTGGACACTTGAGTAATAGTTTTCTAGCTCTTTTGAGAAACAGAAAAGTCTTTAAGTGTTTATCTT
>Ga0182016_10008820_pt1 | contig 10106 bp, 12 predicted proteins | sample 712S2MmetaG_FD_120491 | JGI IMG/M metagenome (GOLD analysis project Ga0182016, IMG submission 120491) | Permafrost microbial communities from Stordalen Mire, Sweden - 712S2M metaG | ecosystem: Environmental > Terrestrial > Soil > Wetlands > Permafrost | place: Sweden: Stordalen | collected... | reverse complement strand
TTGAGCTACTCCCCCTACGACAACGTCCGCACCCACGACGAGGACGGCCGCTCGATCCGTTACCCAGACGTCTTCGCCACCGGCGGACTCAACGACTCGCGCGTGGGGTTCTGGGAACCGGCCAAGTGGGTGCTGCGCCTGCGCGACGCGAACCCGGAGAACGAGGTCCTCTTGAAGATGGAACTGGGCACCGGGCACAGCGGGGTCTCGGGTCGCTACGACGCCTGGCGCGATGAGGCGCAGGTGCTCGCTTGGTTGCTCAACGAGATCGCCGCTAGTTCGTAGTGTTCGTCGAGGGACGAAAGACCAGCGCCAGCGTCGAGGGCAACGGCGAAGGCAAAACAACGCGTCGGCCCGATACGACCACGCTCGCATTCGCGGGCGTGCCGAGCGTGATTCGAGCGTTTCCGCTCACCACGAGAGACTCATCGTGTCCGGGTTCGACGGTGCCCTGCCAGTCAAGAGAATTGGACGAACCCTCCTCGTAGACCGCCGAGGTTGACCCTCCCGTCGCGGTCACGGTGACGCGGTACCTCGTCGCGGAAACCTCATAGATCGCCTCGTCGCCACTCGCTGAGGTCACGCGCAACTCGGGCAGCGTCGTCGTCGTGACGCTCAAGGTGGTGGGTGTCGTGGTGTTGTGGTGCTTGGTCTTGGCGCCGTGATGATTGACGTAGTAGGTGGCGAGTATGGCGATGACGAGCGCGACGAGGACGAAGGCGACGAGGCGGCGGAGGACGATCGACAGCGTCGAACGGTTCGACGACCTCGAGAGGAACCAGTCGTCATTGTGGCGAAGGCTGGAGTTGACGACCTCGTCGTTTGGGCTGCTCAATTCATTAAAGACGTAGTGCCGTGCCGGATCTAGACGGGGACGCTCAACGGGGGGTCGATTGAGGGGCGCCCCCTCAGAGTCGAGGAGTCGGAATCCCTTCGAGGGCGCGTAGGGCGACGGTGGCGGCGCCATGAGCCGGCGTTCTACGGGCTTGGAGAGTGCGCGCATCTCGTCGCGGCGAAGTTTTCGAACCCGCAACGCGACGGTCGCGAGGATGGTCACCACGAAGAAGACAGCCACGACCTCGAGGGCCACCTTCACGAGCGCCGTCCCTCACCCGGGCTGGAGGCCCTTACGTTGGTCACCACTAAAAGCGTACTGACCCGCACCTTCCTAGGCGAGACGTCGATACCCACTGCGGTAGTAGACCAGGGGATCACCCGGTTCCGTCGCGGCGTAGTCCATCTCGGCGACGACGATGTCGTGATCGCCGTGATTGGTCACCTCGCGAATTGTCCCTTCGACGTACGCGTGGGCTCCTTCTAAGAAGGGCGAACCGTTGGGTGCCTTGAACCACGCGACGTCGTGAAACTTGTCGGCCCCACTGCGCGCGAACTGACGAGCGAGCGCCTCTTGGTCGTCCTTCAAGATGTTGACCGCGAGCACGCCGGTGTCGCGAACGCGCCGCCACGACGGCGAGGCGCTCGTCGCGGCGAAAAAGACCAGCGCCGAATCCACCGACAACGAACCGAACGTCTGACAGGTGAATCCGGCGGGACCGTCCTTCGACGAAGCGGTGATGACGACGACCCCGGTGACGTAGTGACCCAACACTTCCTTGCAGTGCTCGTTGTCAAAGGCGCTCACCGCGCCACCCTACCGGTCGCCCTTCTTCACCACCGAGTCCGACGCGGCGAGGGGACCACCCACTGAAGTCCCCTCCCGCGAGCCCGCAAGGGACACCCGTCGCCCACGGCGTGTGACGAGTCCGTCGCGCTCCAAGCTCGCCAGAACGTCCTCTCGACGCTGCGCCGATACGTCGGACAACGTGACGTCGAGTTGCCCTTCGCTGTGGGGCCCCTCGCGCAGCGCTCGAAGTACCCGTCCGCGAAGTTGGCGGTTTGATCCTTCGTAAGGTGACTGCGCACGCGAGACGGCCGCGCTGTTCGGCGCGGGGTCCTCGCCGCCTTCTTGGCGCCAGCGACAGTGTGACGCGACGGGACAGATCTCGCAGTGCGGTGTCGCGCGACAGAACTGCGCCCCCAGATCGAGCATCGCTTGGTTAAAGAGAGCCACATCGTTGCGCGGCAGTAGCGCATCGGCCAACCGCCTCGCCTCGGAGCGCGCGAGCGTACGATTCTCGAGCGCCCGGGCGAGCACCCGTCCGACGTTGGTGTCAAGCACCGCGACTCGCTGCGCGAAGGCGAAGGACGCCACGGCCGCTGCGGTGTACTCACCCACCCCGGGGAGCGAGCGAAGATCTTCGAGGTCGCGGGGTACGACCCCACCAAAGCGCTCTTGAATGATGCCAGCGGCGTCGTGGAGCGCCTTGGCACGCCGAGGGTAGCCCAGCCCCTGCCAGAGCGTGAGGACCTCGGCCAAGGGAGCGTCCGCGCACGCACTCGGCGTTGGAAACCTCTCGAGGAATCGCTGCCAGGGCTCGATCACTCGAGAGGTTTGGGTCTGTTGGAGCATCACCTCACTCACCAGCACCGCCCAGGGTCGCTGGTCCCCTACCCAGGGCAGGGACCGACCAATCGACGGCGCCGCACGATGCAGCAAACGTCGAAACCCGGCGAGCGCGTCAGTCCCAGACGTCCTCGGCGTAGGGGCGACGGCGGACGGGGGCGAACTCACGTTTCCAGACCATAACCTTCCGGCGGAAGTAGCAGACCTCGAGGCCGTCTTGGTTGAAGCCCTTGGACTCAACGAGGACGATCCCTCGATCGTTCTTCGAGGTCGAGGGTGTCAACTCAAGGACGCGGGTCTCGGCGTAGATGGTGTCGCCGTGAAACGTCGGGTTGCGGTGGATCAATGTCTCGACTTCTAAGTTGGCGATCGCCGCGCCCGAGACGTCAGGCACGCTCATCCCGAGCACGAGGGAGTAGACGAGGTTGCCCACCACCACGTTCCTCTTGTGCACCGTCTCGTTCTCGGCGAACCAGGCGTTGGTGTGCAACGGGTGGTGGTTCATCGTGATCATGCAAAAGAGGTGATCGTCGGCCTCGGTGATCGTCTTGCCCGGCCAGTGCCTGTAGACGTCACCCACTTCGAACTCCTCGAAGTACCGACCGAAGGGGCGATCAAAGGTGGTCACGAGAGCTCGTTGCGCGTACTCACTCGGCGTCGACGGCCGCGCGGGCCGGTCGCGTGGTAAAGGACACCAGTCCCCCCGGGAGCGTCTCGCCGTCGACGACCATGCGCCAGGTGTAGCGTTCGCCGTCGCTCAGGGGAATCGGACCGAAATTGACGGCGATGGGCACGTCGACGGGCGTGCCTTCGGGCACGTCCGCGGGCGCCGTGGCGGAGAAGTCACCGCGTACTTCGATGATCTGAGATCCCTCCGGGGTCTCGAAGCGCACTTGTTGACCGTCGGCGTCCTCTAAGAACAGCTCCCAATGATGGGGCACGTTGAACTCGTGCGAATCCACGCCAACTTTGATCGCGACCGCCGAGGGTGTGGGATCGGGTCCGGTCACCGACCACCCGCCGCCGAGGATAAACAGTTTGCCGTCGGCCACCTGGGCAGAGTCGGCGAGGAGCATCGTTATATTCACCGGCCCAGCCTACGCGGGGTCTCCAAGGCCAGCCGGTAGTTTCTCTCTATGCCCGCTCCCACGCTCGACCTCGCTGTTGCCGCCGACCTCATCGAACGAGCCGACGCGATCGTCGAAGGAGCGCTCGCCGAGCTGCTCGAGCGAGGCGGCGTGGACGAAAACGAAGCGCTCGCCTACGACGTGGCCCACGCGGCGAGCGCCCTCGCCACCGCACGCTCCGTGCTCGCCTACGCCACCAAGGGCGACACCGAGTCGAACCTGGTCGCCGCGTTCCTCGCCCTCGCCCTCAGCGACCTAGCCGGTCGAGTGCTCGGGCGTGAATCGCTCTGGCGAGTGACGCCGGAGTGGTTCAGTCCCTTCTCCTCCTTCGTCGCGGACTACCGTGACACCTCGTTCCTCGCGACCCTCGCCGAGAGCCCCGGTCCCCGTCACCTCGGCGAGGACTTCGAAATGGTCGCGGACCTCTTCCATAAGTTCGCCGAAGAACAGGTCCGCCCCCACGCCGAACACGTGCACCGCACCAATGGCGACATCCCCGAATCAATCATCGAGGGACTCAGCCAACTCGGCGGGTTCGGTCTGTCGATCCCAGAGAAGTTCGGCGGCTTCTCCACCGGCGGCGAATCCGAGTACCTCGGGATGGTGGTGGCGACCGAGGAACTCTCCTGGGGCTCACTCGGCATCGGGGGGTCCCTCATCACTCGACCAGAGATCATGACGCGCGCGCTCTTAAATGGCGGCACCACCGAACAACAAGAGCGCTGGCTGCCCCGCCTGGCGAGCGGCGAGACGCTGTGCGCCATCGCGGTCACCGAGCCCGATTTCGGCTCCGACGTGGCGGGGCTCACGACGACCGCCACCAAGACCGAGGGTGGTTGGCTCATCAGCGGCGCCAAGACGTGGTGCACCTTCGCCGCACGGGCCGAGGTACTGGTGCTACTCGCGCGCACCGATCCCGACCGCGCCCTCGCGCACCGTGGACTGTCGCTGTTCTTGGTGGAGAAGCCCCGCGGGGACAGCGGCGGCTTCCTGTTCCACCAAGACGCCGTAGCCGAAGGGCGCGGCGACCCGAACGGGCGCCTCGAGGGGCGACCCATCGACACGATTGGCTACCGCGGGATGCACTCCTACGAGTTGAGTCTCGATAACTGGTTCGTGCCGGAGGCGGACTTGATCGGTGAGGAGTCCGGTCTCGGACGGGGCTTCTACTTCCAGATGGCCGGCTTTGAGAACGGTCGGATCCAAACGGCCGCGCGAGCGGTGGGCGTGATGCAAGCGGCCTACGACGCCGCACTCGAGTACGCCAAGACGCGCCAAGTCTTTGGCCGAGCGCTGATTGCGTACGAGTTGACGCGCGTAAAGCTCGCGACGATGGTCGTGATCATCCAGTGCGCACGACAGTTCTCTTTAGAAGTCGCGCGGGAGATGGGTCGCGGCGGTGGCACGCTGGAGGCCTCGATGGCCAAGGCGTACGTCTGTCGCGCCGCGGAGTGGGTGACGCGCGAAGCGATGCAACTCCACGGGGGCATGGGCTACGCCGAGGAGTATTCGGTCAGCCGATACTTCGTGGACGCACGGGTGCTGTCGATCTTCGAAGGTGCGGACGAGACGCTCTGTCTCAAGGTCATCGCCCGACGCCTGCTCGACGGGCTGAGCGCGGCCTAGCTGCTCCGTCGTTCCCGAAGGGCCCGATATTCCAGACACAACCTTCCTACTTCGGTGTCCGTTTCATCCCCGCGCGCTCGCCGCGCGCGACGAAGGAGTTCGCGATTTTCGCCGAGGCCTCGTCGATCATCTCGTCACCGAACATCACCGCGCCGGTCAGATTCTCTTCGGTCGCGATCTTGTAGGCGTCCAGGATGTCGTAGGACTTGTCGAAAAGCTCTTGACTGGGCGAGTAGACGTCATTTAGTACCAACGCCTGGTCGGGCGTGAGCGCCCACTTCCCATCGAAGCCGTAACTCGCGCTGATCGACGCCGCGAAACGCAACGCGTCAAGGTCACGCACCTTTAAGAAGGGACCATCGATGACGTGCAGTCCATGGGCCCGTCCCGCCATGAGAATCTTGGCGAAGACGTAGGAGAAGGGGTTCGACGGGGCGTGATGGATGGTCTCATCGATCGTCGTCACCGGCATCCCGATCGAGGCGGCGAAGTCCGCCGGGCCAAAGACGATTGACTCGAGCCGCGGCGACGCGGCGCAGATTTCTTCCACGTTGATCAGGCCTTCTGCCGTCTCGATCTGAGCCTCGATGCCGATGTGCCCCTGGGGCAGTCCGGCGTTCGCTTCGACTTGGGTGAGGAGCAAGTCCAACGCCACCACGTCCGACGCCCGTCGGACCTTGGGCAACATCACCTCGTCGAGTCGTTCACCGGCGTTGCCGACGACCTCGATGACGTCGCCGTAGGTCCAGCGCGTGTCCCACGCGTTCACCCGAACACACAGCACCCGTTCGTCCCACTCGAGGGTGCGGATGGCGTTGACGACTTTGGCCCGCGCCGCTTCTTTCTCCTTGGGGGCGACGGAGTCCTCGAGGTCCAGAAACGAGAAGTCGGCGAGGGCCGTTGGAGCCTTGGCGAGGAACCGGTCGGATGAACCTGGGGTAGAAAGACACGATCGACGTGGGAGGTTGCGAGAACGCTGTGACATGACGACGAGCATATTCCGAGGTGATATTGACCTCGCAACGTCGCGCAATACCACGACATCACCCCCGACTAAATAGATTCTGATGAGGTAGTTCATTCGCGCAGGAGTCTCCGGCTCGGCGTCGAGCGGACCGTTACAACTAGCCTGTTCAGGTGACTGACGTCGAGCACCGGGTGCTCTCGACACCGCAGCCAGCCAAGAAGGGCCGGGTCCTTCGGTGGGTTGTGACGACGTTCGTGGTCCTCGTCGCGTCATTCGCCACCGTGTCACTCGCCCCGCGACACGCGGCAGCCTCCAATCTCTCAAACGCGCGAACCAAAGCCAAGGTGCTGCTCGACCAGATCAATCGCATCAACGGTGAGGTCGGTCGCCTCGGTCAAAAGTACGACGCGGCGCAGATCAAACTGCGCAAGTTGAATAATTTCATCGCCAACACCAAAGCAACCGTCGCCGCCATCCAGGGGAAGGTCAACAGCGGGAACGAACAACTCCGCCAGGACGTCATCTTCGCCTACGTCACGAGCGGCGCCACCGAAGGCAACAATCCCCTCTTTTCGAAGAACGCCTCCCAAGCGGGCGCGACCAACGTCTACACCCAACTAGCCGAGGGCAACATCAACTCAACGATCGCCAGCTTGAAGAGTTACCGGATCGAGTTGACCCAAGAACGTGGCATCTTGAACGCCGAGGACGCCCACGCGCGAGCCGTCACGCGTGCGGCGGCCAAGTCCTTCCATACGTCTCGGGTCCTGCAGTCGTCCTTGAAGAACACCCTCGCCCAGGTCAAGGGCCAGATCGGGGCCTACGTCGCCCAAGACGAAGCGGCGGCGGCGGCGGCGTCCTCGAGCGACCTCAACAGTGCCACTCCCATCGCCGGTTTTCCCGCGCCGCCACCGGACTCCGTCGCCAATATTGCAATTCGCGCCGCCGAGAGTTACCTCGGTGTCCCCTACGTCTGGGGCGGCGCGAGTCGCGGGGGCGTTGACTGTTCGGGCCTGGTGATGCTGGCCTACGAGGCGGCGGGTGTGGATCTGCCGCACTACTCCGGTGCCCAGTTCGACGACACCGAGCGCGTCCCGCTCTACGACATCCAGCCGGGTGACCTGCTCTTCTACGGCTACAACGGCGACGAGCACGTGGCGATGTACGTCGGCCACGGCGAGATGATTGAAGCGCCCGAGACCGGCGAAGTCGTCCACATCACGCCCGTGCGCCTCGGCTACGGCTTCGCGGGCCTCGGCCGCGTGCGGGGCTAGGGGTGCGGGGCGTCCCGACCTCCTTTCACCTCGGACCCCTCGTCTTTCATACCTACGGCTTCGGCCTGGCGATTGCCGCCTACGTCGCCTACCTCTACGCCCGCCGACGCCTCGAACGCCGTGGCATCGACGTTGAGCCCTTCGCCCGCTACTCGTTCTGGCTGATCGTGACGGGCCTCCTCGGTGCCCGTCTCGCCAACATCGCCACCAACTGGGACTACTACCGGGGCCACCCGGGGCGATGGATCGCCGTCTGGCAGGGGGGCCTCGCGAGTTTCGGGGGGATAGCGCTGGCGCTGGTGGTGGGAGTGATCCTGCAGCGGCGATGGTGGCCGCAGAGCAAACTCGCTGGCTTCACCGACGCCTTGATACCCGCGCTCATTGCGGGTTGGGCGATCGGTCGCTTCCTAGGACCCCAGTTCATGGTCGACGCCGGCGGTCACCTGACGCATCAGTGGTTCGGTCTCAGCTACGCCGGTCAGGCGGGCAAACGGGTACCAGTACCCCTTATCCAAGGACTCGAGGACACCACCCTGTGGCTGGTGCTCATCGCGCTCGAGCGCACCGGGTTGAAGCAACGACTCGGTTTCATCAGCGGCATCGGCATGATCGTGTGGGGACTCGTTCGCGCGACCGACGAGCGCCTCCTGCTCGGTCAGGAGTCCCACAGCGGTTCAATCGGCGTGCAACTGGCCGGACTTGCCCTCGCGGTGGCGGGCGTCGTCACACTGGTGGTCCACTGGCCTCGTCGAAACGAGCACTCGAAAGAAGGAGCGGTTAAGGGTTCGCCCACCTCGCTACCGCAGTAGCTACAGGAGTGAGTTCCACTCCGATGTCGTGAGTTGACCGAGGGACTGACGGAGGTCGGCGCTGGCGGAAGGTACCGCGACACGAGCGTGGTCGATGAACGAGACGTGGTCGAGACCCACTCGTCGCCAGGCGGTAAAGACGCTTCGCGATGGCGACTGGTTCGAGTAGATCGGGCGCACCAGTAGTTCTTCGCTCGAGGCCGCCACCACCAGCGCCGGACGTTCCTTGGAGCTGACGTCAGGTTGCAGCGGGTCCTGTGCGTCAAAGGGCACATCCACGAGCAGAATCATTCCCACGAGCGCGTGCTCAGCGTCGAAACGTGCGTTCTCCAGCGGCGTGAAGAGCATGCGCCGACGCTCTTCGGGCATCGGCTCAATCTCGCCGGGCGGCGTCGACTGCGCCGAAGGGTGCGACGACGTGACTCCCTTTTGCTTACTCGGTCGCGGCGGACGCGTTGGCGCACCGGGCTTCTTGCGCCGCCGTTGCTCCTCACGTCGAACCCGTCGCAGTTCGCGAATCTCGGGACTCACCTCGCGCGGGCTCACGAGCGACCCCGACGTCACAACTTCCGGGAGCGCGGGAAGCGCGAAGTCGTCTCGCTCCTCGAAGAGCCGCCGACAGTGCGGCGCCGCGGGGAACGACTCACTTATCGCGTACGCGAGCACCGCGACCGCGTCGTCAATCGTGAGACCACCCGCGAGTAGCTCGTCAATCGCGGTCACGAGTTCTTCGTAGGTTGGGCTCTCCGCGTGCTCGCCGAGTTGCTCGATCACTCTCTCGAGGGGCCCGGCGGCGAGCAATTCGAGCAGCGCTTTAACGGCCGCCGCTGGGGCGCCCGTGGCGAACGCCACGACGTCGCGCTTTTGTTGAAGCTGCCGTAGTGGCACGCCGATGACCGCACTCACTTTGGAGTGAGCCCGCAGATCCAATGTGTCAACGGTCGTGAGTGTCGTGCCCGCGTCGATCTTTAATATCGCAGCTCGCACCACGGTGTTGACGCTCGCCAATGGATCGGTCACAGACCCTTAGTTCTGATGGCGACGGTGGACGGAAGGCAAAAACTCGTCACGACCCTCTACCGAATTGATGCACTGGCCGCCGTAGTTCACCGGTCCATTATGGCAGCGCTGCTCGGCCCCACGAACTTTGACTGGACTCTCGTCTGCTAATTCGGTTTCTACACCACACCCATTTCGCTGGTGGATCGGCATTCGCGTCCGTCGAAGCCACTCTTCTCCGGTGAATCAGCCGATATCTACTCCAGACGAGACTCCGGCAAAACAGTAACTTCAGCTTCGCAACGTCAGTAGGGAGTCTTCAAACCAGGGAACATCGGGAAGTGCCTGACGTTTCGCGTGAGCAACGTTGCCTCCATAATGATGGCCGTCGCGGCGATTGCCAGATCGGCACCGTCAATTGACTGATGGCTGGGTAGCCATGTTCGACCTAACTCGCTGGCACGCTCGGCAACGATGGCGTCAACGGAGTGCCAAATGAGGGTAGATAGAAGTGCGCGAGTACCCCCCGCCTCACTTTCCCTCACGCCCGCGAGAACTTCGAGCCGAGTGATCTCGCTCGCGTGAAGTGGCCCACGAGCTCGTTCTCTCTCGAGAATGGTCTCGGCACCTGCGTCGCCCCGCAAGTAGTCGATAATGACCGACGTGTCGACGAGGACCGTCACTGGAGGTGAGGAGCGAGTCGCGATCCCAATCAAAGTCTCTCGACGACGGCTGCTCCTTCGTCGCGGTCGTCAGTCCACGAACCAAATGCTTGGCGCATGACGTCAAGATCGTCGGCGCTCGATCGCGATGATCCATAGACAGTCTCGACGGCTTCTC
>Ga0182016_10008813_pt1 | contig 10111 bp, 12 predicted proteins | sample 712S2MmetaG_FD_120491 | JGI IMG/M metagenome (GOLD analysis project Ga0182016, IMG submission 120491) | Permafrost microbial communities from Stordalen Mire, Sweden - 712S2M metaG | ecosystem: Environmental > Terrestrial > Soil > Wetlands > Permafrost | place: Sweden: Stordalen | collected... | reverse complement strand
TATTTACCTCGACATACACAGGTGGTGATTTAGAATCTTCAAATGGTGGTCTTTTTTCATCTCCGCCTTTCATCCCTTTAGAAAGAGACACTATATGACTCATTACTTCAATTAATGCATTATTCTTAGTATTATTTCTGACGTGTGGTGATGATGCATGATTGTATATTCTATAGCCATGTTGATCTCTAACTTCCATCGTACAAATAATATTATCATTTCTTAAGGTTTTAAAACAGTATTGAGCAGTGTAATTGTTTTGAATACATAATTCATTAAAGTTAGTCAAAACGTACTTTTGATATTGATCGCGATCGTATTCTCTGTCAATACTCCTGTAGAAAGATTCATTCATATTTATTATTTCTATTTATTTTTTGATTTTAACACTTCTATTTATTTTTGATTTTAACACTTGGAAATGTTAAAACTCTGTTTTCTATTTTTCTTATATTTTTATTTATCCTTTTATTTATTTTCCTCGTCTATTGGATGGAGTTCTACTATCCAACGGGACTCCTTACCATTTTCAATTACTTCTAATTTATATCCAGGATATTCATTTTGGATTTTCTCTAGTTCCCTTTCTGGACTAAACACTTCATCCGTTTTGACAGTTTGAAATCCACTATTATCACTCATTATTAATTCAGCTAAGTTCTCAACATAGATAATGCGATGAGGGGTATTTAAGGGCTTTACAGTTTTTGTCTCTTCTTCCATTTTAAATTATTGATTGATGGTTTTAATGTTTCAATCTTTAAAATTGAAATATCAATTTTTCTTTTGTGTTTATTTTAACTATTTATTTTAACTGTTTGTTTTAGTGGTAATTACTTATTTAAATTATTCTGAGTCGTCATCGACGTAATTGAGTTCATCATTACAATCGCTACAGATGTATTTCAAATCTTCTAGTTTGGTTAAACCAGGTCCGGTTCTTTTGATACATCTTTTACAAATTCTTTCTTGACACTTGGAACAACGTTTCATATCGTCGGCATATTCTATCCAACCGCAGATAATACACTTGCTATTATAATAATGTAAATTATCCAGTTTGTCTCTTAGCTCTTCGATAATCTCAGTTTTGCTAACTTTCTTATCAACCTTTGTTACTACTATCATCAAATTTTCGGCCATCGTGTTTCTATATTTTGTTTCTATTTACTAAAACAAAAATGATAATTTTTATTTTTTTGAATTTTAAGAAAAACTTTCAAGAAGAAAAAATGTGCAAATCTGAGCTTGATCGATCGCAATACCTTTGTCCTACAATCTTTTTCATAGTGTTGGTATGTGTTCTTGCTGGTTTGGGAGCACTAATTGGGGTACTATTATCGCAAAGTGAAACTTGTTGCCTTGCTGTTAAAGCTTGTTGGGGTGAACAAAGTGGACGAATAATAAATGGCCCTTGTGCTGGTCCTCTCAAGTGCGAAAATATTATTGATTATGCTGACAAGTGTTATGTCCAACAACAACCTATTATTCTATATTATACTGGATTAGGAGCAGCATCAGGAGTGGGATTGATCTTATTGTCGGGTCTGTTCTGTTTAATAGGAGCTTTATTTATAACTAGTACTAGAAATGAGATGTTTACATGGTTGAAGAATTGTTGTACTTGTTGCAAAAGAACAAATTATGAGATTTTGCCATAGAAAAGCTAGCCGTGATACAAAAATCAAATTTATTTCAATTATATTTAATAATTGAAAAAGGATAATAACCAATTTGAAGAGATGGATGTTCCGTCTCTATCGGTTCAGTCTTTATTGGCACTATATAAGAGATTATCATCTGAAGATCAAATTACATTCCTTAATGCTACTGGTCATGTTCGAAAAGCAGCTTTAATTTCAGAATTAGATAGGAATAATGTTACTGGAATTACAAGAGAACTAATATTAAATGATAGTTATATATGTGACGAAGTAATCATAGATGAAGAAACTGTATCTGAGGTTTCTGAACAAATAAATGAAGTATTCAAATCTGCAAAATACTTTTACAAGAAGAAAACGATGGCAAGATGTAACATACCGACAATTAATGAAGGCAAGGGGATAGAAGTGGATACTTATGTTATAGTTTATTTCGATCCTCATGGTCTAAAATCATTGAAGATGATGCATGAGTCATATTGTTGGAATCCCCCTACGGGAATTGAATTTGAAGAGTTTGACATCAATAAAATTGATCCAACTGTGGAACCACTTAATTGGGAAATTTATGATGAGGATGGCTACATGGATGAAATAATGCCCCATCGGGAACCATAATAACAAAAAGGAAATTGAATTATAACTCTTTAATTAGAGTTATAATCGTTTGAATTTTAGATGCCTTCTGGGAGAATAGAGTTTCTCTTGTCACTTGCTTTAGACGATGGTGTAATATTTACCATTTCTGTAATATCGATAACTCGTTCGACCTCATTGATTATGGATTCAAACTTAGCTACCATCTTTTGATTATATTCCTTGTCCCAAGCTTTACCACTTTCATCTTCGTTAGCTATCATAGCAAAACGACCAAAAATCCATATATCTCCCAATTTTGTTCCAATTTCTGTAGTGTCAAAATCAGGATTTAACCTTTTGCAGATATAAAACCTCAAAATACTAGGAAGTTTTATATAACGGCTTAAAAGATCAACGATTTTAGATTGAGTATTTCCTTGTGCATTTTCTTTCTTTTTAAGATTTTCTTGTTGACTTTTCCTCTTACGATATTCTTTGACATCTTCCTTTAATTTTTCTAATATACTATTGCAATGTATTTGATAGATTGAATCTTTCTTTATTAAATCTGCACAGTTATAAGCCCTCCAATCTGCTGGTATTGTCATGTCTCGGTATCGTTGAAAATCAAAATTTTCTATTTCGACTGCTACCCTTTCTTCTTCTGAGAGAGTAGCGACATAGTTCTTGAAATATTCAATAGCTTTCAAGAACAATGGAAAATACGCTTCCATAACCCTGTTAATCTCTACATTAGCTACGTGTTCCATTCTTGTTTTGAAATTATTTATAGGTTTTTTATTTTTAAATGAAATGATTTTAATTTCATTTTCTGATTGGTTTGACAGCTAATCTACTCGATGTTAAATAAAAATAGCTCTAAAGACCCTCGCTAATAATTAAATAAGCCATTGCTCCAATCATGAAGGCTTGATAGGCGGTATTTCCGTCTTCGATGACGTCTGGAGCGGCAGCATTAGATGCCACTTTTAGTTTTCCAACTCTCCGAACGTTCAGTAGGGAATCGCAGACTGAATTTTCTAAGGAAGTTCCCATTCGGCAAGTTGATGAATTATGGTAAGCAGGTGTTGGAGCCGAAGATAATGCGCATTTTAATAAACGGTTTCCACTGTTATCGGCGTAATCGTCAGGAGTGGGAAATAAAATCTCTGTTTCTGCAATCCTGGCCACTTCTCTCATAATTTTATAGAAACTCACAATTTTGTAGGCATCGGTTCCTTCAGTATTTAGATCTCCATCAGAATAAGAATTTAATTCAATGATTGGATCAACGAAAGGATTTTGACTTACAATCTTAACACTTCCTCTGCTAGAAGGAGTAATGTTCAGTCCAATAACACTAGTAGAGTTCTTTGGTATGTTTAAAACTTGATTTATACCTGGAGGGGTGAAAGGGCTTGGAACAATTATTAATTGCATTCTGCGAACACCAGGCGACATATAAGGTTTTAGATCAATAAAACCTGATCCAATTTGAGGAAATTTTATAGTGTAAGGATATTTACCCCCAGGTGCGAGAACTGCGGCTGAACCATTATGATTTTGTAGTCCTTGACCTACCAATGGATTTGCAACAACTATAGGGATATTAAGAGAAGCTAATAATTTAGGGTCTCCCACTCCTGATCTTTGAAGAATAGCGGCATCACAAACCGATCCAGTACACAAAATAACTAATAACCGGGCATAGGCGATCACCATTTGTTTCTGCTCAGTTGAAAAGAATTCTACCGCGTAAGCATCACCGTTTTGATCAAATAAAACCCTGTTGCAGATTGAATCAAATAATACGGTAAGTTGTCTACGAGGATCAATACTGCTGCCATCTGGATTGATTATAGGAGGAGTTCCAACGGAAGGGTTTCCAGTTAAGAAAGCATTAGCTGAAAAAGATCTTACACTTCCAGGAGTATTCCAAGGTGGAGTAACCCAATTTTGATTGGAACTGAGACCGATATCACCATAACTGGAATCATTAGTATCTGGAACAAGCGGTGCCCCGGTGACATGACTAATAATTTGAATCAATGGATCTTTATTAATTGGTGGTTCCTGACTGATATAAAGAGCTCCATTATCTCCTCTTTCATTGTAATTTGCTTCAGTGCCGCTTGGAGTATAATTTTCCAACGGTTTCATAACTTTCTCTAATAGATTGTCATAACTCCAACGATCATCACCTGTTAACATCGCCCATTTATCCCACATAGTTCGAGTTCCTCTAACTGCCTGTTCACCGTTATGCATTGACCCTCCTCCTAATCCATCTCCATCTGCGTAAGTTATAGGTTGACCTGGAACGTAATTAGCTTGATAAGTTTTTGAATATTTAGGATTGTTGGCGATCTTTCCAGCTTCAAAGAAATTTGCAGCCAATACTTCTTTGTCCCTAACCCTATTAGATCCTCCTTCAATCAACAAAACTGATTTAGAAAAATCATCTGAGAGTTTAGCAGCAAGGAGGCAACCGGCGGTCCCTCCTCCAACTACAATTCGATCAACAATAATTCTCGGTTTCATCTTTTCACTAGTTTTTATTAAATAATAATTTATTATTTAATTTGTTTTTATTTTAATTTATTATTTAATTCATTCCTTGAAGGCAAAGTGTGAAAACAGTCCATATATCCCAATTATTCCTAAACAAGCCATACAAAGAACACCCATTGATGCAAAATAATTATCTCTATAGCTATAGTATTCTATTTCTGGAATGTAATAACCACCCATCCATGTTCCAACCTTAAATTTTCCAAATAATTTCGATTTGGCTTTTTCTGCTTTTTTTCTGATATTAAAAAGCAGGACCATTTTATGTTCTTTGAAATTTCCTTCTTTAGTATAGTAGACAGTAAGGGAAAAAAAGGTCGAATCCGCTAGTATGTCTATTTACATACTCTGTCTTCATATAAGTCTCCATTCTGTTATAATTATGACCCATAACTAATCTAGTTGGATAGGTTATCCTAGTTTCAGTTGTGTTCATTTCTGGCACTTTAATAACTAAAATTTCCGATCTTAATATATGAATAGTTTCATCATAGTACCAAAAGGACTTCAAATAATCCATTTTTGGATTTAAATTTTAAAATCAAATTATTTAAATTTGATTTTTATTCTTTCTAGATAGGTCTTTAATCCATGCTAGGATCTTCCACTTTGACATCAGCAGTTTCTCCCAGTCTAATCTCAAAATTCAGTTTAATAACATAATCATCTGGGAGATTGAATTCTGCCTTTGTTAACCTTTTAGCATCATTAAGAGTCCCGGTCTTAAGACAGTCTTGAAAGAAAAGATTAATTCTAATTTCTCTTTGTGCTTGTTCCCATATTTCTGCTCCAAACATCTTTGTAAAAACTCCTCCCATCTTGTTATTAATAACTTCTGGATCTCTTTCATTCTCATCGAGATTTGGTCTACCAGGCTCTCCTATTACTTCTTTAAGTTGCTTGAACATATTACCAAATGACTTACCTATCACATTACCCATCTCATCTGGATTTTCACTATTCCAACCAGCAAACATTCCTTCAATCAAAGGCGGAGGTTCATCATCTTCTTGTTGAATGTTAGGTTCTAATTCTTTATTTTGGTTTTTTATTTGTTGTTCTGACATCTTTTTAATGTCAGAAGTTTGTTTTTAAATCTTATTAATTTATTGTGGTTGTTTTATATAGAGAGTTAAAATAAACTCTTTAATTATTTCATAGATTCACTTCCATAGTTTAGAGACCGTCCAAAGGGTTGTCATTGAATCCTTAAATTCTAAAGGTTTAAACCGTTTACTATAGAGCTGGTCACCGACGTAGTTATATAAGACGAAGTTCTTGCCAGGAAAGTGAACTACGCATGGGATTCCTCCAGTTTGATTATTCTGTAATAAAAATCTATTAACTGGTTTTCTAACCCTTGTTACGCGTTGCATTTCATCATAGTCTTTTACAGAAATGAAATTCCAATTCTTGAATTTAATTTTTGCTCTATATATCCATTTTAATTTAAAAAACTGAATTTTTATTTTTAATATTCCAATACTAAAAAATGGAACCTGAGTTTTTCTCTCTTCAGAAAATCGGAACATCGTATTATGAAATTTCTAAAAAGGGAATGGTTAGAACAATAAAAACTGGATATGTTACGAGAGGTGGAAAAGAAACAGGTGGTTATTTAAGAGTAAAATTATCTAAAGATGACGGTACCAAAGAAAGATGGCTTGTTCATAGATTAATGGCTTTTATGTTTTTAGAGAATCCTCCAGATGATTCCTATACTGTAGATCATATAGATAGGAATCCTTCAAATAATGATTTAAATAATTTGAAATGGTCAAGCAAATCTGAACAGGCTTTAAATCGAAAGAAAAGAGTTGGAGGAATAAATTATCCAATTACTCAAATAATTGTAAATGATCAATATCCTGAAGGATTCGAATATTTCACTTGGTTTAAAGGAAAATATGCTTCTGAAGATTTAAAAATTCAACACGGCGATATTGCCAGAGCATGTAAAAATAACTATTTTTTAGGAGGATATAAATGGAAATATGCTAGAAATTCTATAGAAGGGGAAATATGGATACAAGTGTCAGGAGGTCCTTTATTAGACTTTTATGTTTCATCTATGGGTCGAATTTGTAATCATAAAGGTAAAATAGGTTTTGGAGCATCATGTGTTGAAGGTTATAAAAATGTTACTTTAAAATTAAAAACAGGTGAATATCAAAAATTTAGGGTTCATGTATTAGTAGCACACGCATTCTTAGGAGATAATAACGGTAAAGAAGTGAATCATTTAGATGGGAATAAAAAGAATAATAAATCGACAAATTTAAAATATGTTACAAGTTCTGAAAATAATCAGCATGCATATGATTCTGGATTAAAAGTTGCTAGTGTACATAATTATAGAAATAGAAAAGTTCGTCAATATGATCTTAATGGGAATTTTATAAAAGAATATTTTAGCATTTCCGAAGCATCGAGGCAGATAGGAATATCTGTTCCTTCTATTATAAGAGCATGTAAAGATTTCACTAAAACAGCAGCTAAATATAGATGGAAATATACATAAACATCATTATATTGTTTATAAACAATATAATATTACCAAAATTTTACTGTCCATAGTGTACTCATTGAATCTCTAAATTCTAAACGTTTGAATTTATATTTATAGAATTTTTCTCCAATATAATTGTATAAAACATAGTTTTTTCCTGGAAAGTGAATGGCGCATGGAATTCCTCCAGTCTCTTTATTTTGCAAAAGAAAATGATTAGTGGGCTCTTTTATTCTTGTAACTAGCTGAAGTTTATCGATGTCAAATATAGAAACTTCAGTCCAGTATTTTAATTCAGCATTGTAATAGTCCTCAGGCAAATAAGATTCTTTGTATAAATATGCTAAACTGTTTAAATTTCCTACTAATTTGTGGTCATAATCAATGCTCAACCAGTGAGGATCTAAGGCATATTGCTCTAAGTATCTTGCTTGATCATCGTCAGCATCTTTTGCCAATGTTAAGGCTTCTACTATTCTGTCTCTAGTTCCAATTACACATCCAGCATTAGGAAACATCCACCTATTGGCTTTTCCATTAGATACCTTTTTACTATTGTCCTTGACCCTTGTCATTATATTCTTTCTTCCGACCGGATCAATATGGAAACGATAATTGCCGGTGCAACAAGTAGGTTCTCCTCCGAAGACCAATTCTTTTCCTCTTGATTGATAATAAGCCCAAACGTTTTGCATTTCGTGACTCGGCCTCGTAAATAGAACATCATTGCAATCAGTGATGCAAATTACAGCAGATGAAGGTAAAGATTCAACGTAATGGAGATATTTCTTTGTTCTCCATGACCATCCTCCCCACTTCTCATCCAATCCCAAAATAGCATAATTGTAATCATGTTCTTTGGCAGTGTAGATCCAATTATCTAATGCTTCGTTTCTGTCAGTCTGAACAGTTATCAACCTCAAGTCTGCCATTCATCTTATCTTTAATTTAGTCTCTATTTTATTTTTTTATATTAATTATTTATTCAATTAAAATAATTAAAGACAAAAAGTTTAATTTAAGGATAAAAATAAAATGTGGTCGGCTGAACAAGAGGCACAAATTGCCAGGGAAAGAGCTATTGATTTAGTTCTTCAAATTTTAAGATCACCGGCTTTTCTAGCTCATTCTACTGAAGAACAAAAAGTAGTTCTAGATCAGATTATTAGTTATGGTGATCTGTCTGAGCGAGATATTCACAATCTTATTCAAGAGGAATCTCATCGTCAACAACTTGCCCAGAGGGCTGTTACAGCACAGAAACAAGCTTACCGGCCAGTTAAGAACTACGATTATTTGACGAATCTTCCTTATGATGTCTTCGTTAAGCTGGTCGACACTGGTCAAATTAAAGGTAGAGATTTGGTTAGTCTTTGTGACTCGTCTGTAAAGTTAAGAGAAATGTGCATGAAGGACCGACAATATACCAATAAAGATGGAAGTGTCTACAAAACTGATACACAATACATTTACCGAAAGTTATTAGCTGATGAAAGAATCCCTGTCCCTCCAAACACTAATCCCCTTGACATTTATAAACTATTAAGTAGATCTTATCGTTATTCAAGTACTGGCATTCCAGTTGATCGACAACCACTTAATACCGCAGTAGCTATCTATGCTAAACAAATGTCAACTGGAAACGGTCATACCGTAATTTTAGATTCCGTAGGAAGAGTTGTGATAAATGTTTGGGGAGCTACTCATAGTAGAGGTTTAGATATCACAGGTTTTCATCTTGTCAAAGGATTGAAAAATATTGTTCAGGTCAGTGCCGGAGTAAGTAAAAGTGCGGTTTTGGATAATAATGGAGATGTTTGGATAAATAATTATGTTCTTGAAGACTTCAGAAAATTCGATCCTGCTAGGGCACTCGGTCAAAGAGTGTCCAATTCTAAATTCAGACAAGTAGAGGTTGGAAATGAATTATACTTACTAGATGTAAATTCAAACTTATATAAAAAGGAAGCAACTATGTCCGTATATGAAAATGGACATATTCAATCACTGGCATCAAATGTTAAAACCTTTAAACTGGATATTTCAGCTCTAGCAGATAGCTTGGTAGGTCTTAGCCTGGCTTTTCAAAATAGAATTTTTTATCATCTAGCTGCAATAACTAATTCTAATGAGATTTTAGTTATAACTCATAATGCACAAAGTGTTAAATTTAAGATTCCTGGAGTAGTGCCTAAGAAAGTTGTTCCAGTTCAGTCAAGAATCTTAATTCTTGCAGAAGATGGCAATTTATATATCTATGATGAAGCTATTGTTAAATCAACTGGACAACAAATTATAAGACGGATAACTGAGAACGTTGCTCAGATCGATGCAACTAAAATTATTGATATTGCTGGATCTAATTCCATTGGCTTGGCTGTCAATGACAATGGAGATTTATTTGAAATAAACCTTCAGCATCCTTCAGAAAATAATGCATATCATAATGGACAACAATATCTTCTATTGCGACAGATTCCTAATATTACAAACGTTGCGATGGTTTCAATGCTAAACTACCACGTTGATCTTCTTCAGCGATTCTTCTAAATTAAATTTCAATAAATTAAAAATCCAAAATAAAACTCAACAAGTTTTATTTCAACAATCGATTAAAAAGATGGAACAAGCATTTAACTTGGTAAGACAGATTTTAAGATCGTCGGCTTTTTTAGCCCAGTCGACTGATCAGCAACAACAGACTTTAGATCAAATTATTGCTACCGGTGAAATTTCTGCACGAGATGTTTATAATCTCCTTCAAGATGAAATCAACAACCAGTCAGTA
>Ga0182016_10008811_pt1 | contig 10112 bp, 8 predicted proteins | sample 712S2MmetaG_FD_120491 | JGI IMG/M metagenome (GOLD analysis project Ga0182016, IMG submission 120491) | Permafrost microbial communities from Stordalen Mire, Sweden - 712S2M metaG | ecosystem: Environmental > Terrestrial > Soil > Wetlands > Permafrost | place: Sweden: Stordalen | collected... | reverse complement strand
GTCCCGGTTGGCGGCCCGGCGGGTCGCGAGCGCATCGGCCAGAATGCCCGGATGAGCGCAGCCACCCCCGGGCCAAGCCGCCGTTGATGGAGCCGCGCGATGTTCGTCTTCCTGCGCAGCTGGCCAAGCGGCTGGCGGGCCGGGCCGCAGCCCTGGCGCCGCTCGGTTCGCTCGCAACGGAGGCGACGGCGCCGGCGCCGGCGGAGCTTGAGGCACTCGAGCTGCTCGCCGAACGCCTCGCCAACAACTACCCCTATGGCGATGCGCACTACGTCGGACAGATGCTCAAACCGCCCCATCCGCTGGCCTGGGCGGCGTACGCAACGACGATGCTGCTCAACCCCAACAACCACGCGCTCGACGGCGGGCCCGCCACCGCCGCGATGGAGGAGGAGGCGGTCGCCGCCATCGCCACGATGTTCGGCTACGGCGAGCACATCGGCCATCTCACCTCGTCCGGGACGATCGCCAACCTCGAGGCGCTGTGGGTGGCGCGCGAGCTGCGCCCGCAAGCCGCGATCGTATTCGGCGAGAACGCGCATTACACGCACGCCCGCATGTGCCGGCTGCTCGGCGTCAACGCCGAGCAGGTGGCGCAGGATGGCGCCGGCCGGATCGACGCGGACGCGCTCGAGCACCGCCTGGCGGACGGCGGCGTGGGCACGGTCGTCGCGACGCTCGGAACCACCAGCCTCGGCGCGATCGACCGGATCGAGCAGATCGCAATGCTCTGCTCGCGCCACGGCGTGCGCCTGCACGTCGACGCGGCCTACGGCGGCTTCTTTACGCTGCTCGCCGACGGCGGCAGCCCGGGCGTGGATCCGGCGCCGTTCGCCGCGCTGCGGCTTGCCGACTCGATCGTCGTCGACCCGCATAAGCACGGGCTTCAGCCCTACGGCTGCGGCTGTGTGCTGTTCGCCGATCCGTCGCTCGCGCGCCTGTACGCCCACGACTCCCCCTACACCTACTTCACCTCGCGGGAGCGCCACCTAGGCGAGATCAGCCTCGAGTGCAGCCGCGCCGGCGCCGCGGCCGCCGCGCTGTGGACGACGCTGCTGGCGATGCCGCTGACGCGCCCGGGCCTCGGTTCGCAGCTCGCAGCCTCGCGCGCCGCGGCGCAGCGCCTCGCGGGCGCGCTCGCCAATTACGAGCTGGCCACAGTCGCCACGCCTGAACTGGACATCGTCTGCCCGTTCCCGCGCCTTTCGCGTGCCTCGCAGATCAGCGCCCGCTGCGAGCGGGCTTTTGACTCCCTCGCGAGCGCGGGCTGGCATGCCGCGAAGATCCGCCTGCAGACCGCATGGCTGCGACGAGCCCACCCCGGGATCGAGCACGACGCCGACGAAGTCACGGCGCTGCGACTGGTCTTGATGAAGCCCGCTCACGCGGGCATCGTCGATCAGCTCGCCGAAGTCCTGCGCGAGCACCTCGCGTGAGCCTCAGCCGCGCAGGGTGCTTGACCGGGAGGCGGCTCAGATGTCCGGCTGCTCGACCGTGCAGCTGTCGAACGTGGCGCCGCCCGGATTTGCGAGCGCCTGGGCGCCGCCCGCGGAGGCCAGCGTGTTGAAGCTCTCAAGCGCCGTCGCGACTCCGGCGAAGCCCGAGCCGTTCACGTATCCCTGGATGCCGAAGGTGCTGCCCGCGTCGGGCTCCTCGACCTCCATGGCGTTCCCCGAGCCCTTCGCCGTCGCCGTGTTGTTGGACGGGTCGACGCACACGGTGCCGACGTCGCTGCCGCTCGTGCCGGCGCTGATCGTGACGGCGTTGCCCTGGCTCGTCGCGTCGGTGTCGACGTAGTTGGCGGTCAGAGGAAGCTGAAGCGTGGCGCCGCCGGAGGCGTCGGCGTCGATCCCGGATCCCGCCGCGATCCCGTAGACGGCGTTGTTGAAAACGTCGGCGTAGAGCCAGGCGTTGCTGCCGTCGCCGGTGAGATCGATGCCGTCACCTGTCGCCGAACCGGAACCTGCCGTCAGCGTTCCGCCCGACGTGCTTCCAGCGCCTATGACGTTGCCGTCGATGTTACCGTTGGCGCTGCCGGAGGTGGCGAGCGAGATCGCCGCGCCGTGCGTACCGGTGATCGTATTGCCGACAAGGTTGAAGTCCTGAAACACGACACCGGCGCCGTCCACGATCTGAATCCCGTCGGCGGCGCTCGCGGTGATGGTCGAGTCCGTGATCGTCACGCTCGTGTTACCGGTGCCGCTGATCGCGTCCGCACCGGCGTCGGCAATCCCCACGTTCTCGATTACAAAGGTCCCATTCGCCATGTTCACTCCGTCGCCGCCCGTGTGCTCGATGTCGACGTCGTCCAGCTCGTCACCCCCGGTCAGCGTCAGGCCCACGCCGCTGCCTGTAATCTGCGGCGCGGCGGCACTCGAGGCCCCAATCAGGTTTTCGTAGTTCACGGTGAGTCCGGCCGGCTGCCCGACCAGCGTCTCGTTGGCGGCGAGGGTCTCGCCGCCGGTGTACGGGGTGGCGCCGGTGTAGAGAAAGATGATGTCGTTGGGAGCGGCGGCCGTGGTGGCGGCGGCGAGTGAGTCAAAAGGCGAGACAGAGCTGCCGTCGCCCGCTCCCGCCGAGTCGTCGACGTACCACACTCGGGCTGCGCCGAAGTAGATCGTGGCCGTGGCCAGCGCGCTGGTTGCCTCGCTGCTGTCGACCTGGTAGATGAAGGTGTCGCTCGAGCCGGAGAAGCCGGTCGCAGGCTGGTAGGTGAACGTGCCGTCGGCGGCCATGTGGACGGTCCCCCCCTCGGTCGTCGCGATCGTCGCGGGCGTCGTGCTCAGCGTGCCGCCGTTGGGGTCACTGTCACCGCTCAGCGCGTTCGCGCTTGCGTCGTAGACCTCTGGCCCGCTGCCACGAGCGCCACCGACCTGCAGCTCGGTGTTGCCGACCGCGCCGGGGAAGCCGGCGGCGAGAACCGACGGCGGCCGCACGCCGATCTCGATCGTGACCGTCTCGACCCCCGAAAGCTGCCCGGAGGAGTCCACAGCCTCAAAGGTGAAGCTGTCGGAGCCGGTGAAGCTCGGTGTCGGCGTGTAGGAGAACGAGCCGTCGGCGTTCAGCGAGAGCGAGCCGCCACTCGCGCCGGAAACGAGTTTGGCCTTCAGGCCGCTGCCCGTGTCGCCCGCGAGCACGCCGGGTGCGGCGACGCTCAGGGTGCCGGAGACCGGCAGGTAGTAGGCGCCGACCGCCACCGCCACCGGCGTTACATGGATCGTCACCGTGGCGGGCGTCGAGCTCTCGCCGGCGGAGGTTTCGGTCTTGAACGTGAACGAGTCGACGCCCGAGAACGAGGCGGCCGGCACGTAGCGGAACGTCCCATCGCGGTTCAGCGTGAGCGCCCCGTGCGTCGTCGTGGAGACCACCAGAGCGCTCAGGCCACTCTGGCTGGCGCCCGTCAGCACGCCGGCGCCCGCGACCGACAGCACCTGACCGGCCGCGATGGTGTAGCTCGCGTCGCCGGCCGCGGGAATCACCGTGACCGTGATCGCGGCGGTCGGCAGGTTCGTCGGGAAGTTCACGGTGGCGCCGCTCGCTCCCTTGCTGCCGTTGTAGACGCAGCGCGTCTGGCGGATGCGCACGGTGTGGCGGTGCTTTCGAACCTTGATCGTGATCTTGACCCTGGTGTAGTGGGCGCGGCACTTCTGCTTCTTGCCCTTCAGCGTGTAGTAGGGCGGCGTGGCGACCGGCTGCTTCGGCTTCTTCTTCGCGGCCGCGCCGGCCACGCCAGGGGTGGCGGCCAGCACGAGGACCACGCCCACCAATCCGGCACTCCGCCACCAATTAGAAGCCCTCGGCCGAGACATTTCCGCAGGCATCGTCCACTTCGCGGGCGATCCTGGACAAAACTGGACATCTAGACCAATGTGCGACGCACGCGGGTGGACACTGCGCGGATGCCCGCTGCCCGCCCGTGACGCTCCCCGACCGCCAGCCGAGCGCCACGCGACCACGCACGCAGCGACCGCGCCGCGCCCGCGCCGAGCCAACAGCGGCGGGCGAATTCGGCGTTACTCGGTCGCGCCTGCAGCGGCCAGCTCGTCCCCTCCGGCGACCGTGGCGGCGCCGAGCTCGCGGGCCGGGACCTCGCCCCACAGCCGCTCGAGCGCGTAGAACTCGCGCAGCTCACGCACGAAAACGTGCACGACGACGTCGAGGTAGTCCATCAGCACCCACTGGGAGCCGGGGAGGCCCTCGACCCGCCGCGGCAGGATCCCCAGTTCGGCCTTGCAGCCAACATGGATGCCGTCCACGATCGCCTTGACCTGACGGTCGGTGCCGCCCGAGCAGATCACGAAATAGTCCGTGTAGTCGATGACGCCGCGCAGATCCAGCTCGACGATCGACTGCGCCTTCTTGTCGTCCGCAAACCCCGCGATCACCTCTGCCAGACGTTTCGAGTTCACAGGTAGAGCCTCCGCTGCTCGATGTAGTCGGCGACCGGATCGGGGACCAGATAGTCGAGCGGCCGCCCCTCGCGCACGCGCCGGCGCAGTGCCGACGATGAGATGTCCAGCCTCGGCACGTCGATGTAGGTGATCCGGGCTGCGCCCGCCATCGCGTCCAGCCGTGTGCGCACCTCTTCGCGCCGCGCCCCCGCCCGCTCCGCCACGGCCACGGATGCCAGGCCCAGGATCGCCTCCGGCTCGCGCCAGCTGGGCAGCGACCAAGCCATGTCGCCTCCGACGATGAACGTCAGCTCGTCACCTGGCTGGCTCGCATGGATCTCTCGAAGCGTATCGGCCGTGTACGACGGGCCGCCGCGGTCGACCTCGATCGAGCTCACCGTCAGCCAGTCGCGGTGTCCATCGGCTGCCAGCCGGCACATCTCGAGCCGGTGCGCGGCGCCGGGCTCCTGCTCCATCGGCTTGTGTGGCGGCACACCCGTCGGGATAAGCACGACCCGCTCGAGTGCGAGCTGCGCGCGCGCCTCGCTGGCGCACACCAGGTGCGCGAGATGGGGCGGGTTGAAGGTCCCGCCGAGGATTCCGACGGCCGTCAACTACGAACGTGCCCGTCGCCCTCGACGAGGTACTTGAAGGTGCACAACTCCCGCACGCCGATCGGCCCGCGCGCGTGCAGCTTCTGTGTCGAGTTGCCGATCTCGGCCCCCATCCCGAACTCGGCGCCGTCGGTGAACCGCGTGGAGGCGTTTACGTAGACGCAGGCCGCGTCCACGTCGAGCTCGAAGCGCCGCGCCGCGGAGCCGTCGCGCGTGACGATCGCCTCACTGTGGCCGCTGCCGTGCGCCGCGATGTGCTCGATCGCCGCCTCCAGCGAGTCGACGACGGCGACCGCGAGCGTCAGGGCGAGATATTCGGTGTCCCAGTCGGCCGTGCTTGCGGGCGTGACCGGGACGGCGGCGGCGTGCTCCATCGCGCGCTCATCCCCGCGCAGCTCGACCCCGGCTTCGCTCAGCGCCGCCAGTGCGCCCGGCAGGAAGGCCTCGGCGACGTCGCGGTGCACGAGCAGCGTCTCCGCCGCATTGCACACGCCGGGGCGCTGCACCTTCGCGTTCAGCACGATCGCGCGCGCCTGGTCGAGATCGGCCGCCGCGTCCACGTACACGTGGCAGTTGCCGGAGGCCGCGTAGATGACGGGCACGGTCGCATGGGTGGCCAGTGCCGCCTTCAGGCCCTCGCCTCCGCGGGGGATGATCAGATCGACGTTGCGCGACTGCGTCGCGAGCTCCACGAGCTCGTCGCGGTGCCCACCGGACAGGATCGTGATCGCGCCGCGGGGCACACCTGCGGATTCCGCAGCGCGGGCGGCGATCGCGGCCAGGACCGAGTTGGAGCGCGCGGCGCTCGAGGACCCGCGCAGCACGATCGCGTTGCCCGACTTCAGACACAGCGCGGCGGCGTCGATCGTCACGTTCGGCCGCGCCTCATACACGACCGCGACCACGCCGAGCGGCACGCGGACCTTGCGAATCGTCAGCCCGTCGGGCCGCCGAAGCTCCTCGAGCAGCTCACCGACTGGGTCCGCCAGCGCCGCGACCTCGCGCACCCCGGCCGCCATCGCCTCGATCCGGCGGCGGTCGAGCGTCAGACGGTCGATCAGCGCTGCGGAGATCCCCGCGTCGCGCGCAGCCGCCACATCCGCAGCGTTGGCCTCGAGGATCTCATCGACGCTCCCCTCGAGCGCGCGGGCCACCGCTTCGAGCGCCGCGTTCTTGACGGAAGCATCGAGCGTCGCAAGCGGCCGGGAGGCCCGCTTGGCGCCCGCACACAACTCGCCTACGGTTTCCGTGGCAATCGCCATAGGCCAAGGTTACGCGAGCGCGAAATAGTCGCGATGCACGGCCTCTGCCGCGGCGCGCGGCAGCAGCTTGCGCACAGCCGCCGAATTGCGCCCGGCCACGGCGCGCAGCTCGCCGGCCGAGTAGTTGCAGATCCCCTTGCCGATCAGCAGCTCGCCGGCCACCGCCTCGACGGCGTCGCTGCGACCGGGCTTCCCGCTCCCCGCCACGACCTCGACGGCGTCGCCCTGATCAAACTCGCCACGAACCTCCACTATGCCGACCGGCAGCAGGCTCGTCCCGTCCTCGCGCAGCGCTCGCGCCGCGCCGGCGTCGACGACGATCGTGCCGCGGCTGGGCTTGGCGTAGCGCAGCCACAGCTTGAAGCTCGAGTGGCGCTGCTCGCGGGCGCGAAACAGCGTCCCCTCTCGCTCCCCCGCAAGCACGCGTGCGAGCACCCCCTCGCGCTCGCCATTGCAGATCACGGTCTCGATTCCGGCCGCGGTCGCCATGTCCGCCGCGACGACCTTGGAGCGCATCCCGCCCGAGCCGTGGGCGGAGGTGGTCTGGGTGATCGAGAGCGTGTCGAGTGAGGCAAAGTCATCGACCTGCTCGACGAGCGTCGCGGCGGGATCGGCGCGCGGGTCGGCTGTGTAGAGGCCGTCGGTGCCGGTCAGGATGATGAGCCGGTCGGCACCGATGAGGATCGCCACCTGGGCGGCGAGGAAGTCGTTGTCGCCGAAGCTGATCTCGTCGGTCGCGGTCGTGTCGTTCTCGTTGATCACCGGGACCGCGCCCCACTCGAGCAGCTTGCCTAGCGTCTGGCGCGCGTTCAGGTAACTGCTTCGCGCGCTGACGTCGAAGAACGTGAGCAGCACCTGCGCGGCGACCGTGGCGTGTGCGCCGAGCAACTCGTCGTAGACCCTGTAGAGCCGGCCTTGGCCGACCGCGCTCGCCGCCTGCAGCTCCTCGATCGCGGTCGGACGCGCCGCCAGGCCGAGTACCCGGGTGCCGCGGGCGATCGCGCCGCTGGTCACGATCACGACGTCGTCGCCGCCCTTGCGGGCAGCCGCGACCGCCGCGCAGATCTGCGCGAGCAGCTCGGCGCGAAGCTCGCCCTCGTCAGTCGCGACGATCGCCGAGCCGAGCTTGATAACGGTGCGGGCCATGTGCCGCCGGAGGTTAGTGCAGCGACAGGCTGCTCTCAGCCTCCTCTCGGGTGCGCTTGAGCCGCGGCCGAGCCGTGGGACCGACACTCGGAGCATCCACGTGTCCATGAAGGGAGCAACGATGAGGTTAGACAGGCTTCGCAAAGGCAGAACGGTGGCGGTGATCGGCTCGATCGCGGTCCTCGGGGGCGGCGCGAGTGCGGTCGCGGCAACGCGGGGCACCGGGGGCAGCCACGTCGAGCGAACGGGGGCCGGGGCGTTGACCCAGCCCGGCCGCAGCGCCGCCAAGCCGCTCGCCTCGCTGACCAAGGACGAACTGGCGGCTCTGGCGAAGGCGCGCACGGCGATAGCCGCGGCGTCGGGGTCGATCGCTGAGCCGGTTCTCGAGCAGGCGGTCGCCGCCGGCACGATCACGGCCGCGCAGAAGGAGGCGTTCCTCGCCTCACTGACCGAGGCACCCGGGCCCGGGTCAGGTCCCGACGGCACCTGGACCGGCGCGACCGGCGCGACCGGCGCGACCGGCAACGGCTCGCACGCTGCGCCGAGCGCCGCGGTCCAGGCGGTCTTCGCGAGTGCCCGCAAGGCGATCCAGGCGCAGGTCGCCGCGATCGCGACACCGGTGCTCGACGCGGCCGTGACGGCCGCCACGATCACCGCGGCCCAGGAGACGACGCTGCTCGCGCTGCTCGAGAGCGGCCCGAGCCTGCACGGCGGCCCAGGCGGTCCGCACGGCGGTATGCCGGGCCCTGGCGGCCCTGGCGGTGGCGGCCCGGCCCGCTGAACGGTTCAGAGCAACCGGGCACGCCGGGCTAGCAGACGACCCCTCGCTTGCCGGCCTTGGTGTGCCCGGCGGGATGCGGGCCGACCCAGCGCTCATCGACTGGGTCGGCCGCCAGCTGGTAGCGGGAGTCCGACGACAGGCGGATGCGATCGGTTCGGTTGTCCAGTGCGCCGTGCGCCGTGAACATTCCGAACACGAGCAGGTCGCCGGCCCTGTAGTCGGCGGTCAGCCAGCGGCCTCCGAGCCTGCGCCGAAGGGCGGCCGCGTCCTCGTCGAGGATCGGGCTGGCGTTGGGCCACTCGTAGTCATCCGGTCGCTCCTGGCCCAGGTTCTCACAGTAGCTGTCGACGTCCTGGCGTCCGTAGACATCTCGAATCAGCTCGTGGGTGTGGGAGCGCTCGAGGATCGCCAGGCCGCCCATCTGTGGCGGGATATCGCCGTAGGGAACCCAGGAGGTGAACAGATTCGGCGTGCCGCGGCCCATGAAGACGATGTCGGTGTGGACCCAGGTGCCGCCGCCGGGCGCGATGATGCGCAGCCAGGTGAAGTCGAGGTGGCGAACCGGCCCGCCGAGCAGAGACTCGTAGAAGCCGAGCATCCGGCCGCCGTAGAGCAGTTCGTGCAGCGGCTCGTTGGCGGCCACGAGGTCGGCGCCGTCGCGACCGAACTCGAGCGCGGCGCCCGGGCGCACCACGGCATCCATCACCGGCGCGCCGGGTTCGAGCACTCCTGCGGCTGCGAGCCGGCCGACCAGCTCGCGCCGTACGGCGAGCACGCTCTCGCGCTCGAAGAAGCCCGGAAGGTAGAGGTAGCCGTCCTCGGCCAGGCGGTCGCGCAGCGCCGCCGAGTCGACGCCTTCCTCGGTCCGCCGCAGCTCCCCGAGCGCTTCCGGTCCGCGCTCGAGCTGGTGTCCGAGGATCGAGACGGCGCCGTCCGCGTGCGGGCTCATGCGCCAAGCGTAGCCGTGCGGGGCGACCAGCCGGCCCCCGGCTCGCGCCGCAACCCATGTGCTCGCCCGCTAAGTTGCGATCCATCGGAGCGCTCCTGTGAAAATCGACGCGGGCGGCTACTGGTCGTCTGCCGATCAGGCCGCCAACTGCGCGCGCGCCGCCGAAGCAGGCGGATACGACGGCTGGTGGGCGACCGAGACGCAGTTCGACCCATTCATCGCCTGCGCCGTCGCCGCGCAGCGAACCCGGCGGATCGAGCTCGGCACGGCGATCGCCGTCGCCTTCGCCCGCAACCCGATGAGCGTCGCGCTCAGCGCAAACGACCTGCAGGCACTGTCGGCAGGGCGGTTCGTCCTCGGCCTGGGCTCGCAGATCAAGCCCCACGTCACGCGCCGCTACTCGATGGCGTGGTCGCATCCGGCAGCGCGGATGCGCGAGTTCGTGCTGGCCGTGCGCGCCATCTGGGAGGCCTGGGCCGCCGGCTCGCCGCTTGACTTCCGCGGCGACTTCTACACCCACACGCTGATGACGCCGTTCTTCGACCCCGGCCCCAACCCGCACGGCAACCCGAGGATCGTGCTCGCCGCGGTCGGCCCGCTGATGACGCAGGCAGCCGGCGAGGTCGCCGACGGGCTGCTCTGCCACCCCTTCTCGACCGAGCGCTACCTGCGTGAGGTGACGGTGCCGGCGCTTGCGCGCGGGCGCGCCAAGGTGGGCCGGACGCTCGAGGGATTCGAGCTCAGCGCCTCCGCGCTGATCGTGGCCGCGGACTCGCAGGCGCAGATCGCGACGGGCACGCGCCTCGTCAGGGAGCAGATCGCCTTCTACGGCTCGACGCCCGCCTACCTGCCGGTGCTCGAGCTGCACGGCTGGGGCCGGATCCACGACGAACTCAAGTCGCGCACACAGCGCGGTGAATGGGCGTCGCTACACGAGCTGATCGACGACGAGGTGCTGCACACCTTCGC
>Ga0182016_10008810_pt1 | contig 10112 bp, 8 predicted proteins | sample 712S2MmetaG_FD_120491 | JGI IMG/M metagenome (GOLD analysis project Ga0182016, IMG submission 120491) | Permafrost microbial communities from Stordalen Mire, Sweden - 712S2M metaG | ecosystem: Environmental > Terrestrial > Soil > Wetlands > Permafrost | place: Sweden: Stordalen | collected... | reverse complement strand
CTGGGCGATTGGCCCATCACCAGGGTCGCCGAATTGACGCCCACGGCTTGGAAAGCGGCCCAGCAGAAAAAATCCTGACATTCCCCGCAGTTTACCTTACGCCCGCTTCCGCTACCATACGGGTTTAGCTACACGGATACTCTTGTTCAATAGTTCGCGCACGACTTTCTTAACCTCGGCGCGTTCGTCGGCGCTCAACTCTGGCGCGGGGCGCGTCGGCGGGATCGCGGAAGCGGTGGCGTGGAGCCGTTGCCGGCGCGAGCCAATTACTAAATCTCGCCACCCACGCCTTTGAATTTTTCCACGAACGCCACAATTTTTTGGAAAACCCTTTGCTTGAGGGTAAGATACTTGGGATTCAGCGGACTCATCTTGGGCAGGATGCCGTTGAGTTCGGTGCCGTTCTCGCTGGCATATTCCCTCTTGAGTGAGGTCAGTAGGTAACGCTTCGCGGCTTCCTCGTTGAGGCTTTCGGACTGGATGAGCGTTTGTGCTTCTCGTTTCTGTTCGATTTGGGCGTAGGCAAAGAAGGCTTCGATGATACTAGCTTTGTCGTGGAACAGATCGAGGTCGGCTGCGTTAATAAAATCGACCACTAGACTTTCTTTGGCGCGGTTCCCGATGCTGGCGCGAATCACCCGGCGCACGTCTTCAATCAGGGCCCCCTTGTCTTTGAACTTCTGGTTTTTCTCAAAGATCAGTGCGAGGATGTAATCTAGGTTGATCTCCTGCGATTTGAGTAAGTCGATTTCAAAAACCACATCATCCCAATCCACTGTGCTTTTCTCTTTATCTTTGTCGTCTTTCTCACGGCGTAACCAGTCGCGTATGTCGTTGTAGGTAGAGCGGTAGTCCTGAGCTTTGCGCTCTGGCAGAACCTCCGTTGCCTTGAGTTTTTCGAGATCACCGTCGTTCAGATAGCGCTGTGCCTTGAAGGCTTCGACGGCTGTTTCATCCTGCGGATCGACCTGCTGCCAGGCTTTCAGGCTGACGAATTCATCAAAGTTTTGCAGCGCGTTTTCGATTTTCAGATATTCCCCGAAGAGTTTTGTAAAGGCCTTTTTGTCGGCATCTTTCTCGATGACCGCAGGATCGGGGAAGCGTTCTTTCAACTCAGCGACGACCGCGACGTAGCCACGCCGCGCCTCGCCGGTGGCCACTTCGGTGAAGCCTTCCATGTATTCCTTGTAGCTCTTCTCCAGAACAACATTCGTCGTGTTCGCATCTCCGAACAAGGTGATCGCGTCGATGGTCGCCTGCTCCAGATCGCGGAAGGTGATGATGTTGCCGAAAGTCTTGGTGGCGTCGTAGATGCGGTTGGTGCGCGAGTATGCCTGTATCAGGCCGTGGTAGCGCAGGTTCTTATCGACGAACAATGTGTTGAGCGTCGGCGCATCGAAGCCGGTAAGAAACATGCCGACCACAATCAGCAAGTCCACCTCCTGCCGCTTTACCCGCTGGGCGAGGTCACGGTAGTAGTTTTGGAAGCCGTTGCTATCGACGCCAAAGTTGGTTTTGAAAAACGCGTTGTAGTCGCCAATGGCTGCGCTCAGGAATTCCTTGGCGCTGCTGTTCATGGCGGAGACCTCGAAACTTTCGTCGGGGATGGTGCCGATGGCTTCCTGCTCTTCATTGGCGGCGAAGGAAAAAATCGTCGCCACCTTGAGCGGTCGCTCGCTCTCGCTTTGCAGGGTCTTGAATGTCTCGTAGTAGATTTTGGCGGCATCCACGCTGCTCACCGCGAACATGGCGTTAAAGCCCTTGCCACCTGCTTGGAGGCGGTGGGTCTTTTGCCGGTAGTTATTGAGAATATATTGGCTGATTTCCTTGATGCGATCTGGGTGCAGCAGGGCTTGGCGGTTTTCGGCGGCGTTGAGTTTGTCGGTGTCCTGTTCTCTTTCGATGACCTTGAAACGTGGGCGCACATCGTTGTAGTCCACCTTGAACTTGAGCACCTTTTCATCGCGGATGGCATCGGTAATGACGTAGGAGTGCAGTTCGCGACCGAACACGCTGGAGGTGGTCTCCGCCCCGCTGGCGTTTTGCGGGAAGATGGGCGTGCCGGTGAATCCGAATTGGTAGAACCGTTTGAACTTCTTTTGCAGGTTGGCCTGCGCCTCACCGAACTGGCTACGGTGGCACTCGTCAAAGATGAAAACCACCTGCTGGCTGTAAACCGGGAGCGATGTCTCGGTCTTCATCAGGTTGTTTAGCTTCTGAATGGTGGTTACGATGATCTTGTTGTCGTCTTTCTGAAGGTTGCGCTTCAAAGCGGCGGTGCTGTCGGAGCCGTTCACGCTAGAAGAGGGTGCCGAGAACATACTGCTTGAAGTCCCAGCCATCGACAGCACCACGCACGTCGTTGGCGATTTTCCAAATCTGGCTCTGCAGGGCGTCGCGTTGTTGGATGCTTGTCATGATTTATTTCTTGAAAAAGATTGAGGTGGACCCCAAAAACTGGACCACAAGTTAAGATGGACTTTTGCTGGTCTGCTGGAGAAAAGAAAGCAGACTATGAAAGCAAAACGCAAACGGCATAGTGCGGCCTTCAAGGCCAAAGTGGGATTCGAAGCCCTGGTGGGGCTAAAGACGGTCTCGCAACTGGCGAGAGAGTATGCGGTGCATCCGACCCAGGTGACGCAATGGCGGGCGACGATTCGGGATCACATGCCCGAGTTGTTCGAGCCCGGGCAGCCGGGGACGGAGGACCAGGAGCAGTTGATTGCGCAGTTGCATCAAAAGATTGGTCAACTGACGGTGGATTTGGACTGGCTTAAAAAAAAGTCCAAACAACTGGGACTCTGACCTGCTTGCAGGAACTAATCAGTCCGGATCCGAAAGTCAGTGTGCGGCATCAGTGCGAACTACTGGAGCTTTGCCGCAGCAGCTACTATTACCAGTGCCGACCGGAGACGGCGGAGAACCTGTCGCTGATGCGGCGGTTGGACGAGTTGCATCTGGAGCATCCGGTTTATGGCAGCCGCAAGCTGACGGTGCTGTTGCATCAGGCGGGTTTGGCTGTCAATCGCAAGCGGGTGGTGCGGCTGCTGCGTTTGATGGGGATCGAGGCGATATACGCCAAGCCCCGGACCAGCCTGCCGGAACCTGGCCACCAAATTTATCCGTATCTGTTGCGCGATTTGGAGGTGACGGGGCCGGATCAGGTTTGGTGTTCGGACATTACCTATGTGCCGATGGCCACGGGGTTCATGTATTTGGTGGCGGTGATGGACTGGTGGAGTCGTTATGTGTTGGGTTGGCGGTTGAGCAACACGCTGGAGGCGGCTTTTTGTGTGGACGCCTGGGAGGCGGCGCTGCGCGTGGGCCGGCAGGCGCCGCTGATTTCCAACACCGATCAAGGCTCGCAGTTCACGTCGCCAATGTTTATCGACGCGGTGGAATCGGCGGGTGTGGACGTAAGCATGGATGGTCGGGGCCGGTGGATCGACAACCGGTTCATCGAACGGCTGTGGCGGAGCGCCAAATATGAGGACATCTATTTACAGGATTACGGCGACGGACTGGCGGCTGGCCGCGGGTTGGGCCGGTGGTTTGACGGCTATAACCTGGAACGTCCGCATCAGGCGCTGGGTTATGCGACGCCAGCAGCAGTGTACTTTGATCCCGGCGCGCACGGCGCCCAGCCAGCCTGTTGGGAAGCCATGCAGCCTCAAGGATCCCGTCGGCCGGGAAAGACTTGAAGTCAGACCACCGATGGTGGTAAGTATTGAAACCCCAGCAAACGGGAGAGGGAGGACGGGTAGTGCCCAGCACGGCTCGTTCTCTCTTTTCCAAATGGTTTTAAAGCGCAGAGTGAACGAGCAACAAACAAAAGTAACCATGATAGCAGACCGCGAGGATCCATCTTATTTTCTGCGCTCAGTGGTCTAAAACATGGGGTCCGCCTCAGGCTGGCGAGGCGCGATGAGGGAGAATACTCCTGATGGGACGGAGGAAATCCGGCGTCCATTCAGGACGCAAGACTTGTTTGGCCGTACCACCAGCCACTTCGTAGCTGGCTAATCTCCGCTGTCGCTTCGCGACTACTTCCCTTTTACCCATTACCACCGGCGAGGAAGCAAAATAGTCATTGATGCATTTGCCTGTGTTCGCTTGGCGAGGAGGGGGAGAAAAGGTTGCCGCGTCCGGGCAAAATGGTGGGCGAGGTTTGGGGCATGGTTGAGTCGCCCACGCAGGGCTTTGAGTTTCATGGGTGACGATTCCCAGGCCGCTCGCCTAGGCTGCGGTTGAAACGCGCCTTTGGCGCTGGCAAACCGTCGGGAAAAGATGGAACCCTCCTCTCCCCTGCCCTCCTCCGCGTTTGGCGAGGAGGAGGAGCGGCGGCGCTGGGCGGGCAGTGCCAGGTGTCGTTGTTTGGTTATGTTTTGCCACCTTCTTCTGACGGGACGGAGGAAATCCGGGGTCCATCCAGGACGCATAATTTTTCTGGCCATACCTCCAGCCACTTCGTAGCTGGCCAGAGCGTTTCCATCAATGCAGTAGCGTCGCGCCGAGGCCCTATGGGGAGGGGTCTTTTTGACTTTTGGCCTCGTTTTGACTCAGTCACTGGTGGGGCTCAACCGGCTCCATCGCCAAAGCCTCGCCAAAAGTCAAAAATCCTACCTCCGCGCCGCTACATCATTGGTGTCAACGCTCTAATCTCCGCTGTCGCTTCGTGACTACTTCCCTTTTACCCATTACCAATGGCAGGTGGCTTTCACTGAGCCAAGTGGCAGGCCACGTGGCGGCCGGGTGCGATTTCGCGCCAGGCGGGCACCTCGGTTTGGCAGCGGGGCTCGGCCACGGGACAGCGCGGATGAAAGGGGCAGCCGCCGGGCGGATGGATGGGTGAAGGCACGTCCCCGGCCAGAATGATGCGACGGCGTTTGGAATCCGGGTCCACGACGGGCACCGCTGAAATCAACGCCTGGGTGTAGGGATGCCTGGGGGACTGGCAGACGGCCCGGGCGTCGCCGGCTTCCACGAGGCGGCCCAGATACATGACCAAAATGCGGTGGCTGATGTGCCGGACGACGGCCAGGTCATGGGCCACGAACAAATAGGCCAGGTGGTGCTCCTGTTGCAGGTCGCGGAGCAAATTGACGATCTGGGCCTGGACCGAGACGTCGAGGGCGCTGACCGGTTCGTCGCAAACGATCAGCCGGGGTTCCACGGCGAGGGCGCGGGCAATCCCAATGCGCTGGCGCTGACCGCCGCTGAACTCGTGCGGGTAACGTTGCGCGTGCGACGGATGCAAGCCCACATCTTCGAGCAGTTTTTCAACGCGTTGTCGCCGCTCGGTTGGGCTGGCCACGAGTTGGTGGATGTCGAGGGCGTCGCCAATGATGTTTTCGACCCGGGCCCGGGGATTGAGCGAGGCGTAGGGATCCTGGAAGATCATCTGGAACTGGCGCCGCCGGGTGCGGAGCGTGGAGCGGTTTAATGAGCCGAGGTCCTCGCCCGCGAAAAAAACCTGGCCGCCGGTCGGCTCGACCAGGCGGATCACCGCCCGTCCCAGCGTGGTTTTGCCACAGCCGCTTTCGCCCACCAAGCCGACCGTTTCGCCGGGGGCCACGGTGAAGCTGACATCGTCCACCGCGCGCACAAAATGCCGGGTGCGGGAGAACAGGCTCGTTTCCACGGGGAAATGAACCTTGAGGGCCTTGACCTCGAGGAGTGGCGGGGTGTTCAAGTGCGGCGGCCGGGTTTCAATGGTTTAAGGGTTTAAGGGTTCAAGCGTTGAAGGACTCGCGGCGGGCTGGTTCCAAAACGGGCAGCGGACGCGGCGGCCGGGTTCGATTTCGACCAACGGCGGCGGCGACTGGGAACATTCGGGCCGGGCAATGGGACAGCGCGGATGGAACCGGCAACCGGCGGGAAACGCGCCCAGCCGCGGCACGGCGCCGGCGATGGTGGCCAGGCGCCCGGCCGTCGACTCCAACCGGGGCACGGAGTTTATGAGTGCCTGCGTGTAGGGATGCAACGGGCGGCGCAACAAGGCGCGCGCCGGGGCGGTTTCGACGATTTGCCCGGCATACATGACGGCGACTTCGTCGGCGATGTCCCCGACAATGCCGAGGTTATGGGTGATGAGCAGGATGGCCATGCCGAGCTGCTGCCGGAGCCGGACCAGCAGTTCAATGATCTGGGCCTGGATGGTGACATCCAGCGCGGTCGTGGGTTCGTCCGCCACCAGAAGTTTGGGCTGGGGCGCCAGGGCCATGGCGATCATCACGCGCTGTTGCATGCCGCCGGAGAGTTCGTGCGGATAGCAGCGCATCCGCGATTCCGGGGCGGGGATGCCCACGAGCTTCAGCAAGCGGATGATTTCCGCGTTGGTCGCCGCTTCCGGGCGATGCAACTGCAAGGCCTCCCGGATTTGGTTGCCAATGCGGAAGACGGGGTTAAGCGAGGCGCCGGCTTCCTGAAACACGTAGCTCACGAGGCCGCCACGAATTTGCCGCAATTCGGCGGAGGGCATCCGCAAGACGTCGCGATTTTCCAGCAAAATTTCGCCGCCGGCATAAACCGCGGGCGGGGTGGCGAGGAGCCGGGCGATGGACAAGGCGGTGACACTCTTGCCCGAACCGCTTTCACCCACCACGCAGAGCGTTTTGCCGGGCTCGAGGGCGAGCGAGACGCCGTCGACGGCGCGCAGGGCGTTGAGCCCGCGACCGAAGTCGATTTGCAGGTTTTTGATTTCCAGGAGCGGCATAAACACATTCAAATTCGAATTCAAATTCCGGTTTTAATCCGGGGATCAATCAAACCGTACAACAGGTCCACCACCCAATTGGCGCCGACGACGAGCGCGGCGCTGAACAGGACGGTGCCCATAATCACGGGCGGATCAAGGTTGAAAACGCTTTGGACGGCGAGCGTGCCGATGCCGGGCAGAGCAAAGACATTTTCGATAAACAGAACGCCCCCGAGCAATCCGGCCACGTCCATGCCCAGGATGGTGACCACGGGGATCATGGCGTTGCGGAGCGCGTGTTGGAACAGCACGGCCGTTTCGGAAGCGCCCCGGGCGCGGGCGGCGCGGACATACGGGCTGTCGAGCACCTCCACCATGTTGGTGTGAATCAAGCGGGCGTAGTAACCCACAAAGAGGATGGCGAGGGCGGCGGCGGGGAGCAGCAGGTCGAAAAAGCTCCGAAAGAATCCGATGGGGAACCAGCCGAGTTGATAGCCCAGCCAATATTGCAACATGCGCGCCAGCCAGAACGCGGGCAGCGACAAGGTAAGCGTGGCGGCGATGAGCACGGACCGGTCAAACCACGAATCGCGGAACCGGGCGGTGAGCACGCCAAAAGGCACCGCCAAGGCCACCCACATGACCACGGCGAGGCTGCTCAGCGCGGCCGTGGTGGGGAGCCGGGTAAGAATCGCTTCCGCCACGGACTGGTCCGTGACATACGAATGCCCAAGGTTGCCGTGCGCGAGCTGGCCGAGGTAGAATCCGAAGCGCTGCCACAGCGGATCATCCAAGTGATATTTGGCGTGAATATCCTTGATCACCTCGGGCGTGGCCTTGGCGCCGGCAATGACCCGCGCCACATCGCCGGGCACGGCATTGAGCAGAAAGAACGTCAGGAAAGCCGTGCCCAGCAGGGTCACGGCGGAGGCGATAAAACGTTTGAGCAAGCGGGTGATCATCGGTCGAGCCACATCCGCTCAAAGCGGAAATATAAAACGGGATGAAGGTAACAGCCGCGCAGCCACGGCTGGCGCAGGGCATAGATCCGGGCAAAATAAAGCGGCACGACGGGAGCATCGGTCAGCATGGTTCGTTCGGCCACCTGGTAGAGGTGGAGCCGCCGATCCGGGTCCGGGCACGTGGCGGCTTCCGCCAGCAAATCATTCACCTCGGGATTATTGTAAAAGGCGAGGTTTTGACAGCCTTCGTCCGTGATGCGGTGGCCGTTGAACATGGTATCGAGGAAATCGCCGGGATCAGGATAGTCCTGGGACCACCCGGAGATGGAGCACTGAGCGGTTTTACGCCGTTGGGTGGCGTCGAGAAAGGCGGGAAACGACACCGGGTTTAATCGCGCGTGGATACCGACTTGCAGGAGGTCGTATTGGATGGCGGTGGCGGTCGTATCTGGCTTGGTGGAATCGGTCTCATACCAGAGATTGAAAGAGATGTCGTCGGCGTGGCCGGATTCGGCGAGCAAGCGCCGGGCTTTCGCGGGGTCGTAGGCGTAAACGTTCAGGTTGGGGTTGTAGCCGGGCACCGGCGGCGGCAGCACACTGTTCGCCGGAGTGCTGGTACCGTGCAGCAGCCGGACAATCTTGTCCTTATCGATCGCATAGTTCATCGCCTGCCGCACTTTGAGTTCGTTGAATGGCGGCAGCTCGGTGTTGAGCACCAAAAAGTAGGAAGAAGCGGCCGACATGCATTCGATCAAGCCCTGCCAGCGGGGGGTGTGCTGAATCCGAATGAAGTCAGGCACGGGAATACCCGGATCAGCGGTAATATTGGCAATATCCAATTCCCCGCGTTCGAACATCATCAGGTGCAATTCCCGGTCGCCGCCTTCCATGACATCGATGGCATCCAGATATTGGCGGTCGGACTGGGTTGAAAGCGGGTTGCGTTCAAACCGCATGCGCACGGCCCGCAGCCATTCGGTGAGCCGGTAGGGGCCGGTTCCCACCGGATGGGAGCCGAAAGACTGGCCGTATTGGGCAACGACCTCCCGCGGCACCACCAGCGCACCGGGCAGGGTGAGGATATAGAGGAAGGAAGGGTCGGGAGCCGTGAGTTCGATGACAAGGGTGTCGTCGCTGGGGGCGCGGAGGCCGCGAACGTGCGGGGTTTTGCCGGCCCGATAGTCCGGCGCGCCGGCGATTTCCTCAAAAAAACTCTCAGACAAAGCGGCGAGCTTCGGGTCCAGCGTGCGCTCCAGAGTATAAACGAAATCAGAGGCCACCACCACCCGGCCATTGGAGAAGCGAACGCCGGGCCGAATATGGAACGAATAGATGCGCTGGTCCGCGGAAATGGTCCAATTCTTTGCCAGGCAGGGCAGCAACTTGACCCCGTCGTCGTATTCCACCAACCCTTGGTAGACGAGCATGAGGAAGGGTTCGGAGATGGTGTCGAAAGCCAGGGCGGGATCGAACGAGCTGATGTCGTTGGGCATGGCCAGCCGCAAGGTACCGCCACGTTTGGGGATGGGCACATTGGTGGCCGAAACCGATGGCGGCAAACCGGCCCGCGTATCGGAGAGGGTACCGCAGAGAAGACTGCCCACGAGGATTCGCAAAATGGTGGCGGCGGTAAATTTGACGAGGGCGCTCATCGTCGTTGTTTGGGATCCACGATTTCCTGCAATCCCTGACCCAGCAGGTTGAACGCCAGAACGGTCAGCACGATGGCGATCCCGGGCACGATGACCAGGTGCGGATAGGTGATAAAATAGGGCTGGCCTTCGGAGATCATGGAACCCCAGGTTGAGGCGGGCGGCGGCACACCGATGCCGAGGTAACCCAGACCGGCTTCCAGGAGGATCGTGTTGGCCGTGCTCATGACGGACAGCACGATGATGGTGGGCAGGAGGTTGGGAAAGAGGGACTGGACGATAATCCGGAGGTCGGAGGCGCCGAGGGACCGGGCGGCGAGGACATATTCCCGCTCTTTGAGCGCCAGCACCTGCGCGCGAATTACCCGCACCATGCCCGGCCAACAGACATAACCGACAATCAGGAAGACGCTGACAGCGCCGCGCCGGAGGGTGAACTCGAGGAAATGCCACGGCAGCCAGGCCGGGTGCAGGCGAATGGTGCGGCCGTTGACATCGAGCAAGCCGGCAAAGGCGATGGCCAGCAGAATGGCCGGAATGGTCATATTCATTTCGGTGAACCGCATCAGGATCAGATCAATTTTTCCGCCGTAGAATCCGGCCAGCAGGCCGACGGTCACGCCGATTAGCGTAGCGGTCAGCATGGCGGCGATGCCGACCGACAGGGAAACCCGCGCGCCATAGACAACCCGGGACAAAACATCGCGTCCCAGATCATCGGTTCCGAGCCAATAGGCGCCGCCAGCGGGGCGGGGCAGTCCGTCGGCATCCAGTCCCTGCTGGTCCTGCTGATCCGGCGCG
>Ga0182016_10008809_pt1 | contig 10113 bp, 8 predicted proteins | sample 712S2MmetaG_FD_120491 | JGI IMG/M metagenome (GOLD analysis project Ga0182016, IMG submission 120491) | Permafrost microbial communities from Stordalen Mire, Sweden - 712S2M metaG | ecosystem: Environmental > Terrestrial > Soil > Wetlands > Permafrost | place: Sweden: Stordalen | collected... | reverse complement strand
CGGCCCAGCGGCGCATGCGCCATTACCGATCATGTGAGCCGCAAGATCCGCAACGATTACTCGTTTCCGCTGGCGTCGACAATCCGCTTCAAGTTCGCGGCACGCCAAGACATGGGCCCGCTGGACCTCTACTGGTACGACGGTGGGATGCGGCCGCCCACACCCGAGGAACTGGAAGTGGATAACAAGGAATTGGAAGCCGAGGGAATGATGTTCGTTGGCGACAAGGGAAAGATTCTGGCCGGCTTCCTCATTGAGGACCCGCGGATTATTCCCGAGAAGAAGATGCGCGAGTACCAGGGGCCTAAGCCGGCTTTTGAAGCCAAGACGCGGGATCCTTTGCGCGGGCCAACGGAGTTTGTGGCGGCGTGTCGCGGCGTGCAGCCCTCGCCGGCGGATTTTGCACATGCGGGGCCAATTTCGGAGGCGTTCAACCTGGCGGCGGCCGCGCTGCGCGCCGGACGGAGACTCGAGTACGACGCGGCCAGCATGAAGATCGCGAATGTGCCGGATGCGAACAAGTATCTGGTTCGCGAATACCGCAAGGGGTGGGAACTATAGTTAGAGCCGGACCTGTAGAGAAACTAACATGGCAAAAGGAAAGGCGTTTTTTCTGGTTGGTCATGAGGACTGGGGCAAATCGGAAACCCTGAAAGCATTGACGAACGGCAATCGTCACCGTCGCTACTGGCCGATCAACGGGAACAGGTTTTTCATTCGGAGGATGTCGGACGATGACAAGCCAAAGGAGTATAAACACTTTCTAGAGACGCGCTTGATCCGGGACCAAAGGCCTTACGTGCTTGCCGCACTGTGCCCGACATTAGACAAGAGACTGGACAACAAGTTGCTACGGGATCTTCTTTCCGCCGTCAAACGAAGCTACGAGGTGTTCTTCTTCGTCTTGCGGAACAAGGGTGATAACCCCGTAAAAATAATTCGAGATGATGAAATTGCGGCCTTTGACGCCTTGGGCACGACCAAAGTGTATCGCATCGCGGGGGCGACGCCGAAGGACAGAGCAAAAGCACTTGAGAAATTCATCAAGAAGTATACCTAACTAACACACAACTGGCAAGTGACTCGAAGCTATGAGACCAACAAGGCAGGCTGGTGGTGTGCGGCACAACTGTGATCAGCGCGCGGTCCTGGTCGCCGAGGGCCACACTGACGACCAGCGCGGGTCGGGTTTTGCCGGCCATCCCGAAATCGATGAGCCAGACGTCACCGCGCTGTGGGGCCGGCATCTTCCTCGTTGAGGGGCTGGAACAGGACAGCCGCGGCGGAGCCGATCTCCTGGGCGAGGATGTCGGCGACACGTTTCAGTCAGTCGACTTTCGCTTTTTGGAGCAACAGCAGTACACTGTCGCGGCGCCCCGCATCTTGGATATATTTTCGCAGAACCGTGTAGTTGCTCGGCTCGGCATTCACGAGCTGACTAACCCTGCCCTGGCTGATTCCCAACACGCCTGCCAACTTTGCTTGTTTGATGCCCTTCAATTTCTTTGGCGTTATGCGGCCCGACAGTGCGTCCACATTCTCCAACTGGCGTGGATGGGCCTTGTGTGGATAGACCACCTGGTCTATTTGTGCCATCGCATCTTGCCTCAGAAATCGCTTCAGATCCTTCCGCCTGTCAGCCCCGATTCGAGGCTTTTGTTTATTGCCCGGAGGATGAGCCGCAGCTACTAGGAGGCCCTCAAGCTCAGCTATGTCCGCGGAATCGCTCAGAAAAAACAGCGTCATTTCGTCCCAACTGTCGGCGTGCCGATCATTGAGATGTTGGTCAAGCCTTCGCGGTAGGTCGGATGCTTTACCGGCATAGTGCAGGCGCCCGTTTCCGTCGTACAGCGTATAAAGTCCGCGACGGTCGTCGCTTTGTCTCAAGAACTCCAGGAAGGCTGGCCGCTTTTCACCTTCGAGCAAAGCACGTTTAATTCCACCCAGGTGACTCAAAACCAGGGGTTCAGCGCTTGCCTGCTCGTTCTTACCTTTTCGGTGCATCGTCACCTGCTTTCGGCGCCAGACTGTTTTCTCTACGTGTTCATGACGTACCGCCTACGCGCGTAGGTGCATCGTCACCTGCTTTCGGCGCCAGACTGTTTCCGTTCTATTCTATACCCCGATGTGTCGCATTATCAACCGCCGTTACCGGTAATCGCCGAAGTAGGTTAACCGAGGTTGAGGCTTCGATCTGGGGGCTTCCGGCCCGGTCCACTGGGGTTGGCGAGGCCGGCGGCCCGTGGTTGGTACGAAGATATAGCGCCTATGAGCGCCTATGCAGGACATAGACGGAGCGCTGCACCTGGGAGTGCTTCTTGGAACTGCCGGCGAGCCGCCGGGCCGGCGTCGTTATTGTGTTATGACTTTGAACACCACGCCGGTACCCTCTTTTCCTCCGTAACACGTAGTCCCGTATAGATTGCCCGCCGGGTCAGCGATCACACCCGCCGGAGGATTGCCCCCATCTGCGCCGCCGGTGAAGCTGTAGAGCGCCGTCTCTTGGCCGGCTGTATCCAGCTTGTACACCATGCCGGCGTTCGCTGCGCCGCCATAGTAAGTGGTCCCGTATAGATTGCCTGCCGCGTCGCGGATCACGCCTCCTGACGGAGCGGCGTAGCTCGTAAAGCTGTACAGTACCGTCTCCTGACCGGCTTTATCCAGCTTAAACACAACTCCGCAGCCGCCCTCCGCTCTGCACGCGCCGGTGGTGATGCCGCCCGCCGATGTGGTCCCATAGAGGTTGCCTGCCGAGTCAGCGATCACTCCTCCTTGGGGGTAGCCCCCGTCGGCCCCGCCCGTGAAGCTGTACAGTACCCTCTCCTGGCCGCCTGTATTCACCTTGAACACTACGCCCGCGCCGGATGCGCCGCCGCCAGACGCCGTGCCGTAAAGGTTGCCTGCTGAGTCGCGGATTACGCCTCCTTGGGGGTCGCCCCCGTCGGCCCCGCCCGTAAAGTTGTACAGTACCGTGAACTGCCCGGTAGTGCCCAGCTTGTACACGAAGCCCGGGTCTCCCCCGGCCGCCCCATAAAGGTTGCCCGCCGGGTCGCGGATCACCCCTGAGATGGGCCAGCCACCGTCGGGCGGGAAGCTGTATAGTACAGTCTCCTGGCCAGACGTATCCAGCTCGTACACTACTCCTCCGTTGGCGGTACCGCCGGAGCTTGTGGGTCCGTATAGATTGCCCGCCGAGTCGCGGATTACACCCGCCCAGGGGTAGCCGCCGTCGGGACCTCCCGTGAAAGTATAGAGCACCGTCTCCTGGGCGGCGGAATTGAGTTTGTACACGACGCCAAAGTCTTCTGCGCCGCCCTGGTTGGTGGTCCCGTAGAGGTTACCCGCCGAGTCGCGGATTACACCCGCAAATGGGTGCATTCCGTCGGCCGGGCCTGGGAAGCTATAGAGCACCGTCTCCTGGCCGGCGGAACTGAGTTTGAACGCAACGCCAAAGCCTCCCGTACCGCCGCCAGACGCCGTGCCGTAAAGGTTGCCTGCCGAGTCGCGGATCACACCTGCCATGGGGTTGCCTCCATCGGCACCGCCCTTAAAGCTGTACAGTACCGTCTCCTGACCGGTCGGATCCAGCTTGTACACCATGCCCGCGCGAGACGTTCCGCCGCCGCCCCCAGTAGTTCCGTATAGATTGCCAGCCGAGTCGCGGATTAGAGGGCCCTTGGGGCCGCTCGCACCCCCGTACGAGAAGGTGAGCAGCACGGTCAGCTGCCCTGCCGTATTCAGCTTGTATACGACACCTGGGCCCACTGTGCCGTCGCCGCCGGCTATCCCGTATAGATTGCCCGCCGAGTCGCGGATCACCCCCGCCAGGGGGTAGCCCTCATCGGCACCGCCCGTAAAGCTGTACAGTACCGTCTCTTGGCCGGCTGTATCCAGCTTGTACACCATGCCCAAGCCTCCGCCAGCTTCGTTAGTGGTCCCGTAGAGGTTGCCTGCTGAGTCGCGGATCACACCCGCGTAGGGATCGGCACCATCACCGTCCTGCCCTGTGAAACTGTGGAGCACCGTCTCTTGACCGGCTGTATCCAACTTGTACACCGTGCCCGCATTCGCTGTGCCGCCGCCGTAACAAGTAGTCCCGTACAAGTTGCCCGCCGGGTCGCGGATCACACCTGCCATGGGGTTGCCTCCATCGGCACCGCCCTTAAAGCTGTACAGTACCGTCTCCTGACCGGCTTTATCCACCTTAAACACCACGCCCCAGCCCGCTTGGCCGCCGGAGTAAGTTGTCCCATAAAGGTTGCCCGATGAATCGGCGATCACACCGGCATAGGGCTGGCTTCCGTCAGCCCCGCCCGTGAAGCTGTACAGCACCGTCTCCCGGCCGGCTGTATTCACCTTGAACACCACGCCAGCGTTCGCTGCGCCGCCCACTGGAGTGGTTCCGTAGAGGTTGCCTGCCGAGTCGCGGATCACACCCGCGGAAGGGTTCGCTCCCTTCGGCGGACTTCCGAAATTGTGCAACACGGTTTCGGCGGCGGTCTGAGCCTGCACCGGGGCCATTGCCAAAGCGGCTAGGACTAGTAGCGCCGTCGTTGCGCACAGCACACGAACACCGCCCGCCCGCTTCCGCCAGCTCATTCTGCCCAAGGCGTTAGCGAATGGTTCCATCTGGGGTTGCCTGTTGCCGTCCATGAATCCTCCTTTTCGCATGCCGGACGTTACGGTTGGGCGAGTAGGGCCGGCCTCCAGGGTGGACTGCCAGCCACGGACAGTGTAACTCCATTCGCCTTTATCGAAGCGTTGGCAGCGTGATTTCAGAACCTGGATATCTCTAATACGCCGCGAGGGGGCCTGAGGGCGATCAAGCTCTAAGAAGGACCTGGCGAGGCCGCGAGGAACGTGGCTATGCCGCTCTGCCGATTGAAAGGCCAAGATCGAGCAGCGGACTTCGGCCGACGATCACAGGCTGAAGCCTGTGCTACCTTCCGCCGGCGCTTCCCAGATAATTCCCGTAGCCTACGATCACGGTGGATGCCACCAGCACAAACAGGCTCAGCGCCACCAGCCATTTGGTGCGCGTGCCGACACCCTTCCACTCTTTCAGCGCGATGCCCCACAGCGTGCTGAAGATGATGATGCTGGCCATGTGCAGCGTCCAACTCGAGAACTTGAAGGCGCCCATTTGAGTTTCGCCCATAGTGTAGAAGAAGAACTGCATGTACCAGGTGGTGCCGGCGATGGCGCAGAAACAATAATTGGCCAGCATGGGAGCTCTGTCGGGTTGCGTGCGGGGTGCGGCCAACGCCACAGCCATTTCTTCTCCCGGCGCGTCGATGGCGGACTCCAGAATAGGCTCCGCCGCGCGCGCGGGGATCTCGCCGCGCAGCTTGGAGCTGAAGTACTGATAGCCGGTGCGGTTCCGGATGTTCAGGATCATGCACCAGATGAAGTTCGTAGTGAAACCTCCGACCAGCACCACGACCAGGACGGGAAGGCCTTGCCACAGGACCCGCGTACCGTGGCGCAGCGTGATTTGCTTGATGGGATCGCCGGCCGCCAGTCCGTAGGCGAAGCAGGCGCTCATGATGCCGCAGAAGGTGGCCACCAGCAGGCCGCGTTTGAGGCTGAACTCGCTGATGGAGGCGCGCTTCTGCTCTTCGGACAACTCGCGTTCCTTGGAGATTCCGGCGGCGCCGGCAAAGGCAATCCCGGTTATGCAGATTAGCACGCCGAACAGGATCACCAGACCGGAGTGGGTGCCGAGGACCTGTTTCGAGAATTCGCCGCGGAAAATCGGCGGCAGCAGCGTGCCGAAGGCCGCCGTATACCCAAGCGCCACCGCCATGCCGAGCGACAGGCCCAGGTATCGCATGGTCAGGCCGAAGGTGAGACCGCCCAGCCCCCACAGTACGCCAAACGCGAAGGCCCAGAAGAGGCTGCTTCCGGGAGCCTCGCGCAGGACGGCGAACAGGTCGTTGGTCATGGTGAGCGCCAGCAGCCACGGCGCGATGATCCAACTGAACACTCCGCCGGCCAGCCAGTAGGTCTCCCAGGCCCAGCGTTTCACGCCTCGATAGCCGAGGTAGAAACTGGCGGAGGCGAGACCTCCCAGCCAGTGGAGGAACACGCCCAGCATGGGATTGGCGATCATAGGCTGGCTCCGGGAGGGGCAATGGTCGAGTGCATGGGGTAAGCCCGAGTGTAATCGGCGGGGCCGGTCTGGTCAAGCGCGGGGGGCCTACAGGCTACTTGGAATTCCGACGATTAAGATACTTGGGCGGGGGTGCTTAGCCGGTTTGGGGATTCCTGACTGACAAAGACCGCTCCCTGACGGTCGCGGCTCGGTAAGCCCTGCGAAATCAACGCGACTGTCGCCGAGCCGCGACCCTGCCGAGCCGCGACCGTAAGGAAGCGGTTTCCCCAAAGACCGTTAGGCACCGCTTGGGCGGGCAGATGAACGCAGGACGCAGAGAGACCTGTACAATTACAATGAGGAAGCATGGACCAGCGCCGCATGTGCCCGAATTGCCGGGCCTTCATCACCACTCACGACAAGGTTTGTCCGTACTGCAACGAGCGGGTGGGCGCTCGCGCCGTGGAGCGGCGCGAGCCGGGCGCCATCCTGGGCGGATTCATTCCGCATGCCCGGTTCGTTACGATGATCATCCTGACGATGAACCTGGGCCTGTATCTGGCCACGCTGGTCAGCCAGGACGGGGGCATCTACGACGCCGGGGCCAAGGACCGTGCTGACATTCTCATCCGCGGCGAGTGGTGGCGGCTGGTGACGGCCGGATTTCTGCACGGCGGACTGCTGCACATCGCCATGAATTCGTGGGTGCTGTTCGATCTGGGCGCGCAGGTGGAAGAAGTCTATGGCGCCAGCCGGATGACTGTAGTCTATTTCCTGGGCACCGCGTTCGGGTTTCTGTTGAGCGCCCTGTTCGTCAACGCGCCCTCGGTGGGCGCCTCGGCGGGGATCATGGGATTGCTCGGGGCGATGATTGCGCTGGGCGTGCGCAACCGGCATACATCTGCGGGCGCGGCGATGCGCGGCATGTATATCCGTTGGGCGGTCTACGTGTTGATTCTGGGCGTGGTACCCATATTCCATATCGATAATGCCGCGCACATTGGCGGACTGGCTGCCGGATTCGGCGTTGCCTGGCTGGCAGGCACCCCGCGTATCGCAACGGCCCCCGGTGAGCGGCTTTGGGGCGTAGCGGCGGTTGCATGCGCGGGGATAACAGCCGTTTGCTTCCTAAAGATGTACTTGTGGTTTTCCATTGCTACGCAATAAACTGAGGTTAATATGCGACTTCGATTTGTATTACCGGCGCTGATGATCGGCGCCGGCTTGCTGTTGCCCGTGCAGCCGCCGGCGCTGGCAAAGACCAGTTATAAATACCAGAAGCTCAAGAAATATAAGAAATATAAGGCCAGGAAGATCAAGGGCGCGAAGGTGGGGAAGCGCAAAGCGGCGAATCATCAGACACGCCGGCGGGGCTGAGAAAGACAAGGCAGGGCGGCCTGAGAAGCCGCCGGTCGCGGTAGGCATGCCGGTTGCCCGGCACCCCCGCACAGATCCGTGCTGGCGCTCCTAACGCACACCGTTGCCACGTCACCCCGTCCACTCCTGCCGCTGCCCCCCTTTTCAGGTAGTAGTAGCTGCTCCGGCGCAGGTCTGACGTACACGGTCCAGCCCGCTTGGCCCGCTGTCCCGGCTTTGCATCCGGAACGGGTTAGGCTCTGCCGCGTTCTCCTTGGTCAACGGCATTCCCTCCGCGATCTCCTTCGGCCCTCCCGGGCCTGCGTTCGACCGCTTCGCTGGTACTATGCCGCTGTGCGACTCCCTGTCGCCGTACGCGTGGGTCTTATAGCTCATCGCCTTCTCCCACCGTTCCGCCCCCTACCGGCTGCGGAAAGCCACAGGGTCTCTCGGTTCTCGCGTGCCCAGAGGGCCCCCAGTTTCTATGCGTGCGTGGGGTCTACGACTCCGCAGGGCCGCATCGTGCTCGCGTTGTTTGCGCACGCTGTGGCGTTGCCTTCCGGTTGGCCTGACACCGTCGGCGCCCATGGTTTTGGCGATTTCGGAGCTCATCAACTTCAGGGATACCCAGCCCACATATGCCCCTCGCCAACGCTTCCAGTGCGTCCTACCGCCGCCCTCACATGGCTCGGGGTCAGGATGGATCGCTGCTCCTTTCCTGTATGACTCTTGCATTCACTACTTCACGCCGGTTTATCCCGTTGCCATCCAGGCCGGGGGCCTGCCCCACAACACTTTTACCACTGGCCGCCTTGGCGGGGGGAAGCGCGGATGGCTCGCTCGAAAGCCCAGCTACGGATGTGATTGATCTGCTCTTTCATGGTGCGGGACAGCGGCACGATGCTCACCGCGACGCTTAGGAGATCGTCGTCGGCGATCTCGCGGTCCGCCAGCTTGGCCTTGGTCAGCGCGGACACCACGCACTGCTCAATCTCTGCGCCGGTCCAGCCGATGGTGAACTCCGTTAGTTGCGCGAGGTTGAAGCGGGCCGCATCGGCGCCGCGCCGGTCCAGATGGATCTTGAAAATCTCGAGGCGTTCGTCGTCGAGCGGCAGGTCCACGAAAAACACTTCGTCGAAGCGGCCTTTGCGGATCATTTCGGCGGGCAGCAGGTCGATGCGGTTGGCGGTGGCGGCGACGAACAAGCCGCGGGATTTCTCCTGCATCCAGGTGAGGAAGAAGGCGAAGATGCGGCCCTGCTCGCCGCTGGATTCGGTGGAGGTGATGCCCATCTCGATCTCGTCGAACCAGAGGACGGCGGGGGCCATGTCTTCCAGCATTTTGCAGGCGGCCACGAACGCGCCTTCGGGTTTGCCATGGCGGCCGGAAAAGATCTCGATCATGTCGATGCGGTAGAGGGGCAGATTGAAGTACGAGGCAATGGCTTTGACCGAGAGACTCTTGCCGCAGCCGGGGATCCCCATCATGAGCAGCCCCTTGGGGGCGATGTCGGCGCTGAGGGTGTCGCGCATTTGAAAAAGCTTGCGGCGCTCGGTCAGCCACTTCTTCAGGGTTTCGAGCCCGCCGATATTGCCCATGCTGCCACCCTCGGCGATGAATTCGACGGTGCCGCTGCGGTTGACCAGGAGGCGTTTCTCTTCGAGCAATGCGGGGATGGCTTCCGGCCCAAGAGTGGGGCTGGCAGCCAGACCGCGGCGCAGGGCGTAGCGGGCTTCATCGAGCGTTAGCCCGAGCAGGGAGTGCGCGAGTTGGTGCAGGTTCGCGTCGGTGGTATCGGGCGCGGCGCCGGGAGCGGGCGTGTGCTGCGCCAGTTCGTCGCGGAGGAAGTCGACCAACTCGACGAGATCGGGCGGGCGGAGTTCGAGATAGAGGAGGCTGCGCTCCACCTCTTCCGGAATGGAGCGAACGGGCGAGCTGATGACGATGAACTTGCGCTGGTCGCGACAGCTTTCGTAGAGGTCGCGCAGGCGGCGGCGGGTATCGGGCGATTCGCGGAGGGGCTCGTGAAAGTCCTTCAAGTGGAAGATGGCGGCGTCTTGGCAGGCGGCGATGAAATCGAGTGCGGCGCGCGGGGATTGGGTGCCGGGCTGGGCGGCTTCCCCATCGCGGTGCAGGCCTTCGGTGAGGCTCCAAACCCAGACGGGCGTGGGCGTGGAGGAGAGGCGGAGGCTTACTTCACGCAGCACTCGCGCGACACGCTGCTCTTCGGAGGAGCGGATGTAGGTGAGCGGGCGTCCGGAGTCGAAGGCGTCGCGCAACTCTTTGGAGGCGCGGCTTTCGTGTTCGATGGGCAAGTGGCGGTGTTGTCCTCCAGTTATAAGGACGTTTGTTTCGCCGGGAAAGACGAGTAAGGGACAGGCCCGGAGGCCTGTCCCACCCGCTCAGTTCACGGTGGTGGTGGCCGTGGCCGAGTTGTTCGTGGCGATGGGGTCGAAGACCAGGGAACTGACGCTGGCCGTATCGGTGACGGCATGGCCGGACTTGGCGGTCACATCGACCACCATGTTCACGGTAAACGCGATGCCGTTGGCGAGGGACGTCGCCGTACAAGTCACCCTGCCGCTGGTGGCTCCGACAGCCGGCGTCTTGCACGAGCCGGAACTGGTAGCGGCGCTCACGAAGGTGGTCCCTTTGGGCACGCT
>Ga0182016_10008808_pt1 | contig 10114 bp, 3 predicted proteins | sample 712S2MmetaG_FD_120491 | JGI IMG/M metagenome (GOLD analysis project Ga0182016, IMG submission 120491) | Permafrost microbial communities from Stordalen Mire, Sweden - 712S2M metaG | ecosystem: Environmental > Terrestrial > Soil > Wetlands > Permafrost | place: Sweden: Stordalen | collected... | reverse complement strand
GGGGCCGCCGCCGAGATAGTCCGGGGTTCGGGCGCGCGTAAAGGATTCCGGATAGACTTTGGGCAGATTCGCCGCCGGTGCCGGCGCGTCACTGGATTCGCTCACCACCGGCAGCGCGGAATTCGTGCCGCTCCAGCCAGCCAGGGCTATTTCCTGAATCGCCCCATGATTGTTAAAGGTCACCACGCCGGTCTCACCATTGATGTGGAGCACTTCAATGCCATCCTCACTTTGCTGCTCTTTGAGGACGTAATAATTGTCCTTCGCCGGCGGTCCGGCCTTGCCGGTGCTGCTGGCTTTGAACAGGACCTGAAACTGCCCGAAAATTGACATCAGGCCGGTGATGGTAATTTTGACCAACGGCTCCCCTTGCGGGGCAGCCACCGCCGGCGGAACTGGCGGCATCAGTCCAAAAATATTACGCGCAACGATGGTGTCATAGGGTTGGTTGGTCACCACCCCATCAGCGGAGTGGGATGAGCCAGTCGTCCCCCAAACCGCCAGACTGCCTACGATGATTGCTTTCGCGTGATTTATCATTTTTCCAAACCCACCGGCCGCGCCAACGCCTCGCCTGAAATGGAACAAAATCTGCCCAAGGCAAAAGTTGCGTCGCGGTAGGGGCATGAGTTAAGCACGCATGGTATCCTCTGGAACTTATTTTTCCATCCCTCATTTGGGGGAGTCTTTCCAGAATGGTAAATTGCGGCACGAATTTTCAGGCTGAATCGCCGGCGGGCACTGGAGCGACTGCCCAACTGCCCACCTTCCCTCGTCCTCCGGCCGCCGATTTATGCCCGATTGGGCTCTTTCATTAGCCTTGCCGTCCACGGATAAATGGTGGTATGTCAAGCCCCGGCACCGATGAACTCCTCCCTTGCGATAATTAATTCCATCGCCAACGGATCACGCCGCTGCCCCGGGCAGGGCCCCCAGCGCCTGCTCGCGGCGTTCGGACCAATCCTGTTGACCCTGCTGCTGGTCCTCCCCGCCGGCGCCATGACCAATGAAATCGAGGCGGACACGCCGCACTACTCAAAACATTACTGGTTGCGCGAAGATGGCCTTCCGCAGAACACCGTGACGGCGGTGGTCCAGACCCGCGACGGCTATATTTGGGTCGGCACTTACGACGGACTTGCGCGTTTTGACGGCGTCCGATTCACCGTGTTCGACGGCTCCAGCACGCCGGGACTCGCCAGCGGCCGCATCACCAGCTTGTTTGAAGATGGTGCCGGGACATTGTGGATCGGTCACGGGCGGGGAGAGCTGACCCGTTACGCGAATGGAAAGTTTGCCACCCTGCCCGTCAAGGCGCAATGGGGTCAAGGCAAGATTGCCAGGATGGCCACGGATGAAGCCGGCGACCTCTGGATGCAGAATGAAGACGGTTTGCTTGCGCGCGAACGGGATGGCTTGGTCCTGACGCCGGAGCCGGGTAATTACTCCGGCAACCTCCAACTGGTTCGCAATCAGCAGGGAACCATCTGGGTTGGCCGCAATGGGCGGATTTCCCTGCTGCAGCATGACCTGCTCGTGCCCCTGAAGTTGTCCGATGACACCAACGGCAGCATCATCGGCATTGGTTCCGCCCGCGATAATGGGCTGTGGCTGGTCACCAGCAATCGCTTGCGGGAATGGAAGGCGGGACATTGGACCGAAGATCGCGGCGTATCGCCTTTCGACGGCGCTCCCATCAGCCAGTTGTTTGAAGCCCGCAACGGCACATTGATTGGGGCCACTTCTGATCATGGCTTCGGTCTGATTTCCCCTGACCGCCGGGCGATAATTTTTCGTCGCGCCACGGGTTTTTCCACCGATTGGGCACAATCCATTTGCCAGGATCGTGAGGGTGATCTGTGGGTGGGCACCGGCGGCAGCGGGCTGGCTGAAATCCAGGAATGCCGAGTGCAAGCCATTTCGCCGCCGGACGCCTGGCAGGGCCGCGCCGTCCTTTCCGTCTGTAATGACCCAATGGGCGGCTTGTGGATCGGCACCGAAGGCAGTGGCGTTTATCATTTTCGCGATCGCGTCTGGACCAACTATGCATTCAATGAGGGCCTGGAAAATCCTTATGTCTGGTCCCTGGCGGTCGATCTCGCGGGAGATCTTTGGGCCGGTACCTGGAGCGGCGGCCTCTTCGTGCGCCACGGTGAACGCTTTGACACCCCGCCGGGACTGGATAGTAACATCACCCCGGTGACCGCGCTGCTGGCGGCCCGGCGGGGTGGCCTCTGGGCCGGCACGGCGCAGGGGTTGTTGCGTTATGACTCAGCCGGGGCCATATCCTGGTTTGCCAGACCGACCGCGCACGCCAAAAATGATGTCCGTTGTGTCTTGGAGGCCCAGGATGGCAGCGTCTGGTTTGGTACCGACGGGGAAGGATTACTGCGGTTGCGGGATGGAGTATTGCAGTCGTTTCACCAGACCAATGGATTGCCGAATGAATTTATCCTCTGTCTGCATGAGGATAATAACGGAGCCATTTGGATCGGCACCTCCGGCGGCGGCTTGGGACGTTATCGCGATGGCCATTTTTCCGTTATCAACGAAAAACAGGGTCTGGGTGACAAGGTCATTTGCGATATTGAGGACGATGGCAATGGCTATTATTGGTTCGGCTCCCACAACGGCCTCATGCGCGTCAGCAAACAATTGCTCGATCTCTGTGCCGACGGAACCATGGCCTCAATCTATTGCAACCTTTATGGCATTAGCGATGGCATGCCCACCCTGGAATGCTCCGGTGGCATGCAACCCGCCGCCTGCAAAACCCCCGATGGCCACCTCTGGTTTGCCACCAGCCGGGGCTTGGTCTCCGTCAACCCCAATGCCATCAAAACCAACCCCCTGCCGCCGCCGGTCGTGATTGAAAAATTGTCGGTTGACGGGCAGGTCGTGGCCACGGTGCCCGCCCCCGATCTGCCCCTGAAAATCCCGCCGGGATGGCATCGCCTGGAATTTCAATACACCGGATTAAGTTTGCTCGCCCCGGAAAAAGTTCACTTCAAACACCGGCTCGTGGGCTTGGATTCGGATTGGGTGGAGGCCGGCACCAGCCGCACGGTGAATTACAATTACATTCCGCCTGGCCGTTATACCTTGCGGGTGATCGCTTGCAACAATGACGGCGTATGGAATGACACCGGCGATTCCTTCAGTTTCATCCTCCTGCCCCACTATTGGCAAACCGGCTGGTTTCGCGTCGTGACCATCGCCGGCCTCTCCCTGCTGGCCGCGGGTGGCGCCTGGAATATCACCCGGCGTCGCATGCGCATCAAACTTGAACAGGTCGAACGCCAGCGCGCGCTGGAACGTGAACGCACCCGCATCGCCAGGGATATCCACGACGACCTCGGGGCGAGCCTGACCCGGATCAATTTAATGAGCCAGTCCGCCCGGCGCAGCCTGGAGGATGTGCCGCAAACCGCAAAAAACCTGGATCAAATCTGCACCACCGCCCGCCAGCTGACCCGCGCCATGGATGAAATCGTCTGGGCCGTGGACCCGCAGCACGATACCCTCGACAGTCTCGCCAATTATTTTTCCAAGCTCATTCACGAGTTGCTCGCCGATTCCGGCATCCGTTGCCGGCTTGATTTCCCCGTCTATCTTCCCGCCTGGCCCGTCACCGCCGAAATCCGGCACAATTTATTTCTCGCCTTCAAGGAAACCTTGCACAATCTGCTCAAACATTCGGGGGCGACCGAAGTGCAAATTTCCCTCACCCTCAAGCGGGCGGCCTTTGCCGTGAAAATCCAGGACAATGGCCGGGGCTTCAATCCCGCCGCGGAGGAAAACTCCGTGCCCCCCCGGCGCAATGGCCTCGGCAACATGCGGCAAAGATTGCAGGAAATTGGCGGAAGCTGCGAAATCCAGAGCCAGCCAGGGCAGGGGACCCAGGTCACTTTTGTGCTGCCCATGAAGTTCGCCACCAGGTAATCCATGAAGTAAAGCATAACCGGCAGGCGGCTGTTGTCCTGAAAACTCTCGACAATGAATCAAGCTCTCCCTGCTGTACCATGGCGGTCGTATATATTAATTCTGTGTCCATCCGCGTTTCGATTGTTGAAGATGACGCGTCTGCCAGGGAAATCCTGGTGGATTGGTTTGCTCATGCCGAAGGCTTTGAATTCGTCAGCGGATTTGGCTCCGCCGAGGACAGCCTCGAGGATTTGCCCCGGCAAAAGCCGGATGTCGTCTTGATGGACATCAAACTGCCCGGCCTGAGTGGCGTTGAATGCGTTCGGCAACTCAAACCGCATATGCCTTTGACCCAGTTCGTCATGCATACGGTCTATGAAGATTCCAACCATATTTTTGACGCGCTCCAGTCCGGCGCCACGGGGTATTTGCTCAAGCAGTCCCCGCACGATGAACTGCTCGCCGCCCTCAAATACGTCCATGCCGGAGGCTCGCCCATGACCAGCTATATCGCCCGCCGGGTCGCCCAGTGTTTCCCCAATACCTCGCCCCAGACCGAAAAGGATGACAATCTCTCCCCGCGTGAACGCGAAGTCTTGGAAATGCTCGCGCGGGGTTTCCTCTACAAGGAAATAGCCGAGTCGATGACCATTAGTGTCCATACCGTGGATACCTATATCCGCCGCATTTACGAGAAGCTGCACGTTCGTTCCCGCGCTCAGGCCGTGGCCAAGTACGTTAATTTTCATCCCACCATTCCCCGGTCAACCCCGCGTTAACGGGTTTCGTGCGGCCGGCTTGAGTACTTAAGGATTTCAAAGGCTCTTCCATTGGTGGCCTCGCTTCTACGTAAGGAATTCACGGGACATTGACGTTCTCCCATACCGGCTTAGACTCAGCGTCGAATCACATTGTTTCCGCACCGCAGTCGTGGCTCATTGTTAACGCCGCACGTTTGGCAGTCAACCTGGGTGAGGGTCAACCAAATCGAAAAATCCAAAATGCCTGATATGAATCATAAATTATCTTTAGTCCGACTGGTCCTGACCGGTGGTGCTTTGATCGTCGCAACCGCGATGGGTCAGGCACAAATCGCGGCCACCCTTTCGGATATTGGTGCCGCGAATCCTGTGCCCGGCCCCAACGATCCATCCCAACTACTTTGCCGCACCGGCACGGGCAACCCACCCGGCCTCAATTATTACTGGGACAACGGCTCTCCCAATGGGTCCACTTTTAGCACCGGAAGCAATCCCGGCGGCTACGTCTTGAACTCCGTGGCGCTAAAATCCAACGGCGGTGGTGGCAGTGATGGATCCGGTGGGATTTCGGTCAGTCAACCCTATTGGCTGCGCATTTATGCCATATCCGGTCCCGGCACCAGTGCGAGTGCCACCTTGCTCGCCTTTTTTCAGTCTCAAAGTTTCGGGTTTACCGGCGCCGATGGCGGGGCCGAGGGCGACTGGTTGCAAATGGGCGGATTAAACCTGCCGCTCGCACCCAATACCATTTACGCTTACACCTTTAGCCGTTCCACCGGTGGCTATGAAAATTTAGGCAACGTGGGGGGCGACCCCTACCCCGGGGCCATCGCCTGTGAAATCCCCGCCGCCGGCGGCACGGTTGATTTCACCAGCAACACCAACTATGTGGGAACCTTTGACATCGGCCTGAACCTGCCCGTTTCCCTCACGGTCGCCCCGCCGACTGTCTCGCCCGCCAACCCGATTGTCAAGGGAACCACCGTGACCTTGAAAGCCGGAACCGTGGTGGACAATGCCGGGAACGGTACCTACACCTATCAGTGGCAGACCGACGGCGACGGCAACGGCGGCACGCTGACCAACATTCCCGGCGCCACCGCCTCCACCCTCCTGGTGAATACCACCGGGCTGAATCTGGGGGGATATCAATATCAAGTCGTGGTGAGGGATAGTGCCAGCCAAACCGTGGTGAGCACACCGGCGGTTTTGGACGTGATGCAGATCCTCTCCGGCACTTTCACCGACGCCGGCACGAACCCTCCCGTCCCGGGAAATTCCGATGTCAGTCAGTTGACCACCCCCGGCTATCAAGTCGCCACCGGATTGAATTACTATGATGACAACAGCACGCCGCCAGGTCAAAGCTTCACCACCGGCGGCAATGCCAAAGGTTATTCCTTGACGTCGCTGGCCGTTGACATCGCCGGGGGCAATAGTGCTCAAACCACCACCCCGCAGGGCTACGACTTGTACATTTTTCAGATTTCCGCCGACGGCTCGACGGCAACTTTGATGGCGGACATCACCAACCTGGACGGTGCGTTTAACTACGGGGACTGGGTGCAATGGAATTTCCCCGCCATTGTATTGAATTCCAATTCAGTTTACGCCTACGCTTTTCACCGCGATACCACGGGCTACGCCGGGCTCGCGACTTCTGCCGGCGGCGATGTCTATCCGGGCGGACAAATGGCGCTCATTCCCGCCGCCGGGGGACCGGTGACCTATGCCAGCGTTGGCGGCTTGGACGGGACGTTCGATATCGGCCTGATTCCCAATGGCGCTCCGTTTCTTTTGACTCCCGTCACCGCCGCCCCCAACCCGGTTTACGCCCTTTCGCCCGTAAGCCTTGCCTGCAAACCGACCACCGCCGGAATTTACACCTACCAGTGGATGAGTGACGACGGCACCGGCATTCACCTGGCGGCGGTCCCGGGCGCCACCAGCACCAATCTCACCGTGGTTCCCCCCGATCTGAACCCCGGCGGCGCTGACTATACCACCAATTATTATTTCGTGGCCACCGATGCGACCAGTGGCAACTCCGTCACCAGTTCGGTGGCGGTCCTGACCATTCATCCGGCTTCGCTTCCCCAGTTCTCGACGCTGCCGAATCCGACCAACCTGGTGACATTTGCCGGCAATAGCGTGATTTATTCCGTTGCGGAGTTTGGTACGCTGCCCATCACCAATCAGTGGCAGTTGAGCACTGGCGGCGGTTTTGTCAGCCTCACTGGAAAAACGAACACCACGCTGACTCTGAACAACGTTCAGCCTGCCGCCTCTGGCAGCTACCAGCTTGTGGCGACCAACCGGGTGGGTAATACCAACGTGGCGGTTACGCTCACGGTGCTGGCCGCCCCGGCCGCCCCTGTCGCCGCCAGCCAGCGGTCTTTCAACATGATTTACACCAATCACCCGTGGGCCTACTGGCGACTGAACGAAACCAATGATCCCACCGCTCCCGGCGCGCCCACCTACATGGCTTATGACTATTCCGGCAACAACTTTGATGCCGCCTACGGAGACTTTGTGACGGTCAGCAACGTCGGCCCGCGATCCCCAACCTATCCGGGATTTGACGCCGGTGAACTCGCCGCCGGCACCACCACGTTTGCCGGGGCTGCCCTGACCGTTCCGGCCTTGAATCTGGCGGGCAACTCCAATCTCACGTTCATGGCCTGGATCAATCCCAACGGCGGCCAGTTTCCCTCGGCCGGATTGTTGTTCAATCGCGGGGGGCCGGATAACGCCTGTGGCTTCGGTTTTGGGGACATCTCCGACCATTTGGGTTATACCTGGAATAATAATAGCGCGAATACCTATAACTGGGATTCCGGCCTGGTGGTCGCCGACAACCAGTGGAATTTCGTGGCCTATGTCATCACTCCAACCAATGCCACCGTTTACCTGGGCAACTTGAATGGCGGCACCAATTTTTTGCAGGCCAATAATCCTATTGTCCATGCCAGCGAATCTTTTGCCGGCGGCACCATTCTTTTGGGGGGCGATCCCTTTGGCGCCGGTCGCTATTTCACCGGCCTGATTACGGAAGCCGCCCTGTTTACGAATGCGCTCAGCACCCTCCAGGTGCAGCAATACTTCGAGACCGCCATTGGCGCGTCCTCCCTGCCGCCCACCGTCGCCGCCACCGTGCTGGCTCCGGCCTCGGGCATCGTTTATTCCGGACAGAACGTGCGCATGACCGCAAGTGTTTCCGGCACCGCCCCGCTTTCCCTGCAATGGCAGGCGAGCTCGGATGAAAGCACGTGGGTGAATGTGGTTGGGGGCACGGCCAATACCCTGTTGATCAATCCGTTCATCGTCGGCACCTTGTATTATCAACTGGTCGCGGTCAATCCCGCCGGCAAAACCACCAATAGCCCCGTCGCGGTGACCTTCAATCCGCTGCCTTCCTATCCGGCGGGGTTGTGGACGGTGAATTTCCAGGAGACCAACAACATCGGCGCCAATCAAACCGCCGGCGGCGGCGTCGGCCACTATGTCGGGCGCGGCGTCCTGGGCTCGGGCACGTATTGGAATGTGTTGCCCCATATTCTGCCGCTGGGCGGGGAGTATGGTGCCAACAATCTCGTCAGTGTCTCTGACCTGCGGGACGATGGCGCAACGCACACCGGCATTTATTGCCACCTGAACAGCGGCGGTAGTTATGATAGCCTGGGTTTGACGCTGACCTATTCCAGTGATATCGGCAATCTCTTGGACCAGTTTTATCGGACCTATTACAGCAGTGCCGTGGATGGCACGGGCGCGTTGCAATTCTTCGGTGTTCCCGCCGGGACCTATAATCTGGTTTGTTACTCGGGTAATGGGGTCGCCAGCAGTGGCGCCGATAATTACGGCTCCACCTTTGTGGTTTATGACCCGGTGAATGGCAACCAGACCAACAGCGCCTCCGATACCTCACCCGGTACCGATGCGCTGGTTGAGGGCGTCAATTTTGTCACCTTCACCAATGTCCATATCGGCGGCGGTGAGTTGAATGTGGACGTGCTCGCCAATCCTGCCACCGGCGCCAGCGCCGTTATTGAGGCTGCGCAACTCCAGCTTGTTAGTTACGACAACCCGTTGACGAATCTGGTCGCGGTCGCTGGCCAGTTTGCCTCCGCCAACCACAGCCTGACCTTGACCTGGCCCCAGGGCGTGCTCCAAACCGCGACCAATCTGCAAGGGCCATGGACCTCCATCTACCTGCCGTCTCCGGTGACGATCACCGCCACGAACGGCACGCAATTCTTCCGCACCCAGGTTCACCCATAAGCCGCATTGAATAAATCGTGTGGCCGGGGTACGCTGCCCCGGCCACACTTAATTTCATCATGAATCCACGCTGGTTTGTCTTGGTTGCGTTCGCCGCGGTTTCCGTTCTCGGCGCGGATCCTGCGCCATTGTACCTCGAGGCCAGCCAGCCGTTGGAAGCGCGCGTCGAGGATTTGCTGGCCCGGCTCACGCTGGACGAAAAAATTTCGCTCATCCACGCGGATTCCAAATTCACCACGGCCGCGATTCCGCGGCTGCGCCTTCCCCGCCGCTGGCTTTCGGACGGACCCCACGGCGTCCGCGAGGATGTCGGGCCGGACTCCTGGACTCCCGCCGGACGCACCGACGATTTCTCCACCGCCATGCCGGCCGGTATCTGCCTCGCCGCCACCTGGAATCCCGAACTCGGCTTTTCCGAGGGCGAAGCCATCGGCCAGGAGGCCCGCTGGCGCGGCAAGGACATCATGCTCGGGCCGGGCGTGAACATCCAACGCACCCCGCTGTGCGGCCGGAATTTTGAATATTGCGGCGAAGACCCATTCCTCGCCTCGCGCATGGCCGTCGGCTACATCCGCGGCGAACAGTCCCAGGACGTCGCTTCCTGCGTGAAACATTTCGCCCTGAATAACCAGGAATTCCAGCGCGGCAGCATCAATGTGGAAGTGGATGAGCGCGCCTTGCGGGAAATTTATCTGCCCGCCTTCCGCGCGGCCGTGCAGGAAGCCGGCGTGTGGTCGGTGATGGGCGCTTATAATCAATTCCGCGGCCGGCACTGCTGCGAAAATGATTACCTCCTCAATCACATTTTGAAGGGCGAATGGAATTTCCGCGGCCTGGTCGTTTCGGATTGGGGCGGCGCACACAACACGACTGAATGCGCTCTCAATGGTCTCGATCTCGAAATGGGAACCGAAGCCGGTTATGACCATTTTTACCTCGCGCAGCCTTATCTTAAACGCATTCAAAGCGGCGATCTGCCGGCCGCCGGCCTGGATGACAAGGTGCGCCGCAATCTCCGCGTCATGTTCGCCACGCATGTGCTTGACCCGGACCGCAAGCCCGGCTCCTTTAACTCTCCCGCCCACCAGTCCGTCGCCCGCCGGGTCGCCGAGGAGGGCATTGTCCTGTTGAAAAATGAAAACCAG
>Ga0182016_10008807_pt1 | contig 10115 bp, 7 predicted proteins | sample 712S2MmetaG_FD_120491 | JGI IMG/M metagenome (GOLD analysis project Ga0182016, IMG submission 120491) | Permafrost microbial communities from Stordalen Mire, Sweden - 712S2M metaG | ecosystem: Environmental > Terrestrial > Soil > Wetlands > Permafrost | place: Sweden: Stordalen | collected... | reverse complement strand
TCGAGCAGTTCCTGGTCAGCAATTCCGCGAATATCATACTCGCGGAAAATACCGGGATTGAGCATAGTAAGTATTCAGAATAGCGGGTAAGCCCGCTAAATGGGTCGTGCCTCCATTGGTCAAATATTGCACGCTAATGGCGACAGAGAGGGGGGCCTCAAAGTGCCCACCAGCGGAAAGCTCTACGCTGCGCCGTTGATCATGGGCCATCGACCGAATTTTGTCGGAATCCAATGAGGCCCAGGAGGGACCATTCCGGCTGCTTAAGCGCTTCTGAAACGGCTGCCGAACCATGCATCAGGGTGCGCGGTTAACACTTCGCGCCGGAACTCCGTCTCATCCACGAAGGAGATTTGACGATGCGAAGTTTACTTACCATGTTTTTCGCGGCCGGTTTTGCGACAGTTCCCGTCTTTGCGGGCGCGCTGACGCTTCAGGTCGACGACCCGGCAACAAATCGCGAGGCGATGGCGAAGAACGCCATCGTCGCCGTTCACATCACGGCGTGCCATTCGCCCGAAAAGACCGTGGTTACGGCGACCGCCGAAGGAATCGTCAATGGCAGGCACCAGACAATCCCGCTGAAAGTCATTCGCCTTTCCGAACCGGGTTCCTTTGCCGTGGCTCGGGAGTGGCCGCACGAGGGCATTTGGACAGTGAAGATGATTGCTACTAACCCGGATTACAAAGACTACGCGACGAGCATCGTAGTCCCGGTCGGCGGGCACGCCGCGAACCGCGCGTCCGCGAAAGTGTTCTACCACGCGGCATCGGCGGACGAAGTGGATTCAGTCCTCAGGCAAGCTACCCTTGAGTAAAAGGACGTGCTACTGACCCACACGCCTCGAAGTTTGCATATTGAAGGAACTGACGAAGTCGAGCTCGTTCGGGTCGCACAGGCGGGAGACCGTGCGGCGTTCGGAACCCTCTATGCGAAGTTCTCCCGCATGATCCACGGCATCCTGCTCGCGCACGTCTCTTACGCGGATGCCGAAGATCTGCTGCAGGACGTTTTCGTGAGTGCGATGGAACAACTGCGAAGCCTGCGCGAACCGGATGCGTTCGGTGGCTGGCTGGCGTCGATCGCGCGGCGGGCGGCGTTCGATCATCACCGCCGTACTCGCCCCATCGCAGACCTGCCTGACGGAATTCCAGGCGGAGAGAGACCGGACGGCCAAGCATTCGAAGTGCTCGCCATCATCCGGCGCCTTCCCGAATGCTATCGCGAAACGCTGATATTGCGGCTCGTGGAAGGCATGACAGGCCCGGAGATTGCGGCGAGTACCGGACTGACACACAGTTCGGTGCGAGTGAATCTCTGTCGTGGAATGAAACTCCTCCGCGAGCAACTGGAGGCCAAACGATGAATGAAGAATATCTTTGGGATCGCACGGGAGAACCGGATCCGGAAACCGCACGGCTCGAACAGCTGCTGGGCCAGCTGAAATACCAGGGCGCGACGAAACGGCGGCGCAGATCGCTTCCCGTGTGGTGGCTTGCCGCGGCGGCTGCTCTGGTCGGCGGGGTGTTCGCCGTGCCGCTTCTATGGCGCGGCACGCTTACAGACTGGCAATTGCAGAACGGAGTCCGGATGCGCTCCGGGCAGATGATTGAAACCGGCGCTGCGAGCGAGGTGAAGATACAGTCGAGTGAAACGGGGGAGGTGACGATCGATCCGGGTTCCCGCTTCCGTCTGGTGACGGCGAACGGCCGGGAGCAACGATTCGACCTGCAACGAGGAACAATCCACGCGTTTATCTGGGCGCCTCCGGGACGCTTCGTTGTGGATACGCCGTCTTCGAAGACAATCGACCTTGGTTGCCGCTACGCGCTGCAGGTTTCAAAAGACGGAAACGGTTTGCTTACGGTAGAGACAGGCTGGGTGGCGTTCGAGCGTAACAACGTGGAATCGTTCATACCGGCCGGCGCGGCATGTGTGACCCGGCCGGGCAAGGGACCCGGCACTCCTTATTTCAGCGACGCCCCGGAAGTACTGACGAACGCCCTGGCGCGGTTCGATACATCGGTGGATGCCGCCGCGCTCGATACCGTGATTGCCACCGCCCGCTACCGAGACGCTCTCTCCTTGTGGCATCTGATGGGTCGGACACATGGCGATGAGCGCGCCAGGGTGTTCGACCGTTTCGCGTCGCTTGTGAGTCTGCCCTCCGGGGTAACGCGGGAGGCTATTCTGCGGGGCGAGGGCAAGGCGATTGATGCCGCATGGGACGCTCTTGGCCTCGGGAACACCGATTGGTGGCGAGAGTGGAGGAAGCCATGGTAATCCGACGGCGATGGTTGGTCAGGAGGCTGGCCGCTGCTTCCGCAGGCGGATATCTGTTTGTCGGCTGCGTAGATACGTCGGGAATCCGGGCTCAATCTCCGCAAGACGTTCCGCTTGCCACGTTCGAGGTCGCATCCATCAAGCCGCAGCCATGGACAAATGAAGGCGCTGTCGGCGTCTATGTGCGCGGCAACACGCTCCACGGCGATCTCTACCTTCTTGTCGAGTTTGCCTACGGTCTTCCGCCGGAAAGCCATCGAGTCTCGGGCGGCCCGGCGTGGGCGAAGCACGGCCTTCTTTCGAATGTCTCCGGTGAGAATGAAATTCTCTTTCAAGTGATTGCAAAGGCGCCGGATGGTCCGCCGCCTTCGCTCGATGCGTTCCGGCGCGGGCTACAATCGCTGCTGATGGATCGGTTTCGGCTTCAGGTTCACCACGAGCAGAAAAATCTGCCGGTTTATCGCTTGGTGGAAGCGCGGACCGGGTCGAAGCTGATCGAGAACCAGTCCGATGCCAGTGAAACGTTGTCCATGGCAGATGGTCCACCATTCCGAATGCGGGCAGTTCACACACCCGTGTCACGGCTGGTGGAGGAACTCGCGAGTTACAATCATGGAGTTGGTCGTCCCGTGATCGACAAGACTCAGCTCCCGGGGTTTTACGATTTTCAGATCTCGTGGGCTCCGAACGATCTCGCCGGCACAGAGCCAGGACCGTCCGTTTTCACCGCGGTCAGGGAGCTGGGGTTGAAGTTGGAATCGGCGACAGCGCCTTACGACATGATCGTTATCGATCACGCAGAGAAACCGTCCGCAAACTAAGCCAAGACTGCCTTACGTTTTAGACAACGCGAAACGAGATGGCGATCAGCTCGATCCTGCAATTCACAGCGCACAAGAAAGACACCCCTTGCCTTGGTCTACGATCCATCGGAAAAGTTGGAGGCGATCGAGGCGGTTGTGCCACTTGGCTTGCGTCGCGACGAGCGACCGTCCCCAGCGATCCAGCCGCCAGACGATGACTGAATCAATCTCTCGCCTCCTTGCTGTTTCGATCAGCTTTTCTCGCAAAGGGCGGGTTGTCGCGTCAGAACCTACGTCTTCGACTTCGACGGCGACGGCCAGCCTCGCTTCTTGGCATAGCTTCTCATCGCCGACAGTTGCATTGGGAGGGTCTGCTGATCGTGGGTCGAAACGCGAGCGTACAGCCCAACGCGAGGGGCTTTCCCCCTCTGTCCAAAAACCCCCTTCCGGGTGGGGGGCGGAATCGCAGGTTTTGTCTCGGGTTTGGGCATGCGATAACAGTATGTCCAAAAATGATAGTTTGTTCAAAGGTACGCTGTAAATCGAAGCAATGCTGCTTAAAGTGCGTCGACTTGCCATGCCGTGGTCACTTGGCAGGGGGCTTACCGGTCAGATCATATTGCAGAATACGCGTGGTCCAGACGCAAGGTGTTGCATCACCGCCCCACTGCTGAGTGGTCCACAACTTCTTACCGTCGAGCGGGTCGCGCACCGTAAGAACTCCTACAGCGTTTGCGATGAGCGCCAGCTTGTTCGTGTTCAGGCACGTGTAAGGCTCCGTCCCGGCGACGATTGTCACCGGACCTTCGAAAGTATTCGGAGCATCTTTTTTCTTGTGTGTCCACATCAGGATGGAAAGGTCAGTTGCCTCGGTGGAGGACTCGGCCACAATCCCGACGTTACCTGCATCGTCGACACCCACCGTTCCAAAGACAGGACTCGCATCCTTGTCGGCGATCTTGGCTGTTTGGGCGACCACGCACTTTGAGGTTTTTGAGCAATCCAGATCGACGTAGAACATGATGTTGTTCGGATCCGCGCCCTGCCGCCCGCAGTCCTGTTTACAGGGTCCCGAGCCGAGGGCGCCGTAGAGGTGCGAGCCCACCTGAACCAGGTTGATCAGGCGATGACTCTCGGCCGCACGAAGCGCGATATCGCTTCCCTTCTGCGGCATAGACGCGATGGCTCCGCAACAGGGCAGATTATAGAGCCATTTGTCCTGCTTCGAACCTACATCCGTCTTGATCGTCTGCTCGCCGCCCGCGTTGTAGGCTCCAGTGGGTCCGTCCCAAGTAAACGTATCCACCAGCCACTCGAAGGGAAAGTTGGTTGACCGCTGGCAGCCGCCCATTTCGGCCCGGCTGCATGTTTTAGCCGCAAAGAATTCCGGCGCAGTCGGCGCCTTCTTCGGGTTGTGATCGATCGCGGGTAGAATGTCGAGCGGCATATTGTGCAGGCGGTTAATGTGCGCCGGAGGCTTACCCTCCGCGATCGACTTCACTTCCGCTGATGGGATGGCCAGGCAATCGTACGCAACCTTCGGCACCGTTCCAGGATGGTCATCGCCGATGTGTCCTCCGCAATAGTAAATGCCGTTCCGGTCATAGCCGATGTGCAACGCGGGATCGCGATTCAGACACGGGCCGTTTTGCAGGCAAGTAGGATTCACGCCACGCCAGTCTCCTGCCGGATCGGCCGAGGCGCTTACCATCATACAGTCATTCGAACAGGTCACTGTGACGATCCAGCGTCCGATGAATTCGTCGAAAATGACGTGGGGCTCAAAAGGTCCCTTGCCATCCGGAGGCGTCGGGTCCAAGCCGGCGTCGGAAATGAACTTCGACATCGGCGTCGAGCGAAGCTGATTTCCGTTGTAGTCGTAGACGCTCACGTTCTGCCACGTAACCTGAACGATCTGTTTTCCGTTGCTGGCAACATTCATTTCCGGCTGGCGCCCGCAGCGTGTCTTGGCTGGATCGCAGGTCGCAAGGCTGAGACCTTTGTCGCCATTGAAGGATCGCAGAACGGACTGTCCGGTTGCCACGGGCAATAGCAGCAGACACAACGCTGAACCCAGCGTCCAATTGCTGAAGAGTTGATGATTTCGAGTCATAGGAAAGTCTTCTTTATTTAGTTGCGCGCCGTGGATCTTTCAGAAGAGAAGCTTCAACGCCAACTGTATCGATCGCGGTCCACCCAACTGATAGAGCGGGCTGAATCCCGGAGTGATGCCCGTGGTGGCATTGGTCGCCCCGAGAGCGGCGCCGAGCATGCCGGTAGAAAGGCCAAACGACGGACTGGAGAGAGTACCGACGGGAGCCGCGAAGTTGGGATGATTCGTAATGTTGAAGATATCGGCTCTGAATTGTAATTTGAGCCGTTCCTTCACCGGAAACTCACGTCGAAGCGAGATGTCGAGCTGCTGTTCGTTGAAGCCGCGCATAACGTTCCGTCCTAAGCTGCCCTGAGTCGCAGTAGGCGCAGGCGAGAACGCAGCCGCATTAAAGCGCCGTCCTCCTGCAGCGTGTGGGTCCGAGATCACCAGCGGCAGGCTGGTGTTCACATTCGGACGGGCGGCGAAACCCGCGCCGTTCTCGGAGAGCGTGGCGCCGATCAGGTCGACAGGGGGAGCCGTGTTAAAACGATAAATCGGGTCGATGCCCCACTGCCCCAATATCTGCTTCACCAGGGGATTCCCACCTGGCGTGGGAATACTGTAACTTGCCGCTGTAGTGAATGTGTGGCGAATATCGAAATCAGAGGATCCGTAATAGCTATTTTCGTACCCGGGCAGCGGCGGATACGGATTGCGACTCGATCCATTGTCAAGCGAATGACTATAGGTGTAAGAGGTGAGCACTTGCAGCCCGTGAGAGAGCTGCCTGCGGAATTGCACCTGTAACGCGTTGTAATTGGAGTACGCCAGATTTTCAAAGATCCCTAAAAGAGTGTTGGGCTTGATGAAGCTGGGGAGCGTCCCATAGGACTCGAACAATTGCGGCAAACGGCGCCCGGCCGATCCGACATAGGTCACGCTCACGGTCTGCTTCGCGCCCAGCGATTGCTCGACCGCCGTATTGTACTGGAGCACATACGGCTGTTTGAAGTTGGGAGAGATGGTCCAGATGCTGCCGTAAGGGGCTGTCGCCGGAACCCCCGGTGGCGTCAGTTGAGCGTTGGTGAGAGGAAACGCGACGTTATTAAAAGCGTTGGAGTTCACATAAGGTCCGTTGGTCAGTGCTCCAACATCGTCAGCCGTGTCGTAGAAGACACCGAATCCCGCCCTGACAACCGTGCCGAATCGCGGATCCTGCCGCACCTGATCGGCGATCCCGATCCGCGGAGTGAAATGAGCATAGGATGTCGGGTACAAGCTGTGGCCCAAAGGCAATAACTGCGCTGAAGAAAGGTTGGTAGTTTGATTGATCCCCCACGCATAAGTCCCATCCGGACTGGTGACGGCTGGATCAATATCCCACCGTACCCCATAAGTGATCGTCAGTTTCTTGCCGAGTTTCCAGGTGTCCTGTGCGTAAAAAGAAATATCGTGAAACAGATAACTCTCCTGCTCGTTAGCCTGAACCGAGACTGTATCCGCTATGCCCGTGCTCCACTTCGAAGTCGTCGTCAATGACGCAGTCACGTTCAATGCTTGCGGACCATGCTCCGCGAGGATTCGCAAATAGTCGCCGCCAAATTTGAACTGGTGCGAACCATGAACATAGCTGAACCCGTCCACGATATTCATGTCCCGGTTGCGGTTTGCGCCATTTTGTCCAAACTTTACTCCTGGTGTGTTCAGCATCACTACATTCATGTAGGCATTGGTATGACTGAAGCCGCTTGGGAAGACCGAATCGCTGAAGGGCACTGCTCCGTCGAAACTATCCAGAGTGCTGTTTGTCGTCAAAGAAGATACCGTGAAATTGAACCGCAGATCGTTGGTCATCGTCGGGTTCACGATGAGCGTGGTTCCGGCTGTAATCGTGTCCAGGGCGACCGGGCTGTTGGTCAGCGCACTACCGCTGCGGATATCAGCGCTGGAAGGTGCATGATTGTAGCGGCCAAATAGCTTGATCCGATCGCTGAGATTATAGTCCATGCGGATCGCCGTCGCGTCCAGCGAGGTCGGGTTTGAATAAGTTGCGTTGAATGCGCTGAGGGTAGGATCACACCCTTTCGTTCCGGCGACACAGGCCGGCGACGTGGGCAGCGGAAAGGCGTTGAGGAAAGGTTGAATGCTGACGGGGGCCGACTGACGGACGGCCATCGAGGGAACGAAACTGGAGACCGTGACAGGCTGCCGCAGTCTTAAGCCTTCATAAGAGAAGAAATAAAACAATTTGTCGGGGATGATGGGGCCTCCCACCACACCCCCGAAATCATTCTGGCGCAAGGCGGGTTTGGCAAGTCCGTTCTGATTGGTAAACCAGTTATTCGCATCGAAGGCGTCATTGCGAAGATAGTCGAACAGTGTTCCGCTAATCCGGTTCGTTCCACTGCGCGTGACCAGGCTGACTTGCGCTCCGGGCGAACGGCCGAATTCTGGCGCGAACGTGGAGGTCTGAATCTTGAACTCCTCCAGCGCGTCGAGCGATGCGAGATTGTTATACCCTCCGCTGGCCGATGTTGCGGGGCCGCCTGCCGAACCGACACCCTGCAGGCTCGTAACCACGCCGGCATTGGCGCTGACCCCATCCACCGTAAAGTAGTTTGTGTCCGCCCGGTGGCCGTTGACACTGAACTGCCCGGGATTGGTAATGCTGGTGCCCGTCAGTGCGACGCCGGGGGTGAGATCGATCAGCGACTGAAAGCTGCGGCCGTTCATTGGCATATTCGCAATCAACTGCCGGTCGATAACCGTGCTGACGGTAGCATCGGTTGTATCGATGCCGACAGCTCCGCCCTGTACCGTCACACTTTCGCTTACTGACCCGACTGCCAGGTGGAAGTTCAGCTGAAGGTTATCCTGCACATGTAGCGTGAGTTCCTCCTGGACGACCGCCTTGAAGCCCTGCTTTTCTACTTCTACACGATAACTTCCGGGAATCAGTTCGGTAACGACATAGGCTCCGGAGGCATTTGTCTTACCTTCCGTCCGGACCCCCGTTTGGACGTTGACAACTGTTACCTGCGCGCCTTCAATCGCGGCTTTGGTCGGGTCGTCAACGAGACCGGTGATAGAAGCATTTGTAGACTGAGCAATGGCCGTATAGCAAGCTATCGACATTAAACCAACCAATAAAGTGAACTTCAACCGGACCCCCTCTTCGCGTTATGTACTGATTATGCATTCGTCCGCGACAGAGCAAACGTACCAACACAAGAAGAAAATATTTTTCGGCTGATAAGAAGATCGCCCTCGTCGCCGGCCGGTCAGAAGTGATTGGGGGGAAGCGATCGAAGATAGGCGTATAGAAAGGGTTTGGTGGTGGGCCGGTCGCTTCCGCCTTTGGGCTCGACCGTGACGAATACCGCGTTGATCGTAGCCAGTACGTCGGGATCTTCGGATTTCAGCACCCAGCGCCGGTTGTCCTGGTTGTCCATATAAAACATACCGAGGCTGATCGGATGCCCGGAATCTTTTTCGGGGCGGCCCCACGCCTGAAAGGTCTGACGTTCCCGGCGCCGCGCTTCGCCGTCGAGGTCGAAGGCATAGAAAACGAGAAATTTTCCCGCAGTATAAAACACGCGGCCGAAGGGTTTGCTTTTGGTGCCGTTCGGATTGACATCGAACACATCGGCAATGTAAAGTTGCCGCGCGCCCATGATCTCCCGAATGTCGCGGTTCTTACTCAGAAACTCCTCGCTCTTGCGGGCTGCGTCCTGGGACACGGCCAGGAGTTCATTGAGATCCTTGATCTGAGCTTCCAGACTGGCCGTACGCAGAGTGGCTTGTTCCCGTTCCTCCTTTGCCTGCGTCAGATCGGTTTGGATCTTCGATAATGTTTGCGCCGCCTCGTCAATTCTGCGCTGCAGGTCCGCGGGTTGTTTGCCCACCATTGCAATCTCTTGCTGCTCGGTTGCGATCCTGGTAACAGCGTCCTCGAGGGTATGAACCAATGCCGCCTTTTCCTGCGTGAGGCCTTCAATTCTCTGTTCGTCATTCCGGGCTCTGCTGTCGAGCTCCCGAATACGGGCTTCATCCCGAGCCAAAACCGATCGTAGGAGATCGTCATTCTGGGCCCGCATGGCGCTAGTCGGCCGTTTCGAATCAAGTGTGGCTTGCGGCGGCGGCGAAGAGCCGGGATGCGTTCTCATTCCTGCGCGATGGCCGAACTCATAGCCAGTGCCAACACACAGCACCATGACTATCGCTGCCGGAACCGCGAGCCAGCCGAAGGCGCGGCGAGAGCGGAGGCGGGAAATTAGTCGCTCCCGCGCGGCATGGTATCGTTCTATCCCTGTCTCTTCTTCCATCGGCGTTGCCGCGAGTTGCGGAAAATCTTCGTTTGCCAGCCTCTCGTATTCCGCGAGGAGTTGGGCGCAACCGGCGCAGCCGCGCAAATGTCTGTCCAAGGCCCCGCGTTCAACCGTTGTCAGTTCGCCGGCAGTCGATAGCGCGCAGAGCTCGGCGAAATAGTTGCAGCATCCTCCCATCATCTTCGTCCTATGACAGGACTGGGTTCTCGCGTGACGATCCGGCGCAAAGACTCCAGGCCACGATAATAGTAATGCCGCACATTGGGGATTCCGTCTCCAATCCTTTCGCTAATTTCTTTAAACGTGAGGCCCTGGAAAAAGTGGAGTTCCATCGTCAGACGCTGTTTTTCGGTCAACTGCGACAGCGCGGGCCGTAAACCTTCCGTAGTGAGCCGATCCATCATCGGTTTTTCCGCGGCGATTCCCTCTGCTCTGGTTGCCGGAGGAGATTCGCGGTTCGTACGACAGTAAAAGTGCCGCCTGGCGAGATAGGATCGCCGGTCCAGCGCGCGACGATAGACAATGTGAATGATCCAACTTCGAGCGGAACCTAACTCAGCGTCAAATCCATTGGGGCGACAAAACATACGGATGAATACTTCCTG
>Ga0182016_10008806_pt1 | contig 10116 bp, 6 predicted proteins | sample 712S2MmetaG_FD_120491 | JGI IMG/M metagenome (GOLD analysis project Ga0182016, IMG submission 120491) | Permafrost microbial communities from Stordalen Mire, Sweden - 712S2M metaG | ecosystem: Environmental > Terrestrial > Soil > Wetlands > Permafrost | place: Sweden: Stordalen | collected... | reverse complement strand
GGCTTCCGATCACCCTGACGGTCAAGAAAGGCGATGCCTACTTTCGGCTCATGACGCGCTCCGATGCGGCCCACCCCGCGGATGACCAGGACAAGGCGATCGACAAGGCGTTGGCGCTCGACGTCCTCAAGCATCTTTGAGACGCGGCGGCCGAGCAATGCTGACGCTACCGCAGGCCATGCAGCAAGCGAGCGCCGCCTACCGAGGCGGCGAGTGGGGAAAGGCCGAGCAGTGGTGCCGCCTGGTCCTCGAGAGACAGGCGGACTATTTCGATGCGCTGAACCTGCTGGGCATCATTGCGGCCCGGACACTGCATACGGCGGAGGCCGCGCAACTCCTGCAGCGGGCGGTGGCGGCGAACCCCGCCAACGCCGCGGCGCTCAACAATTACGGGAACGTGCTGAAAGAGCTCAAGCGCTTCGATGAAGCTTTGATGTGCTACGAGCGCGCGCTGCGCATCCAACCGGAGGATGCCGATACGCTGTATAATCAGGGTCTTGCGCTGCACGAGCTGCAAAGCACGCACGCGGCGCTCGAGAGCTTCGATAGGGCGCTGAAATTAAAACCGCGGCTTGCCTCGGTACATTTCAGCCGCGGCAATGTGCTGCAAGAATTGGGGCGCATCGAGGAATCGCTCGACAGCTACGAGCGGGCGCTGCAAATCGATCCGACGCTCGCGGAGGCCTGCAACAATCGCGGCAATGCCTTGCATCAGCTGCAGCGCTTCGGCGCTGCGCTCGCAAGCTACGATCGTGCTCTCGGGATCAACCCCAAACTGGCAGAGGCCTACGTCAATCGCGGCAACGCGCTCCAGGAGTTGCAGCGCTACGGCGATGCAGTCGAGAGCTACGGGCGGGCCCTGAAAATCCGTCCGGATCTGGCGGACGCCTACATCAGCCGCGCCAATGCCCTGCAGCGCCTGGGGCGGTTCAGCGAGGCGATCGACGGTTATCACCGCGCGCTCGGCATCCGCCCCGACGCCGAGTGGGCGTACGGAAACTGGCTGATTGCCAAGATGCATCTTTGTGACTGGAACGGCTTCGACGCGGCCGTCGCAGAGATGTCCGGCAGAATCTGCCGCAAGGAGCGGGCGGCCGAACCCTACAGCGTGCTGACGCTCACGGATTCCTTGCCGGTCCAGCGCCAAGCGGCGGAAACCTGGGTGAATGCGGCGCATCCGACGGATCGCCGGCCGCCGTCGACGGCCCGAGGCGAGCGCCATGGCAGGATTCGCGTGGGGTATTTCTCCGCCGACTACTACAACCATGCCACGGCCTATCTCATGGCCGGTCTGTTCGAAAGCCACCATCGGGAACGATTCGAGCTCGTGGCTTTCTCCTTCGGGCCCGATCGGCACGACGAGATGAGAGCACGACTATCCGGCGCGTTCGACCGCTTCATCGACGTGCGGACGCGATCGGACCGGGAGATCGCCGAGCTCTCGAGAGAGCTCGAAATCGACATTGCCGTGGACTTGAAAGGCTATACCCAGAATCACCGAGCCGGAATTTTCGCGCATGCCGCCGCGCCCATCCAGGTGAATTACCTGGGATTTCCAGGAACAATGGGTGCGCGCTACATCGACTACATCCTGGCCGACGCCACGGTCATACCGGTGCAATCGATGCACCATTATTCTGAGAAGGTGGTGCATCTTCCCAACAGCTACTACCCCACGAGCTACCGTGCTCTCGACCCCCTGCAGACCGATGCGGCGAGGGAATTCTCGAGGGTAGAGCTCGGCCTGCCGCCGACGGGGTTCGTGTTCTGCTGCTTCAACAATCACATCAAGATCACTCCGGACACCTTTGGCGGCTGGATGCGGATCCTCGAGAAAACCCCGGGCAGCATCCTGTGGCTGTTCGAGGCCAACGAGACCGCGATCGATTACCTGCGCAGGGAGGCCGAGCGGCACGGGGTGAGCGGCGCGCGGTTGGTATTCGCGCGCCGCATGTCCGCAGCGGATCACCTGCGCCGCCACCGCCTGGCGGATCTTTTCCTCGACACTCTGCCCTATAACGCACACACGACCGCCACCGACGCGCTCTGGACAGGGCTCCCCGTGCTCACCTTGATGGGCGAGTCGTTTGCGGCGCGAGTCGCCGGGAGTCTGCTCAACGCCCTGAACCTGCCGGAGCTGATCGCAAACACCCGGGAGCAGTACGAAGCAATGGCGATCGAGCTGGCGTCCAATCCAGGACGACTCGCGCAGCTGCGAGAGCGGCTCGCGGCGAACAAAAGCACGGCGCCTCTGTTCGATACGGCCCTGCTCACCCGGCACATCGAACGGGCCTACGAGCATATGTACGAGCGCCACCGGGCCGGCTTGGCGCCCGCGCATATCTCCGTCGCGTGAGGATGCCAGGTGCTGACTCCAGGGCGCGCGTGGTTGATGCTGCATTGTGTTTCGCTGCTGGCGCTCGCCTGGCCGCTCGAGCCGGTGTACGCGCAAAACGCCGCCCGCGCGCTCATCACCACGCCGGTCGATGGGAACCGGCTCATCCGGCTTCGCGGCAATACGCGTCCGGAGGTGAACGCCGCGCACGACGCCGGTCGCGTCCCCGATACGCTCGTCCTGGAGCACATGCAGCTGCTGCTCAAGCGGCCGGCGGAACGCGAGGCGGCGCTGCGGCAATATCTCGAGGAACTTCACGACCGCCGTTCGCCGAATTTTCACCATTGGCTGCGTCACGCCCAGTTTGCACAGGCCTTTGGGCTCGCACGGCAGGATTTCACCGCGGTGACCGATTGGCTCAAGGAGCGGGGTTTCACCGTCAACAGCACGGATCCGGGCGCCATGCTGATCGATTTCTCGGGAACAGCTGGCGAGATCCTCGGCGCATTTCACTGCGAGATCCACTATCTCGACGTTCAAGGAACCCGTCACCTCGCTAACGCGACGGATCCGCAGATCCCCGCGGCGCTGTCTCCGGCGGTGGCCGGAGTGGTGTCGCTGAACGATTTTCGCCCGCATCCTCTGCACGTCCAGCGCACGCAGTACACCGTTTCATCGAGCGACCATATCGTCGCGCCCGCCGATCTGGCGACCATCTACAACTTGAATCCCTTGTTCACCGCCGGCATCGCCGGCCAGGGCCAAACGGTCGTCGTCATCGAGGACAGCGACGTGTACAGCAGCAACGACTGGAGCACGTTCCGGTCGACCTTCGGCCTGTCCTCCTATACGGGCGGCTCCTTCGCTGAAGTGCACCCCGCGAACCCCAGCGGATCGAACAATTGTGCCAATCCGGGCGTGGTGGCGGGCGCCGAGGCGGAGGCCGCGATCGACGCGGAATGGGCGAGCGCCGCAGCGCCGGCCGCCGCCATCGTGATCGCCTCGTGCAGGGACACCACCACGTTCGGCGGGCTGATCGCACTCGAGAATCTGGTCAACGGCGCCAATCCGCCGGCGATCGTCAGCATCAGCTACGGGGAATGCGAGGCGGAGAACGGCGCGACGGCCAATGCCGCCTACAACACGGTCTATCAACAGGCGGTCGCCGAGGGCACTTCCATATTCGTCGCGGCGGGCGATGACGGCGCGGCGAGCTGCGATCGCTCCGCGGCCGCCTCGACCCACGGCATCGGCGTCAGCGGCTTTGCCTCGAGTCCTTACGACGTTGCCGTGGGGGGCACGGATTTCGGCGACATGTATGCCGGTTCGGTGAGCACGTACTGGAGCACCACCAACAGCGCGGCCTATGGCTCCGCCCTGTCTTACGTTCCTGAGATTCCCTGGAACGATTCCTGCGCGGGCGCGCTGCTGACCGCGGTCGAGGGCTATAGCGCCGCCTACGGTACCGGCGGCTTTTGCAACAGCGCCACGGCCAAGGCGAGCTTCCTGACGACGGCCGCCGGTAGCGGCGGCCCGAGCGCATGCGCAACCGGTGCTCCCTCGACCTCAGGCGTGGTCGGCGGCAGCTGCGCCGGGTATGCAAAGCCCTCGTGGCAGTCGGGGGTGCCCGGAAATCCCAGCGACGGTGTGCGTGATCTGCCCGACATCTCGCTGTTCGCGGCGAATGGCCTATGGGGTCATCACTACGTCTATTGCGATTCAGACACGGCCGACCAAGGCGCCGCTTGTACCGGCGCGCCGAGTTCCTGGTCCGGTGGCGGAGGCACCTCGTTCGCCGCTCCGATCATGGCCGGCATCCAAGCGCTCGTGAACCAGAAGGCGGGCGCATCGCAGGGCAACCCGAACTACGTGTATTACGTACTCGCCGCGAGTCAATCGGCCAGCGGCCTTGGCTGCAATTCGAGCAGCGGCAATGGCGCCTCCAGCGGCTGCGTGTTCTACGATGTCCGCATGGGGGACATGGATGTGGACTGCACCGGCGCAAACAATTGCTACGCGCCCAGCGGCACCTACGGCGTGCTCTCGACCACGACCGGCGCCGATGTGACCGCCTATGGCGCGGCGCCGGGCTGGGACTTCGCCACCGGCATCGGCACCGTCAACGCCTTCAACCTGGTGAAGTACTGGAGTTCCTCCGACCTCGCGCTGAGCGGCAACGGCGGCGTAACGGCCGCAGGTCTGCTGGCGTATGCCTGGACGGTTTTCAACCGGGGCCCGCAAAGCGCCTCGTCCGTCGTGGTGACGACGCAGCTGCCCGCAGGCCTCGCGCTGGTCACCGCCTCGAGCAGCCCAGGCTGCACGCAGGTGGGCCAAACGCTGAGTTGCGTGGTCGGCAGCCTGGCCGTCGGCGCCAGCGCCCCGCTCACCATCGTGATTCAGCCCGGCAACTCGCAGAGCGCAAATCTAACCTTCAGCGCCACCTCCAGCAATGGCGACATCGATCCGGCCGATGGCGCCGTCACGGTCGATCTGGCGATCCCGGTGAGCGGAGGAGCGGACGGACCGTTGCCGTTGTGGGCGAATGCGTTGCTCGGCCTTACGCTTGGGGGACTCGCCATGCGGCGCCTGGCATGAACCGCCACGTGTCCCCTCTCAGATTCGGCCTGACATTCCTGGTCGCTTTTGCGATTCTGATGGGCTCATTCGAGGCGTCCCGCGGCACCGCTTTCGAGCGGGTCTTCGTCGAGGATCTCATCCTCGCGCCCACCTGCGCACTCATCAATGCCGTGACTCCCGGCGAACAGGTCACGCGGGTCGACCGTACCATCGTATCGCCCGGCGCCAATTTGCACGTCACGCGAGGCTGCGAGGGCGTTGAGATGTTTCTGCTGCTGATAGCGGGCATCCTCGCATTCCCCGCTCCGCGTAAACGACGCATCCTGGGATTGCTGCTGGGCTCGCTGCTCGCCTACGTCCTCAGTGTCGCGCGGTTGATGGCGCTGCACTACACGCTGCGCTACAGCCCGGGCGGCTGGGAGGCACTGCACGGGCTGATCCTGCCGCTCGGGCCGGTGATCCTCATGGCGTTTTTCTTCATGCGCTGGACTTCCCACGGCGTCGCATCGACAAGCATGGAGCCGAGCCCGGATGCGGCCTGAGTGGCGCTGGGCCTTGGTCGCCGCGGCGGCGCTCGCGATCGGGGCGGGCGCGTCGCAGCGCTACTGCGGATTGGCCGCACCGTATTACACGCTGGCGGCCCGCTGGATCGCGTTCGGACATCCTTGGGAAGTGAGCAAGATCGAGGTCGTCAATTCGGGTCCGGGCATGGTGTTGCGCTTGACGGGCATGGTGCGAGATGACGATGGGCGACCCGCCGCGAAACTCGTCTCGAAGCTGCAAGTCGCTGCGGTCGTGATGTCGCCCATCGTGTACTGGACGCTGCTGCTGGCGTGGCCCGTGCGATCGCTGCGGGAACGGCTGGCTGCACTGGCTATCGGAATTCCGGTGTTCCTGTGCCTCGAGGCCGCGACCACCGTGTGTCAACTGCTCGATCCCCTGGCTTACGCCTCCGCGATACTTTCCGGCGATCGAAACCCCGTGACCTGGTGGGAGCACTGGAGCCGCTTTCTCGAAGCGGGCGGGCGGATCGCGCTCGCGTTGATCGCGGCGATTTTCGCGGTCACGCTGTCCAGGCCCATCTTCTCATCGGCGGCGGCCGGAGCGGGCCACGGCATGCCGGCGCCATGCGCGAGATAACCCTGCTATTCGTGCGGCGATTTTCGGGTGGCGATCCCGGACGCTTGCGCGATGCGAAAGAGCTGCTGACGAGACTGACTCGCGTTTGGCGCGGCAGTTCGGGCCGCGCTCTGCCGGAACGCTATGCGGACCTGTACGGAGCCGTCGACGCGGAGATCGAGCAGGTCAAGGCACACACCCGAGCGCCCATCCCTTGCGCCAGGGGATGCAACCACTGCTGCAAGTTCAACGAGATCTACGTATCGAAGTTCGAGGCGGTGCTCTTGGTCCGCCACATCGAAAATCTGCTTCCCGATCAGCGGGCGCAGGTGGTGGCACGAATCCGTGTCTCTGCGACGAGAAGCGGCGGCGGCCATTCGAGTCCCTGCGTGCTCTTGGACGAGGGCGGATGCTCTGTCTACTCGAGCCGGCCGCTGCCCTGCAGAGGGTACTACTCCTTATCCGAACCGGCCTGCAGCCAGCGCTTGAACCTGGGCGGCGCGGATCCCGCCAATCTTGCCGCGGCGAGGGTCGTGGAGTTCGCGGCGCTCGAAATCTCCGGCTCCGATCGGCAGCCTCCGTTCGAAGTGAATACGTTGCTGCATCGAATCTACGCCGATCCCGCCAAAGCCGCCCGCTGGGCAGCCGGAGACTCTACGGATGAATCCGACCTTGCGGTCGTAACCGGGGCCATGAAGTGAGCGCTTGCAGCCGGGCGAGCGCGAGCGCCGCGAGCACCAAGATCGAGCTCAGTCCGATCTGACCGCCGCCCCCCGAGGAGCCGGTCGGCGCCACGGTCGCGGTGACCGTCACGGATTGCGACGCCGAGCCGCCGGGACCCGTGCAGGTCAGCTTGTAGGTCGTGGTCGCGGTCACCGACACCGCGAGGCTGCCGGACCCTGTTGGCTGACTGCCGGTGAACGAGCCACCGCTGCCGGTACAGCTCGTGGCGCTGGTCGTCGTCCATGTCAGCGTGCTGGCAGCACCCGCGGGCACCGAGGTCGGCGAGGCCGACAGCTTGACGGTGGGCGGCGCGTTCACGATCTCGATGCCGTACAGACCGTATTGTTGTTGAGCGGCCGGAATGGCGACCACCGTGAACTGGTAATCGCCGGGCGCAGCGGTGATGGGAAACGCTCCGCCACCGTAAATCTTCCCAAGTACCGAACCGGCGCTCGAGCCGACCAGTGCCAGGGTGGAGAACTGCGCCGGAAACCCGAGGTCGGTGAGCGTGACATTGTAATTGCCCGAGGTCCCGAGCGTGAGCGGCTGTGTCGTCAATCCACCCGCGGCACTCACCGGTTGGATCTGGTCGAACACCACCGAGCCGGCGCTCGTCTGCACATTCACGTCGAACAGTCCGTTACTGCCGGATGTTGGTGTCGCATCCACCAGCAGCACCACCGGGGCGGCGGCGGCGGTGAAGCTCACCGAGCCTGCGGCGCTCGCCTGCTTGAGCACGGCGTGATTCTGTGCCACGGCAAACTTCAGAGCGGAGAGCGTGGCGGGAAATTGAAAATCGTTGGCGGTGGCCTGATAGCTGCCGGCCGCGAGGGCTTTGGGAGAGACGAATGCATAGGCGTAGGAGCCGCCGCCGCTCACGCCGGACGCCGATTGCAGCAGCGTCGACGACGCGGAAGTGAGATCGACCTCATAGGTGCCCGCGGCCGCTCCGGCGGCGCCGTAGCTCCAGAGCTGAATCGCGCCCTTGGGCGCTGCGAAGCTCGAGGGGCCGCTACCGGCGGCAGCCATTCCGAGCGCAGGACCCCCTCCGGCGGTAACCAGCGCGCTTGCGCTCGAGAGCGCGGCGGGAAAGGCGAAATCCGTGGCGGCGAGCGTCAAGGATTGGGCGCTCGGATTGTCGACGGTGGTGGCCGGCTGGAGCAATCCCACCGGATAGGTGGCGCTCAGCAGCGGAGCAACGCCCGCCGGTCCGCTCACCACGATCCCATAAAGACCTGCTTTCGCGGTCGGGTCCGCCTGCGCCACCGCCAGCAGGGTGTACGTGCCGGGGCTAAGCGTGATCGCTGCGGGCGATGCGGGGATCGGCACGGCGATCTGCTGATTTCCTTGGAACAGCGCCAGGCTGGGATAGCCCGGATTTCCCGCCGCCAAGGGCGCCGGAAATTGATCATCCTGATACGTGAATGTATAGGAACCGGCCGTCGAAACGGTCAGCGTGGCGACGCTCGTCGACACCGTCGGGTTCGCCGGCGCGGACTGCTCGGTGATGTTGCCGGCGAACGACGCGTCCGCGATGCAGGCGGAGGGAGTCGATTTCGGCGCCACGCAGAGGCTGAATGTGCCCACACCAGCCGCCGTATTCGGCGTTCCGATCACGCGCAGCGTGTATTGCCCGACAGCGCCCGGCAGGGCGAGCGTCGCGCTCTGCGCCGGCGCCGACAGAGTCGTCGTCCCGACGATCGCATCACCCTGCGTCACCACGACGCTCGCCGTGCTGAGCGCCGCCGGCGTCTGGAAATCGGTGAAGGTGACGGTCAGATCCTCGGCCGCCGCGATCGTGAAACTCTCCTGACTAGGCGCCGGTGCGCCCGCGACACTGATCAACTGTGTTTGTGGAGGCAGCGGGTCGGTCTGCGCCCAGGTCGACAACGGCAGCCACCCGACGAGCACGACGAGCCGTGCGGCGAAGCGATTATTCATAGGCAGTATCCCTCGCCACACATCGTCAGGACTTCGGAGCGGCCGAAGCAGTCGATTTGCCGAGCTTGTCGAGCGTCGCCTTCGCTTCGTCCAGGCCGGCAAACCGGGTGCCTGAATTGACGGCGCGCGAGAGATTGTCACGCGCGTCGGCGTCATCGCCCGCGAGCGACTGCGCCATGCCCAGATGAAAACGGGCAACGGCTGCATTCGGAGTTTTTTCCACCACCCGCGTCAATACCGGCACCGAGTCCGCTGCGTCGCCGCGCTTGAACAGCACCCAGCCGTAGGTGTCCAGGAAGGAGGGATTGGGGGAGTTCGCAAACCGCGACGACAGTTCCTTGGCCCGATCGAGGCTCGCCGGGTCGCTCCGGAAGGTGGCGAGCAGCATGGCAAGATTGTTGGCTGCCACCTCCGATTGAGGATTGGCATGCAGGATCTCTTCGTACTCTTTCATCGCCTCGTCTGGTTTTCCCGATTGCTCGAGCAACGAAGCCAGGTCGATGCTCGCCTCCTCGGGTCGATCGGTCATCGTTTTCGCGCTGCGAAGCGTTGCAACCGCGACGGCGGGTTCCTCTTTGGCGGCCAACTCAGCCCTCGCAAGGGCACGATACGCCGGCCACCATTTCGGTGTCCGCGCGACAGCGGTCTTCAGGGTGGCAACGGCCTCCGCCGCCCTGCCGGCCTGTATCAACAGCTCGCTTTTGATGACCAGCGCAACCGAACTATCGGGATATTTTGCCGAGACGTCGTCGAGCCGCTTGATCGCCTCCGGCACGCGCTTGGTCGCGGCCAGAACACGCACCGCCCCCTCGAGCGGCTCGGCGGCCTGGGGCTGCAGTTCGGCGGCCTTGTTGTATAGCTGCAATGCATCATCGTCGTGCTTTTCGCTCTCGGCCAGCATGCCCTGATACAGATAGCCAACGGCCATCTTCGGGCGCAGGGTCGCGATCGCATCAGCGGCCGATTTGGCTGTCGCCAGGTCACGCGTCGCGATGGCGATCCGATACTGGGCGTCGAGGGCCTCGATGCTGTCGGGCTTTTGCTTTACGAGCTCGGTGATGATGACCTTCGCCTGATCCGGCTTGCCCAACTGCATCAACAGCTGCGCAAAGTCGAGCTCCAGCGCCGGATTTTTGGGGTTGGCCTCGACCGCGTGGCGCATCGTTTCCTCGGCAAGCGCCGGGTCGCCGTTGGCAAGATGCGCTCGCGCCAACGAGCGCAGGACGCCCTCGGCGTTCGGCTGGTCGCGCAGCACGGCGCGCAGGTCCGTGATCGCCGCGCGGGGATCCTGTCGGGACAGCAAGATGTTACCTCGGAGCAGCAGCGCATCGTCATCGCGCGGGCTCTTGGCGAGCACCTCGCCGATCAAGGTCAGCGCGCCATTCACGTCGTTTTCCTGCAGCCGCAAGGCGGCAAGCCTG
>Ga0182016_10008803_pt1 | contig 10120 bp, 10 predicted proteins | sample 712S2MmetaG_FD_120491 | JGI IMG/M metagenome (GOLD analysis project Ga0182016, IMG submission 120491) | Permafrost microbial communities from Stordalen Mire, Sweden - 712S2M metaG | ecosystem: Environmental > Terrestrial > Soil > Wetlands > Permafrost | place: Sweden: Stordalen | collected... | reverse complement strand
GACAATAGACAGGCGGGCCAATTTCCCCCTGTTAGCTGCCCACAAAACGGCGACGTACCGAGGTCACCGTTCAATCATTCGCAGCTGATGCCGTCGGCAGGCACAAATCCTTCTCAACAATTAGACATCAATTGGAGCGGGTCATGGACACGTTTTTAATTGTGCTTGGCGTCATAGCGATGGTTGGCGTCGTCTTTTTCCTGTTCGTTATCGAACCCCGCAGGAAGATTTACGATTGACGCTTTGCAATTACTTACGCTCCGACGCTAACTTTCCGAAGATTCGATCATATATAGGGTGTCGAACGATGGCTGTTCGACAGCCGGATCACGAACATTTTGAAGCTGCTTCGTTTAAGCCGCTATGATCGGAAAAATAATGCCCAAGCAAGTGCTCAAGCAAGTACCGGCGGACGACGTCGCTGTCGAAGAAGCCGCGGTCGAAAAGACTCTGGACGCATTCGATTATAGTGCAGAGGCGGAGCTTTTTCCCTGTCGCAACAAGAAATCCAGCCGGCGAACGATCGGATACAGGAGGTTTGGGCACGCGGCAGACGCGATCCGGTTCGCGGTCGAAGAGCTTGCCCCCGAGTCTCTCGTGGGCGCCTATCTGGAAGTCGAAGAAGCGAGATACGACTTCGGAGGAATTCGCCGGCTGTACGAGAGCCTGGACTATCCTTTGACTAGGCGCGCGGCGGGCTAGCGCGATGGCCACGCGCCAGACCAGCAAATCGGTCGTCTTCCATCATCCATTCAAGCTGTCGGGTGTCGACCGAACCCTGCCGCCCGGTGACTACCGGGTCGTGACCGACGAAGAGCAGATCGAGGAAGTGTCGTTTCCCGTCTATCGCCGGGTGGCCACCATGATCTTCGTACCGGCCGAGACCGGCAATGCGTCCACGGTCGAGATGGTCACCATTGCGCCGCAAGACCTTGAAGCCGCGCAGCAGCTGGATGTCGCGCATGGCGCTTAGTTTTCCCAATCAGAGCCGGTTCTTCGATGCCACACGCCACGCCGTGCGGTTTTGGGGCTACGACAGGTCCATGGAGGCCTCGTTTTTCGTCACTGACGATGCTTTGCGGCGGATCACGCCCAAGATGCAGTTCGACGAGGACGGGCTTCTCAGCGCCTTCGATCTGAACCGCAACCTGATTTATGCCATTGCCGAAAAAGTCTATGGCCGCGGACGTCGGGGCTCTTACGAGCTGGTCGCCGCTGATTTTTGACGCTGGACCGTCGGTTACGACGATCGCAGCCCCAACCGACAATTCTGTTCCCGAATTATTGAAGAGTTTCGCCTACAGGCCGGTATCCCGGCGCTGCAGCGGCGTCGCTCCAATTGTTGTCAGCTGTCATCCTGAGGCCGCTTCGGCTTGGCGGCTACGTTATTCCTCGCCGACCAGATCCCGGCGGCGGCCTTCGAGTGCCGCGGAATAGCGGCGCAGCACATAGGCTTCGGTGAGGAGGCCGACGACGCGGCGATCGAGAAATGAATCGACCACCGCCAGCGCTTCCGCCTCGGCGCGGTCGAAGGCGAGGACTGCTTCCTTCACCGCCATGCCGGGCAGCAGCATGTCCTCGCGATAGTGCAACAGATTTTTGATCGGAGCGTCCGGCGCGGCTTCGGCCGCATGCGCCTCCGCCACCTGGATGAGGCCGACATAACGCTCGACCTCGTCGACCGCGATCACATAGGCGGTCGAGCTCAGCGGGAAATGCTCGCGGAAGTCGGCGATGGTCGATGCGGCACTCACCGTCTGCACATCCTGCCGCATCATTTTCTCGACGGTGAGCTCGCGCATCCAGCCGATATCGGCGGCGCTGCGGATGGTCTCGCCGCGCAGATGGAAGCGCCAAGTGGCGAACGAATAACCGAACACCTCACGGGTGACCTGCGCCGCGATGATGACGGCGACGAGCACTGCCGTGGTCAGCCATAGGTCGCCCGTGGTTTCGAGCGCGATGAAGGTCATGGTCAGCGGCCCGCCGACCACGGAGGCCGACAGCGCCGACATGCCGATCACCGCATAAGCGTTGGGATCGAAATAATGGGTCGGCCAAAACATCGTCAGCGCCACCGCCAGCATATGGCCGCCGAGCGCCCCGATCAGGAGCGACGAGAAGAACATGCCGCCGCGAAAGCCCGAGCCGAGCGAAGCGATTGAGGCCACGATCTTGAGCACGAACAACAGCGCGATGGTGCGGAACGGCAGATCGAGCATGCCGGCGACCCGCAAGGCGCCGTGCCCGGACGACATCACCTGCGGCGAGATCATCGCCAGAATGCCGACGACGAGGCCGCCCGCCATGGTGCGCAGCGACGGCCGCAGCCGCAGCCGCGCGAACATGTTCTCACTCAGCGCGACGCCGCGCATCAGAATGATGCCGAGGATCGCCGCCAACAGGCCGAGCGTGGCGGCGAGCACGAGGTCGTGCGCCGCGATATTCATTTTCTCCGGCGCGACGATGCCGAGTTCCGCGGGCGACAACAGCCGCGCCACCAGATAGCCGATCAGCGACGCGATGCCGACCGGCGCCAGGCTCGGCGGCGCATAGCTGCCGATGATCAGCTCGAAGCCGTAAAAGGCGCCGGCGAGCGGAGCGCCGAACGCGCCCGCAATGCCGGCGGCGGCGCCGCAGCCGACCAGGATGCGCAGGTCGCCGCGGCGCAGGCGGAACGCATTGCCGATGCGCGAGGCGATGCCGCTGGCAAATTGGGTATAGCCGGCCTCGAGGCCGACCGAGGCGCCGACGCCGCTCGACCACACCGTCTGCGCCGCGACGATGACGCTGCCGAGAAGCGACATCCGCCCGCCATGCAGCGCATTGGCTTCGATCGGATCGATTTCCCGCTCGGGCCGGAACCGGCTGATGATTTCGCTTGCGATGCCGAAGGCGAGGCCGCCGACCAGCGGCACCGACAGCGCCAACACCGGATTAAGCGTCAAGCGCGCGGACAGCCGCTCGCCGTGCTCGAGGTTGAAGAACACCTCGTGCAGAATATCGACGGTAATGCCCATGCCGGCGACGACGAAGCCGGCGATGACACCGACCAGCGCCGCGAGCAGGATCAGGCTCGATTCCCGTGCCCGTACGACAGCGCGCAGCCGCCGCGGGATTTCGAGTTTCGCGACCCTAGCGATCAAGATGCGTCACCGGCCGGACAAGATTGGCCATTAAATGCGGAACCGCCCGACGCGATGAGCCTTAAGTTTTGCGGCCGCGGAACCGCGGCAAACAAGGCTCGTTCTGTAATCGGGCCTTGCGAGGAACGCATCATGCGCCACCCGATCCGAGCCGTTGCTGCAACGTCCGTCATTGCAATATCCCTTGCCGGAATCCTCGTACTCTCCGATGTCCCGTTTGCGGCTCAGCTGTTCGCGCAAACGGTCACCAGTCCCGTCGAAGGCACGCTCCTTACAGGCGCCCCAGCCTTTGGCGACTGGCGCGCCGACCATCCGGGGACGCGGCGGCTGATCAAGTCGCAGGACCTTCCAGCGCCGGACTTGGCTCAGTCGGCAAGAAATGTCGTCTCAATCGTGCGCCGCACCGACCAAAAGCCAATCGTCCCAAACGGCTTTGAAGTCAACCTGTTTGCCTCTGGTCTTAGCGGGCCGCGGCTGATCCGCATGGCGCCGAACGGCGACTTGTTCGTGGCCGAGAGTGGGGCCGGGCGCATCCGCGTATTGCGGCCGAACGGCAGCGGCGCCGTGCAATCCTCGGTGTTCGCATCCGGACTCGATTATCCGTTCGGCATCGCCTTCTACCCGCCCGGCGCCGACCCGCAATGGGTCTATATCGGCAATACCAGTTCGGTGGTGCGCTTTCCTTATCGCAGCGGCGATGTTGCCGCGCGCGGCGCCGCCGAAAACATCGTGCCACGGCTACCGGTGGGCGGCCATCACACCCGCGACGTCGTGTTCTCGCCGGACGGCAAGACGCTCTATGTGTCGGTGGGCTCGGGCTCGAACGTCGCCGAAGATATGGGAGCGTTAAGCGCGGCGGAACGCCAGAATTTCATTGCCAATCACCCGCTCGGCGCCGCCTGGGGCGACGAAGCCAATCGCGCCGATGTGCTTTCCTTCAATCCCGACGGCGACAACGCGCAGGTCTTTGCCACCGGGATTCGTAATTGTGTCGGCATGGCGGTCGGGCCCTCGACCGGCACCGTATGGTGCTCGACCAATGAGCGCGACGGCTTGGGCGATGATGTACCACCCGACTATATCACGCGCGTGCGGGCGGGCGGCTTTTACGGCTGGCCCTGGTATTACATCGGCGGCCATGAAGATCCGCGGCATCGAGGCGAGCGGCCGGATCTGAAAGACGAGATCACGGTTCCGGACGTGCTCTTGCAGGCGCATTCGGCGTCGCTTGGCATGACATTTTACGACGGGGCGCAATTTCCGGCTGAGTACCGCGGCAACATTTTTGCCGCGGAGCACGGTTCGTGGAATCGATCGAAACGCACCGGCTATAAAGTCATCCGCGCGATCGTGAAGGACGGCGTGCCGACCGGCGAATACGAAGATTTCGCCACCGGCTTCGTCATCAGCGATTCGGCGGTGTGGGGCCGGCCGGTCGGGGTCGCCGTCGACAGGGACGGCGCTTTGCTCGTTTCCGAAGACGCCAGCGGCACGATCTGGCGCATTTCCTATACCGGAAAGGCCGCGGACGCCCGCTAGGGCCCGCCCGGCGGAACACTCGCCCACACCAGGCGTTGGTTCCGAACAGCCTGGGCCTGGCGGCATTCCGATATGAATTCATACGCAGGCGGCGTGTTCCCCCGCTTTATTTCCAATTTGCAGGTTGCCGCGCCGTCGTTGGGCCGAGATCGGCGGACGCGGGAATCGGCGCTGGGCTGTGCCGAAAGCAGCCGTGCCCAAAGCGGCGCCATCATCGAGACCGATATCCCGTCCCGCCTCGATGCTCTGCCGTTCGGGCGATTTCACCTCCTGGTGATCATTGCGCTGGGAATCACCTGGATTCTCGATGGGCTGGAAGTGACGCTCGCGGGCGCGCTGTCCGGGGAGCTCAAGCAAGGTTCAGCCTTGGGCTTGAGCAATGCGCAGGTCGGCCTTGCCGGCTCCAGTTACCTCGCCGGCGCCGTGCTGGGCGCCTTCTTGTTCGGCTGGCTGACCGACCGCCTGGGCCGCAAGAAGCTCTTCACGATCACGCTCGCCATCTATCTGCTTGCCACCGCGGCGACCGGATTGTCGTGGAATGCCTGGAGCTTCGTCCTGTTCCGTTTTCTCACCGGCGCCGGCATCGGCGGCGAATACACCGCCATCAATTCGACAATCCAGGAGATTATCCCGGCGCGATTCCGCGGCTGGACCGACCTCGTCATCAATGGCAGCTTCTGGGTCGGAGCGGCGCTGGGTGCGGGCGGCTCGCTCGTTTTGCTCGATCCTAAAATCATCGATCCGGCGCTCGGCTGGCGGCTTGCGTTCCTGATCGGGGCTATAATCGGACTCGTGATTCTCATCATGCGACTTTGGATTCCTGAAAGCCCGCGCTGGCTGGTGACCCACGGCTTCGTCGCCGCCGCGGACGCAACCATGCGCGGCATCGAGGCGCAGTTCGGCCTCACCACGCGTGCCGGACCGGACAAAACGATACGCTTGCGCGTGCGCAGCCATACCCCGCTCGCCGAAGTCGCGCGCGCTTTGTTCAAGACCTATCGCCGGCGCACTTTGGTGGCGCTGAGCCTGATGGCCGCGCAGGCGTTCTTCTATAACGCCATTTTCTTCACCTATGCGCTGGTGCTCACCGACTTCTACGGCACGCCGTCGGATCGCATCGGCTGGTACATCCTGCCATTTGCCGCGGGCAATGTGCTGGGCCCCATCCTGCTCGGACGTCTGTTCGATACGGTCGGGCGCAAGGTCATGATTGCCGCGACCTATGCGGCCTCCGGCGTACTTTTGACCGCGACAGCGGCCTTGTTCAGCCGCGACCTTTTGACGGCGGAGACGCTGACCATCGCCTGGATGATCGTGTTCTTCTTTGCCTCGGCGGCGGCGAGCGCCGCCTATCTCACCGTGAGCGAGATTTTTCCGCTGGAGATTCGCGCGCTCGCCATCGCATTCTTTTACGCCATTGGCACCGGCGTCGGCGGCATTGCCGGCCCGTTATTACTCGGCCTGCTGATCAGCAGCGGTTCGCGTGCGAGCGTGGCGTTAGGCTATATCCTGGGTGCGGGTTTGATGCTCGGCGCGGCACTGGCCGAAGCGTTGTGGGGCGTCGCCGCCGAACGCAAGCCGCTTGAGCAGGTCTCGGCGCCGCTGGCGCTCGCTTGAACAAGACAGAGAGAGAACGGAATTGCAGATGCGCGCGGAAATCTCGGATCTCGATATGGCGCATGCGGAAATTTCCCTCATGCCCGATCTCGGCAAATGCGCGATCTTGCTCGATATCGACGGCACGATACTCGATCTGGCGCCGTCGCCGCAGCAGGTCTGGGTGCCGACCGGACTACGCCAGACGCTGGCGCGGCTCGACGCTTTGACGGGCGGCGCCGTTGCGCTGGTCTCGGGCCGATTGCTGAACGACATCGATCTCATCTTTTCGCCGTTGCAGCTTGCCGCCGTGGGCGGCCACGGCGCGGAGCTTCGCGCCATGGCGAGCGGCGCGACCGTACAGCGCGCCCGCCCGCTCGCCGCCGCCCTGCGGCGCAAGCTTGCCGGCATCAGCGAACTCGGCCCCGGCATCCTGGCCGAGGACAAAGGCTATTCGCTCGCCTTGCACTATCGCCTCGCGCCGGAGCGCGGCGACGCGCTACGCGCGGCGGTCGACAAGATCTGCGCCGCGGAACGCCCGGGCACGATCGAGATTCTGCCGGGCAAGTTCGTCGTCGAGATCAAGTCGCCCGGCATCAACAAGGCCGATGCGGTGTGCGAACTGATGAGCCACGCGCCTTTCGCCGGCCGCAATCCGATTTTCATCGGCGACGACTTGACTGACGAACCTGTATTCGGCGTGATTTCGCAATTCGGCGGCTTGGGATTTTCGGTCGGCAGGATTGCGGCCGACGCCAACGGACATTTCGACAAACCTGAATCGGTCCGTGCCTGGCTGGCGCGCGTCGCCGCCGCGGCCGAAGGCGCGGCCGAATGATCGACCACGGCTTGGATCTCGGCATTATCGGCAACGGCCGGGTGGCAGCGCTGGTCGATCCGGGCTCGCGGATCGTGTGGTGGTGCTATCCGCGCTTCGACGGCGACCCGATCTTCTGCCGCCTGGTGTCCGGCAAGGTGGAGAAGGGCTTCTCCGACGTCGTGCTCGAGGAAATGGTCGATTATCAATCGGAATACATCCGCAACAGCGCGATCATCTCGACGGTGCTCACCGACCGGCACGGCGGCAAGGTCAAGATCACCGACTTCGCGCCGCGCTTTCGCCAATTCGGCCGCGTGTTCCGGCCACCGCAGCTTTATCGGATCGTCGAACCGCTCGCCGGATTGCCGCGCATCACCGTCCGCATGCGGCCGACCAGCGATTATGGCAAGGCCCTGCCGCACAGCTCGCTCGGCAGCAATCACATCCGTTACGCCAATGATGCGACCGCGATCCGCCTGACCACCGATGCACCGCTGTCGCTGATCGAGGGCGAGGCGCCGTTCGTGCTGACGCGGCCGCTGTCGCTGGTTTTCGGTCCCGACGAGCCGTTCACCGGCGATCTGCAAAAGACCTGCCGCGATTTCCTCGAACGCACGCATGACTACTGGATGGAATGGGTGCGGCGCCTGTCGATCTCCTACGACTGGCAAGAGGCCATCATCCGCGCCGCCATCACGCTGAAACTCTCCAATTTCGACGAGACCGGCGGCGTCATCGCCGCCCACACCACCTCGATCCCCGAGGCGCCGTCGTCCGGGCGCACCTGGGACTACCGTTACTGCTGGCTGCGCGATGCCTATTTCGTCGTCCAGGCGCTGAACCGCATCGGCGCGACGCGCACCATGGAAGAGTTCATTTCGTTCACGCTGTCGATCGCGTCGAAGCCGGACCAGGAATTGCAGCCGCTCTACAGCGTGGTGCCGACCACCACGCTCGAGGAGCGCATCGCGCCCGACCTCGAAGGCTATCGCGGCGACGGCCCGGTTCGAATCGGCAATGCCGCCGTTCATCAGGTCCAGCACGACACCTATGGCAGCGTCATCCTCGCCGCCATGCCGATGTTCTTCGATCGCCGGCTGCCGCGCCCGGGCGACGAGGGGCTGTTTCGTCTGCTGGAATCGCTCGGCGACCGCGCCGCCGCCAAGGCGTTCCAGCCCGATGCCGGTATCTGGGAATATCGCGGCCGCCAGCGCGTCCACACCCATTCGGCGGCGATGTGCTGGGCCGGTTGCCAGCGGCTCGCCGCGATCGCGAAGCGGCTCGGGCTCGAGGATCGCGCCAAGCATTGGAATTCGATCGCCGAGCCGATGCATGCGGCGCTGCTCGACAATGCCTGGAATCAGAAGCGCGGCGCGTTCACGGCCGCATTCGGCTCGGACGATCTCGATGCCAGCGTGCTGCTCCTTGCCGATCTCGGTGTCGTCGAAGTCGACGATCCGCGCTTTGTCTCCACCGTCGCCGCCATGGAGCGCGAATTGGTGCGCGAGAAGCACGTCATGCGCTATGCCAGCGAGGACGATTTCGGCATGCCGGTGACGGCGTTTTTGATCTGCCGGTTCTGGCTGATCGACGCGCTGTGGTCGCTCGGCCGGCGTGAGGCGGCGCGCGATCTGTTCGACGACGCGATGCGGCACCGCAACCGCTACGGTCTCCTCTCCGAAGACGTCGATCCGCAGACCGGCGCGCTGTGGGGCAATTTTCCGCAGACCTATTCGATGGCCGGGCTCATTCTCTCCGCGATGCGGCTGTCGCGCAGCTGGGAAGACCGCTACTGGCGGGGCTGATACGGCGCGGCTGAGCCTCGCCGCACGCGCGAACCGGCGGGCCCTCTCAGTCGGCATCGATTGGCAGCACTTGAGATTACGAGCTAGACTTGTCCGCCGAAGCTCGCATAGGCGGCCGAGCTAGCCCGCAGGCACCGAAGCCGAGGAGCCACCAATCCCTTGCATCCGCAACGCCAGAACTCGCCGCAAGCACAGTCAGCGCTCTCTGGCATCGAGCAATGGTACGTAGCGAAGGACGAGCGGCAATACGGACCGGTTCCATTCGGCGATCTGGCGCGATTTGCCCGGCAAGGGCTGCTGCAGGAAAGCGATTGGATCTGGAAAGCCGGACTCGATTCGTGGATTCCCGCGGCCGACTTATCCGGCCTGTTCGTCGAGGCCGCACCGCGTCGCCGCGATCCACAGCCAAGCCACCCGGAGGTCGGCGATGAGAACACAAAACGCGACACCAAAACCGTATTCAAAGAGCGAGCCAAACATCAGATAAAGCATTTCTTGCTGATGTTCGTCTATCTCTGGATCGTATTCGGCATGTTCGCGCTTCACGAGTCCATCGTTCTGGCCCAGCATCAGATAAGCTACGTCTCGCACGGTTTCGCCGTCGTCAATGCCCTGGTGTTCGCCAAAGTCATGCTTGTCGCCGAGGACCTTCGTCTCGGCCATAGGGCGCACGGCAAGCCGCTGATCTATTCGATTATCGTCAAGTCGATTTTGTTCGCCGTTGCGCTGATCTGTTTCCATGTCGTCGAGCATGTGCTGCTCGGAATGTGGCACGGACAATCGATCGCCGAGGCCGTCGCAGACGTTGGCGCCAATAAGCTCGGCGAAATCCTGTCCGCCGGGATCATCGGAACCGTTGCTCTCGCGCCGTTCTTCATCTTGAGCGAGATCAGCCGAATCATCGGCCGCGACAATTTCTGGGCGTTGCTATTCCAGCGAAAAAGCCCTTAACCGTGGCATCGATATCACCATCGCTGATTTGCGCTACGGCGATCGCTCGTCGCGGCGCGTGCTTATCGCCAGGTGACGAGCGCGATCACAGGTACTTCGACAACAGAATTCTGATCTGCTTTTGTTCGCACAGCGCCGAAAGCTGCGGCAATCCCTGATAGGCCTTTACCGTCCCGTGATAGCCGAGGCAGGCGAGCCGGTAGATCAGTTGTTCCGACAGCGCGCCATAGAAATAGCCGCCATGAACATTCGGCCCGTGCAAG
>Ga0182016_10008802_pt1 | contig 10121 bp, 11 predicted proteins | sample 712S2MmetaG_FD_120491 | JGI IMG/M metagenome (GOLD analysis project Ga0182016, IMG submission 120491) | Permafrost microbial communities from Stordalen Mire, Sweden - 712S2M metaG | ecosystem: Environmental > Terrestrial > Soil > Wetlands > Permafrost | place: Sweden: Stordalen | collected... | reverse complement strand
CTCATATATGAGTGGCAGAAGGTTGATGTGAAGACGAAGCAGCCTTATGCAATCGGCATGAAGGATGGTTCGTTGTTCGCGTTCGCCGGGTTGTGGGAGCGCTGGACCGACAAGACGACCGGACAGGCTTTGCAGACATACACCGTCATCACCACGGACCCGAACGAGCTAATGGCGTCGATGCACAATCGAATGCCGGTGATCGTAGCGCCCAAGGACTATGAGCGGTGGCTTGAGCCGGGTGAACCATCAAGATTGCCAGTTGACCTACTGAGGCCGTACCCGGCGGAGTTGATGACTGCCTGGAAGGTGAGTTCGGCCGTAGGAAATGTGCGAAACAATTCTCCAGAGTTGTGCCAGCCTCTTCAGACAGGCGCGTTTGCGCAGAACATTCCAGCTCTGGACGTGTTTGCTGGCTGCATTCCGCCTCGCCGCAGACTGACTGCGGAGCACACTATATTCTCGACGGGCCGTTGACCAGTTGCGTTTGGCACGATTGTCGATTGATCCAGGAGCACGAGCGTGGCATCAGGGTTTCGGTCAGCTTGCCACTTGAGGATCATCTGCTCCGCCTGAAGGAAGTTCGCGAACTGCGGTGGCCCGAATTCTCGATACTTGCCATTCGCCAGGTGAAAGACACCGACAATCGCACCGCAATTGTGGGCGGTCCAAGCCGAGTCGAAGCCAACGAGTAACATCGTCATCTTGCTGACTGAGGATCAAGTGAAGCACTTAATAAGCAACCGCGTACGAGCTATCGGCAAGAGCGCTCAGTCTTATCCTTAGCCTTGCCTTCAGCGATTGTTTGCCACTGCATATTTGACGGATCGTCAGCGCCGCCGCACTCCAACGGCTTTACGTGGTCAATCACGTACCCCGGACATGAACCAGACCCTCTTCCGGTGGATGGGCAGCGCTGTTGCCGTTTGAAGGCATCCTTTGCTGCGGCGCTTCGTTTGATCCTGCCATGCGAGTCGTAGCCTGATGCGATTCCTCTGCTTCGATAATTATGGCTAGATGTAGCCGATCCCAGGGGACTGCGTACGGCTGTTCCCGAACTGCGACGTTCGTGGGGAGCCACGTACGTCCCGTTCTTCTTCGTATAGCCGCGGACGTACGTTGATCTCGATGCGGCGGAAGAATGATGGGTGCTTCCTCCACTGGCGTAGGTCGCCGAGGAGAGGAACGAAACGGTTAACAAAAGGAGACAAAGCTTCTTGAGCATCGGGCACCTTACAAAACACATTTCCGAATACCAATAACTTCTGTCACACAATGATCCTAGATGTCCATGTCCGAAACCATGAAGCCCTTTTCGGCCAACGCGAGTCTTCGGGCGGAGTATCTCTCCCTTGCTATCTCTAGTGTCAGGACTCTCTCAGTCTCGATTTCGTCCCACATGAATTGGCGATCCACTTCGCTCCAGGTTGCGCGTGCCTGCAAGATCATGTGCCCTGGTCTCCAAATATCGCCGGATTCGTAAAGACGCAGCTCATAGAATTCCTGATCGTGCAGAGAGACGCCGGGCTGTTCGATCCTTGAGAACACTTCCTGCATGGGACAATTATGCCGAATGTGGACGCCGGGGCTGTGCCCGAGAGCACAGGATTTCCTCAGGTAGACTTTCGCCATTGCTTTGCTTATCCTTCTTCAGCGATGGCATTCGGAATCCAGGAGCGTACGCAAACGTCTGGCTCGGAGTTACGGTCGACGATCGCAAACATGGCTACCCGCGTGTATAGGCGCTAACATCAGGGCGCAAGGTGCTGCACTGAGGGATTCGGAGATCGAGTTTATCGATCATTCCGCCCCTCATCCTCCGCCTGCAGCAAGAAGGTAGGCGGCGTCTGGCTGGTGAATGGCGGGTGCTTAAGAGTCATCTCGCGCGGACGCCGCGCCAGACCGAGATCGGCGCCAACCTCGGCCCGTCAAACTTCATCCTGCAGCAGCGTTCGGCCGCTGTCGCCGGCTACCTCGGTCAACACCTCGGCCGTGCCCAGGCCCGCCCCGGTTCCATGGGCTGCTTTACGGCATGATGGAGCAGCAATCCGCCTTGATGGCCTACGTGGACGTCTTCCGCTGGACCGCGCTCCTGGCCTTCTTCTGCGCCGCAGCCGTGTGGCTCTTCAAGAAGCCCATCAAACCCGCCGCCCCGCGTCCTGGCGTGCATTAACGGCATCGGGATGCGTCGCACTTAATTATAAGTATAATTATTTCAATAACTTATAGAGATAAAAAGCTCATCTAAACCTTCCTATTGGGACAACTCCCCCTCTCGCGACCGCATCTTCTCATCTATACGTCTGAGTGCTTGCGTCCGTGCAATCCGCGCGTACGAAACTGAAAACCTCGCAAGCATAAATAGGATTAGGGGGAAACCAACCGACATGATCAAGAGCCTCAGCAAGCCTCATCTCCTCATCTTCTTGCTCGCCGCATCCGGGCTCACTTTTCAGGGCATGGCCGCTGCCCAGGAATCGAATCCCACGTCCACGCAGACGCGGCCGAACGGCCCTCCGCCGGGGCCGGTCGGGACCTACGACAACACTCCGCTCTATAGGTTGCAGGTAGTCGGGCGTGATATCCCCGCGGTCAACTACTTCAATCGCAGCAGCGCCACAAAAATCGGTTTCGAGGGCACGAGTCTTCTCCCCGCCGCCAAAGGCTCCGCCAAAGTTCAAAGCAAGGGCGGCCGGACCGTGATCGACGCTGAATTCGAGGGTCTGTCGCCGGCTAATGGCTTCGGTGTGGAGTATTTGACCTACGTCTTGTGGGCTATTACCCCGGAAGGCCGGCCCATTAACCTCGGCGAGGTACTTCCCACCGGCTCCAAAGACAAGAACCAGATCACCGTGACCACCAACCTCCAGACCTTCGGTTTGATTGTTACGGCCGAGCCTTACTACGCAGTCACCATGCCCAGTGACGTGGTCGTCATGCAGAATTTCGTGATCAACGATAAGACGGAAGGTGTCATCGAGCAGGTGAATGCCCATTACTCTCTGCTTCCTCGCGGGGCCTATGAGGAAACTGCCGGCCGCCACACCGTGCTGCATCCCATCACCCGTGATGAGCGCTCGCCCCTGGAACTCTACGAGGCTATGAATGCGGTTCAGATCGCCGACGCCGCAGGCGCAGAAAAGTACGCCGCAGACTCCATGGCCACCGCCAAAACTGCCCTCCAGAATGCGGACGATACAGACCGCAAAAAGAGTGATCGCAAAGAGACCATCACCTACGCACGTGAAGCGGTGCAGGCATCCGAGGACGCTCGCATCATCACCATTCGCAAGATAAAAGCCGAAGATGACGCCGCCGAGCAACAGGCACGCGTGAATGCCGAACAAGCCGCCCAGCAGTCGCAACTTGCCGCCCAACAGGCGCAAATGGAGGCACAGCAGCAGACCGCGCAACGTGCACAAGCCGAGGCTGCCACTGCCGAAGCCGAAGCCCGCGCACAAAAGGCGCGCGATGCCCAGCAGGCTGCTGAGCAAAGCGCGCAGCAGGCCGCTCAGCAAATCGAGCAGGCGCGTGAACGCCTCAAACAGCAGCTAAACCAGGTGCTGCAAACCACAGAAACAGCCCGTGGCTTGATCGTCAACATGTCCGACGTCCTCTTCGACTTCAATAAGTACACATTGAAGCCGGAAGCCCGCGAAAAACTGGCTAAAGTTTCTGGAATTCTGCTCGCCTACCCAAACCTGAAGCTCCAGGTAGAGGGCTACACCGATAACATCGGTTCCGATGAATATAATCAGAAGCTATCTGAGCAGCGCGCCGACGCTGTCCGGGACTACCTAGCATCACAAGGTGTTCCGGATGCAAATATCACGGCTGCGGGCTACGGCAAAAGCAGCCCCATCGCCGATAACTCGACTAACTCTGGACGAGCCCAGAACCGCCGCGTGCAGATGGTGGTTTCAGGATCCTCGATCGGCGTCCAGGAAACCGGCCCCGGCGCGCAATCGCAGACCCCGCCGTCGGAAATGCAGCAGCAGCCGCAAGGCTCCGCTCCTCCTCCGCAAGCCGCTTCCCCTGCGAATCCGTCAGGCGTCGCAAACCCTCCGCAGTAGTGGGCTTGTTGTCGTGAGCAACGAAAGGGCTGCGCCAGATTCCTCCTCCTGAATCTTGGCGCAGCCCATTTGCTTCGAAGCCGTCTGAGTTCTCTTACAGCGCACTTCCCACATCGTCTCCATACGTCGGGAAAGGCACCGGCTCCGTGCTGGTCGGCATTGTCTCGAGTATTGCCAGATCTGCCTGAACCTGCGCCCACTTCCGGGGATCTTTCTTCGTCGTGATCGGCTCCTCCGGATTGGCGTAATACGCCTGTTATCGCTAGTTGACCGCCCAACTAATGGGATGGTCCGCAGCCTTCAACCCGCATTGGCCGGGTTATATGGGTGAACGAGGAGGATGTTCGCGGTCAGTTGCGCGGTCGGTGTCTTCGGCCTGCTTTTCTAAAGCGCGCTTGGAGCGAGGCTGGAAGAGCGCGACTGGCTGAACAACCACGCAGTGAACTTCCTTTCTACGGGCAACGCGGCGGGGTTTGCGCTGGGCTTGTTGGCGCTTTTTCCTCAATTCCTGAGAGGGTAAGTTCGTGTTATCCCATCCGGTACCCGAGGTTGACCCCGAGAGACCTCTTTCCTCGACCACTTGTACGAACTCGATCGAAGCCTGCCAGGAGCCCCTAGCATGGGCACAATTGGGCAAATTAGAGCTGAGTGTTGTAGCACTCAAATTACCAGGAATCACGCTCGCGCAGAAATGGCAGCAGGCTTCTCCACGGCCGGTGCAGCCTGGACGCTGAAACCATTGCGGACCGACTCGGTCAGTCGCGGACGGTCCATCTCCTTTTTTACGCGGGAGACAATCTCTCTTTCAATCTCGATCCGGCTTTTCTTTTTCATGAAGCGGTCCTTCTTTGAGCGATGAGCAGTGAGCTACCGTATCGAGTTCGGAGCCGATCTCCCTCCAGGCACCCGCAAATAGGATCAAACAACACGTGTACGCGTCTATTTGGCAGCCGCGTTAGCGCCGCCAACGCGAATATCCCCAGCCCCCGCCTCCGAGCAGAAAAAGCACCAGTAAAACAATCAAGATTGTTTCCATGTTGTAACCTCCCTCGCAAGACGAAGCGGACCAGCCCTTGAAACGACTGTCTTACTTCTTCCCTACACATCATCCTAGGAGCGGCCCAGACGGTTGTCTGGTCACATTGGAGCACCTTGAGCAGGGCGCTCCAGCCTCGCCTCTGAAACATGCAAACCCTGCCTGCTGCGTGAAGCCATCATCGTGAGACTGGTAATTGTCGCGTTCGGCACAGTACGCCATGCTTCATATCCACAGTGCATAGAGCGAACGTTCGATTTTGACCAACCCAGTGGTCACGGCGCGCATAGGATTGGTTTTACATTGGCGGTCGCGTCCCATTCGGAGTGACTGCACACGGTATCCCGATCGGGCCTTTGCAGTTTGACCGATTGGAAGCTGCCCCGGCCGCCAAATGTATATCCAGAACTCAGGGAATGTCGACAAGGCTACCGAAGAGGTCCTAATGGCAGATCACACGTCCACACTGACACGCCGAGAAGAAGTTGCGGAAGGCACAATGGCCTTTCACTTCGAGAAACCGTCCGGATTCAGTTTCAGCGCGGGCCAGTTCGCCGATGTGACACTCACTGACCCACTGGAAACTGATGCCGAGGGGAACACCCGCACGTTTTCCATCGCGAGCCCTCCATTTGCAAACGAGTTAGTTTTCACCACACGCATGCGTAATACCGCTTTCAAGCGCTCGCTAAAACAAGTGATGTTAACCGCGGAAGTGAAGATAAGCCCAGCCGCAGGCTCCTTCACTCTACACAAGAACCTAACAAAGCCAGCCATATTCCTTGCAGGCGGAATCGGAATCACACCATTTCTTAGTATGGCGCAACAGGCTGACCGGGACAGGTTGTCGCAAAAGTTATTCCTGTTCTATTCGAATCGGCGGCCTGAAGACGCTGCATTCCTGGATACTCTGAGGGCTTTGGAGACGACAAATCCCAATTTCCGCTTGATCTGCACCATGACAGAAATGTCGAAATCCAAGGAGGAATGGAAGGGTGAAACGGCTCTGATAGACAAGGAGATGTTGTGCAGGCATTTGGCCAACCTGCAAGGACCCATCTACTACATTGCCGGGCCGCCCACTATGGTGACGGCCCGTTGCTTTCGTGACCGGCTGCGGCACTGAGAATGCCTTCGAGCTTGGACTCGAAGGCACGTTTGTGGAAGAAGAAGAGAATCCTCTTCCAATTGGAGTTGAGAGGACCGGACTCCTTTGAGGCCGGAGTGCTGGTGGTTCGGATGATTTCCAACATGGTGTTGCTCCTTTGTATTGAGTTGTGGCATGCGAAGGGGATCGGGGGGATTTAACCCCCGGTGGGCTCGAAACAATTGCAAGTCCCGAGCCCTCCTCCACATAACCTGGTGTCTGGTTTCAGAGAACGTTTTCGTCCGCGCGCGCGGGACGGATATACACAGGGAATTAGTGGGAAGGAGCGGTGCGGCACCTGAGCAGCCAGGGGGGCTGTGTGCGCCCTACTCGCTCTTGAGAAGGCAGGGGAGTCTGCAGGATAGGAGTGAAGCAAATGCCGGTTGAACTCGAGCTCAACTACTTACTTCGGCCGCGCTCGGCGCGCCGAGTTACAAGCCACATGCTCGTGTTGGACATAACCCCGTGTGAGACATTCCGTGAACTTGGCTCCTGTGGAAATCCCGTGCCTATACTAGACAGTCATGAAGAGCAAGGAATGCGCTCAGGAGTTGGGGTAAGAACGGAAATGTAACATTGCCCGTAAGTTACGATGGCTAACCACGGGTCATCCTGGCGCCCATGGTTGAAAGTGCCATCAATGGTCAACTGCAAGCATTGCTGGTAGCAGGCCATCCGGTGCGGTTGCCGGGTGCATGACCCAGAATTCGGACTTTTTCTGATCAGTGACCCCACCATCTAGAACTGCGCAAGGCCATCTCCCAAATTGAAGTCGAGGTCTCGACTCCCGTCAGCCACTTCACCAGTTGGCGAAGTGACCTTCCTCCCCTATCCTCCGAGGGAAATCGGGGGCTGGTTGCCCACTCGCTGATTTCCGCCGACTTCACTATGATGCTTCTCATGGTCTCGCTACGATGCTTGAGCCGACGCCTCTTCATTTCCTTTGTGACCGTCGTTCTCTTGGGCCCCTGGAGCGCAGTCAGTCAAGAGAAGACACAGGTGGATCCCGGCCGGATCGCTCTCGATCACGGGGACTACGCTTCGGCTGAAGCTATTTACAGGAAAGCTCTGCTCAAATACCCCGCATCTCCCGAACTGCTCACCAACCTGGGGATTGCGATGCAAATGCAGGGGAGGTCAACCGACGCGATTCATGCCTTCGAGAAGGCATTGAAGCTGAAGAACCTACCCCGCACCTATGCGCTCCTCGCTGAGGAAAAGTGCAAGACCCTCGATTTGGAAGGCGCGCGCCCCATGCTCGCCAAGATACTCAAGGAAGATATCGCTGACCTGCAGACCTTAGCTCTTGTCGCTCCCTGCTACCTCGAGCTTAATGAACCGGTTGAGTCGGTTGCAGTCTACAATGCCTTGCTCGCGGATACTTCCTTCCCCAATGATCTGGCCTTGATTCAGCTTGCGAAGTCGTATCTTCTCTCTGCACAGTTCTTCATTACACGCCTCGCGGCCGCGCCGGGAAACGCGCCCTATCTTCAGGCGATAAAGAATGCGCGGGATCAAGCGTCGCCCGATGCGCGCGGTGCCTTTGCAGTGGCTGCCCAGAACTCGCCCCACTTCAAACCCAGCCTGTCTTTTCAGGTAGCGGTCCGAAGTTGGCGTCAGCATCCCGAAGACACGACACTGCTTTATCTGCTGAGCGTGCTGAGTGGTGAAGAGAGCATGCGTGAAGTGGAGATCTGTGACGACAAGTATCCCAGTTCTCCTTATCTCGACCAACTGAAGTTTGAAATGCTCGCGGATCAAGGGCATGTGGATGAGGCGATTCAGGGATATGAACGCCTGCTGCAGACTCATCCCGAACTTCCAGACCTGCACTACAGCCTTGGCATGCTCTATCGAAAGCGCCGCATGTGGGACCGAGCCTTGGAAGTATTCCGCGCGCAAGTAGCCTATGACCCGCAAGATGAACGTGCCGCAGCACGTGTGAGCGAGGCCCTGGTTGAACTGATTCAATGGAACGATGTGCGTGACTTTCTTGAACCGCGCGTGAAAGGGAGCAATCCTCCGTTATGGGCGGTGCTTGACTTGTCGGAAGCCTTGCAAAATCTGGACAACCCGCAACGGGCAATCCAGCTTCTGGCCGCCGCTGAAAAGGAAAATATGTCGAATAAGTCCATTCACTTTCGCTTGCTGCGCCTTTATAGAAAAGTCGGCAACGTCGAGCAGGTCCACGCAGAGGATCAATGGCTTCGATCCGCTCCCAAGTGAGGTTTCGTGTCCAACGGTTACGTTTGGATGATTCGCATTGCCCCTGCAAGGGCTCGGGTTTCCTTCCCACATGAATAGGGGAACTTTGGAATCCGGATTCCCTCGAACAGCCGAGAAACCCTTCTGGGAGGGTTGTTTCACGTAATCCAACAACTTCATGAATCCAGTGACAAACAACTCTTTCATATTTTGCAGTCTATCCGATCACTAAAATGCTTAAAATAAGAAGTTTAAAAGATAATAAGTACAATGGAGTCTGTTTTACTAAGTAAAACAATATGGATTGCGCCTTTTCTTCTTGTCATCTCGACCAATCCGTCATACGTTCTCAGTCTATTGGTGAAATGCTTAAGTGAGCACCGGATCAATCCCCACGATCAAAAGGGCTGACGATATCAGAGTTTGGTCGTATGAGTGCATCTTCCTTGCCGGTGTAATGCAAGGCACATTTCCGATTCATCGAAGAAAAGGCTGTCTCTGCGGAGCAGATAAGGGAGCGTGTCCAGCGGGAACAATGGAAATCTGAACAGGCGATTTAGTAAGGCTTCCATCTCGCGGGGGGTAAGCACAAGACCATCCGGTGATAGTTCCCAGGAACTGCAGGAAGAAACTGTCTCACTTGGGAGTCGCTGATGGCAACCAAGACACAGCTTTCGAAGCACGACATGTCAACAACATTGTCTCTATCGGGAACCGACGGGGCTCAGGCCCCTTTTCTAAAGGAGGACTCGACGATGAGCTGGACACGGAGAATTTGGAAGGTCGCGATCTACGCAATGGTTGGTGCTATGTGCGCGGTTTCTGCACTCGCGCAGAACGCCACCGGCAGCATTGTTGGAAGGGTGACGGATCCGAGCGACGCTGTCCTGGTTGGACTTGACGTGCAAATCGAGAACGTTGGCACCTCTGAAGTTCGTGCTGCCAGGACGAACGATTCTGGCGACTACACGGCCCCTCTCTTGAGCCCTGGAACTTACAGGATCACGGTCGCGGCCACTGGCTTCAAGACCGAAGCGCGATCCAACATTACCCTCCTGGTGGATCAAACCGTGCGCGCCGACTTCAAGCTGACTCCCGGAGCCACCGCAGAGAGAATCGAGGTTTCTGCACAAGCCATTGCTCTCGATACGGATTCGGCGTCAGTCGGTGAGGTGATCGGGGAGAAGCCTGTCGTCAACCTGCCCCTGAACGGCCGCGTCTTCCTCGACCTCCTGTTCCTTACCCCGGGAGCAGTGGAAACGGGCGGAGAACAGTCCACGTTCCGTTACAACGCTGGGGATGCGATCGCCATTGGCGGTGCGAGAAGTTCCTCGAATGGGTACACCGTCGACGGGACCAGTATCATGGACACTGGTTACAACACGCCTGCCTATAATATTTCCCTCGATGCGATCCAGGAGTTCAAGGTACAGACTGACACCTACTCTGCCGAGTTCGGCTACAGTGCCAATCAGATCAATCTCAGCACCAAGTCTGGAACGAACGAGCTGCACGGATCGGCATTCGAATTCCTGAGGAATGATGTTCTCGATGCCCGTGGCTATTTTAACGTAGCCCCGTCGCCCGTAAACCCACTCCGGCAGAATCAATTCGGCTATTCTTTCGGCGCTCCCGTAATCATTCCAAAGCTGTATAACGG
>Ga0182016_10008793_pt1 | contig 10127 bp, 9 predicted proteins | sample 712S2MmetaG_FD_120491 | JGI IMG/M metagenome (GOLD analysis project Ga0182016, IMG submission 120491) | Permafrost microbial communities from Stordalen Mire, Sweden - 712S2M metaG | ecosystem: Environmental > Terrestrial > Soil > Wetlands > Permafrost | place: Sweden: Stordalen | collected... | reverse complement strand
GGGCCGGATCGAGCGACGCCGATGGCTCATCGAGGGCGAGCAGTGGCGGGTTTGCGATCAGCCCGATGGCGACGTTCACCCGCTGGCGATTGCCGCCCGAGAGCCGACCCACGCGCTCGTCACGGCGCTCATCCAGGCCCGTCTGGACGAGCATCCGCTGAACCGCCGCCGGCGGATCGTCGAGCTTCTCAAGCTCGGCGAACAGGCGCAGGTTCTCCGTCACCGAGAGCTTCGAGTACAGAGCGGTCTGCTGCGGAGCCCAGCCCAGCCGAACGGTTCCGCCGGGCGCCTCGACGGTCCCGGAGCTCGGCTCGAGCGTGCCCGCGAGTATCGACAGGAGGGTCGTCTTGCCGGCGCCGTTGGGTCCGACGATCGCCACCACCTCCCCGGCGCCGACGTCGAAGCTGACGGCGCGAAGCGCCTCGCGCTCGCCGTAGTGCTTGGAGACGGCGCTCAGCCGCAGGGCGGCGCTCACAGCAACCCGCCGGGGTTGCGATCCCCGCGCTGGGCGACCTCCCACGGCTCGAGCTTCAGGTGGCGATTCAGGTACACGGCCGTCGCGCGCAGGACGGACAGGATCGGCAGCGCGAACAGGGCGCCCAGCACCCCATAGAGGTGGAGCCCGAACAGCAGCGCGAAGATCACGAGCAGCGGGTTGATCCGCAGCGAGTGCGAGAAGATCTGCGGCGCGACGATGTGGCCCTCGAGCTGCTGCAACCCGATGAACAGCAGCGCGACCCAGACGGCGCTGAGCGGGTGGTTGAACAGTGCGACCAGAACGGCCGGCAGCGCGCCGAGAATCGGGCCCACGTAGGGCACGAGCTCCATCAGCCCGTAGAAGATTCCGAATACGACAGCGTAGGTACGCCCGTCGGGAAAGACGCCGATGAGCCCGAACAGGTACAGCGCGAGACCTGTCGTCGTCCCCATGATGAGGCTGAACAGCAGCTGCCCGCCGAGGTAGCGCGCGACCGCGTGCTGCACGAGCTTCGGGTAGTCATCGGCGGGGGTGCCGTCGCCGTCGGGCATCACCCTGCGGACGACCCTGCCGATACCTGGGCCGTAGACGAGCATGTAAACGGAGAGCACGAACACGAGCACGACGTCGAAGCCTGCCGTCACGACTTCGGTCAGCAGCCCGCCACCGAACGAGACGATCGAGCTTGAGCCCTTGACGACCTTGTCGCCGAGCGTCTGCAGTGCGGTCTCACCCTGCTTGATGAAGTGCGCATGGATGCCGTTTTCGTCGAGCGTTTTCTGGAAGTCGAAGAGCGTCTTATTGGCCTGTTTGACGAGGTGGGGCACGTTATGGCTGAACGCCTGGACCTGGTTGGAGATAGGGTTGACCAGCAGCAACGCGATCCCGCTGAGCGCCAGGAAGAATGCGAGATAGACCGCAAGTACGGCCAGGCCGCGGGGAAATCGCCGGCGCTGCAGAAAGGCGACGGCCGGATTGAGGATCAGCGCGATGACGGCAGCCACGATGAACAGCAGCAGCACTTTGCCGGACGCGCGGGCCAGCTCCCACAGCGCCAGCAGGCCGAGCGGAAGAATGACCAGCTGGACCCAGCGCGGGACCACCACTTTCGGTGACTCGCTCATCGGTCCCCCATCGTGGCCAGAGTATGGCTGAGCCCCAGGCGGCGGCCTCGGGCACCGCTGGGCACCGAGCCGGCGAGGCCGGGCAGGTGCGCATCCTGTTCGTGGGGGACCTCGTCGGAGGCCTCGGCCGCCGCACCCTGCTCGACTGCCTGCCCGTGTTGCGCGAGCGCCACCGCCCGACGTTCGTCGTCGTCAACGGCGAGAACGCCGCCGGCGGGCTGGGCATCACGCCGAAGATTGCCGACGAGCTCCTCGGCGCGGGCGTCGATGCGATCACACTCGGCAACCACGCATACCACCGCCGCGAGATCTACCCATATCTCGAGAATCAGAGCCGCATAGTGCGCCCGGCCAATTACCTGCGCAGCCAGCCCGGCCGCGGGGTCTGCGTGGTCGAGCGGGACGGCATTCGCCTGGGTGTCGTGAACCTCAGCGGAAACCTCTATCTGAAAGCCGGTCGCTCGGCCTTCACGGAGATCGAGGTCGCCCTCGGGGAGCTCGGCGGGGTGGACCACATCCTGCTCGACATGCACGCCGAGGCAACCTCTGAGAAGGTCGCGATGGGCTGGCACCTGGACGGGCGTGTGACGGCCGTCGTGGGCACGCACACGCATGTGCCGACCGCCGACGCGCGCGTGCTCCCGAAGGGGACGGCGTACATCACCGACGTCGGCATGACGGGGCCACGGGGTGGGGTGATCGGCGTCAAGAAGGAGCAGGCGGTTGAGTCGCTGCTGACGCAGATGCCGACCCGCTTTGAAACCTCAACGGAGGATCCCTGGCTCATGGGGGTCCTGATCGGATGCTCGGAGCCATTGCGAGCCGACTCGATCGAGCAGCTGCTGATGGCGCGGCCGCCACACCCGCCTGCGGATCGCTGACGCGGCCGAGCAGCGCCAGCATCACGAGTGGAAAGAACCACGGTATGTAGAGGTAGAACCAGTGATCCACGCCGAGCTGGACGGCGATGATGATCGCCGCGCAGGCACCGGCCAGCCCGGCGACGCCCGGACGCCGGCGCACGAGCGCGAGCACCACGGCGAGCACGATCGCCGCGATCTGGACGGCCACCTGCACCCCGCCAAGGCCTCCGTACAGACCCCACAACGAGAACGGCGATCCGCGATTGGCCTGGTAGGCGATTGTCCGCTCGTAGATCGTACGCAAGGAGTCGTGCAGGAGAGCGGGTATGCAGATGAGCGCGGCCGTCACGAGCAGGGCTGCGATGAACACCGCAAACCTGCCCACGCGACGCCGGAGCTCCTCAGGCGTTGCGCCTGCTCGGCGCTCGTGGAGATCGTGGGTTGCGAGCAGCGGCACGAGCGCCACCGGTGCGAGCTTCGACAGCGAGGCCAGCGCGGCAAGCGCGCCGCGGGCGGGCGGTGAGCTTGCGAACAGCACCGCCGCCAGCACGAGGACGGCGACGAGCGCGTCGTTGCTGTTGCTGTCCAGCGTAAACAGGGTGAAGGGATAGGCGAGCCATGCATAGGCGAGCGCCGTGCCGAGGTCCGGGCCCCTGACCCGCCGGCCGAGCAGGAAGAGCAGCGCGACGGCGAGCAGGTCAAAGACGATCGCCGCGGCGTGGGCTGCGGGTAGGTCATCCCACGTTCCGCCGAACCCGAAGATCTGCTCGAACGGCACGTACGCCTCGTAGGTGGCGGGGCCGTAGGTGTCACCGTGCGGGTTGTCGGCCGGATAGCCGCCGTACAGCGCCCTGCCGTCGACGATTCGCTGGGCGCCGATCACTCCCGCGTAGCCGACGTCGATGACGTTCGAGTCGGTCACGTTCAGCCCGATCCGGAATCCGAGCAGGAACACCACCCCGAGGGCGAGCCACGGCGTTGAGATGGAGAGGCGCGGCGGTGGGTGGCGCTCGGCGGCGCCGGCTCGTGTGGGTCTGATCACCACGAGCATCCGGATGAGGAGATAGATCAGGGGCGGATATGCGAGCGGAACCGAGGCATATATGTGAGCGTGGTTGAAGAAGGCAAGTGAGATCGAGAACGACAGCAGCACGAGCAGGTCGAGATGCAGCAGCGAGAAGGGACGCCGGGGATCGATGAAGGGCAACATGAAGAGCAGGCACAGCGGCAGCCAGATGTAGAGCGCGTCGGCATGTCTTCCGAACGCGCCGGGGTAGCCGCGCGCCATCGACCATGCAACCTGGATTCCGGTCCACTGTTCGAGGACCCGGCCGGTCGCATCGGAGATGATGACCTGACCGATTTCGCTGCGGCCGTCGCGCGAGAAGTAGCTCACCTGCCAGCGCCCGGGGTACTTCAGATAGGCGCCGGCGTAGGAGCCTGGGTATCGGGAGCGCACGGCGCGCAGCTTTCCCAGCGCGTCGGCGGTCGCGAGCGCCTGATCGGCCGACAGCCGGTGGCCGGGCGGCGGCGTGGTCGAGGCGGCCACGGGGACCGGAGCTTCTGAGGCGCTCGCCCCGCTGGCCGCCGGCGCGGCGACGGCGGCTGCGCAGGAGAGCGCGAGGAGGACCGCGAGAACCAGCCGACGCGCAACGCCGGGCCTCACCCGCTCAGTCTGCTCCAACGCCGAAGTGGCTGAGTACCAGCGGCGCGACGTCGCGGATCGCCCACTGCTCGGGCTCCTGCTCGGAACCCTCGACGCCGCACAGCAGAAGGGCGCCGAGCGAGTCGCATGCGTGCAGCGAGCCATGACTCCCCCCGCCGACGTGGGCCTGACGTCCCCAGTCGATGAACTCCCACCCGGGAGCTGCGGACAGCAGAACCTCCCCGGCGCTCGGGCAGGTGACGGCCGCCCACACGCGCGCGAGCGCATCGGGGTATTCCGGCGTCAACAGACATCCTTCGCGCACCGACCCACCGAGCGCGGCGAGTGCGCCTTCGACGCTCCAGGGCAGGCCCCGCGGGTCGAGCACCGGGCCGCCGGGCCGGAAGCGGAGCTCGCCGTGCGCCGGACTCGAGATGACGGCCTCGCGAGGGGAGTCATGGGCATCCCGCTCGAGCCAGATCACCAGGTCGACCCCGTCGATCGCAAGCGCGCGGGTGGCAACAGAGGCGCGCATCGCATCTCTGTTGGCCTCGCTCAGGGCATAGACCATGGCCGCCCGCTGTGATGGGCAGACCGCGATCTGCGGGGTATCCGCGGAGCTCTGCTCGGCCTCGCGACGAGGAGGCAGGACGCCGAGCTCGTCGAGCGCATCCTGCAGCGCGATCGTGTCGGTTACGGGCGCCTGCGAATGGTCGGCCATCACGATCACGGCGTGCTCGTCGAGGAACGCATCGAGGCCGCCGGCCGCGGCGAACACACGAGCGAGTTGGAGGTCGGCCTGAACGATCGAGCGGACCTGGGCCTCGGGGCCGTGCTTGTGCGAGTACCAGTCATTGTCCGGGAAGGACAGCAGCAGAAAGTCGAACAGATCGTTCTCGACCATGAAGACCGAGACGCACGCCGAGTGACGGTCGCGGACACCGGGCATGCCGAGCCCCGAGCGGCAGCCCGTTCGCCGCGAGGCGAAGATGTCGGCGTAGAAGAGCTCACGCGGGCCCATCACCGCGTGGCGGATCAGCGCCGAGGCCACGCGCGTCAGGGCGGTGTCGCGCTGGGGCTCGTGGCGATGGCGCCCGCGGTACATCAGGTAGGTGGTCCCGGCGGTACGCACCTCGGCGTCGTCGAGTGTTTCGAAGACCGTCGGGGTGCCCGCAGAGAGATGCGCGCGATTGAGGTTGTAGACCGTGTCGGTCAGCTGCTGGGCGATCCCGAAGCGCTGGGCGGCGCGGAAGCTCGAGCCGTATTCGACGTAGCGGCGCTCGCCCCGGTGGTACCAGTTCATCGCCGGGACGTGGTGCTCGTCCTGGGCGACGCCGGTGACGATCGATGCGGCGCAGACGGGCGTCACGGAGGGAAACGCCGCAACGCAATCGGGGACGTACCGCCCACGGTCCATCATCGCCTTGAGGGTCGGCGCGGCGCCGGAGATGACCGCGCGCTCGAGCATCGCCGGCGCCATCGCATCAATCACACAGAGGACGAGCTTCTGATGCTTCATCTACCGGCGCAGGATCCGCAGGCCCGCGTACTTCTCCCCTGCGCGAGCGCGTCTGCGCAACAGGAACCATGCAAGCAGGGCAACCGCCACGTAGCCGAGTGGGTGAAGCAGTGCGACGAGCGCTGCCACGAGGAGCGAGGCCGCGTCCAGATAAACGATGACGGCCTCCCGTGCAGCGCGGTCGGGCAGGCGAGCCCGTGCACCGGCGATCACGGGGCCGGTCGCTCGCTGCGCAAGCCCAGCCAGCACCAGACCGGCCGGCAGCCCCGGCCAGTATGCGTCGCCGTGGGCGGCGAGGGTGCCGGCGAACAGCAGCGCGCCGGCACCGAGGCCGAGGCCGGCGAGCGCGCCGGCGAGCGCGTCCTCGCGCTTTACCCTCACGCGGGCCGCAAGCGTCGGCTCGAGGTCCAGGGTGAGGGCGAGGGCGTAGCCGATCGCCAGCACGAGCGCGACGACCACGAGCCACCAGCCTTCCTGAAGGAAGTGAAAGCGCCCATCGGAGAAGCCGACGCCGAGGGCGCCCGCCGAGGCGAGTACGCCGGCCAGCAGCAGCGGCAGGAACGGGCGCAGCCCGCAGGCGGCGGCGAGACCTGCGCCAAGACCTATGTAGAAGAAGGTGCCATTCATGCAAAGCGTGCGCAGGTGTTGCGCTACCGTGCGGGGGCGGGTCAAGGACGATAGACGACCTGCACGGCATCCCGAGCGACGCAGAGGTTGGCTTGATGAGTTGCTCGGGAAGTGAGGCGATCAGGCAAATGGACCGATCCAACAGCGGACGAGGAGCGGGGCGCCGGGCAAGGCCGACGGCCCATGAGCTGGCGCGCTATGAGGCGCTGTTCGCCGAGCGAACGCGCGGGATGAAGAGTTCGGCGATGCGCGAGATGATGTCGCTGACCGAACGCCCCGATGTGATCTCGCTCGCGGGCGGCCTTCCGGACACGACGACCTTCGAGCCGGAGCTCTACGCGAAGCTCATGTCAAAGGTCGCGGCGGAGTCGACGGCGCGAGCCCTTCAGTACGGACCCACCGAGGGAATGGCATCGACCGTCGCGTGCATCGCCGAGGTGATGGCGGGCGAGGGCACGTTGATCGATCCTGATGACGTGATCGTCACGACCGGCGGGCAGCAGGTGATCGACCTGGTGTGCAAGACGCTGATCGACCCCGGCGACGTGATCGTCGCCGAGGCGCCCACATACCCGGGGGCAGTGCCGACCTTCTCCTCCTACCAGGCCAACGTCGTTCAGATCGAGATGGATGCAGACGGGATGCCGATCGATGAGCTCGAGAGCGTTCTCGAGCGGCTGAAAGCGGAGGGCAGGAGCCCCAAGTTCATCTACACGATCCCCAACTTCCACAATCCGGCCGGGGTGACGATGTCATTGCCGCGCCGGCGCCGGCTCGTCGAGGTGGCACGGAAACATGAGCTGCTGGTGCTCGAGGACAACCCGTACGGCCTGCTCCGCTACGAGGGCGAGCCGCTGCCGACGCTCTACTCGCTTGACGCAGAGGCGGCCGGGCGCAACGGCGCCTCGGACCTGGTGATCTACCTTGGGACGTTCTCGAAGATCCTCTCGCCGGGACTGCGACTCGGATGGGCGGTTGCGCCGCGTCCGGTGCTCGAGAAGCTCAACCTCGGAAAACAGGGCACCGACCTCTGCTCCTCCCCGGTCACCCAGCTGTTCGTGGCTGCATACTTCGCCGAGCGTGACTGGCATATCTATCTCGAGCGCCTGAAGACCCTCTACCGCGCTCGTCGCGACGTGATGCTCGAATCGCTCGAGGAGCACTTCGGCGGGAGGGCCGAGTGGACGAGGCCCGAGGGCGGGCTCTTCATCTGGGCGACCCTCGGCGAAGGCGTCGACACGACGGATCTGCTCGCGCGCAGCGAGGGGGTCGCGTTCGTGCCGGGCCGCGCCGCGTACATGGATGGGCGCAGCGGCTCATCCTCGATGCGGCTCAACTTCGCGGGCGTCCCCGAGCAGGACATCCGCGAGGGCATCCGGCGCATCGGACGTGCGATGGGGGGACAGGCGGGCCTGCTGGGTGCGCTCACGGGCTCGATGGGACCGGCCGGCAACGCCGCGCCCGAGACGGCCTCGGCCATCCCGGAGCAGGATCCGAATCTGGCCGATGTGCTGCAGCTTCCGCGACGAGACGATCAGGGCAAGGCCAAGCGACGCCGGGATCGATGAGCGACCGCAGGAAGGTCGCTGTACTCAAGGGCGGGGGCTCGCTCGAGCGCCGTGTATCGCTGCGCTCGGGCGCGCAGGTCCAGGATGCCCTCGAGCGGCTCGGGCACGAGACGCTCGCGGTGGACGTCGGACCGGACTTCGTCGCCCAGTTGCGCGACGACAGGCCCGATGCGGCATTCATCGCGCTGCACGGGGGCAACGGTGAGGATGGAACCGTTCAGGAGCTCCTCGAGGCGATCGGCGTGCCCTACACCGGGTCGGGCCCGTCGGCGTGCATGCGCTGCGCCGACAAGGTGCTCTCCAAGCACCTGATGGGCGAGGCGGGCATCCCGACCGCTGACTTTCGCGCCTTTCGCGAGCCGTCGATCAAAGAGCTCGGCGCGGGAGCGGCGGTCTCCGATGTCGGAGACTGGCTCGGTTTCCCCCTGGTGGTCAAGCCGGCCAGCCAGGGCTCCGCCCTCGGGGTCAAGTTTGCCGAGAACAGCGAGCAGCTGCCGGCGGCGATCGTCGGAGCGTTCTCCTATAGCCGCAAGATCCTCCTCGAACGCTACGTCAGAGGGCGCGATCTCGCGGTTTCCGTGCTTGATGCGGCGTCGCCCGAGGAGCGGCCGGTGGCTCTGCCCGTTGTCGAGGCGATCCCGCGGGAGGAGGACTTCTACAACTACGAGTCCCGCTATGAGATCGGGATGACGACATTCGTCTGCCCGGCCGACCTGCCCGCGGAGACCACCGGACGTGCCCAGGCGCTCGCCATCGAGGTGTACGAGCTGCTCGGATGCCACGGCTTCGCGCGGGTCGACCTGATGCTTCAGGAGGGAACTGAGGAGCTGTGGGTGCTTGAGACGAACGTCGTACCGGGACTCACGGAGACGAGCCTCCTGCCGCAGGCAGCCGACGCGGCGGGCATCGATTTCGACGAGCTGATCGAGCGGATCCTCGCCAGCGCCTGGACGCGCTGAACAGCGCCGTCTGGCTTTCAGGAGTCGCCGGCGGCGAAATCCTCGGGTGAAACCTCGTCGAGGAACTCCTTGAACTTCTCGACGACGTCCTCGGACTCCTCGACATCGTGCTCGAACTCGATCGCCGACTCGGAGATGACCTCCTCGGCGGCGAAGATGGGCGCACCCGAGCGAACGGCGAGAGCGATCGCGTCGCTCGGACGGGAGTCGATCTCGAGCTCGCGCCCGGCGACGTTGAGGGTGATCGAGGCAAAGAAGGTGTTCTCGCGCAGCTCTGTGACGGACACCTGCGTGCACTTGACGTCCAGCTCGCCGAGGATGTCGCAGAGCAGATCGTGGGTCATCGGCCGGGGCGTGCCGGCGCCCTGAAGCTTCATCAGGATCGAAGCGGCCTCCGGATGCCCGATCCAGATCGGCAGGAACTTGTTGCCGTCGACCGTCTTCAGAAGCACGATCGGCTGCTTGCCCACCATGTCGAAGCTGACGCCGTAGATGACCATCTCCTGCACAGGATCCTCCGGGAGGGGGAAAGGCCAGAGTATAGGTACCGCTGCCCGCAGGCCGGGCGTGTGCGGGGGCGCGCTCACACCTTCGCGCGCCTGCTCAGGTGGATCTGAGCTCCTTGAACGTCCACAGCTTGTTGCCTATGAAGTTCAGGGGCATCGACGCGGCGACGGCGAGCGCCTGCGCGGCCACCTTCTCAAGCCCTGCACCCTCCACGAGCGCTGTGAGGATGGTCAGGCTGACGGCCTCCGCAGCCGCGCTGACGAGCAGGAAGCGGATCGCCTGCACACGCGCACGACCCCCGCGCGCGTCGAAGGTCCAATGTCTGTTGAGCACGAAGTTGTTCAGCACCGCGACGAGCCATGCGGCGACCGAGGCGGCCCGGTAGTCGACGCCGATTGGATGCACGAACAGTGCATACACGACCAGGTTCACGGCGAACCCGACCCCGCCCACGAGGCCGAACCGCACCAGCTGAAGCCAGTTCGCAGGTCGGCGGATCCCGTGCAGGACCCGGATGTGTGGGCGGACGTGTGGGCGCAGTTCGACCGTGGTCGCCTCCTCGCGCATGGCCCCAGGGTATCGGGACTCCTGAGCGCATGCTGCCGCTAGCCTATACCGCGATGCGATCTGGTCAGAGGGTGCTCAGCCGCGCCGGCTGCGTGCTGGCGATCACGTGCATCGCCGGTTGTGGCGGGACCGGTGCGGGCTCGCCGTCGCACCCGCAAAAGGCCGGCGCTCAGACGCCGGGGCTCCTCGCCGCGGTCGCCGGAGCCGGTGGCGCGGGCGCACAGAGGGTGCGCGAGGTCGCCGATCCGGAAGAATCGAAGAGCTACCCGG
>Ga0182016_10008791_pt1 | contig 10127 bp, 6 predicted proteins | sample 712S2MmetaG_FD_120491 | JGI IMG/M metagenome (GOLD analysis project Ga0182016, IMG submission 120491) | Permafrost microbial communities from Stordalen Mire, Sweden - 712S2M metaG | ecosystem: Environmental > Terrestrial > Soil > Wetlands > Permafrost | place: Sweden: Stordalen | collected... | reverse complement strand
TATTATACTCTTTACTATATATTACACTGTTTACTATATATTATACTCTTTACTATATTATACCGTTTACTATATTATACCGTTTACTATATATTATACTCTTTACTATATATTATACTCTTTACTATATTATACCGTTTACTATATTATACTGTTTACTATATATTACACTATTTACCATATATTACACCGTTTACTATATATTACACTGTTTACTATATATTACACCGTTTACTATATATTACACTGTTTACTATATATTATACTGTTTACTATATATTACACTGCTTCACTATATATTATAGGGTGTAATATATAAAACCCATAGAAAGCATATTTTAGTTCACGTGAATTACCAGATCCCTTTTATATATTACACTCTATTGCAATGTTTACCATATACTATAGAGTGTAATATATAAAAGACTGTGGGTATACTTAGTTCATGTGAATTATCAAGTCCTTTTATATATTACACCCTATAATACGTAGTAAAACAGTGTAATATATAGTAAACATTGTAACACACAAAAAGGAGTCTACAGTCTTTATATATTACACTCTATAATATATTATAGTATATATTGTAACACACAAAAAGGACTCTATAGTCTTTTATACATATATATTACACTGTTTTACTATATATTACATTGTTTTACTATATATTATAGGGTGTAATATATAAAAACCATAGAGTGCATATTTTGGTTCGGGCGAATTACCAGATCCTCTTTATATATTACAATGTTTACTATATATTATAGAGTTCTTTCTACATGTTACGATGTTTACTATATACTACACAGTTTAACATGTATTATAGAGTTTAACGGGAAGAAGATGCCCATTTGAATCGTTGACGGGTTACAACTATGATCACTCGACATATAAAGTGTTTTATATGTATCAATTGGCATAGAATTAATTAAAATATTATTCTATGGAGTGATGATAACGGCACACGGGAATATATTTATCTGATCCTCCAACGTCCTTTTGCATATCTTCGATGGGAACTACTCGTTTGGAAAGATCATCAATGGATAATTCAACTGAACTACGGAGTCGTTTGGTAAAGGAACCTACGATTGCATGGATATTCCCGCAGAAACCACTTGCCTTTAGGTGCTGAAGACAGATGTAACAACTAGCGTTCTTCTTAATAACTTCATCACACATAGGTATAATATCTAGAGTAGAACCAAACTTCTTCTTATCAGCATCTCCATCAAGTCCTACGACGCGAAGATGCTTCCCATAGATCTCCACCCACAATTCAACATAGGTGACGAGATCACCAAAGAACTGCGATTCGTCAATACCCACAACATTATACTCAGAAACATCTACTTCGGATAATTTGTCGGCACGAACACAATGGATTTTCTTAGTAAGAGAAGTATAACTAGAGTTGTGGGTACTACCGCAGTGATCATTACAAGCCACATCATCACGATTATCATCGGCATGAATAATCTTAAGGACCGTGAATCCTTTATCCGCGAGTTGAGTCAACTCGTAGTTCAACCAAGTCGTCTTTCCTGAAAACATGGGACCGATACGCATACACAGAGTTCCTCGATGCATCTCTGCTCCATTCATGTCGTAGTGTTTCAAGTGTGTTATCTCGAATTAATGTGCAATCATTATTGCATGGTGTCTTCTGCATTTTTTCTATTCCTAAAAATCTACCGGCAGATGTAACTGATCATTAAATTACCATATCATTTACTTACAATCAGTTTATCATGTCTACAAAGATAATTCCTACCTTTTTGCTCAAAGGCATCACACCCACTAGCGTTTTAGAAGATTATAAGCGCGGATGCTTTAACAGAGAAGCCCCTAAAAAGCAAAAGATCGTTGTCCCCCAAAATAACATTACTGTGATTCCCACCTATAGTAACGATAATACCGATGGTATCTATTGCATTACCGACCGTCACAATTCCAAGGTCATATGTGCCACTTCAAACCACCAGAGATTTGAAGTATATGATAAGAAAGGCGAAGCTTTGACTGATGGAGGTACCTGTATGTGTGGATGTGGTAAGGTGTTTACGGGGACTGCCATCGGCTATCCCATAGCGTACGAAGAAGTTCTCATATCAGGTACAGATAAAAGTGGCGATGTGCGCTATTACACCCAACACGTCTTTTGGACAGAAGGATGCTTCCATACTTTCGAATGTGCCTACTTCTATGTCAATAAACAGATGGTGACTCCCTTTGACCATCGCGATCCTGGACTCATGGATGCGGGTAAACTATTGAAGTATATGCACAAAATAATGTATCCAGAAGCTGTACCCCTTATGACTTGTAATGATCCTCTGTTGTTGAAAAGTAACGGGGGGTCCTTATCGTATGAGGAATGGTCTGATCGTAAAACCGTCTACGTCAAGATGGATCGTCTATCGATATATCCGGCCAAAGGACAGTATATGCTACAGAACGTCAGCAATACTAATAACCTGACGGCAGCCGCCTTTGCCAAACCATAACAACTTCTTAGAAACTTATACTTGGCAGAACTGAAGTTGTTGCAAAATAATGATTATGACCGTCAAACTCCCTAAGGAGGTCTCAAGAAGTTTCTAAGGAGTTCTCAAGAAGTTTCTAAGGAGTTCTCAAATGGAGTTTTCAAGTCATAACTTTTATGTGGAGGTATGGCCCTAAATACAATATTTTAGATGTTAAAATATGGAGTGGATATACACGCTTATGATTGTTAGTGCCGCTGGTATTTTAGGATACACCTATCGTAATTATATTCAAATGGGATGGAAGCTCTTGCAGCTATCGCACCAAATCATTAAGGGTCAAGATCTCAAGAGCTTTGAGCTCATCCATGGTCAAAAATTGGCTCGGATAAACTATTGCGTTTCTGGATTATCATATCAGATAATTGTACCTTATGATCCTGAGAAGATAGTTTCTATGTCATCTCTAGAAGTGTTCTTGATGAAGGATAACAAAGCAGAAAAGATTACCCAGCAACCAGGAATCCCTTATGTTCTCTCGGCCAAACAGTTGGGAGGTTCCCTAATAGTAGTAACGAATGAAGAATCTGAATACTCTGAATATATCGAGGCACCTCAATACTGCTAAGACACAGATCTGATTCCACAAATATTAATTGTAAATATTTGGCTACAAAATTCTTGTATATAAAGTTCTTGTATATAAAGTTCTCGTATTAGCATATCGGATTATTAGCGCATTAGAGTGCGCGTATATCAGACCTTGATCTGATAACTTCTGATAACCTCTAATATAGTACCGCGTGATGGAAAACCTTATATATTATCAGGGGTCCTTTGATCCTCCCCATCGTGGACATTTGGAAACTGCTCTTACTGCTCAAAAGTATTTTACCACTTCCAAAGTCATATTTGTGCCTAACAATCCTCGAACAAATAAACCTCTTCGTAGCTCCTTGGCCGTGAGAGTGGCAATGGTGGATCTTGCTATCTTTTATCAGAAAGATATGACAGTGAGTTCCTGTACCCTGGAAGAACTATTCGTTGGGGACAATTCGACAGATATCCCGATTAAACGTTGGTATGTATTGAATAATGATTCTTTGAATGTCCATGAGGTCCCCAACCACTTACGGGTCCTTAAACCAAATTTCGAAGGCTTTCTAGTGATCCGGGGAGTGGATTGCGACGGGATTGTTCCCGATCCGTGGAAATCGTATAATGTCATTTTTCTCCCAACTAGGGGAACCTTGGAGTATCAACATCTGAGCTCTAGTTTGGTTCGCCGCACCATTAGACAGAATCCGAAGGATACGATAGGATGGCTCCCTTCACCGCTATCTGATGTTATTCTCACGCATAACTATTATAGCAAGAAAATTACGGCATTGAAGATAGCCCGATATATATTTGGTGATGATGATACCACTTTAGAAATCACCGTTAAACCCGAGGATGTATTTATCATGCATCATAATACTCACGAGGATGGCCCTAATGAAGACAGCGTTTCTACCATAGTGATAAAATGCTATGAGAATACGGAAGAATGTGAAAAAGAGTCAAATGGTTTGAAGAGCATGATGATGTTGAATATTCCATGTCCACGGATATTAGCGCGACATGATGATATTTTGGCCCTAAGCTTTGAAGGTAGAGACATGGTTCAGGTTTTGGAGACTTCTGATGTTAATCCCCATGATCTGGGAGCGACCGTGGGTCAATTATTGAAACGCTTGCACACATCAAATATGACATCATCAAGCTCTGCGGGAGAGATTTCGCAATTACGACAGTACAAGAAACTTTTATCGAAGTGTACACCCAGAAATCGGCATCTGTATGATTTATTTCTTCAAAATCCCGGGGAACTGACTCCTATTCATGGTGATGCGTGTTTTCATAATATTGTCATTAGGGATGATCTTAGTGCCGCCTTCATCGATTGTGGTGGATTTGAAATGGCGAGTATTCCCGCATACGATTATTATCAGTTTCTTAGTAGCTTGAGATTCTACAAAGTTCCACACTCTGAAGAAGTTACTGCCGGGTTTATTCAAGCATATGACCCCTCTTGGTTAACCCAAGAGGCGCGGGTACTCTGTTCCCAGATCTGGAAGATTGCACACTAAAAATATTATACACGGTATAATATGTTAAAGATAGTAGTAAGATAGTAGTATAATATGTTAAAGACAGTAATAATATGTTAAAGATAATAGTAATGTAGTAATGTAGTAGTATAATATTATACCCGGTATAATATGTTAAAGATAGTAGTAATGTAGTAATGTAGTAATGTAGTAATATAGTCGTATAATATGTTAAAGATGGTAGTAGTGTAGTAGTGTAATAGTATAATATTATACACGGTATAATATGTTAAAGATAGTAGTAAGGTAGTAGTATAATATGTCAGAGATAGTAATAATGTAGTAGTGTAGTAGTGTAGTAGTATAATATGTTAAAGATGGTAGTAGTGTAGTACTGTAGTAGTATAATATGTTAAACAGAGTAGTAATGTAGTAGTATAATATTTTAAAGACAGTAGTGTAGTAGTATAATATGTTAAAGATGGTAGTAATGTAGTGGTGTGGTAGTATAATATGTTAAACAGAGTAGTAATGTAGTAGTATAATATGTTAGAGATGGTAGTAGCAATGTCGTGAAGGATAATTATTTTATCTTGCTAGGTATTTCTATATTATAGAGAGTATAACATATGTAAATGTGTAAATATAAAAAGTATGAAAATATGAAAAGCTCCTTGCAATCGATTCGCGGTCACTGCTGATTGTTTAATATTGTATACTTAAGTATACAATACATGTAAGTAGAAAAGATAATGAATTAAAGGTTCCATTTCTATCTGACCTACTTAGTAGTACAGATGTGTCTATTCCGTGACTATGGAAGTATGGAAGATCATAGAGTCGTATCTACCCTTTATCAACATATCCACATGTTTATCTTAAGATAAACATAGATACTTAAATGATCTCAGTGCATCTGAAATTAAGATGGTCATCTCAATTTTAGATCGAGCCTAGATAAAATCTGCCAAAAGAGCAATTTCCGGATCATATTTTCTAGTATAGTACTAAGGTTTCTAGACTCATCGAACGTATTATAATTCATTTGTGGGGTATACCTCGAAAGATACATCTAATCTCATCTAATCGAAAAGTTGGAAAAGATGAGATTAGATGGCCCCAATGTGAAATTGTAGAAATCTCCTAAAAGGGCAATTTCCGGGTTACATTTTCTAGTATAGTATTAAGGTTTGTAGACTCATCGAAGGCATTATAATTCGTTTGTGGGTATACCTCGAAAGACACATCTAATGTGATCTTTTCCAACTTTTCGATTAGATGAGATTAGATGGCTCCAGATAAAATCTTCTAAAATGGTAATTTCTGGATCACATTTTCTAGTATAGTATTAAGATTTCTGGACTCATCGAAGGCATTATTATTCATTTGTGGGGTACACCTCCAAAGACACATCTAATGTGATCTTTTCCAACTTTTCGATTAGATGAGATTAGATGAGATTAGATGGCCCCAGATAAAATCTTCTAAAAGGGCAATTTCCGGATTACATTTTCTAGTATAGTATTAAGGTTTCTGGACTCACCGAACGCATTATAATTCGTTTGTGGGGTATACCTCCAAAGACACATCTAATGTCATCTTTTCCAACTTTTCGATTAGATGGCCCCAGATAAAATCTTCTAAAAGGGCAATTTCCGGATTACATTTTCTAGTATAGTATTAAGGTTTCCGGACTCATCGAACGCATTATTATTCATTTGTGGGGTACACCTCGAAAGACACATCTAGTGTGATCTTTTCCAACTTTTCGATTAGATGAGATTAGATGAGATGGACCTAGATAAAATGTGCTAAAAATGATTTCCAGATGACATTTCCTAGTATAATATGAAGGGCTTCAGACTCATCCAACACCAACTAAACCATAGACAATTCATTTGTGGGTATACTGAGCGTAGTGAACGCATCTTAAAATATTTTTACACATATTGACTTACCCATGTCTCTTCAAATATTAAAATAATTAACTTCCATCCTATAGCTATATGTAAGAAGATTGGGACAATGTGTTTCAAACACCGCATGCCGCTCTCTTCGTGTTACCACTGAGAGAGTTTAGTCCAACGATCTCTAAATCACGAGACAGATAATTTATCCGTTTCATGATTTAGAGATTGTTAACTATAGGATTGTGGGCGCTAGTAATGCCACCATCAGTGTTCTTAGTGTTAGAGGAAGATAAGAAATCTTCAGATTTTTATAACGAGATATGCCACATAAAAATAATAAAACCGTCTTCAAGTCTTTTATGGCAAGATATACGCTGACCTAAGGCCAAGCTTGGAAGATAGTTGCATTTTATATTAGTATATTATAAATGGGAAATAACTGTAGGGCCCAAGACACTGTGAACCCAGATACTACCAATGTTTGTAATGTTAGTGTTGGTGACTATCCCTTATCTAGGATGCCTGGCTTCTGTACTATTTTAGGAGCTTCAGGAAACAATACCCGTGAAGATTACTGTGCCAAGATGAGCACTGCTGGTGAATTTGGTAATCCTGAAACTTCGGGAGGTTGCGAATACAATAGTTGTAATCGATATCAGGATATAGGGGGAGGATGTTGTAAGGGATGTTGTGGTATTGCAGGTGGAGGTTTAAAATGTCAGCGGTTAAAATTCACTGGTGATCCCGTAGCTTGTTGTTTGAAGGATGTTAATTGTGGTAATCCCGCCACCAATCCTCCCCAATGCTATTCTGATGCTGCCAAACAGCATGCCTGTGCCGATGGTCGCAACGGACAACCTAATTATCGCAGCATTGTGTCCTCGGATTGTCGTGATGTTTTAACTGAATTCTGCAGTGGTACCCTTCCCACTGATGATCCTACATCCCCAGAATGGATCAATCGCTGGTTGGGTGCAGATTCCCCGTGTGTTTACGCCCTATATCGTAATATACTAAATATTGGAGGGACAGGGCATTGTTTCTGTCCTACCGGTCCCGCCGGATGTGCTAATATTCCCACTCCGGGTATCTGTAATATTCCTCTTATTGGTTTAGATGCCCAAGGATACTTTTGGGGCCAACAACTTATGGGAGCGGCTATGGAACATTATAATGAGCAAGGGTTTTCTCTAGGAACTCTTCCGGGACAACCAGGGTATAATCCATTACAAGATATTTGGTATAATGAAGTTTGTTGTCCCTATCCCGGGTTGTGTCAGAATGGCATCTCTGCCGCCTGCGCTACCCAAACTGCGCAACGGTTATCTCTTAACCCCTCAGCCGCTCGGTGGTGCGGCTGTCACCTCTCACCCGAAGAATATCAGGAATTTTCTGTACGCTACAATATTCCTCCACAATGTACTCCCATGTGTAATCGAGCTGATGTCCTTCCCATTATCGGGATCAACGGAGAACCTGTAACTTGCCGTCAAGACATCTGTCTAATTAATAATGTCAATGTTAATCTTATCAACTCGCAGATTGGCGGAGGAATTCAATTTAATCAAGTCTGTGGTTCCTGTCCCAATGGACAATGTAGTTGCGTTGTTGATAGTACAGATGTAACCATCATCGATAGTATTATTGGGGACAATTTTATCCCCGTATTACAGAACTGCGGTTCTTTCGTTTGTTTGCAAGATAATCCCGCTACTTCTGGTCCCCGAACCATCCCCGTAGATTGTGGAGATATTGGCTTTAACCCTTATGATGAGTATCAGTCAAAGCTAGCCGCCGCCAACGCTGCCGCCAAACAAACCTCCCTGTTCTGGGTGGTAGTTATTATCGGGGCAGCCCTGGTAGTAGTATTCCTATTGATCCTATTCTTATATCCCAGAAGTTACGGTACTAATACCGGAGTCACCACTGCTGATGGTACGATAGTCTTCCGCAGATATGAAGCTCCTAGTGCAGAAGTGGTAACTAATTACATAAATACCTATACTTAAATGTGAGAGCTCTGGGAAATAATAAATGAATAATTATATACTAGGAGTATATAAGTTATAAGTAATATTTAGCATTACTCTCGCAGGTATTTCGATACCATTCGGGAATATCACTGCGTTGTAGTAGAGAGGCTAGAGCGGCTGCTCCCTCAGTCCTATTACAATAGAATCCCACTATGGAGATCTCAAAGTCAAAGAGATAATCATAACACTGCGGTTCCACAAAGAGGGCATCATGTTCCGGATACTTGATGCTATTACCAATGAGACAGAGATCATACACCCTTTGGGAATTAGAACTAGAAAGGGTGCGTAAGAGTCGACAAGCATTGTACAAAGCTTCAGCACGATGTTTGCGTTCCTTATGAGCTTTGAGATACCACTCAACGGCCTGACTAAAATAGTGTTGTGCCTTGTTTTCTAGATCGTCCTCGCCAAGTTTATCAGGATTCCACTTCTCCAAGTGTTGGAGATCGGATTCGGGAAGAGAGCTTTCTTCCACAGAATCGGGATCTTCTCCCAGATGGATACAGGCTTCCCGATCATCTTGGTTGCATTTTTTCTTCAGTAACTCGATGCAATAGCGATAGGCCCATGCAATTTTCTCATTACAATTTCCCACCTGATACATGGCGATATATACTTCTTCAGGAGTGACGCAAGGTCCGAAAGTAATTCGGGTTTTGTATTCTTCCACACTTTCATCCCATCTTCCCAAATCTCTCAAGGTCTGAGCGAGATAAAAGTGGCATCGCGATTTCCATTTTCCGATATTGGGATCGGCAATATCTTCTCTTAATAAACGTTCATCACGCTCGAATTTGTCACTCTTGCAGCCACCGTCTTCCTTGTCGTTAATCTTTAAGGTGGTAACCTTACTGCGATGTATATGTCCCTTGTAAGTCGACTGATCATCCGCCGCAATCCAAAACTCATGGGTACGAAGGCGACAGACCCAATCTACTCGAGTGGAGAGGATACGAATATTAGCGTAACTAACGTGTGGAGTATACTGTTCCACGTCATACATCTCATCGAAGAGGAAAGTCTTATTAAAGTCTGCAGTTTTCTCCCAAATGAAGTCGGCATCCGATAAAAGAATATAATCCGCAGATGGATAGGTCTTCTTGGCCATCTGTACACTGTGAGTACGATTATAGCAGAAGCTCTTAAAAGGTTCATGATGTACGGTAGTAGGAAGCTTATGTTCTTGTCCCCAAGCAACAATGATCTCGGCGGTATTATCGATAGAACCAGTATCTACAATAGATATAAAATCTATTATACCGATTAGAGAGTTAAGGAGACGTTCCATGTTTGCCGATTCGTTCTTCACTATCATAGCTAAACATAAGGTTTTCGGTGGTTTTTTACCAGCGGCCCTCCTTTTCATAGCTTGTAGAGCCTGCTCCTTCTTGGATGCATTAAGCTGTGCACTGGTGACTTTAGTAGACTTACCCATTTTAAAAACATCTACTCTGCATTTATACATATGATAGTATGTGGTAGAAATAATATATGTTGCAGGATACATAGTAGAAGCGGTATATGGTAGGACTAATATATACTATATACTACTTCTACTATATAGTAGAAGTAGTATATAGTATATGGTATATGGTATATAGT
>Ga0182016_10008789_pt1 | contig 10128 bp, 6 predicted proteins | sample 712S2MmetaG_FD_120491 | JGI IMG/M metagenome (GOLD analysis project Ga0182016, IMG submission 120491) | Permafrost microbial communities from Stordalen Mire, Sweden - 712S2M metaG | ecosystem: Environmental > Terrestrial > Soil > Wetlands > Permafrost | place: Sweden: Stordalen | collected... | reverse complement strand
TTCAAAAAATGGCACTTTTACCCACTTTTATCTGGGTCCATCTAGTCTCATCTTATCTCATCTTATCTATTTTAATTGTAAAGATGAGTCGTCAGGGGTATACCCCACAAATGAATTATAATGAGTTCGGTGAGTCTGAAACCCTTCATACTATACTAGGATTTGTGATCCAAAAATGGCACTTTTACCCACTTTTATCTGGGCCCATCTAATCTCATCTTATCTCATCTAATCTATTTTAATTGTAAAGATGAGTCGTCGGGGGTATACCCACAAATGAATTATAATGAGTTCGGTGAGTCCGGAAACCTTCATACTATACCAGGATTTGTGATCCAAAAATGGCACTTTTACCCACTTTTATCTGGGGCCATCTAATCTCATCTTATCTCATCTTATCTATTTTAATTGTAAAGATGAGTCGTCAGGGGTATACCCCACAAATGAATTATAATGAGTTCGGTGAGTCTGAAAACCTTCATACTATACTAGGATTTCTGTTCAAAAAATGGCACTTTTACCCACTTTTATCTGGGTCCATCTAGTCTCATCTTATCTCATCTTATCTATTTTAATTGTAAAGATGAGTCGTCACCGTAATAGGTAATATATGAGAGCATACAGATCAGAGACATAGAACAGAGATTCTTAGAGCTGTAATCACAGGAGAGATTGATACTTGTGCGCATAGATATTTCTCTAATGTAGACTTCCATTATATTTCTACTCCAGCAATAATTAAGAACGCTTATGAAAGTGATTGCGAATCACTACAGGTTACTTCGATTCTAGAGAGGAACATCGTAGATATTCCTCAAATAAATGATAAAGTAGATATAACAAAAAAACTTCTTCAAAGATCGTGTTTATGTGACCGTTTCCAAACAGCGTCATCTGGAAATAAAAAAGCGCAAGTCTAGGAAAAGTATTCACCACAACTCAAGCAACTCAAGCAACTCATGGTGAACCATCGCAAATGGGATCTACCTCACTTTATGATGTTAAAATCAAACACTACTTTACAACGTCAGTCGATAATATGGTGCAGGCATGAGATTTTATTAAATACGTTATCGGCACGATTACGCACTAGTGTACACTAGTATGCACATGACTCTTAGTTTATTGGAGATTTAGCCACGATCAAGTTTATTCGGTTACTTAATTTCAATAAAATTATTATCACCTTTTACACAATATATATATATATATATTATCGCGATGTACCGTATCAGATGATAGTAATTTCGGTCGTCTCAACCTTTATATACATTAGTTAATCCTCGTTCTAAACTGATTGTCATGACCATATTAATATACTATAACTGTTCCCGTAGGTCGATCTTTGTATAAAGGTATTTCTATACCATCTCGCATGGATAATATGACATTTATTACGGGAAGATGAGTTACCAATAAGACATCCTTATCGGGAAGAGTCTTCCAGAAAGCTTGCACTCGTTGTTTCATAATCTCTCGCGGAAGGATACTCTCATCATTAGTAAGATTAACTGCATTTGCTACAGATTGATATTTATGGTTTATAAGATCATCAAACTGATGGAAGGGTATGGGATGATTGGGTATGGATTCAGACAAGGCCCATTCGGGACAGATCATGTGATCATCCTCCAGACAATAGGGAGCAATGGTCTGTAAGGTACGGAGAAAAGGGGAACAATATACACGCTCGATGTTCAAACATGCCAGTCTCTCAGGGACTGCATGTTCGGCATTCTGTAATCCTTCGTAAGATAAACTGGCACCGAAAGACACATCATGATCCCTCTTCTCATGACGCATGAGATATCGGGCATATTGCTTTTTAGGGGCTTGATCAAATGAATGCAAGTAGAACATGGCTCTTCCTATCATATGAGATAGTATGGCCTTAAACGGCATTCTGTTGTCATATAAAACAGTATCAAAAAGCAATGTCTGATCAACTAAACACATTTTTGGGAAATCTACACCATTTCTATAAAACCTCATATACCGGTAATATTAAACTTAAGGATCTTATAACCAACAGGACTTGGAAACTAGTAATAACCTACTGCGGACTTCCTATTGGAAAGGACAAAAATATTAATGGTATCGCCTGCCGTTGTTCTTTTCATGGTGAGGAAACTCTAGCACTGGGTTCTTTGAGTAAAGTTGGTAAAAAGCATGTGTATTTCAAGGGAGATGTCTGGAAACTTAAAGTTAAGCCCGTGGGTAGTTCTATATATGGTACCCTTAGAATTAAGAACGAGTACTATCCCATTGAATTCTCATATGAATACTAAGATACCAATACTAAGATAGCAATACTAGGCTATTAGCGCATAGCACAGTAGTACTTATATACTCATATATAATATGAAAGGCTATACATATATTGGGGAGAATCTAATATATAAAGATATAACATGCAAAATACTATATGAGGGTCGTATGATAGTTATATTACAGAGGCTCTAATATATAAGTGATTATATGAGACTCTCTCTCTCTAATATACTCTAATATATAATATGTAAGGACTGTGCGACAGTTATAGTTATATTAGAGCCTCTCTAATATATAAGTGACTACATTAGATTCTCTAATATCACATCCTTCTCACACCTTCCCTACGCATCTCTTCGTATATCTTTCTTAGACCGCATGTTCCACATCCCTTTCCATATCCTTTTCCACATTAGTGGTAGAATAGGTAACTCCGTGAAGCGGGGTGATACTCTCATGATCGACCCGATAAGTTCCTAAGATGTCAGGGTAACTTAAATTAACGGCACGAGCTCCAAAGCGAGCCGCGATCTGTTGAATCACCACACCATGTGACACGTACCAGGTGTTGTCTTCATGTGCCGCTACTTGCTCGTCTGCCCTTTTTAATAGTTGATGCCACTGTTCGGAGACATGCTTAATATCATAAGTATGTTCTAAAGTTTCAGGGTAGAAATATTCTTCTGTCCAACGAATCCGGTGTTTGGGATTAATATATTCTCGCAATCGTGGTTCGCGAATAATAGGGATATATAAGCCCGTGGTATTATAAATGGCAGCTTGAGCCTCTTTGGCAGTCTGTCGTGCCCGCAGATACGGACTACAAACTATCTTTTCCGGTACGGGAGACCCGGTACCAAGTAACCACACAAAATGTTCATAGGCTTGAAGTGCACCCTCGTCTGTTAGACCGGGATCAAAAGAGCGCTCGTGATACTTTCCATTATCATATTTCTTAGTACTGTGACGAATATACAGCGACATTTATAGAACCTGTAATTATTGTGGTGATTATGCCGATGGATCCCTAATTTATAAAAACGCAATCAGATAAGCACCATAAAAACAATTGTCTATATCTGGTAGACAATAATGGGGAATGATGGGGAATGATGGACAATAATGGGGCATGATGGGGAATGATGGACAATAATGGGGCATGATGGGGAATGATGGACAATAATGGGAAATGATGGAGAATGATGGAGAATGATGGAGAATGATGGAGAATGATGGAGAATGATGGAGGATGATGGAGAATGACGGAAAATGATGGAGAATCATGGTAAAATTAATGACTATACTACCATAGGTGTAAAAATTAAATGGCATAAATGGGGATCTGATTTGCGATTAATGAAATGACTCTTTAAAAATATAATTTAAACCCATAAATAAAGATTATGGCGTCGTGTACAGATATAGATCCCGACAAGACTACACTGCTGGATCTGCTCCATATCATCGGAACTATCACTCAGGGATATACCCTTTCTCCCACGAGTAGAACTGTTATTCCCCACGGCACCTGGAGTACCGCGGCATGGAGATGGGTTAAAAGCGAGAAGCGCAGTACTACGGTAAATTTCATCTCTGATAATATCAGGGACGCCTTAAGGCGTTTCCAAGAGGATCCGGAAACTTGGCGTGAACCGTTACGTGAAGCAGCCGTGGGAATCACTTATCTTAAAGAAACCTATGCTGGGGATCAATATATAAGCGACCTTACAACTGATATACTGGAATCCATTTATGCTGCTATCCATCCTGGGGTCTTAGGTTTAGGATTCCCTAAACTAGATACACCGTTGACGAATAAACGCGTAGTCGCAGTGGTCGCAGTACATACAGATATTGAAGATATTGAAGGTATTGTAGTGGATAATGCGGAAAATACGGTGGAAGATAAAAAAAGTCCAGATGTTAATGGATCTGATGTGGAAGACGAGCCCTATAGTGCAGACTCTTATTTTGTGGTATCTCAAGCGCCATCTCAAAAGAATGTCGAAGAACTTGTTATTGATAACAGTTCGTCAAATATTATGGAGTCTAGTTTGGGATCAACTACATTCGTAATGACACCGCAGGTAGAAGAAGTTATGGCCGACATTATTGCCACAGAAACCCCAGTACATGAGTCTATCATGATTTCCTCGGGTACGCAGATGAATTGTGAAGATGTGCAGAAGAATTGTGAAACTGTGCAGATGTGCAGCGAGGATGATCCCATTACCTGCGAGTGCTTCCACCCTTATACTCGGGAAACAAGTGAAATCCTTCCATACGGTATGATCATGATGACCCTGGATACACAGATGAATTGTGAAGATGTGCAGATGAATTATAAAGATGTGCAGATGAATTATAAAGATGATCCCATCACCTGCGAGTATTTTCACCCTTATACTCAGGAAACGACTGAAGTTCCTCAGTACGGTATGATCAACAAAAGCGGGGAGAATACTCCTATACATTGTGATGTGGTATCATACGGCAAGGTAGAGAAGGTAGAGAAGGGGGAACGGATAACTATTGATGTGGATGAAATTCCGCTGTATGGAGAAGCTCATACAGATATACATACAGATATACATACAGATATACATACAATACCGGTGCGAGAGTCCATCTTCGAACCCATCTACGATGCCGCTCCAAGTCATGAGGGTTCCGAAGATGTACTTAAAAAAACGAACAACTCCGCATCGCCGACGGGCGAAGTCAAGTATGCACATTATGCTGGATGTAGAGAACGTAGAGAATGTAGCGGATGCCGAAAGTGCACCAATGGACTCGGTGGAGAGTCTTCCCCTAAACATATCCTTGTTAAAAATGATAAATCTGTACTCCCTACACAATCAGCGAACGGTAAGGCCGGTACTATGGAATGTATCTACGTTAAAGGAAAAACGGTCTCCGCTACCAAAAAGACGCCTCGAAATGTTTCGCGACGACGACGAATCACTGTGACCACAATACCATCCACATTGAACACATCACCAGCATCAACTACATCAACTGCATCAACTACTCCATCAGTATCCACAACGGTTCCTGATGAAGTGGTGGTGGATTTATCACCCGAAATCTCCGATACTGCAAGTGCCACTAACTCTATGCAAAAAGTTAGAGAGATCATGGAAAAGTTGAAAGCTATCATCCAAAACCCCGAATTGATTAACGCTATTGAAGAATATGCTAGAACCCGCAAGTAAATATATACAGTCGTATATATTAGAGAAGATGCTACGTATGATATGTATGATATTACAAAGTGGCATATTTATAGAGTTACAGGAGTCTACGAGAATTAATTAATTGCCCAGGTCCCCTTTTACTGTTATATATTATAGGGGATATAATATATATATATAAGACCTAAGGGCAATAAAATAATTTACTTTCACTCATCTATATTACATCATTTGCAATATACTCTTTAAAGCTACGTATACTCTGTCCCTTAACAATTACTTCTCGTTCTTATAAATGGATACCTATGAAGTGTTCAGGAAGTGGGTTCCCCTAGTTACCGAGCAGGATAAGGTCGCAGTGGTAAAAATCCTTACGGGTACCGAAGATACTTTGGGTAATCTTACCATCAGTTACTATCTTAAGCTTTTACTTCCCTACTTTGAGACCATTATGCAACGAGAATTACTGCACGAATTGTCCCAAACCGACCGTTTGGCCTCTGGCTACGTCTTCTTCTACGGATGTCTTTTATATGCTTGTCACTTTCCCAATCCTGCGATCCATATCCCCCAACTTATTCGGTTTAACCTATTATATATTTTATTAGATCACTATGTCGATAACTGTACACCCGAAGAACTCAGGCGATCCCTCCCCCAAATGTATATCTTATTAAAAGATCCCCATGTTCATGTAGACTATCATCATCCTTTCCTAAAATATATCGCTGTAATATATCAAGATTTAATATGTATCAGTCCCCATGCTAAAGCTTCTCTATTAACACTATTTGAGGCCGAGATCAAAGGCTGTCAGATCCAAAGTTCATCTAGACATGATAGGCGAGCCTATTACGATATTGCCTTACGAAAAGGGGGGAACACCATTCAGGTCTTACCATATATTGTAGATCCTATAGCTTCTAGTACGGGTATCTGTAGTCCTGAGATTAATGCAGCGGCGTATCTCATCGGTGGTATAATCCAACTCATAGATGATAGTATTGATGTATATATAGATATGGAGAATAATATTCACACTATTGCTACCCACGAACTAGCTATCACTGGAAATCTTGATACCTTGTGGTACGAAATAATTCGTTTATTAGAGACTCTCTCCCCTCAATTTAATATATTCCGTGTGGTATATAGTATATTTGCTGCTTATATTCCTGATCGTGTCCCCGTTTATTCTGAGGATCTTCGGGCCCTAACTACAAAGCATAATATGTTTGATTATAGAAAAGGATGTGATGGATCGCAATTATTGGCTCGCTATATTCGCTATGAAATCGATTCTTGGATATATTATCCAATATAAGGAAGCATTATCTGGTGGTACCACGACCACGACTTGATCCACGACTTGATCCTCGATCGTATTCTCGACTTGATCCTCGACTTGATCCTCGATCGTATCCACGACTTGATCCTCGATCGTATCCCCGTTTTGATCCGCGACCTCGGCCAGCTCCCTTACTTCTTTCATTTTCTTCGGTATCGATAGTCATGTCGGGAGTATCAGGTAGATTCCATATCAGCAGAAACTTTGCAATGTCGTACTGAGGAAGGTCATAGGATCTATTGTCCAAGGTAAATAAGAGAGCTGTTACAGCCTTCACCTGATTGGCAATGGCTTCATTATTTCTAATGGTCAACCAATCCTCAAAATCCTCAGGGAGTTCCTCTTCAAAGATACGATTCAGATATGCAGTGTCAGTATAAGCGGCAGCCGCATTTTTCAGAAGAGTGCGCAGATCCATAATCTGATCTCTGCGTCTTTTACACACGATATAGCATTCGGCATTAGCGGGACGAGAGGTTACTGGTTTGAAGATACATACTCTCTCGAAAGCTAAGGCGAGAATATATAGGATCTGAGCGGTAATCAGGTTCATGACTCCAAAACTTTTGAGGACAAAATTTCCTCCGCCCTTAGTACAAGATATGCCGACGTAAGCCTGAGTGAGAAAGAGACGTGAACTCAGGAATTCCTGTTTCGATAAGAGATTCTCCCCTTCCGAAACGGTATCCTCCACATCGAAACCACCATCGGCAGTGACCAGATCGACACCCTCGGGTTTCTCCTTAGAAATATACTGGACAAAGTCATCGTAGTGGGTGTAAAGATTACCGGTGTTATCGCTACCATAATAGGGATAGAAGCGAGTCAGATCTAGAGACTTAGTCCTCCAATCCAATTGTCCACGTAGAGTCATACCATAACCGACACCTTTGGGAAAACGATATTGGAGATACTGAGTAAATCCCCCGGGACCTGCTGCCACATCACAAAAGGTAAAGGCACTAGGGTCCTGCTTCTGTAAGAAGGTAAAGCGAGTACTAACTTCCAACATGGCATCTATATTAGCGAGCTTAATCGCAGCGCGATTCATGAAAATAGAGCGTCCGATATCTTCAAAGGGGTTACTAGCATTCCGAGCTTTCACAAAGTCATCAGGTTCATAGTCGCTAAATTTATCTTTGGCCCCTTGAAGAACGGTGAAGGCATTAGCATCACAATATAAAATCTCCTGATCGCTGGTGTGGCTGACGGTTTCGAAGGCTGCTGTCAAGTTGATTCTATCAGTACCATGCTCGTATCTGTGTTCATACCAAGACACTTTTTCAAAATCCACACACGTATCCCCTTTAAAGCTAGAGGTCAATAAACATAAATCGGCACTAGGATCCTCCATTTATCATACGGGAAGAATTATTGTGCTATTACGATAGTAGATATAATTGTACAAATTGATTTCAAATTTGGCATATTAATAGTCTTCTTGGCATTCAAGGACATGCTGATGGGATGCCAAGACAAAACTGTGTGGCGGACATTTCCCTGTTGTGCGAGAGGGATTTTTCATCTCCCATTTTAGATCGGGCTGGTATTGTACCCGTATATTTCGATGAGGTATATGGCGTGTGGTGGCTCGGAATTTGCGTGAATAAGAATTCACAAGTTTTGGTGTCTTTGGGTGGAAGTTATGATGAAGAATGTGATTATGATCTCTTGTCAACTGCAGTGCGCGAGTTTCAGGAGGAAACTTCGGCAAGCTATTTGGGTATCACGGTAGATAATCTAGTGCACAATAGGGAAATTCTCCTGACCGTGGGAGCGGAGAATAATATTTCTATAATATATCCTATGACCAGGGAAGTCTTTTTCAAGAAATTCCCTCTGAACTGCGAGATCTTTCAGTACTATACTCTGACTCTACCCCAATTTCACAGTATCATCAAAGTAAATACTAGTAGAACCAAAGGACCGCCGTTTATTGTGGGAAACAATTTACTTAATCTTGCGCCCTCGATTATTGAGGCACTTGGTCGTGCGGATCTTCAAAATTATTTACGGTTTCCCGTGGATAGTAAATATTTGGATACTCAAGATGTTTTAGTGATAAAGCCATCACTTATGATTCCGATCATTACCCCTTTTGTCCTACCTTATAAGATAGTCGAGTATTATAAAGTACCGTCACAACCTAAGAAAAGTGATCTTCCTAGTGTTCCCACGGAGTTCAGCATTCCTCGAAGTTCGGTTTTATTATCTCCTAATATCGGTTGGCATAAGGATCGCAGGATTCGCAGGTTTACCAAATATACCTCTCAACTCTATGATGCTTCCCGTAATGCTCAACCTTCCGATAGATACCGTAACCCTCAACCCCGCATTAATGATTTTATCAGAACTAAGAAAGTGGTCCAGAAGTATGATGGTGATTCCATGCATGATATTTTTCAACTCCATCGTGATTTAGAGTCGCAGAAGGGTTGGTATGCTGTGTACGTCATCCCATATGGAGATAATCTTTTGATATGGAACAGTAGTCGTTTGCATTATCTCGTAACTATTAAGGACTTCAATGATTTAGAGTCTTTCTTCGTCCATTACGGAACGCAGTTTATCCTTCTTTGGGAGCGACCCAGCAAAGCGAGTTTTCCTAGAGGAATCGTGAGGTATCTGGTGCAGAAGGTGGAAGAGTGGCTAGGGATTCCAGAAGCTGTCGAATTTATGCATGGCATCAACACATTGTGGGAGGAAGGCAGGATTCATGATCTCACCAAATACGCTATGGAATATGAATTGAAAGCTTATGAAGTTAAGAATAGGGAGTTAGCGTCACGTGATTGTCACATCAAGACCAGGAAAAGGGGAATCTTCTACCAGTGCTTCGGTAATATCGCCAAGCTATTATTGGCGAGCACATACTATTCTAAGCCTCTAAAGCTTTTGGAAGAAGAATATAGGATTGCATATAATGATGTTATTAGTGGAGAGATGATGCTGAAGCTACTAGAATACGACTTTTTGAGCCATAACAATGGAATGATAAGTATACCTTTACAATGAGTACAATAAGTATATCCTGCGATAAGACAACTGTTTATACACTATCACTATATAATATGACTATATAATATCACTATATAATATGACTATATAATATGACTATATAATATGACTATATAATATGACTATATAATATGACTATATAATATGACTATGTACTATATAATATGACTATATAATATGACTATATAATATCACTATATAATATGACTATATTATATGACTATATAATATCACTATATAATATGACTATATAATATGACTATATAATATGACTATGTACTATGACTGCATTGTATC
>Ga0182016_10008788_pt1 | contig 10130 bp, 8 predicted proteins | sample 712S2MmetaG_FD_120491 | JGI IMG/M metagenome (GOLD analysis project Ga0182016, IMG submission 120491) | Permafrost microbial communities from Stordalen Mire, Sweden - 712S2M metaG | ecosystem: Environmental > Terrestrial > Soil > Wetlands > Permafrost | place: Sweden: Stordalen | collected... | reverse complement strand
TCAATCGCCGGGCTGCTGCCCGCCGGATAGGCGCCAATGTTGATCAAATCCTGGTTCTTGCGGAAAATGGCCAGATGTTCGCGCCCCTCGGCGGTCAGCTTGATTCTTTCCGGTGGCAGCAAATCCCGGTTCAGCCGGCTCACGCTTTCCAAGACGTCAATGGCGGGATAATGATTTTGGGTGGCCAGTTCGCGCGTCAAGACGATGTGGCCGTCCAGAATGGACCGCACAGAGTCCGCAATCGGATCGTTCATGTCGTCCCCTTCCACCAGCACGGTGAACAAACCTGTGATGGCACCTTGCTCGCCGGCGCCTGCCCTTTCCAGCAGCTGTGGCAGCAGGGAGAAAACCGAAGGCGTATACCCGCGTGTGGTTGGAGGTTCACCGACGGCCAGGCCGATTTCGCGCTGCGCCATGGCAAAGCGCGTCACAGAATCCATCATCAGCAAAACATTTTGTCCCGCATCCCGGAAATGCTCAGCAATGGCCATCGCGAGAAACGCACCTTTGACCCGGTTCAACGCCGGTTCATTTGAGGTGGCGACGATGACCACGGATTTTTTCCGCCCGCGGTCGTCCAGATCGCGTTCCAAAAACTCCCGCACTTCCCGGCCGCGTTCACCGATCAGGGCAATCACGTTCACGTCCGCCTCGGCCTGCGAGGCCATCATGCCCAGCAGGGTCGACTTGCCCACCCCGCTACCGGCAAAAATTCCCAGGCGCTGGCCACGGCCCAGCGGAATGAAGGTGTCCACGGATTTGATGCCGGTCTGGAAAATCTGGTGGATGCGCTGGCGTTTCAACGGATGTGGTGGACGAAGGTTCAATCCCACCAGATGGTCGGTCACAATCGGGCCATGGCTATCAATCGGATTGCCCAGCCCGTCAATGACCCGGCCCTTCAGCGCGCCGCCCACGGCCACGCGCATGGGCGCTCCCGTGGCAATAACCTCGCTACCGGGATGAATGCCATGCAATTCGCCCAGCGGCATCAGCAGCAGATGATGATTGCGAAATCCCACCACCTCCGCGAGCATTTCCCCCTGACCGCGTGCCGACTGGATGCGACAAACCTCGCCGAGCGCGGCCAACGGCCCCTCGGACTCCACCACCAACCCGATCAACTGTACGACGCGGCCGCACGTTTCCGTCACGCGCGTTTCGCGCACGCGCCGCAAGGCGCGCTGAAACCGGCCGGTGGGGCATGAAATGGCGGGGTTCATACGTTCAGTGATTGCCGCAGCTGTTCAATTTTGGTTTCGCGGCGGGCATCCACCAGGCCAAATCGCGTCTGGATGACGCAGCCCCCGCGGCCGACTTCCGATGAGGGCAAAAACCGCAACGGTCCCGAATCAGGAAGGCCGTTGAGAATATCTGACTGGTGCGCCCGCAGGAGCGCCAAGTCATCCGGGTGCAGTTGCACGATGATTTCCGCTGTATCCTCCGCCTGGCGTAGGGCCTCCCGCACCGTGTTCTCCACCATGGCCGCCTCAATGGGCATGCCGGCGACGATTTTCTTCGCCGCTTCGAAGGCGATGTCAATCAGCGCCGTCTCCGCCTCGTGGGCCACCCGGGGAAGGATGGTCTGGAGCGAGGCAAGGATGCCGCGCTGCAGTTCCACGGTTTCGTTTCGTTGCCGCAAGAGCTGTTCATTCAGGGCGATTTCGCCGGAACGCCGGCCATTTTCGAAGGCCGCCTGTTCACGATCACGCAAAAACTGCTGCCAGTCTTGCGCGGGCGCGGCAGTGAGCAGGCGCGCGTCGCGCAGGGGGGCGACGAAGAAAATTTTGTCAGCCCATTTCATTTTCGGTGGTACGGGTGTCTTCCAGTTCAATCTCCCCCTCGGCCTCCAGCTTGCGTACGGCGTCGATGATCCGGAACTGCGCCGCTTCCACGTCGCGCGCCTTGACGCTGCCGAGGAATGCAATTTCCTCCTGCACGGACTCCGCCGCCCGACGGGAGATGTTGCTCAGCAGTAAATTTTTCAGGGGGGAACTGGCTTTTTTGAGGGCCACGGTGAGATCCCGCATGTCGATTTCCCGCATGATGCGCTGGATTGACCCGCCGCCCAAGAGCAGGAGATCCTCAAACGTGAACATCTTTTTGCGGATGGACATGGTCAGCTCGGGATTCCGGTTCTCCAGGTTTGTGAGCAGATCCCGGCTCACCGTCTTGTCCATCGCGTTCAACACGTCCGCCACGGTCGTCACCCCGCCGGTCTGCGTCATCGCGCGCGTTTGTTTGACCCCGAGCTTGGTGTTCAAAACCTCCATCACCTTTTCAGCCACTTCGACGGGCGTGGCCACCAGCGCGGCCAGTCGCTCGATTGCCATCTCGCGTTTTTCGGGGGACAGCAGGTTCAACACTTGCGCCGCCTTTTCCGGCGACAGATGGCTGACCACAAAGGTAATCGCCTGCACGTGCTCGTCGCGTATCAAGTTGAAAATCTGGCGCGGATCCATCTCTGCAATCACCTGCATGGAGCCGAGCGGCGCGCGCGTGTTGGTTACCCGCCCCATCACATCACTCGCCTTGAACGATCCCAGCGCCTTTTCCAGCGTGTGCCGCGTCACTTCTGCGCCCGCGGAAATGGATGTGCTTGCCGCCAATGCCACGTCCGAGAACTCCTGCAAAATCTGCTGTTGCTGGTCCCGGGTGATCAGGGTGAAGCGCGCCATTTCCCGGGAAATCGCCTCCACCTCGCGCGGTTGCAACTGCCGCAGGATCACCGCCGCACTTTCCGACCCAAGCATGACCAGCAACGCGGCCAGCATCTGCACCTTGTTCATGTTGCCGGCTTCGGCGGCAACGGTTTCTGACGGGGCTTCGGCGGCGGACATAATCAGGTTTCCGGGGTGTGGCCGCGGTTCATCCATTCGCGGATGGCCTGGGTCATATTGTTGGGATTGTCTTTGATCAGCCGGTTCAGGACATCCACCGTCACCACGCCGGGCTGCGGCTCAAGGCTGTAGTCAGGAAAGCGTGTCCCGTTTCCGTTGCCATTCCCGTTGCTGTTGCCGTTCCGAAGCGCCAACCGCCCTACCGGAACGCCAATCGGAATGTCTTGCACTGGCGTCTGTTTGAACGAGCGCAACAGGACCAGGAACGCCACCAGGCCCAACGCGGGATACACCGAGGTCCGCGCCAGATTCCACCAAAATTCATTCGTCACCTGTTTATCCATCTGCTGGTTCATATCCGTGGCAAGCTGGTCGCTGAAGGGCAGTTCAGCCAGTTCAACGGTGTCCCCTCGCGCCGTGTCCGCGCCCAAGGCGCTGCTGACGATCCGGCGCAGCTTTTCAATCTCCTCCGGGGAGCGCGTCACCGGTTTGCGGTCCGCACCCGTGCCCGACATTTGCTGTGCGACGGTGACGGCTGCCGTCAGCCGCTTGATGCCCCCCGCAGCCTGCGTCGTTGCGCTGGTCGTTTTGCCAATTTCGTATTCAATGGTTGAGGTCGTCTTGTGATTCTTGCTGCTGTTAACCGGCGTTGCCGAGGTTTGCAGATTCGTCTCCGACACGGTGTTGGCGCTGATGCCGGCCGGGGTGGTGTTCTGGGCCGTCGCGGTGTCATTATTCTCATCGTTCTTCGTCTGTGACCGTACCACCTGCCCATCCGGGTCAAATTTCTCCTCCGTCCGCGTTATGGTGTCGTAGTTCACCTCCGCCGACACACGCACAATAGCCTGACCCGGACCCAGCACCGTCTCCAGCATGTCCTGCGCCTTTTTAGAAAGGTACTGCTCCAGACTCCGCCGCGCCGCCAGCTGCGTGGAGGACAGCCCCGCCAATGAATCGTTGTCCGAGATTTCCTCCGTGTTACCCAGATTGTCCACTACTGCCACATGATTCGGTTTCAAGCCTTCCACGGAATTCGCCACCAGAAACCGGATCGAATTGATGGTCTGCGGCGCCAGCTGTGAGTTTCCACGCACGCGCACAAACACCGACGCGGTCGGAAACTTATCCTTGTCCAGCAGCAGGCGGTTTTCGGGCAACACAATCATCACCCGCGCGGCCTTGACCTCGTCCAGCTGGCTGATGGTGCGCGAAAGTTCTCCTTGCAAGGCTCGCAGATAATTGGCGCGCTGTACAAAGTCGCTGATCCCGAAGTTGGGCTTGTCGAAAATCTCAAAGCCCACGCCGTCTCCCTGAGGAATGCCCTTGCTGGCCAGCTGCATCCGCATCGTATATACCTTGTCCGCAGGCACCATGATCGCCCCTCCGCTGCCCACCTTGTAAGCTACTTTCGCATCGTCCAGCGCGGCAATTACCTTCGCCGACTCCGTGTCAGATAGGCCGCCATACAAGAGTCCATAATCTGCGTGCGAAGACCACATGGCGCCAGCCACCAGCCCGGCCATGAGCACGAAGGTCGCGGCGATCACGCTCACGCGCTGGCTCGCGCCCAACTGGCTCCAGATGTCGCCCAGTTGCTTGAACAGTTTGGATAAATTTTGGTTCATTGAGCGAAACGATTAAAAGCCGGAATCCAATGCCTTAAACTCGCAGGGCTGGTGATGCCAAGGCATCCGCTCCGGCTTCGGGCCGGCGGGTTGCATTTGGCATCCGGGTTTGGGCCTTCGGGTTTCATGTTACATCTGCATGCGCATGACTTCCTGATAAGACTCCAGGAGCCGATTGCGCACTTCCACCATCAATTGAAACGAGACGCTCGCTTCCTCCATGGAAATCACCGCCTGATGCAATGGCACGTTCGCGCCGCTCTGCAAGGCAGAGACCGACTGCGTGGAAGTTTGTTGTTGTGCGTTAACTTCCGAAACCATTTTTCCCAAGAGCGCCGAAAACGAATTGCTGTCGGTTGGCGTTGCCGCGGGCAGCGTGGCGGGAACCGCCGTCTCCGTGACACCCGGCAATTGATTGATCTGCGGCAGCAGGCCGGAGGAGTAGGCGGAAACGGAGGACAGGGGCGACATATAAGACTTGGATTAAACTTCAATCGGTATTTCAGTGTCTGCCAATGGCCAGCGTTTGCATGGCCATGGATCGGGCGTTCTTTACCGCCGCCAGATTCGCTTCGTAAGTGCGGGACGCCGAAATCATATCCGCCATTTCCTCGTGGATGTTCACATTTGGCATTGAAACCATCCCGTGGGCATCCGCCGTAGGGTTGCCTGGATCGTAAACCTGCAGCGGCGGCCGCGTATCGCGCTCGATTTTAGCCTGTATGGGCGGCGGGTTGCCGCCGGCGGCGTCACCGGTCAAGGCGTTTTGCAGCGCCGACTCGAACACCACGACCTGGCGCTGATAGGGCTGGCCGTTTATATCGTGAGTGGTGTGCGCATTGGCGATGTTCTGCGAGATGACATCCAGCCGGGTATGCTCCGCGTCCAGGGCGGCGGCGGTATTTTGGATGCCGGTGAGGATTTGAATCATAACCTCGAATTATTTGCCGGTGATCGCCAGGCGCATTTTTGCCAGCATATTGCTAACCATCTGGGTTTCCAGTGAATGCGTCATGGCATTTTGGTTCATTTTCATGAGCTCCTGCTCGAGCTGTACGGTATTGCCGTCCTTGCTGCTGGCCTTGGCCTTGGTATCCACGGCCAGCGACGGGGTAAGCGAGGAAATCTGCTGCGGATCATTGCTGGTCGTGGCTTTCTCCAACTCCTGCTCAAAGCTGGGGGCCAAGTCCACCCGCTTGTAGCCCGGTGTTTCCAGGTTGGCCAGGTTGTTGTTGATCGCCTCCTGCCTGAGCGCAACGGCATCCAGCGTTTTCTTCGCCGCGAGGTAGTTGGGCTGATTGAACAGGGCTTCGATCATAGTTTTTGTCCCCTGCAAAGCAACGATGATGCCAGCCGGCATAAATGGGCAAAAACGTGGAAATTCGGTGCGTTTGGAACGTCCATGGGCAAATGTTTCCCCTCCCCACTAATCCACTAGGCAAGGATTTAACAGCAAATCGCCGCAACGCCTGCGGCCTCCGGTCTGAATAAGCCAAATCGAAAGGGAAAAATTTCCATGGGCGACCGAACCCAAACCGGTTAATCTCGGTCCTAGCAAATCTCAATGCCACCATCATTCATTAAGCAAGCCTGCCTGGGATACATCACCTCGTCATGTGTGGTGGCCATGCAGGTCACCCGGTCGCTTGGGGCGGCCGAGTCATCGGTCCCGTTGCCAGCGACCAATGCCACTGTCGCAGCCGCCAAAGGCGAACTGGCCACCATTCCGGACGCTTCCTATCGGCCAGTGTTGATCACAAATTCAGTCACCATCGCCGGCGAGCGCGTCACCTATTCGGCGGAAACCGGCATGCTGCCGGTCCTGAAAAGCGACGGCACGTCCCGCGCTTCGCTGTTTTATATAGCGTATTGCCGCCGGGAGGCGACAAGCTTGGGGGCGCGGCCAGTGACCTTCTGTTTTAACGGCGGCCCAGGTTCTGCCTCGGTCTGGTTGCATCTGGGAGCGCTGGGCCCCCGCCGGGCCAAAATGAATTCCGACGGTTCCCAATCGGCGCCGCCGTTTGGCTTGGTGGATAATGAGTGTTCGGTGCTGAACTCAAGCGACTTGGTGTTTATCGATCCGGTCGCAACCGGTTTTAGCCGCGCGGTTAAGGATGAGAAGCCGGCTGACTTTTTCAGCGACTCGGCGGATTTGGATTCCATCGGTGAATTCATCCGGCTGTGGACGACCCGGCACGGGCGCTGGTTATCGCCGAAGTATCTTTGCGGGGAAAGTTATGGTGTGTTCCGTGCGGCGGGCCTGGCAGACCATCTCCGGGGGCGTTACGGGATGTATTTAAACGGACTGATCCTGGTCTCCGGCGTATTGGATTTTCAGACCATCAGCGGCGGCACGGGCAATGACCTTCCCTATCCACTTATCTTGCCGGCGTACACTGCGGCAGCACATTTTCACCACAAGCTTCCGGCGGATTTACAGGGAGATTTGTCCCGGGCGCTGACTGAAGCGCGGACGTTTGCGCGTGGCCAATACGCTGCGGCGTTGCTGGCCGGCGCGGAACTGCCGGCCGGGGAGCGAGCCAGGATCGTGGCGGAATTGGCGCGGTTGACGGGGCTCGCGCCGCAGGTCATTGAGGACAATCGGTTGCGCGTGGACCCGGCCACCTTCCGCAAACAGTTGCTGCACGACGAAGGGCTGATTTTGGGCGCCTACGATGCGCGCTTGACCGGGCGCGACGGCGACCCGGCGGCCACGGGGCCGGAATTTGACCCGTCGGCCACGGCCGTGACCGGCCCCATTTCCGCGGGAATGAACGCCTATGTCCGGGGCGAGTTGAAATTTGAGGATGACCTGCCGTATGAAATCCTCGCTGGCGTGCAGCCGTGGAATTACGGGGCGCACGAAAGTTATCCGAATGCCAGTGACAGGCTCGCCTCGGTGATGAACCAGAATCCTTATCTTCGGATTCTCGTGTGCGGCGGGCGGTGCGATTTAGTGTGCCCGATTGACACCATGCGCCACAGCCTGGAGCACATGCCGCTGGCAGCGCCATATTCGAAAAATGTGACCTTTGTGGAATTTGACGCTGGCCACATGATGTACATCAACCGACCGGATTTGCAGAAGATGCAGACGGAAATCGAAAAATTTGTGGGCTCGCCTTGAACTTTGGAATCGAGGTGCCCGATGCCCATTCCGCGCGGATGATCCCGCCAGTGCCGCGATAGCCCAAAGGCTGCTGCCCAAACCGGAACCGGCTAATTGGCCGCCCAAGAAACCCGGATGGTGTCTTTCAGCGATGGCGTCAAGGGCGGCAATTTGGCTGGCTGAGTGAAATTAAAGTCAAAGCCCCAGTTGCGGGTGGGCGCGCTATAATAAGTGCCCGGCGCAATCCAGTAATTCGTTGCGTAAATGCTGGGAAACATCACGACAATGGAGCCATTGTATGTCGTGCTGGTCCGGTTCCAGTTTTCCAAAAAGCGAAGAAAATTCTCCACCCCGCCGCTGTAGTTGCCGGGAATTGCTGGAACGGACTGCACAATACCTTCCAAACAGGCGGCATTGACGGTAACGGGCGATGGGGTTCGAGCACCCAGGGCGGTGCCGCTGTTGTTGGAATCGCTCCAATTGCCCGAAAGGATGGTTATGGCATCACCCATTAACGCCGCGGGATAAGTATTGGCGGTATCAGTGCCGCTGGAAACCTGGGTTGGACTTATCTGGCTATTATAATTGCCATACACATAGATCGGCATGGGCGTGGCAATCGTGAGTCCGGCGCTGGGCAGTTGTGCGCCGTTAATCATGCGCACAGCCGGCAGGAGGTTATGCGCGCTGGGTACCACCCCATTATAGATCCAGATGCTATTAATAGCGTGATGATAGTCGGTTGCGCAGGATGCATTGTAATTGGACCCTCCATTCGTGAGCGTATTGCCCAGCCACACCGTAAGGTTGCTGACATCGATCTGAACCGCCTGAACCGTGGAGCTTTCGCGGTAATCATAAAACGCCACATTGGTCGCAAACGACCAGCCGGCGTAAACCACATTTGTGATGCAACGATTGGTATCCGCGGTGTTCCGGGTGACAAAGTTGGTGTAATATCCCGTGGGAGCCCGTTGGGCAAGGATGTAAAAGTCCGGGGTCACCGGCTGCAAAGCTATCGATTTGGACGAATCCTGATACCAGATGGAAATCGGCGAGGTGGTCCTGACGGGATAGGCTGTCATATTGGTGCCCCAAGGCGCATTGGAAATGATCAAATTCGCCTCGTTGGCCAGGTACTCCTGGCCACTGGCCGTGTAGGCATTGGCAGAGCCCATGGCATATCCTGCCGGAGGTATGTTCAGGATGGACTCAACATTTGTTGGATTGCTGTTGGTGGTTCCGGCGACGGGCATGATTAACGGGTTGTTGTTGGAAGTGGGCTGCTTCGCAAGGCTGAAATTTGGCGGCGCGCTGGCATCCGTTTTGCCATTCGCGAAGGGATCAGTGCTGGAGGTGACGGCATTGCTGACCGCGGAAACCGTGGAATTAAAGGTCAGATTGGCAGTTCCTGCCCACAACCCTTGATTGGACCAAACCGGGCCGTTGACGAACATGCTTGCCCCCGGATCAATCTCGAGGTTTAAATTATAGAAGATGGCATATTGAAAAATTGGCACCGAGCTGAAATTGACCACCTGGGTGACCGTGACCGGAATGGAATAGGGCTGGCCGATGGGAGTGGCCGTGGCGACGTTGGTCCAATACCAGGGATACCCCAACAAGTTGGCATACTGCGACCCCACCGGCTGCAGCACTCCCTGGACGGTACCGGGAAAAACTGAAATAAGATTGGAATTGCCCGATGCGTCGCTAATTGAATATTGCACCGGCCACGGGGTGCCGTCATAATTGGTTTCACTGCTTGGGGTTAATGCCAGAGCGTCGTAATAGCTGGCATTGGTAAGACTTTGATTCAGAAAATCCCGCATCATTTGCGCCAGCACCCGTTCCGTGGCGGCCTCCGCTGCGGACTGGCTCATGTTGTATTGGTTGTTCCGTTCGGCAACGCTGGAACTTGAAGAAACCCAAGACATCATGCTCGCAAAAATTGTCAGCATGACCGCCAGAAAAACCAGAGTGAAGAGCAAGGCAAAACCGTGGCGGCTTTGAGTGAAATGATGTCGACCTTTCATAAATACTCCTGTTTTGACGATTTATTGTAGCAAGCGGCGTGAAATCCGGGTGGTCAACCGATAATTGTCATACGCGTTTGCCCCCGAACCGCCGACATAGCCCACCGGGTATTCCCATTGGTAAAAATCCAGTTCCATTCTTATGATCCGGTTGTTGACATAACTGGTAAGGAGATTCCCGGCACAGTCTTCCTCAGAAAACACGATTTGGTTGGTGATATAGCTGGCCAGCTTGGTGGTGGTGAAGTTGACGCCATCAGACGTATTGGCCATCATAAAATTATTGGTGGCGGTGCTGGTATCCAAGTAATATACCGTGAACGGAACGCTGTTGGTGGTTGGGTAAAGCCGCAGGGCCGCGCCTTCGATGAGGGTGTTGGTGGGACACAGGCTGAAGGTTGACGGGTCACTAACCGTGGACAGGTTGCCGATATCAGAGGTGAGCGCGCCACGGATGTCATTCCGCACGTGATCCAGCACCTTTAGCGCTCCGGCGGTTGCAGACAGCTTTGTTCCGCCC
>Ga0182016_10008787_pt1 | contig 10131 bp, 11 predicted proteins | sample 712S2MmetaG_FD_120491 | JGI IMG/M metagenome (GOLD analysis project Ga0182016, IMG submission 120491) | Permafrost microbial communities from Stordalen Mire, Sweden - 712S2M metaG | ecosystem: Environmental > Terrestrial > Soil > Wetlands > Permafrost | place: Sweden: Stordalen | collected... | reverse complement strand
ATGCTAACTTAAGCCATATCAAGTTATAGGAGTAAGGTATGCCTGCCACAATACAGCCACAATCAGCTGCTGTTATAAAAAATCTTCGTGAGAATTTTAATAAATATATTAAATTTATAGCGGATAGAACCTATCTTTTACCTTTTCCAAGTAAAGCTAAAATAAATTATGGAAATGATGTTGCTAATAGAACATTTTCAAATTTATTATTCAAAACAGATTATGTTGTAACCTTACAATCGTTAAATGAAAGCAGTAGAATTATACATGGGCTTACGCATGCATGTAGAGTTGCTGTATATGTTGTTGTTTTACATAACTTTCAAAAAATTGTAATCCATAGTGCCGCAGAGAATTCTTTTCCTGTAAAAGCAATGCGTTTTTTTACTGAAAAATTTGGTATAGCTGAAGATATTATATTAATTTTAACTAAAATAGCTGCTTTTTTTCATGACTCGGCTAGAGAATCTGACGCAACAGAAGATTATTGGGATGCTCGTAGTGCTGAAAATTGTTATGACTTTTTAGTTAATATAGGTGTTACGGAACAATTAGCAAGATTTTTTGCTAATTCAATAAAATATAAAGATGCTCAACAATTAAGCTGTAATATAATAATAGAAAAATATTATAGAGAACTTTTTGAAAATTTAAGCGAAGAAGAAATTGCTTACTGTCATTATATTCGTAATTTAATTAATGCCGCCGATACTGTTGATGTTGTGCGATGCGTACCTGAATTTTATGGGTTTTATTTAGATCAATTTTTTGGAATTGGTATAATACCTGCTTGTCAAGATAAAATAGCACAATTATTTATTAATATTTATAATTGCATAAATGCCCAGCATAATATATTTACCGAAGAACCATGTAAAATTATACTAAAAAAACCAGATTCTAGTGAATGTTATATTATACCAAATAGCGATATGGTGTTAAATAAATTTAAATCTATTCAAGGAGTCATGTTTCATACTGTTATTGGTTTTGCTATAGATCCCTATGGGTTTATATTAGACAATATACAAAAAAATCAACAATTAAGTCAGTTTTTACTTGAAGAACCATCTTTAGCGTCATCATCTTTGATGGCGGTTTCTTTAGTACCAACGTTGTCGTTGCAATCTTCGTCTTCATCTTCATCGCAATCATCAGTATTATCGACAATTAACCCATTAACAACAGATGATACAGCTGGATTGGCTACAGCAATTTATTTTGAAGGAAAATTAGATCGCGTATTAATTCCTATACAAAGAACAATTCGTGCTCGCAAAAGATTAATCGAACATGAAGCAATTTTTAAATGTAAACCACAAAATTTTAGCTATATACCAAAATGTAACGAAATGTTATTAAATAGAATTTTAAATCAAACAATAAAATTATCACCAATTTCAGAAATAAAACATCTGTCAGATGCAGTATTTCTTAAATCAATTTTAGATGGGGCTTTATATGGTAGAGAAACTCTAATTAAACACAGAATAGCTTTTTCACCATCTAATTTATCACCAGAAGATGAAGTTAATGGTGATGGTAATGTAATTTGTTTTGGAATAGACAAATTAGATTCTACTGCTATGGGTGTTGGCGATCCTAGTATAGTTCCCAAAAAACAACGTGTAATTTTATTAAATGTAAAATGTGAAGAAACAACTAATCCATGTAGATTTGTTAAAGATCACGATCTTGGATGGAATAGACCAGATCCACTTAAAACTCCTTATGATGAATATGCTAGTAGCGGGTATAGAAAACTTATTACTTGTGGTAGATTAAAATTTTCTTTATTGAGAAACAATTCTATATTTCTTGTGCATTATAAAAATATCAATATCACTATGGGTGGATATTTAGCGTTAATGCAGTTAAACAAAAAAGCAAATCAAAGCGAACTGGGTTTGCTAGCTAAAAACGTCAATATACCTAAATTCAATAGTCCTCACCATAACCATAGATTATTTTATGGAAATAATATTAAACAATTTTTTATTATGCAATTTTTTAGATATATTGATCAATTTGACAAAATTAGTTCGATGCCAACCCAACCAATCAACACAACTAATTATGCTGATTTATATAAAGAAGTTATGCTTAATCTTAATAGCGATCAAGAAATTACTACTGAAGAATTTTTTAGAATTGCCTCAGAATTTAAAAATGTTTTATATCAAGAATTAGACAGAGTAACTAATGAACAATTATCTGAGTTTTTAGAAACTATATTTAAAGTTATGTCTGCAGGAGCAGAATATAATTTTTATGGTTCTTATAAAATTCCAATAGAAAATTTAAAAAGTATTTTTGCTCAAAAATTAAATTATTGGGATGATTTACAATCTTTATTACAAGAAAGAATAAACTTACAACGTGCGCAAAAAAAGATAACTGATTATGAGTTATGTTTGGATGCTATTAAAATTAACGATTTTAAACAACTCCAAAAACTTAGAAGTAGGATTCCTGCCGTCTATTTTAATGGATATTGTACAACTGTTATTGAAAAAAAATTAAGCCATTGTCGTATACCTGGATATCAAACAAATAAAGCAGCCGAAGAAGTATCTATTATATTACAACAAGCCTATGAAAGTACATATAGAGATTGGTATGTTATTATTAATATAGAGGATATTAAATCAGCTGTTGAATATAATAATGTACGAGCATTAAAGAGCTTTATGGAAATGATTCCTGAATTATTTAATTCATACAGATTTTTAAGATATTTATTATGTTCGGTTAAAGGTAATTCTGACGCTACTGCTTTGTTAGAAGCATCGTTACGAAAAGCTATGTATGTCAACGATTTAAATCGTCTTGGTTATATAACAGATCGCTTTAGTAAAGCTCTTAGTACAGAAGTTGAATTTAGCCGTAAAGATCCAAAGCTATTATTTAGCACTGCCGTTACTACAAAGCAATCTTGTAATAGTGCTGGCGCTGGTTCTACTGTTACTGTTACATCATCATCACGTCATAGTACTAAAAAACATCACGGTAAAAACATCCCTAAAAAACGATATTAAATTTATGGCATAAATCTAATTACTCCCACCAACACTAAAATCATTTTTAGTTAATTTAATACGTGGCGGCTAACGCCGCTGGGTGGATGTTTAGTTTATATTTAAATTATCTGCTAATTTTTGGGCTAATAAAGTATTTTTTAATAAATAAGCTATAGTCATAGGACCAACACCACCTGGAACTGGAGTGATCCAGCCAGCACGTTGTGCGGCCACATTAAATTCTACATCTCCTGTTAATTTATTATTTATTTTAGTAGTACCAACGTCTATAACAATACTACCTAGTTTGATCCAATCGCCTTTAATTAAATGTGGTTGGCCGGTAGCCGCGACTATTATATCGGCATTGGCAACTATATATTTTAAATCCTTAACATTTTTGTTACAAATAGTTACGGTACAGCCGGCATTTAGAAGCAATAGTGCAGAAGGTTTTCCAACTATGTTAGAAGCACCAACAACGACGGCGTGTTGCCCTGGTAAATGGGTTTTAGTAACAGATAGCAATTTCATAATGCCAAGAGGAGTGCAAGATTGTAAAATTGGCCATCCTTGTGCTAATAGCCCAATATTTTGGGGATGGAAACCATCTACATCTTTTTTAGGGTTAATAGCTGTTAGTATAATTTGAGGGTCTATATAACGAGGTAATGGTAATTGCACTAATATACCGTCTATATTTTGGTCTTGGTTTAAGTTATAAATTAACTCTAATAGTTGTAATTGAGTAAGATCGGGTTTTAAATGTATAATTTTGGAAGTTATCCCTACTTGTTCACAGGCTAAACGTTTATTTTTTACATAAACAGTAGATGCTGGGTCGTTCCCTACTAAAATTACGGCTAAAGCTGGACTTCGAATACCAAGTTGTTGACGAGCAGAGATATTTTTTGTAATTTCTTGTAAAATAGGTTGAGAAATTATTTTACCATCTAGTATTTTTGCTGACACAAATTTTCCCCTATTGAGAGTTTAAGGTAATATAATTTATACTATATTAATAATATATAACTATTAACATTTTATAATTATAGGTAGTTTAGTATTTATAATTTTTGTAGTTTAGTTAGAATAGGGAGTATATACAATGAGTGAAGTTGCAATAATGAAAAGTTTAGTTCCAGTTAGCAAAACCATTATCAATAACAATAAGTTACCTGCTATTGGCGTAGCTACTATAGAAGATTATATAACTTACGTTAGCTCTATCCCTATGTTAAACGAGACAGAAGAACTTGAGTATGCTCAAAAATTACAGCAGCATGGAGATTTAGAAGCGGCTCATAGATTAGTTATGGCGCATTTACGTTACGTAGTAAAAGTTGCGAAAAAATATCTGGGGTATGGGTTGCCGCTTGCTGATTTAATTCAGGAAGGTACGGTTGGTTTAATGAAGGCAGTTAGTAAATTTAATACAGAAAAAAATGTTAGGCTAGTTACTTTTGCTTTGCATTGGATTAAAGCGGAAATTCATGAATTTGTTTTAAAAAACTGGCGTATTGTAAAAATAGCAACTACTAAGGCGCAAAGAAAATTATTTTTTAAATTAAAAAGCAGTAAAAAAAGTTTTAACTGGTTAAATAATCAAGAAATTAAACAAATTGCCATAGATTTAAAAGTAAAACCTGCAGATGTTAGACAAATGGAAATGCGTATGTATGGTAAAGATAATTGTTTCGATGGACTAGGAACTTCAATAAATTCCGATCCGTCTGGGTTAGAACGTGCCTTAGCTCCAGCTAATTATTTATCAACAGAACTAATGGATTCGACTTGTTTAGAAGATTATAGATTTAATCCAGAAAAAATATTAGAAAAATCTCAATGGGAAACCGCAGCTTTTGCTAAATTACATACAGCGGTTTTAAAATTAGATCCTAGAAGTCAACATATTTTACGTAAACGATGGTTGCAAGATGAAAAATTAACATTAGAAGAATTAGCATTAGAATATGGTGTTTCTAAAGAACGAATTAGACAATTAGAAACGCAAGCAATAGAGAAATTACGGGAATATTTTTAATGAGCGGTGTACAAACTATCCCAATGACAGTATATGGAGCTAAAAAGCTTCAAGATGAGTTACATAAATTAAAAACCCAAGCTAGGGTAAAAATTATAGAGGCCATAAAAGAAGCGCGGTCTAATGGTGATTTAAAAGAGAATGCAGATTATCATGCAGCTAAGGAACAACAAGGGTTTATTGAGGGTCGCATTATTGAACTGGAACATAAATTATCTCATTGTCAAGTAATAGACGTTAGTAAGTTTAAAAATGATGGTAAAATAATTTTTGGTTCTACCATTACTTTAGTTGATCAAAATGATAATAAAACAGTTACTTATCAAATTGTTGGGGATGGTGAATCTGATTTAAAATATGGTAAAATATCGGTTAGTTCGCCAATTGCGAGGGCTCTTATAGCTAAATTTGAAGACGATATTGTTGATGTAAATACACCTTCTGGTATAGTGCAATATAAGATAGAGAAAGTAGAGTATATTTAGAGTTACAGTTTAGAGTTAGAGTTGAGCACAACAAGCATAAAGAAAAGTAGTAGAATTTGGTTAAATAGACAGAGCAGAGATCCGTTCGTTAAAAAATCTAAGCAAGATGGGTATCGTTCTAGAGCGGCCTATAAATTATTAGAAATACAGAAAAAATATAATATATTAAAATCAGGCATGGCAGTTATAGATTTGGGAGCTGCGCCAGGTAGTTGGTCGCAAATAGCTAGTGAGATAATTTCTATTAATGGCAAGATAATTGCCGTAGATCTTTTACCTATAGATTTAATTAAAGATGTCGATATTATTCAAGGAGACTTTACTGATCCGAAAATATTTGAACAAATTTGCAGTTTAAGTAATGGAAAGGTAGATTTTATTTTGTCGGATATAGCGCCAAATTTAAGTGGTATTTGGGCAGTAGATATCCCCAAATCTAGATATTTATCTGAAATAGTTTTAGATTTAGTTAAGAGTTTGCTAAAAAAAGAAGGCGGTTTATTGATTAAAGTATTTCACGGGGAAGGTTTTGATAAATATTTAATCTTACTAAGGAAATATTTTGCTAAAGTTATAATTTGTAAACCAAAATCTTCTAGGGCAGAATCGAGAGAAGTGTATGTGTTAGCAAAAGGTTATTATGAATGATATGATAAAAAACTTAATGTTGTGGTTAATCATAGTTCTAGTTCTTATGGTGGTGTTTAGCAACTTTGGTCCAAAGTACGCTCAACCTACAAAATTAGCTTATTCTCAATTTGTTGAAAAAGTTCATAGCAAAGAAGTTAAACAAATTACTGTAGATAGCCAGATTATAGAAGGTACTACTAATAACGACGAAGCATTTTCTACTGATATTCCAGCAAAACCAGATCTAGCATTACTTGATGAATGGATTAGTAAATACGGTGTAATAGTACGAGCTAAACCGCCAGAACAACAAAGTATGTTGTTACATATTTTTATAAGCTGGTTCCCGGTAATTTTATTTATTGGGGTTTGGATTTTTTTCATGCGCCAAATGCAAGGTGGAGGCGGTGGTCGTGGCGCTATGTCGTTTGGTCGTAGTAGAGCTAGGCTTATGGGAGAAGATCAAGTTAAAGTTACTTTTGCAGATGTAGCTGGCGTAGAAGAGGCAAAGGCAGAAGTCGAAGAATTAGTAGAATTTTTAAAAGATCCTAATAAATTTAATAAGTTGGGAGGCAGGATCCCTAGCGGTGTTTTAATGGTTGGGCAACCTGGCACTGGTAAAACTTTATTAGCTAAAGCGATTGCTGGGGAAGCCAAGGTACCATTTTTTACTATTTCTGGTTCAGATTTTGTTGAAATGTTTGTAGGGGTTGGCGCGTCTAGAGTTAGAGACATGTTCGAGCAAGCTAAGAAACATGCTCCTTGTATAATTTTTATCGATGAAATCGATGCGGTAGGTAGACATAGAGGTGCAGGTTTAGGCGGTGGGCATGATGAACGAGAACAAACCCTTAATCAATTATTGGTAGAAATGGATGGTTTTGAAGGTAACGAAGGGGTAATTGTTATTGCAGCTACTAATAGACCAGATGTATTAGATCCTGCGTTATTACGTCCTGGTAGATTCGATAGGCAAGTAGTGGTTAGTTTGCCAGATATTCGTGGTCGTGAACAAATATTAAAAGTACATCTTCGTAAAGTAATAACAGATTTATCAGTAGATCCAAGGGTAATAGCACGCGGTACGCCAGGACTTTCTGGTGCAGATTTAAGTAATTTAGTTAATGAGGCAGCATTATTTGCAGCAAGAGGTAATAAAGCTGTAGTTTCTATGGAAGAATTAGAAAAAGCTAAAGATAAAGTTTTAATGGGTGTGGAACGTAAATCTTGTGTTATGACAGAAAAAGAACGTAGTTTAACCGCTTATCATGAGTCTGGCCATGCTATTGTCGGTCTTAATATGCCAGGGGTAGATCCTGTATATAAAGTAACTATTATTCCTAGAGGTAGAGCATTAGGGATTACTTTCTTTTTACCAGAAGCAGATCGCTATAGTAGAACTAGACAGCAATTAGAAGGAGATGTAGCCACTTCTTTTGGTGGTCGGGTTGCTGAAGAAATAATTTTTGGTAGGGATCAAGTAACTACTGGAGCATCTAGTGATATAAAATCAGCTACGGAGATTTGTCGTAACATGGTTACTAAATGGGGATTATCCGATAAATTAGGGCCATTAACTTATGGTGATGATGACGGAGAAGTATTTTTAGGCCACAGTGTTACAAAACATAAAGGTATATCCGATAATACTTCGCAAATAATCGATGAAGAAGTTCGTAGAATTATCGATTGTGGTTATGTACAGGCTAAAAAGATTTTGGAAGCTAACCTTGATAAATTGCATAATATGGCTAAGGCTTTATTAAAATACGAAACTATAGATGCAGATCAAGTTGCAGATATTATGGCTGGTAAAGATCCACGAGAACCAGTGGATTGGAACGATATTTCTAAAGACGGTGGCAATACTATCGACGGTAATAAAATAAAATCAGAAGATTCTAAAGACGTAAACAGCTCTAAATCTAGCAAAATAGATCCAAATACTGGTGAAGAAGAAGATTTAGTGATTTAAAATCTTTTACATCCACACTTCAATGTTGGTTGGTCAGGGCAAGATCGTCTAAATTATTTATAAATTAAGTGTTTTCCCTCACCCCTTCAAGTTTAACTATGGTTTTTGTTTACCTGAACCCTATTAAACTTGAAGGGGTGAGGAAAAAAATTTAAATGACCACTAATTTAGATGCGGTTGCCCTGGTTAGTTGGTTATGCATTTGTATTGCTATTGTTTATAAGGTACACTTATAGGTACTTAATGGGAGATTTTAATATGCGTGTAATTCCTTTTACAACTTTCCGAAAAAACATGGCGATGGTTATTGACGAAGTTAATAAAAACCATGATATAGCCGTTATTACTCGTGAAAGCGCTGATCCAGCCATCATTATGTCTTTAGAGGATTATAATTCTTTGACAGAGACTCTATATTTGTTCTCTACTCCAGCTAATGCAAGGGCATTGATGGACGGTATCGATGAGTGTGAAGCTATGATTAAAGCTAGGAAATCATGAATGTTATTTTTACTTCTTGGGCAAAAAAAGATCTGGAATATTGGCAGAAAGTGAACCCGGACATGGTTAAAAAAATCAACGAACTCATAGAAAACATTAAGTTAACTCCTTTTACGGGGCTTGGAAAACCAGAGCCATTAAAATACAAAAAAAATGGCTATTGGTCTCGTCGCATTAGTGATTTTCATCGTTTGGTTTATAAACTTGATGGTTATGATCTATATATTATTCAATGTCGCTTTCATTATTGAGATATTTCTATTTGGTTAGGATTATGCGTATACACTAATTTAGGCCGAGCAGTTTTAGCTAAAAACACAATATTATGATCTTCTTTAATATAAAATCGCACTTTATCTTTTATTGCTCCTAGTGGTTGATAACATATAGCTAGCGAATCTTGACTAGGAGGATTATATATTTTTACTCCAATATCAGTTAAAGCTTTAGTAAATGTCTTAATAATTTGCATATTATTATATTCAGGATTTATTCTTATATGGTTAATTTCGAATAAAGCATTATAAATTTCTTTATAGTTTGGGAGTTCTGTTATCCTAAAATTCTTATTAGCAGTAGCTGTTTGTAATTTGATGCAATCTAATAATTCGAGTTTATGATTTAAAATAAATTCAAATTGAGTATTGTCTTTATGTATAGATTTATTAATAAAAAAATCTTTAGTCGATACTAAAAAAGCATTTATTAAGATTTCTGTGCCAATTTTCATCATTATTAGGTTTATCGGCCTAATAACTAAATTATTTAGCTGAGAGAGTTGACAAGTCGAACCAGGTCGGACCATACTATAATAGTTATGAAAAATGTAAATATTACTAAAGCAAAATCACATCTATCTGCTATTTTAAAGGAAGTGGTGGATAATGATGAAGAAATTATTATAAGCAAGGGTGGGGATCCTATAGCAAAAATAATTAAATATAAGAAAAAAAAAGAGATCCAACGAACCAATATTTTTAAAGGCCAAATAGTTATTTCTAATAATTTTGAAAATTGGCCGGATGATATAGCACAATCTTTAGGTATTAAGGATTAGTAGTGCAATTTTTAATTGATACCCATGTATTATTATGGGCCTTGAGTGATTCTAATAAACTCAAAAAATCTATTGTAGAATTAATTGAAGATGAAAATAATGTCATACTAGTAAGCATAGCCACTTTGTGGGAATTACAAATAAAAGAATCTATTAATAAAATTAAACTACCAGCTAATTTTTTTGGTTCTCTTAATCAGTTTGGGTATGAAATTTTGCCTATTACTATACAACACTTAGAAACTCTGAAAATTTTACCAATGTACCATAGGGATCCTTTTGACAGAATGTTGATTGCGCAGGCCAATACAGAGAAATTGAAGCTTATTACTCAAGATAGCGATATATGTAAATATGAAGTGCAGGTAGTTATAAATAATTAAATTTTAGTGTTGTTAATGGATAAAAGCTTTTAGTAT
>Ga0182016_10008785_pt1 | contig 10133 bp, 11 predicted proteins | sample 712S2MmetaG_FD_120491 | JGI IMG/M metagenome (GOLD analysis project Ga0182016, IMG submission 120491) | Permafrost microbial communities from Stordalen Mire, Sweden - 712S2M metaG | ecosystem: Environmental > Terrestrial > Soil > Wetlands > Permafrost | place: Sweden: Stordalen | collected... | reverse complement strand
CGGGCCAAATGGGCCTGAAATCGGATAATCAGACCCGAAAAGCCTTGCGTGTTTTGGCCGCTTTCCTAGGATGATTCTCTTTGAGGGGTTGGTAGCTCAGTTGGTAGAGCAGTGCCCTTTTAATTCAAAAAGGCTGGTTTTAGCCATTTTTATCAGTTTTTAATTCTCCCTTGCTATCATTACGGAAGTCTTGATTCTATTGACTAATCTCTTGGTTTTGGTGTTGTCTCTTGGCATCTCATAAAATCCAAAAAAAATCAGTCGGGTTACAAGTCGGGTGCAACTTTTTTCAAATTCTAACGCCGCGACTTTGATTTTGGGTCTGCGTCGGTCTTTGAGAAATGGCACGGTCCAGTTTGATTTCAAAAGACCCGGTCACGAGGCTCATGTCTTGGCGGGGATATTTTTCCGCAAGATGCTCTCGCACCTGCTCGATCACGTCATCTTTCCAAAACTTGAAAGTCTGTCGCTGGTCACGCGTGAACGCTTGCAAAACTTCTCGCACGTCTCGGCCGCTGTTCACGACATCTTTCTTGGCGCCTGAATTCAACGGCAGTATTTCCACAACGGCGAATTCCAAGCCAGTGACCGTGCGCCGATGGCAGAGGGAAGCATTTTCCATCAACTTGATGCCGTGCTGCCATTCCTCGCCGTCGTCGGTCTGAATTTGATGGCCTGACGATTGCAGGGCGGCTTTGAAAGCGTCGTTGGCGGTCGTTGTCAGATTGCGTTCGAGATTGTGAAGGTTCTCACAGTCGGACTTGAACTGTTTCATGTGTTCCGCAAAAACGGTCATTGCCTCAGCGTTGGCCGTTTCTTGAAGCGGCGTGGGTCTCTCGTAGTAGTTCATAATTTAACTCAAATCGGTTTGCAGAAGTTTTAATAATTCGGTTCGGGGCACGAGCAATTTGCCCCGGAGCGCTCGGCAGGTTTTGAGTTTGCCGCGCTGAATCAGCCGGTAGACGCTGAAATAATGCACGCCCAGCATATCGGCGGCTTCCTGCACGGAATAGGCCAGCCGTTCAGTGGGTGGTGCGATGGTTGTTTGTTGTTCTTCATTTGTTGGTGTGGTTTCCATGTGTCCTCCATTAAAAGTATTTTTTGGTCAGCAACGCGGGGTCAAATGAATCCGGTTTTAACACGAGGCCGAGTTTTTCATTGTGGATATATTTGAGAATCATTTCCTCCACTGGTTTGCTGGCATCGAATTTCGGATACAAAGCGTCTTTGGGAACGTCCAGCACACTGGCCAGCCAGCATATCTGATAGTCATAAACGTGAACCAACCGGCTTTCGATTTTGGAAACGCCGCTGCGAGAAATCATCCAGCCCCTCCGCTGCAACGCATCGGCCAGATCGCCCTGCGTCAAGTTCTGCTCATCGCGGAACTTGCCGACCTGTCTGCCGACTAAATTGTTCAACAAATTCATTTTTCAACCGGCTCAACTTCTCATGTGAGCACCAAAATTTTGGCCTGTATTCAGGACAAAATGACGTTCCGTGTTACTGTATGCTGTGACTTTTTTTCCATTGTTCGCTTATCGAACAAAATTCTTTTCGTGCCCATTTTTTATTTTTACCAAAATTCCGGTCATTAGGTTGTTAGGAAAACGTAACAACTTTTCATTTCGGCCCTTTGCCACCCGCCAAGGTTTTTCACGGGGCAATTTTGCCTCAATCCGCCTGTGCTGGTTGTAATGAAATCGTTACAACTTTTATGATTGAAAAATCGACTTCCCAAGGCATGGCACGGCCATGTTTTGGGAAGTGGGGGTCATCAAACTGACAGCGAACCGGCGTCAGTTCTCGCCAATAAGCCTCAAGAGAGGTAGAAAACAGGCAAAATTGCCTGACCCATTATGGGATGAAGGGCATTATCGCATCGGCTTTCGCCGACCTAGCCAAGATATAAATAATTCGGAGAATCAGGCGCTTTCGTCCTGCCTCAAGAAAACCAGTAGCACAGCCCAAATAAAATGCAAGTCCGCCAAAATAAAAATCGCCGTTCGGTGGTCGTGTTGTGGGATCGGATGCGTAAAAGAAAGGCAGTATCAAAAAATTGATACTGCCATGCGTGACTGCCTTTTATTCAGCGGTGTTTAGAAGTTTGACCAACTCGGAGCGTGGCACTAGCAACTTCCCGCGCAGCACCCGGCACGCCTTGAGTTTGCCTCGTTGAATCAACCGATAGGCGGTATAATAATGTATCCCAAGCATATCGGCTGATTCTTGAATCGAATAAGCCAACCGTTCTGTTGTTGTCGTGGATGTTTCTGTTTTTTGTCCGTTTTCCATATTTCCGTTGTGTTGGAGTAATTGAACGGATGTCGTTCAAATTCGCAATCGGCCTGGCGTCGCGCCCTGCCTTTTAATTGCGAATGAAAACAGAATTTCAGGATTGAAATCTGACCCAAGCAGAATGAGCAAAAAGACGGTCGAAATCCTCTTGATTGGATTCAACTTTCTGCCGTGAAAAATTCCTTCGTGCGCGAAATCCTAAAAGCAAAACTCCCGGAGCCGGGCGGCGCGTCAACGGTGGAACTCGCAGAGTCTTACCTTGACGCGCCGCCCGGCGACACACAATTAAAGTTTCGATTCACGCGCACAACCCCAACGCGGTTGCGTTATATGATATTAAATTCCAGCCGTGACGTGTTCGGCGAATTTCTATGAATTTCTAACCATTTCTAGCCAATTGTTGCTAGAAGTCGTAATAAATTGATAGAAATTGCTGGTAATCTGCGGCGAAATAATCGTCAGATAATCGTCAGATGTTTTTTCAAAATCGTCAGATTACTCCCTGCGGAATCAGATCAAAATTCTCTCGCAAGCCGTGAGAGAATTCACCGTCAGACGCACGAAGCGCTGTCAGTCACGCTATTGGGAGGTAAATTGCCCCAGCGCCACCAGTGGTTTGCCGGGGTCGGCATTTTGGATGACGAGGTAACAGCCGTAGCGGGACAACGCCCAGTCTTCAATCGTCCGTTGCGCGCCCGAACCGATGCTGACCATTTCGTTGATGTCAACAAAATGGTCGGCGACCTTGTGGCCGCTGTTCGCGCAGGCTTCGCGCGCCTTGGTGATGACGGCGGTGAAATTGCGGAAGGGAGATTTATCTCGACCGGTTCAAGCGCACGGAAAATTTTAACAAAAAGGTAAGTTTATTTGCATCATACCGTTTGAGCATATACACCCGTGTCGCGTTCGGGGTAACTTTCATATACGTGCTCGAACAGGGCGGAACATTTCTGCCGATAAAGTTCCGGCGTGTAGGTTCGCGGCAAGCCTGTGTCGAGCACATCCTCGATGGCGAGCTTGAGTTGCGAGCGAGCGGTAGATTTCTGCCGCCAGTTGAGCACCAGCAGCAATTTCATTTTGTTCAACAGTTCGCGGGAAACTTTCTTCACTTCGGCGCGCTCGTCGGCGTTCAATTCCGGTGCTGGCCGTGTCAGGATGTCGAAGATCACCAACTCTTCCTCGGTCATGTTTTCGCGGACATGGCGTTGTTGTTCGTCGGACAAATTGCGGCTCAACTTCAACAACTCCTCGAATAATTCGCCGATGCTCTGGCTGCCAGTGTTGTAACTCTCGATCAACTCCTCGAACTTCTCTGCGAAGTCGGCGCGCGTTTTGTTCAGGCGAATCAGCTTTTCCAGTTGCGCACGGATGGCCGCTTTCAAGATTTCCAAGTCGGTGTTCTTGTGCTTGGATTCCTTGAACCGGCTGCGCAATGTCGCGAAATCAATCTTGGACAAATCCATCACCGGAGAAGGCTTGGTAGGCATTTCCACACCAGTAATTGAAGCGTCGAGCAACTTGCTAATGTCGCCCATCACTTCCGTGACATCCGCTGGGTTCGGATTCAGTGTGGTGCGAATGGCGTCGGCGATGGCGGAAAGGCAAGCGACACGACCGGCGAACTGCAAAGCCGCCGGGTCAGGCTTCACCGCACCGTAAAGCGTGTTGACCAAACGTTCGTGACCAAGGAACTCGCGTCGCAATGGATCGGGTGAAATCAATGCGTTTACGGCATCGTCAATCCGCTGCAATCGTTCCATACTACCGGCGTTGAGTTGCTCAATGGCTGGGAGAATCACTTGGCGCGTGGCACAGAAGGTCGTCGCGGCGTCCACCGCCCGGCGCAAATCTTCGACGAGTTTCGCCTTATCCTTCACCGGGCCACCGCCGCCGCCCGGCCCGTAAATGGCCAGCGCCTTTTCCAGCGAGGCAAACACGTTCGCGTAATCCACAATCATGCCACTGTGTTTTCCGGGAAACACGCGGTTCGCTCGCGCGATGGTCTGCATGAGCGAGTGATTCCGCATCGGCTTGTCGAGATACACGGTGGAACAACTCGGCGCGTCAAAGCCGGTGAGCCACATGGCACAGACGAAAACGATTCGCAGGTTGTCGTCGGTGTCCTTGAACTTTTCATCCAGAGGCGGCTGCGATTCCACCATGCGCTTGCGATGCGGCAGAATGTCGAGGCCGAGTTTTTTCATCTGCTCAATCTCGTTTTGGCCGGGCGACACGATCAACGCCATGTCGGTTGTTTTCAGAACATCCAGACGTTTCAACAACTCGGCTTTTCTATCCGCTGCCAGATTGTAATGACCAAGTTCCTTTTGCACCCGCTCAAGCTCCGCCGCCCAATGCGCCCGCACCTTGTCGTGCATCTTTAACGCGGTGGCCTTGTCAATGGACACCACCATTGCCTTGCCGACGAAGCCGCGTCCAAGAAAATGCCGCACGATGTCCTTCGCGACCGTTTCCAGCCGGTCGTCGCGCGTGAGAATGTGATACTGTCTGCCTAATTCCCGTTCGAGCTTGGCTTCCTGTTCGGAGTCGAGTTCCGCCCTCTCGATGAGATTGTAAATGTCCTCATTCAAGTCCGGGTTGACGAGCTGCAACTCCGGCGCGCGGTTTTCGTAAAAGAGCGGCACGGTCGCGCCGTCCTCGACGGACTGCTGGAAGTCGTAGATGGAAACATAATCGCCAAAAACGTCTTTTGTCCGTTCCTCGCCCGCGATGAGCGGGGTGCCGGTGAACGCGAGAAACAACGCCTTCGGCAGCGCCGCGCGCATATTCAGCGCCAGCGTGTCATATTGGCTGCGGTGCGCCTCGTCCGTGAGCACAATCACGTCCGGCCGGTCGCAAAGCATTTCGGGCGTCTGGAATTTGTGGATCAGCGTGAAAACGTAGCGATAATTTCCGCGCAGCAACTCGCGTAAATGCGCGCCGCTTTCGGCATGACATTGATCGCCTTCCGCTTCGCTCACCGCGCCCGTGGCCTTAAATGTCTTGGCAATCTGGTCGTCCAACTCTACGCGGTCGGTCACGACTACGAATGTCCAATTGCCCGCCACTTTGCGCAGCACTTTCTGCGCGAAGAACACCATCGAAAAACTTTTGCCGCTGCCCTGCGTCTGCCAGAACACGCCGCCGCGACCATGCCCCAGCTTGCGCGCGGCGAGCATCGAGGCGATGGCATTGTTCACGCCAAGGAACTGGTGATTCTGGCCGATGACTTTTATCAGCCCGGCCTTGTGTTCCGAGAACAGCGTGAAATTTTCCACCAGGTCAAGCAACCGCGCCCAGTCGCACGTTCCGCGAAGCATCACCTCCAGCGACACCCGGCGTGGTTCGTTCTCGCGCTCAATGCGTTTCCACTCAAAAAACCGTTCCCAATCCGCCGTGAGCGAGCCGACGCGGCTGTCCGTGCCATTCGAGGCGATGAGCAGCGCGTTGAACCAAAACAGCGACGGGATTTGCTGCTTGTAGTGCGTCAGATTTTCGTCGAACGCCGCGCGCGCGGGCACACCGGGCTTTTTCAACTCAATCACCACCAGCGGCAGACCGTTGACGAAGCACACCAAATCCGGTCGGCAGGTATAAAGTGCGCCGGTAACATTGAACTGGCTGACCAGCAGGAAATCGTTGTTCGCCGGTTGCTCCCAATCAATCACCCGCAACCGTTCCGTTTTTTGCCCGCCGCGTTCCTTGTCCGGCACGGAAACTTTGATCCCTTCTTTTAGCAGCAAATACACTTCGCGATTTGCCGCTTCCAAACTCATGGCCGAACGGTCGCGGGTCAATTCATCCACGGCGGCGGTGATGGCCTCCGGCGGCAACGCCGGATTCAACCGCGTCAACGCCGCGCGCAACCGGGAAACCAAAACCACTTCACCGCTCGCTTCGCGGCCTAACGTGCCGCCCGCGCCAAACATTTCCTCCATCGCAACCACCGTCTGCCAACCAAGCTCCGCAAACAACCCGATGGCGGGTTGCTCGACAAGCTGGTCTTCGGTGTAGGCGTGGGGCATATATTAAAGATTAGGCAAGGCTCGTATTGCCGCGCTCCCGAAAAACTTGGCCAGCCCGTCCAATGCACCAGCCTTAAGTTCTTGCGTAAAGAGGAGCGCTAAACGCTTTTTTGGCCGCGAACAGGCAACGTAGAAAAGATTGCGATTCCTCTCATTGGTATCAGCTTTGTCGGCGGGGACTCGTGCCGCGCCAGCCCATTCAAGAAATTGAGAGAAATTGTAAAGATTCCAACCGCGTCCGAATACCACCAGAACATTCTCAAATTCTGCTCCTTTTACACCGTGCTTCGTGGAGAATGGGGTTTTCTCGTCAATGAATTGTTTTAACGCGACAACTTGCTTATAGGGCACAGCGCGCAGTTCTCGTAATCGTTTAATTTCGTCAGATTCATCCGGGACAAGTGAGTCAGCGCGTTTCTCTAATGCGCGCTCCTTTTTCTCTACGGCTTCGGGCACCGGGAAAAGTTGTCTCTTGCGAAGATGGTCAATCACTGCGCCAATGGTTTCAGTATCTCGGAGCTTTACTAGGGCGGTGAGGTGTTCAGACCACGCCGCCTTATCTGCGTGCGCTTGGATAACATGTGTCCGTTCGCCAAACACCCCAAGCATTTCGCCATACTGTTTAATCGCAAACGCTCGGCATACAGGTTCAACTGTGTCCACAAGGAAAGCGATGTGCGGGTCTTCTTTCTTAATGAAGGATTCTGTTCGGGGAAGTGCAGCGGCAAGTTGATGGTATCCTTGCTCTGCGGCAAGGACGTTATGAGTCAGCATGAGTATCTTGCTGCTTTCGGGTGAAAAATCCCATCCAGTTTCCGCCAACATTTTTTTAACCGCTTGGAGATACGAATGTGCAACCGTATCGGGAAGATCCCCGCCCCAATGTCCTCCAGTTCGCCGCTCGCCTCGCCATTCGTTCGTGTGGAATACTTCAACACTGCCAACGGCACTAGGGTCTTCCACTTCTTGCGGCAAATCCGGGCGCATACGATTCAGGCAGTCCACGATGGCAGGCACAGACCGGAAATTCGCCTTCTTCCCGATGCGCTTCAGCTTGGGGTGCTCGATCTTGCCACAGCCCGTGCCATAAATCTTCTGCCAATGGTCACCAAAGAATCCAATTAACGGACTATTGTCCGTTCCAATTACATGCGCCTTCAGCGCCTCGAAAATCACGTTGTCGGTGTCTTGGTATTCGTCGATGAAAACTACAGGGAAGCGACTTACCAAAACCCGACGGAACTTTTCGCTCGCAAAGAGTTTGGCTGCTAGTATCAAAATATCGTTGTGTCCAATGGCGTGTCGAACTGGACGGCAACCGCGCCAATTTCCAGCACCTTGAAATGCTCGCCGTCGCGGGACAGTTCAAAGCCGTCAAACTTTAGAAACTTGTTGAGATGTGCTGCCGCAATCTCCGGCTTCAAATCTTTTCCGATCCATTCTGTCGCGTCGAAAATTGTATTGACCAGTCTCCGCAACGAGGTGGTTCCATTGAGCGGCAATAATTTTTCCTCGGTATATTTCCAGCGTGACGGAAATCCTTGAGCATAGAAATCATTCGACCCGAACTCATTGAATAACCGCACAAGCATCGGGCCACTTCGATACGGAGACATATTCGTATCGCCCGTAATGATTTTAACGAGTTCCGCCAACGTGTTTCGTGAAATCTTCATGCTGCCGCACCCTTGATAACCTCGATGATTTCAGCCGCAATTTCCTCAACGGTGTGCGTGGCGGTGCTGCGCGCCAACTTGTCGGCAAGTGATGGACTGTATTGGATGACTTCCTTCTTTGTTATGTTATGCCAAATCGGCAGCAAAACTTGTTCGCCAGTCACCGCACGCGTGACAAGCCCGTCCAATTCATAATTTGTCCAGCCCTTCCGAAAGAAGTCCTGCGAGAAAACAACCACACCGAATCTGCTGCGGGCGAGGCCGGAGTCAATCTTGCGACGAAGGCTGTCTCCAATTCGTAATTCAAACTCGTCATACCAGACATCCAAACCGCCTTGGCGCAGGGCTTCAGCAAGGGGCCGAACCACTTCGTCCTTGTCCTCCGACGCATGGGAAATAAAAACGTCAAAATCGCGGGCTACCGGTTCAGTCGGCAAACCCGGCGGGTTTTCGGGCCGACGAACCAATGATGGGATTGTTGATAGCGGCTGCTCTCGAATTGTCGGCAAAGGCCCAGGCGGAACGGGTTCGACTCGAACTGATGTCCTAGTTGTTCCGCGCAATCCCTGCATATCAATTGTCACATGCCAGTTGCCAGAATGCGGAATTCGCAACCTGACAGGCGATTTTTCCGCCAGACCTCCAATATATCTATGACTGCGACCAGATTTATAACTATTAAAGTCTGAACTATCCATCAATCTCACGTTTGCCGCACTTCCTGACAGAGTGACCACGACCGTTTCACCGCCGGAATGATAGCCTAAATCGTAGTGCGTAAAATTCATCGGCTTAATTTTCCGCAAGGTTGATCTGCCCCGACAGCAGACGCGGCAGCAGCAGGTCGCGCGTCCGGCGGAGATTTTGGATTTGATTCGCGAGAATTCCAATCTGCTCAAGCATGGGGCCTGCGACGCTCTCAAATTCTTGCGCCGCTGATTCAGACGGTAGCGGCGCGGGCATCGTTTGGAAAACTCCCCAATTGATGACTGGCATTTTTGTGCCGGTGCTGTGCGTGTCAGCCCAGCGGATTGTGTCGGTGTCACTCGCGATCAACGCGACGAGACTTCTGAAGTTCGGGTTTTTTGGGCGAAGCACGAGGACGGACGTATTTGTCACGCCGGGATAATGTGCTGCCAGAACTTTATGCAAGTAACAACGAATAGCGCCAAAAAGCGTGTCGCCCGGCTCGAATAAAATTCGGGATGTAGTCAATTCGCTTGCCTTGCCCGTTTCTGCTGGCGCAATGGTGCGTTGCGGCATTCGTGCAAGGTCGAGCAAAGGGCGGTCGGAATGTTCCCTTTCATCGAAAGGTTCTTTCACCAATTCACAAAGCGCACCAAAGGTAGAATTTGCAGCGCCGACAAACCGCTGGCGGTAAATGGCGCGAGCCATTGATTCTAAAACCTGAATCCGTCGCTGACTGTTCTCCATCAGATTATCGTAGGCCGACAAGATGTCCGCTATCCGCCGTTGCACTTGAAATGTGGGAATCCTCACCTTGAGATCGCAAAATGCCGACTTGTTCAATATCGGCGTTCGCACGCCTGTCGCCGCACCCAGCGATAGCCATTCTTGTTTGCGTGGGCGAAGTGAATAGTAAAGATAGGACGGGTCAACCGTGTCGTTTGGGACGATTGTGTTTATCTGCTGGTTCGTGAATGAGGGTTTGTCCGTCATTATCACTTCACCCATTTGCCAGCCAATGCAGGAAACGCAGACGCTGTCTGCTGGGATTTTAATGCGCCTTAATAATTCCGCCCCTTTATTTGAAACACTCCGCTGCGTTAATCTTGCATACTTCCCTTGGCGCATATCGCCCGGAGTAATGAACGGATAATCGCCGCCAAAATAGTCGGGTTGCTCAGTCGGCGGAGTTCTGCCTGTGAAAATTTCTCCAAGGTCGCCAATCCTAACTTCAGGCCATGAATCTTTGCTTGTCATGTCTCAAGAATTTCCACCACGTTTGCGGCGATTATTTTTTCGAGCTTTCGGGCGCTGGTATTGAGCGTTTCAAGTTCCTCGTTTAAGGTTTCAAATTGTGTCTTAAAATCCTCGTCGCTCACGGATTCGCCGGCAGCGACGCCGACGTAACGACCGGGATTAAGCGACCAACCTTGCGCTTCGATTTCTT
>Ga0182016_10008781_pt1 | contig 10137 bp, 9 predicted proteins | sample 712S2MmetaG_FD_120491 | JGI IMG/M metagenome (GOLD analysis project Ga0182016, IMG submission 120491) | Permafrost microbial communities from Stordalen Mire, Sweden - 712S2M metaG | ecosystem: Environmental > Terrestrial > Soil > Wetlands > Permafrost | place: Sweden: Stordalen | collected... | reverse complement strand
TCCCGGCCAGTCCCCCGGCGGCGCCCGACATGCCGCCGGCCCCCCCGTATCCGCCGCCACCACCGGCGCCGGTGGAGTTGCTGGCGCCCCCGGCCGTCGAGGTGCCGCCATAGCCGGCGACGCCGCCGTTCCAACCACCGTTGCCCCCTTGGCCCGACGATCCGGCGGTTGCCAGAGTGCCGCCGGCGGCGCCCCCGGACGTGGTTCCGCCGCCGCCGCCCGAAGTCCACCCGCCGCCGCCCCCGAAATACCCGGCGCCGCCGCCGCCGCCGACGATCCCCGAATACCCGGCGCCGCCGCCGCCGCCAACGATCACCGTAACCGTCGCCCCGGCCGGGACGGAGTATGTGCCGGTTGCTACGGAGCCAGCGGTTCCGTTGACGCCGCTGCCCCCGTTGCCTCCGTTTGCGACCGCGACGACAACGCCGTTGACCAATAGTGCCGTAGACCCGCCGCCGCCGCCGTAGTATCCGCCGCCGCCGCCGCCGACGAGATAGTAATTGATCGTGACGGTGTAGGCGCAGGTGTTGGTATAGGAGGACGCAACGACCTTCTGGTACGGCGCCAGTACGGGGCCACTAGTCAAAAAAAAAGCGTTCGCGGTCGAGTCGTAAACCAATTGGACGATCGCTCCCGCCGTCAGATATCCTGCCTGTATCGCGGTGTTGTTAGACCCCTTGATTGCCACCGCCCCCAGGCCGTTGACGTTCAGGGTTGCCGCGCCGGTGTTGGTGGTGGCCACCTTGACCCGGAGTGTCAGTCCGGCAAACAGCGCCGTCACCGCCGGCGACAGCACAACCGCCAGCGCGTTGACCGTCCCGGTATCGACCCCGTAGTTGCCGGCCTGAGCCTGGACCTGAGCCGGCGTCACGCCGGAAGTGGTGGAACTGAGCACGCCGCCGGCAACCGCCAGCCCCGAGCCGACCTGAAGGATGCCGGGGGCGGTGGTGGTGGCCACCGGCAACTGCGCCGCGGCCAGGGTGCCCGAGGTGATATTGCCGGCATTGGTGGCATCGATGGTGGCCGACCGGGCCAGCCCGGCAACGTCCGCCGCCGCCAGCGTCACCGCGCCGGTGCGGCCGGCCACCGACTGCACCGGCGCGGTGACGGACAGCAGCGACAGCGGCGCCTGTTTGACCCCGTCGGACTGCCGGACCGGGATGACGTCAGTGCCGATGAGCGCGGTCGCCAGCGGCAATTGCAGAAAGGTCTTGTCCCCAACACTCATGATCTTCCCCTTTTCTTAAAGCGCCAGCAGGCCATAGCCGTCGTCGGTGGTCAGGACGTACCCATCGTCGCTGACCAGATGGCTGGTCGGGTTCGACCAGTTGGTGATGTGGGTCCAGAGCGTGGCCCCGGCGGGCTTGACGCTGTCGATGGCGGCAAAGATGTCGGAATCGAGCACGGCACCCTGAACCATCGCGAGATTGGCCCACTGGATCGCGCCGCCCCCGTAGCCGCCGGCGGGACTGCCATAGCCCGCGACCAGCGGAATGCCCGAGGTCGCCGGTCGATACGCGGTGACGAAGGCCTGCGCCGGCAGCGCCAGCGAGCCGTAGCCGCCGGCCATGCCGTAGCCCAGCGTCGCGGCGACCCCGTAGGCGCCGGTGTCCAGCGGCCGGGTCGGCTCGAAGATCACCGGGGCAAAGCCGGTGAGATCGCTCAGCGCCTGGACCACGCTGCCCCGGGTCGAGCGCGGCCGCACGATCTCGGCCAGAATCCGGGTCCGAAGCCCGCCATCGCTCTCGCCGCTCCGGCGGCTCAACCGCCCGCCGAAGAAGTCCCAGGCGATCAGGTCGAGAAAACCCCCGGACGCGGTGCGGATCCGGGTTTGCCCGATCACCTGTTGCAGTAGGGTATAGGCCGCGGCGTGGCCGTCGCCGAGCCCGGCCAGCACGCCGCCCACCACCGGGCTGCCCGCGGCGTCCCCGAACCACGGCGGCAGCACCGAGCGCAGCCGGGCGGCTATGTCCTGAACATCTCCTGTTGGCATTGTCTTTCCTCCTATGGACCTGGAATGAGTCCTGACGGCCGGCGGCCAAAGCAGCCGGAAAAATCATCTTTTGATTGAAAGAGCGCCAGGACGCCGCAGCGATTGGGATATTAGCCATCGACGTTGCTGTGGCTCGGCTCGGCCAGAGCCGGTCAACGAATAAAAAATTTGAGAATAATTAATGTAGAGCAACAGAACGGCAGTAAAGGCTCTTAATTCTCACCAATAATCAAAAAAAAGACGCCACGGAATCCCTGGCGCCTCAATCCGCAATCGAACCCGATAACCGGAAAGTTTCCAACCATCTTCACGATCTCAGGCGTGGAATCTCAGCTTTCCCCCTATTTTTAAACGATAGAAAAAACCTCGGTGCAAACACGACACTGTTGTAGCATTTCCAATCTTCGGCCTCCGCCAAAAGCCAAAATGAGAACCGCTGGTGGAATGCCGATGCTGACATACTGGCGGCTCATCGGCCGATCGAAACCCGTTGGTCCGGTGGCCACTGGCCTTGCATACCGAGGCCGGGCATAAAAAAGCCCGGCGCGGCTTCCCGCTCCGGGCACTGTCCCCACGTCTCGCGACGATGACTATTTCTATCCCCAGTCGCGCCCGCCGGTCAAGCGGAAAAATCGGCCAAAAAATCACTCGATGTCAATACCAGCACGCCCCCTCGCCAGGGCAATCGGGTGAAGGGAATCAGGTTGTCACGTTCCAGGGATAGACTCGGTATGGGCGATTTTTGGCCAAAATTAGTTTTTCGAATCAACGCCTTCTATACTTTGTTTGACTCTAAACCACCTCGTAGGACCGATAGGGTGTCGTAGAGGGCGGGATGAACTATCATCTTATGCGTGTTAAACTCCCTATTCCTCACAACCAAAACCCCGTTCACCCGATTGCCCTGGCCCCCTCGCACGGGCGACGCCCGCCGACACCAACCGGCGCCGACTGGCGCGGTCGATGTCGGTATCGCCATTGTGGCGATGGTGCCGGGAACCGGGACCACTGGGGGCGTCAGGTGGCGGCCACGGTCTCGGCAATCACAGAATCGCTGGCCCGGCGCGGCCGGCCGGCACCGGCGTCAGCCGCGGGGGGGGCCTTGGTGCGGCGCCGCGGCGGACCCGATGAAACCTCCCGTGTCGGCTGAACCGGCGGCGACGGGTCGAACGGTGTCCCGGCCAGCGGATGGTCACGACCATGGTTCGCCAGCCGATGACCGTCGTCGGTGGCCGCGGCCCGAAAATAAGACAGCAGAAAAATCCTGATCGCCGCGGTCAAAGTGAAGCTGCTGTTCTTGTTACGCTCGTGAATCAGCGTGCACAGCTCGTTAACCGAGATACGCTCCCGCATGGCGATCTCGTAAAGAGAGTCCAGAGAATAGGTATCCAGCCGGATGCTGGTCCGCTTGCGGTCGATGACGATGTTGCGCGACGGCAAACCGCGATTACCGGGCTTGCCGCTGGCGTCACGATCGGTTTCGACGGCCCGACTCGTGTTCCCGTCGGATTCGGCGTCCGGTTTCGAGTCGAGACAGGGGTGGTCGCAGACGTCCGCCGTGCCGGCGGCATCCGGGATCGCGGTCGCTTGTGATTCCAAAGGCAGCCGGTCGGTTCCGGGACTGCCAGTGGGCGAGCTTTCGCGTTGATTGGTCGGGTCTTTCGACATGCGGCGAGCATCCCTGGCACCGTTGACGTTAACAAGCGGCCGACCGATCCATCGGTTACCGCCGTCGTTCTTGTGAAGTCTAATGAAAACGCGAGGAATTTCAACTGTTCACGATCACGCGCGATCCAAACGACGCCGATGAATACATAGGCATGCAGGCTATCCATTGTCACCCCCAAAAGGAGCCCGAAAGAAGCCGGACCGGATCAGGCGTCTTCGGCGGGGGTGAGGGTGCGCAGGGCCAAAGCATGGACCTGCCCGGCCAGTTCCTCCGAGAGCAGGTCATAAACCATCCGGTGCCGGGCCACCCACGCCTGGCCCTCGAAGGCCGCCGAAACCACGGTCAATTGGAAGTGGCTTTCGCCGTCAGCGTGATGGCCGCCATGACCGAGATGGCGCGCCGAGTCGTCGCTGATGACCAGACGGGTGGGCGCCAGCGCCTCGGTCAGCTTGCGTCGGATGCGGGTCGATGGTGTCATGGCCTGCCTTTGGCGTGGGAGAGCGGAATTCGGACGGATCAGCGGGATCACCAGGAAGTGGGACCGGCCCAGGCCCGCCGTCAAGCCACCAGGCGCTTGTCAGCGGCACGGTCAGCGGTGATAATCGGGCCCATGCGCAAGCCGGATGTCCAGGTTCTATCCTACGCCGCCGGCGAGTCGCCGGCGTTTCGCGTGTGCGACTGCCCGGGGTGTGTTGCCGCCGGTGACTATCCGGCACCCAAGGCGCGTGACCGGTTGCGGGAGTATTTCTGGTTCTGCCTCGACCATGTGCGCGAGTATAACCGTGCCTGGGACTTTTACGCCGGGATGTCGGCGGCCGAGATCGAATCAGAGATGCGGGCCGACAGCACGTGGCAGCGGCCGACCTGGCCATTGGGGAGCTGGCGCCTTTATGAGCAACGGCTGCGGGATCAGGTGCATGGCGAGGACGGCGTTCCCTTCGGACGGGCCGGCGGTGCCGGGTCCGGCAATGGCGACGCTGACGCCCGCCGCCCGCCGCAAAGTCCCGAGGACAAGGCCCGGCGGGTGCTCGACCTGGAGCCGGAGGCCAGCTTTGCCGAAATCAAGGCGCGCTACCGCGAACTGGTCAAAAAGCATCACCCAGACGCCAACGGCGGCGACAAGGCGGCGGAAGAGCAATTGAAGCGTATCAACGAGGCCTACACCACCCTCAAGGCCAGCGCCGGTTTTACCCATGGCCGATGACCGGGACCGATGACCGGCGGTCCGGTGCACTATTCCCCGAAGCGACGAAAGAGCGGCGTTCCCGATGGCTAACGAAGGCAGCACAGCCAAATTCGATCATGTGCCGGACATCAAAGTCTCGGTGCGTCAGGTGTTCGGCATCGACAGCGACATGGACGTGCCGGGGTTCAGCCTGGCTTCCGAGCACGTTCCGGTGCTGGACGAGGCCTATCGCTTTGATCGCGACACCACCATGGCCATTCTGGCCGGGTTTGCCTACAACCGAAGGGTGATGATCCAGGGCTACCATGGCACCGGCAAGTCCACGCATATCGAACAGGTGGCGGCGCGGCTCAACTGGCCGTGCATTCGGATCAACCTCGACAGCCACATCAGCCGCATCGACCTGATCGGCAAGGACGCCATCGTGTTGCGCGACGGCAAGCAGGTGACCGAATACCGCGAGGGCCTGCTGCCCTGGGCGCTTCAGCATCCCTGTGCGCTGGTGTTTGACGAGTACGACGCCGGTCGCCCCGACGTGATGTTCGTGATCCAGCGGGTGCTGGAGGTCGAAGGCAAGCTGACCCTGCTCGACCAGAACCGGGTGATCCGTCCCCATCCCGCGTTCCGGCTGTTCTCGACCTCGAACACCGTTGGTCTCGGCGACACCACCGGCCTTTATCACGGCACCCAACAGATCAATCAGGGTCAGATGGACCGCTGGAACATCGTGGCCACCCTGAACTATCTGCCGCACAAGGAAGAAGTCGGCATCGTGCTGGCCAAGGTGCCCAGCTACGATCAGCCCAAGGGCCGCGAACAGGTCGGCGCCATGGTTCGCCTGGCCGACCTGACCCGTGCCGGCTTCATCAACGGCGACATTTCCACCGTGATGTCGCCCCGGACGGTGATCACCTGGGCGGAGAATGCCGGCATTTTCGGCGATCTGGCCTTTGCCTTCCGCGTCACCTTCCTCAATAAATGCGACGAGGTCGAGCGGCCGACCATCGCCGAATATTACCAGCGTTGCTTCGGTACCGATCTGCCCGAGACCGGGATCAAGGCGACGCTGGTGTGATACCGGTGGGCAGAAGACATGACGAACGGCGGTGATGCCCCTTGACCCGCGTCACCTCATGGGTTCCAAGGGCCATCGGCCTTTGGTGGGGTCCAGGGGCACAGCCCCTGGTCGGGGGCAAGGGGCAAAGCCCCCAAGAATCCTCGACAAGGCTCACCGGTCCTGCAGCCAGACCGGCACCTCCGGTAACGGCAGCGCGCCGTCGCCGCCGTGCGGTCGCGGGGTCCCGGCCCGCATCGCCACCGGAACGGTGCCGATCCAGGCGGTCCACGGGCGGTCCTTCTCGATCTCGGCCGGCGGCTCCGACCTGATCTTGGCGGTTCCTTCGGTGATGGCGATGCGGACGACGCCGGTGGCCGCCAGTTCTGCGGCGTCGGGCGGCCGGACCAGGGCCCGGCGGCCCGGGGCCAGCTTGTCGATCAGTGCCAGCAGGGCCGTCCGCTTCTCGTCGGGAGACTCGACGGCCTCCCCGGTTCCGAACAGCACCACCGAGCGGTAATCGACCGAATGGCGCATCGCCGAGCGGGCCAGGACCAGACCGTCCACCAGTGCCACCGTGACGCAGACCGGGGCCCCGGAGGCGACGTGCAGAATCAGCCGCGAGCGGGCGGCACCGTGCAGATACAGCCAGCGTCCAAGGCGCCAGGGCGTGGTCGGAATCACCACCGGCGCGCCGTCCTCGACCATGCCGACATGGCAGACCAGCGCCTCGTCGAGAATGGCGTCGACGGTGGCGCGGTCGGGGTGTCCGCGCTGAGGCCGGCGATGCAGCGTGGTGCGCGGGGTCGCGGCCAGGACGTGGTCCGTCGGGGTTTCCCCGGACCCGGGGGTGACGGCGTGCGCAAGGCGGCCATCGGACGGCTTCGGCTGCCGATCGCCATCCCGGTCGACGACAGGGTTTGCGACTTTCCGGTTCATGGTGGGGGTCCCGATCAGATGGGGTGGCTCGGCACCCAGGATGACCTGCAAACGGCTCAGCCGAAAGCACCATTCGTGCGCCCCCGACCCCGAGTCCGAATCTTCGACACCGGGCGACCCGAAACCGTCGGCACATCTTGACTGGTCGGTCAATTCACGTATATTGCGGTAGGAAGTTTTCGCAGAAGGACTGCCGGAAGGACCGCGGCGATGGGCCGTATCGGGAACGATACCAAACAAAAGTTGATCGACACCGCGCTGGAGCTGATCTGGAAGAGCAGCTACGGGTCGGTCAGCGTCGACGACATCTGCAAGGCCGCGGCGGTGAAAAAAGGCAGTTTTTATCACTTTTTCCCGTCTAAGGTGCATCTGGCAATTGCCGCCATGGAAGAAGCGTCGTGTAGTATCCGGGTCGCCTATGACGAGATTTTTTCGATCAGTCGGGCTCCGGTCGAACGATTTGAACGGTACGCGGACCATGTTCACGAGATGCAGGTCGAAGCCGCCGTGAAATACGGCCATGTCTGCGGCTGTCCCTGCGCCTCGCTGGGCTCGGAAATGGCCGGGCAGGAAGAGGGGATCCGCGCCAAGTTTGAGGATATCACCCGCCGTAAGGAACGCTATTTCGAGAACGCATTGCGGGACATGGTCGCGGACGGGATTCTTCCGGGGCAAACCGACGTGAAGATCAAGGCGCAGGAAGTCTACGCCTATATCATGGGGCAACTCATGCTGGCCCGGATTCAAAACGACCTGGGGCCGTTGAAACGGGACTTGAAGCCTGGGCTGCTGCGATTGCTCGGTGTCAGCGAGACGGCGCCGCAGGGGGCCTGAAGGGGCAGTCTGATCGGCACCGGGGGTCATCTGGTCATTCGCCGCATTTGTGCGGCTTTTTTTGGAAGCTCGATTGTACCGACCGGTCAATTACCAAGCCACGGGCGTAGAATGTGGAGCGACGATGAAGACCTTGGGAAACCGCGGGCACCGTCCGGGCGGCGGAAGACCGTTTGCCGACGGTGGCGCCACCCGGTTCGCCGGGAAGAATGAGAAGGAGTATCCCCATGCTTGACATCCTGAAGGCCAAGACGCTGCTGGCGACCACGGCGTTGATGGTTGCCGGTGGCGTGGCCATCCTGGTGGCCGGTTCCGGCCATGGCGCCGATGCCGGCCCCGAGGCGGCGGTGGAACAGGCGGCGCCGGTCGGCATCAGCGTCATGAAGGAACAGCGGGTCCGCCTCTGGTCCGAATTTTCCGGCCGTCTCCAGGCGGTCGATTTCGCGGAAATCCGGCCCGAAGTCGGCGGCCGGATCATGGAGGTGCGGTTCCGCGACGGCCAGATCGTGAACGCGGGCGACACCCTGTTCGTCATCGATCCCAGCTCCTATCAGGCGGCGGTGGCGAAGGCCGAAGCCAATCTGGCCTCCGCAACCACCAACGCCGCGTTTTCCAAGACCGAACTGGAACGCGCCGAGGGATTGGTCAGAACCCAGGTGGTCTCGAAGAGCACCTATGACGGCCGTGCCAATGCCGAGCGCATGGCCCAGGCGGCGGTCGATGGGGCGGCGGCGGCGTTGAAGCAGGCCCGGCTCGACCTCGAACATGCCTTTGTCCGGGCGCCGATCACCGGACGGATCAGCCGGGCGGAGATCACCGTCGGCAATCTGGTGCAGACCGGGCCGGGCGCGCCGGTGCTGACCTCGATCGCCTCCAACCAGGGCATTTACGCCGATTTCGAGATCGACGAGCAAACCTACCTGCGGGACATTCGCGGACATGGTCAGGCGGGTCAGGGTCAGACGGGTCAGGGTCAGACGGGTCCGGCCCAGGCTCGGGCCATCCCGGTGGAACTGACGGTGGAGGGCGATGAGGGGCAGGTCTACCACGGGCAGGTTCAGAGCTTTGACAATCGGATCGACACCGCTTCGGGCACGATTCGCACCCGCGCGCTGTTCGCCAACGACAACGGTGCCCTGATGCCCGGCATGACCGTGACCGTCAAGGTGGCGAATGGCGACGAACACGCGGTGCTGCTGGTGCCGCAGGCCGCGATCGGCATCGATCAGAACAAAAAGTTCGTCTACGTGGTCGGTGGCGACAACCGGGTTGCCTACCGCGAAGTCCAATTTGGCAAGCCGGTCGGTGACAAGCGGGTTGTTTTGTCGGGGCTTGCCGCGGGAGAGCGGGTGGTCGTCGAAGGACTCCAGCACGTCCGCCCCACCAGTCTGGTCGAGGCCAAAGAGATCGGTGACACGCCATCGGCCCTGGCCTCGCGGTTCTAGTGGGCCGCGTCAGGTTATCTGACAGGAGCGCGGGCGTCTCGCCCGCATGCGGCCGGGACGGCCGCGCTCCCGGAGGCCATGCAATTTAGAGGACGCGATCCACCGGCCACCGCGAAAGGATCGGTGCCGATACCAATCGGCACCACCCGGTCCGCGGCCGGCGGCCGGTCAGTGCCGGGACCAACTTGACAGGACTGGGATTCTAATCATGACCCTTTCGCGCTTCTTCATCGACCGCCCGATTTTCGCCGGGGTGATCTCGACGATGATCTTCATGGCCGGGCTGATTTCAATGTTCCTGTTGCCGATTTCGGAATATCCCGAAGTGGTTCCGCCTTCTGTGATCGTCAGTGCCCAGTTTCCCGGCGCCAACCCGAAGGTCATCGCCGAAACCGTGGCCATGCCGCTGGAGGAGCAGATCAGTGGCGTCGAGAACATGCTGTACATGTCGTCGGAGGCGGCCTCCGACGGCACCCTGACCTTGACCGTGACCTTCAAGCTCGGCACCGATGCGAATCTCGCGCAGCAACTGGTTCAGGACCGGGTGAACCAGGCGACGCCGCGCCTGCCTGACGTGACCCGGCAACTCGGCGTGACCACAGTCAAAAGCTCGCCCGATCTGACCATGGTCGTGCATCTGATGTCGCCGAACGGCCGCTACGACATGCTGTACCTGCGCAATTACGCCCTGCTGAACGTCAAGGATCAACTGGCCAAGATTCAGGGCGTCGGCAGTGTTCAGCTTTACGGCTCCGGCGATTACGCCATGCGCATCTGGCTCAATCCCGACAAGGTTGCCGAACGCGGCCTGACCGCGGATCAGATCGTCGCCGCCATCCGCCGCCAGAACGTCCAGGTCGCCGCCGGCGTGATCGGCGGCCCGCCCTATGACCAGGGCGTCACCTTGCAGATACCGGTCAACGCGCTGGGACGTCTCAGCGATGCCGAGCAATTTTCAGATGTCATCATCAAACGCGATGCAAACGGGGTGGTTACGCGCCTCAAGGACGTTGCCCG